>OJQU01001188.1_pt1 | contig 11409 bp, 5 predicted proteins | sample 1598981 | NCBI WGS metagenome assembly OJQU01 (sample SAMN03922514, study PRJEB24848) | human gut metagenome | isolation source: stool sample | host: Homo sapiens | place: Germany | collected 2010-02 | reverse complement strand
TGCATAAACAAATTTCTTAATTTATTACAAATTTATTTCATATTATTTGAATATGCTTTTTCACAATGGTATAATTAGCTTAAGCAATTTCGACACCAAATAATAGGAAAGGATTTTTACACATGAAAAAGAAATTATTGCCTGCACTTATAGTAACCGGACTTATTATCCTCGTTGTAATAATAATGGGTATAACTGCTCTTATCAATAAATACACCCCTACGAAAAAGACAGAGGATCTTAAAGAGTATTTCAATATCTCTTCTGATGATGAGGCTGCTCTCATTGTAGATAATGAGCTATCCGATTACAAGGCTAAAATAATAGATAAAAAAATATACGTTGATTACAAATTTGTTCACGACTCATTAAATTCCAGATTTTACTGGGATGCAAATGAGAATGTGCTTCTTTACACAACCGCATCTGATATCATCTCAGCGGCGGCTGACAGCAATAGCTACAGTGTCACCAAGCAGACCAATGACTTTGGCTATCCGATTGTGAAAGCCACCTCTGACTCTGCGCTTATCGCTTTAGACTATGTAAAACAGTACTCCAATATCACCTTTAAGTCATATGATGACCCGGCACGCATCGTCATCACAAGCAAATGGGATGAAATAGACAGTGCCACTGTCAGCAAGTCTACCCAGGTCCGCGTGAAGGGCGGCATAAAGAGCCCTATTCTAAAAGAGGTGAAAAAGGATGACAAGATTACTCTTCTTGATTCCGGTGACAAATGGGATAAGGTTGCCACTGAGGATGGTGTTATTGGATATATAAAGAGCAAGGCTCTGTCCGAAAGCAAAAAAACTAAGCTTACGAATCCTGACTATGAGGAAGAGACCTTTACGCATATCAAGAAGGATAAGGATATCTGTCTTGCCTGGAATCAGGTAACAAGCCAGTCAGCAAACAGTAAAGTGCCCCAGGTAATTTCATCAACCAAGGGCATAAATGTAATGTCACCAACTTGGTTTTATTTAAATGACAACAACGGTAATCTGGCAGATATAGCAAGCAAAGATTATGTCAGCTACTGCCATTCCCAGGGCATCGAAGTATGGGGACTGTTCAGCAACTTTGAAAATACTGATGTAGATGCAGCATATGTGCTCACACATACATCCACGAGAACTACCCTGATCAATCAGATTATGTCGGCTGCATTTAACTATGAGCTTGATGGTGTAAATATTGACTTTGAAAATATCACAGAAGCAGCATATGGAGACTCTTACATCGAGTTTATCAGAGAGCTCGCCATAAAGTGTCACAATAACGGTATATCACTTTCAGTTGATGTCACAGTACCTGCCAGCTTCAACAAGTTCTTCAATCGCTCTGATATGGCAAACTTTGCCGATTATATTGTGATTATGGGATACGATGAACACTATAAGGGCTCTGATGCCGGCTCAGTTTCTTCCATTCCGTGGGTAACTGAGGGTGTTGAATCCACTCTGAAGGAGGTTCCCGCTGACCAGATTATTCTCGGCATGCCTTTTTATACCAGAATATGGGAGCTCACTCCAAAGGAGGACGATGATGCCGTAACCGATACCGAGGATCAGTCAAAGTACACTGTTGCCTCACAGGTATATAGTATGGACGCAGCTGCAGCACAGCTTGCCACAAACAATGCCACTGCTGCTCTTGATGAGGAATCCGGTCAGAACTACGCTGAGTGGTCTGTATCCAACAAGCTGTACAAGGTATGGCTCGAGGACAGTACATCTTTAGAGAAAAGGCTCAAGCTCGTTGACGACAATAAGCTCGCCGGTGCAGCATTCTGGAAGCTTGGCTTTGAGAATTCATCTGTCTGGGATACTGTTATCAAATATCTGAACTGATTGCTTAAGGCTTACTGAAAGAGACCGTACCTTTAACAGCTACAGTCTAACTCAGTACCTTTTATAGGTTATAAATGATATCAGCCAATCATATAATATACAAACACACCCGATGCCTTCTATGTGCATCGGGTTTTTTATAGGTATCTTATATGAAAAAATATATGTACATTATTAAGAAAAACAAATACTGTCTTATTTTAGCTCTCTTTATTCTGTCCTTCTACCTCGGAAGAGGTGTCTGCGCTCTTGCAAAAAACACCGGCAAAAACACTAATTCAACTGTTATTGTAATAGACCCGGGCCATGGTGGAAGTGATCCCGGTAAGATTTCCACCTCCGGCGTCATGGAAAAGGATGTCAACCTCAGTATTGCAATGGCTCTTAAACAGCTGTTTGAAAACAGAGGATTTACTGTTGTCATGACCAGAACCACCGACTGCGACCTCGCCCCGGATAATTCCAGGCATCCAAAGACAGATGATCTGACAAAGAGAACTGCCATGATGTCTAAAAGCAATGTGGCAGTCAGCATCAGTATCCATCAAAACAGCTTTGAGGACAATTCAAGCTGCGGTCCACAGGTATTCTATTATGAAGCCTCTGATGCAGGAAAAGAGCTCGCATCCTCTGTCCTTGGAGCTTTAAACACTTCTCTTTGTGTCGCAAAGCCACGAAGCATTAAGCCCAATAAAGAATACTTTATACTTAAAAAATCCACATCCCCGACCGTAATCGTAGAATGTGGATTCTTGAGTAATCCTGCTGAGACACTTCTTCTTACTGACAAAAACTATCAGGATGACCTGGCACATGCAATATATATCGGTGTTACAGACTATCTTGCGCAATCACCCTCTGGACATTTACAATAAACTGCTCTGCGATGTGATATAGTCTGGTTGTCTGGACACTTTCACTGCCATCAAGCTGCTTTTTAGTCTCATTATCTGACTCAGTATTCGATTTCATATCTGACATCTTAGACTCTTTTGCAGATATATCATGCTCCAGTGCCACATCTATGCGCACACGCTGTTCACCATCACTTATTCCTGCCTCAAACATAGTGATATTATCTTCAAACAGCTTTTTAGTCTGCTCATCGTCTGTGACTATCATAGCAGATACTGAGTTTTCCTTTGCCTCAAAATATGCAGCTACTCTGCCGCATTTTTTATCCTCAAGGAATATGTCAACCATGCCCTTTTTATCCTCGCCTCTTACTATACTAAGCTTCATACCTGTGACCCCGTCTGCAGTCTCTATTGGTACAATATAGTTTTCCTGTCTCGACATATTTGAAGCTATCCTTAGCTGACTGCATAATAGCTTCATCTGTCTGAGGTCTATTGAACCGGTGTGCCTATCCTCTATAATCATCGAATCCATAACATGCTCTGCTGTATCAGCCAGCGTTTCCTGCGCCTGCGCAAGCTCCTTTGGATTTTTGACCGACTCAGAAAACCGTCTGAGAGTCTCATCCAAAAGAGCCCTTGCCGTAGCACTGTCTCCACGCTCCCAGAGATTTCTTACTGCCTCTGACGGATTTTTCATTAGCCGTGACGCAGCCATGAGGTTTACCGCGGTTGTTTTTACATCATATTTCTCTAGAAAAGCATATACGTTCTCAGGCACCGAAACTGCCTGATTGAACTGTCTTAGCTGTTCTGTGGCATATTGCTCTGACAGTGCGTTATCCTCGTCTGCCTCATATACAGCCTGCCTTAACTGCTCCGGAGTCATATCAAGCCAGCTGTCATACTGCACAAACTCCATTTTCTCAGGTGAAAGTGTATCAAGCACATCCCTTAGGCAGTTTGTATGATATGCGCTTTCTATCTGTGAGTCAATTTTAATGCCCCTGCTTACACTGTCCACTCCGGCAAAGGTATCGTCCACCTTATAGTCCATGGCACTCTTTCCTCGTACCCGGACCGCTGTAAGCAGATTTTTCATTGTAATATCTGCTCCCTGATTAACAAGTGAGCCTATCACAGCACCATCTGACTGCTCCACCTGTGAAATAAGCCTGTATATGCCTATATATGAGTCTCTTTCCTCCTCTGAGATTTCATTTTTCTTTTCAAGCTTCCAGAGAAACTCGCTGAATTTCTCATCCTTTTCGTCAGGATTTTCTGATTTTATCCGTCTGGCAGTGTCACTTATGTCACTCATGCTCATATCAAGCGGTGATATGCCTCTTTTTATCATCTCAATCGTCACCGCCGGTGTCATATCGCTGAATGCTCTCTGCACCTGCTCATCTACAGACTTTATCTGCTTTATATTGTCCTCTGTGATGTCGGTACTATTGTACGCAAGTATCCGCACAGCCCTGCGATTGCTTTCAGATGTATCTATCTGAAGCTCTTTAAGTATATCATCCACATTCTGAAATGCTTTTGACATACTATCTCCCATATCTGCCCGCGGTGATGTCATAAGAGTCTCATATCCTGAGGCTGCTGCTTCTAATGACTGCTTCATTGCTTTGCCTGCTGTATACAGCTCATACACAGTGTCATCAGCGGATTCCAGGGTCAGTACATACGCCGGCTGCTGCTTCATCTGATTGAAAATATCACAGACATTATTGTACATACGTACCCTATCATCAGATGCCTCTACACTGCTCTCACCAAACAGCGCTCCGTAGTATTTATTTTCCTGCTGCTTAAGCAGCTCCACTACACGTTCAATAGGCTCTGTGTCTATTGAAACTCCTTTTTTTATAAGTGAAAGGTTGGCTTCTGCTGTCATGGAAAGTCTCGCTTCCTCAAGCTTTCTTTGAGCTGTCACAAGCCTTGCTTCCCGGCTGTCTGTAATCTGATTATCCGCAGCTTTATTCGCTGAGGCTTGCGATGCTGCACTATCCTTGCCCCTTGCAGCTATAAGCTTTGACAGATTCTCTATCGTGACAGGTATGTTATCTGACTCTAATGTGACAATGTCATCTGCGGTCGCCTCACCTAATACATCACAGGCTTTCTTTGCCATGTCAAATGTCAGACCATCTTGTGACATAGTGGCATCTGTAGCCTTTTTTCCCATTGCCAGTGCTTCTGTCACTGCCCTTGCATAAAAATCACTGCTCACATTTTCTTTTGCTGCGTTGATGCAGTCTACCTGATTCGCAAGCAGCACATTATCAGGTGTAACGGCTATATCTTCATCTATCAGCCATCTGCACTGATTCAGATTCTCATCACTACTGTCTATATGAGCTTCCTCTAATATCTGTTTAAGCTGTGGCTTAAGCTCCTCAAACAGCTCATCTGATATCTCCGTCATTTTGGTTTTCTGCCTGTAATCTTGTACCTGACTGCTGCTGTACGTAGCCTTGTATACATTGGAAACCGTCGGATTCATGTTATTTCTGACCAGATATGCCTTTGTCTCATTGGATATATTTGTAAGGCTCTTTGCCCGGTCTATGGCATCTGTACCTGCCTTTATATTGTCATCTGTAGCAGGAATATCATATGCTTTCATCTGATTGACAAGCATGGCCGCTTCAGTCTGGCTTCCCGTGATGTCTGTAAGCTGCTCCCTGCTCAGATCATCTCCATATATGGATATATCTACACCTGCCTTTGCCAGCACTGCTTTTATCTTATCGGTCTCAGTGACAATGACATCGTAGCCGTCATCCTTTGCAGCTTTGTAATCATCACTCGTGGTGGTGCTTGCAGTGACAATCATATCATTTCGCCTGTTTTCTGAGGTCTGATTCATGTCATTTAGCAGATTTTCTGCCATATCTGTGTCATCGTTGTTCCCGGCTTCGTTTTTAGCCTGTGGTCTTGCATATATCGTATCCGACATATCAACAGAGTTTGACGAACCGACAACAGCCGCCTTTTTTGACATATTGTCACTGCTGTCTGTCTTTATGTAGTCTGACACACGCATACCCGCTGTCATGTCATTTATGGTTTTTGTGTCCGTATTTTTCGTATCTGTGCTTTTATTAATCAAATTCTCTATCTGCATATTTCCTGCTCCGTGCCCTGCATATATACCATCTCTGCAGCCTTTATTTATGGATATTTTTTGCTCATATGTGAGGGGGTGGTTCTGAATAGTTATCTTTTTACTATATATCGACATATAATACGCAAAAATAAAGACCGCGCCTTAAATTGGCACGGTCCTTTACCCTGCTGTTTACCGGTATATTAGTATTTAAATACAGCAACTCCGTAAGGCGCAAGTGGATAAGCAAATGAAAATGGTCTGCCGTCACACTCTGATTTGACTGCCTTATAGTCCAGCTTCTTATATGACTGTTTTGCTGCCTTGCCTCTGCCCTTTGCAGCCTTCTTTACAGGCGCTTGTACCGTTTTGCCGGTAAACTTAGGATCCTCACTATCTAAAACGAGCTGATATGTCTTGTGCTTTGGCACTCCGACTCTGTAATCAGGTCTCTCTACCGGTGTGAAATTGATGACAAAGAGCATATTATTCTTGCCATCCTTACTCTTTCTGATAAAGCTGAAGATGCTTCTGTCTGCATCGTTTGCATTTATCCATTCAAAGCCTTCCCAGCTTGAATCCAGCTCATACAGACAGCGGTTTCTCCTATAGAGGTGAAGCAGCTCCTTTACCCAGTTCTGGATCTTTTTATGCTCCGGATTCTCAAGCAGATACCAGTCGAGTTCTCTTTCCTCACTCCACTCCTGCTTCTGTGCAAACTCCTGTCCCATGAAAAGAAGCTTCTTTCCACAGTGTCCCATCATAAATGCATATCCTGCCATGAGGTTCTTGAATTTATCCCCTTCTAAGCCCGGCATTTTGTTGAGCATAGAACACTTCAGATGTACCACCTCATCATGTGACAGTACCAGAATATATTTCTCACTCTCATTATAGCTCATCGCAAATGTCATCTTGTTGTGGTTATTTTTACGGAAATATGGATCCAGCTTCATATAATCAAGGAAGTCATGCATCCATCCCATGTTCCATTTGTAGCTGAAGTTCAGTCCGTCTTCCTCTACCTTGCCTGTTACCTTTGGCCATGCGGTAGACTCTTCGGCTATCATTACAGTTCCGTGATTTCTTCCAAGTATGAGTGTATTGATATGCTTGAAAAACTCTACTGCCTCGAGGTTCTTATTTCCTCCAAACTTGTTTGGCACCCACTGTCCGTCGTTCTTTCCATAGTCAAGATAAAGCATTGACGCAACTGCATCCACACGGAGTCCGTCTACGTGGTAATTTTCTATCCACATAAGTGCACTTCCGATAAGGAAGTTCTTTACTTCATTCTTACCGTAGTCAAATATCTTTGTGCCCCAGTCGGGATGCTCTCCCTTTCTTGGGTCTGCATACTCATATGTGGCTGTTCCGTCGAAATTGGCAAGTCCATGCGCATCCTTTGGGAAATGTGCAGGTACCCAGTCGAGGATTACTCCGATATTATTTTTATGGCACTGATCAACAAAGTATGCAAAATCCTCAGGCTTTCCATACCTCGATGTAGGTGCATAGTAGCCTGTCACCTGATATCCCCATGAGCCATCAAACGGATACTCTGAAATACCCATAAGCTCAATATGTGTATATCCCATAGTTTTCACATAGGATATGAGTGATTTTGCAAGCTCCCTGTATGTATAAAAGCCCTCATCATCTCTGCCCGGATGTCTCATCCATGAGCCCGGATGACACTCATATATAGCCATAGGTGAAGAATATACATCAGCATCTGACTTTGCTGCTCTCTTATCCATCCACTCTTTGTCAGTCCATGTGAAGTGCTCAATATCTGTGATGATTGACGCTGTTCCCGGACGAAGCTCTGCGTAGTTTGCGTATGGATCCGCCTTGTACAGCTTATCACCCTGTTCAGTGACTATAATAAACTTATACATCTGACCCTTTTGCGCTCCCGGTACAAAAAGCTCATACACTCCCATGGTTTCCGGCTCTACACGCTTCATCTCATGACTGGTCTCATTCCAGTCGTTAAACTCACCAAACACGTATACTTCCCTCGCATGTGGCGCCCAGACGTCAAAGCACACTCCTTTTTTTCCTTTACGCTCAGCTAAGTGAGCACCCATCTTCTTGTAGATATCATAGTGTGTTGCCTGACCAAACAGGTAACAATCCATTGCTGTAAAATTACACATATATATACCCCCATAAGTATTTATTTTTCCCTGAAATGATCCTCTTTGAGTACAATTCGGTCATCATCTGTATATCGCTTGGCTGTCAGAATACTTATAGCCTTCTTCAGTCCGCTGTGAGCCTCCCTGTCTATGGCCTCGTCAATTATATCCTTGACCTCTGTCAGAGTGGTAGCCTGGTCTATCCTCTCAATATTGCTGATTCTGTTATGCAATGCCAGAATAGCCATCTCATCTATCTTGTACCCAAGCTCTGCAGAGTACGATTTGGCAAACAATACGAGTTCATCATTTGTAAAAATAGGAACCGATATCTTTTCCGTAAACTTGGATGCAAAGCCCTCATCCATTGAGAGAGCCTTCTTTATCCCCTTTGATGTATCCTCAAGTATATAGAGTGTTCCTGTAATATCATGCTCCATCAAAAATGATAGCTGGGCAGCTATGCTGCGGTCGATATCACCGGCTCTTTCTATGATGAGACAGCCTCCTGTTATCTTTCTGACTACCTGCTGCACATCCTTTTTATTGAGTGCGGCAGCATCAATCTTGCCCATCTTTCCTGTAAGCTGTTCACCATCTTTTTGTAATACCTTTATAAAGCTTGTAGCAAGCATTGTCTTTCCGCAACCCTGCTCTCCCTGTATAATGAGGTTGCCTGTGGATGCATTTTCTTTCCTGTTGAAATGATCAAGCACTGCATTATATGCCTTGCAAATCTGATCCTCCATACCCTTTACCGGTATGAAATATGAAAATATAGCTTTCTGTTCGCTTGTAAGCTCTTTTATATGTTTTGTTTCTTTCAATTTCGAGTCATCTTCTTCGCTGTCTAAATCCTCCGGCAATGAAATATCCGGCATTTTTCTTGTCTTAGCCATATCCAGCTTCTTCTCCAGTCCCGGATTCTTTGCTGTCATCTTGGCTATTTCCTGCTCGATAAATGATGTCACATGATCAAAATCTCTCTTCTCAGAAACGTTTTCTTTCTCCTGTGAAGTCTCATCATCTGATGTATCATCATCGACATTTAACATATCATCTGTTATTTCAGGCATCATGGTAGTCGGCTGCATGAGTATCTCGTCTTTCTCAGACTCCTCTGCCATAATTATATCCTCCGGCTCTCCAACCGGTTCCTTTGCTTCATCTGCAGCCTCTTCCGGTACTTCCCGTGACTCCTGCACTTCTTCTATAGCTTCTTCCGGTGCTTCCTGTGACTCCTGTACTTCGTCTATAGTATCCTCCGGTGCTTCCTGTGACTCCTGCACTTCGTCTATAGTCTCTTCCGGTGCTTCCTGCGGCTCCTGTACTTCATCCACAGTCTCCTCTGCATAAAGCTCCTGCATATCCGGTTTCTGCCATTCTTCAGGCTCCTTCACGGCAGCTTTCTGCTCTATAATATCAACCGGCACCTTCAAATACTCCTCCTCAAGAAGTTCCTTCGGAGTAACACCTGCATCCAGCTTTGGAATGACATCATTTAGTCTCTCCATGATGTCTCCTGCCTCCTGAAGTGCTCTTGCCTTAGCTGACTCAAGCTTCTGCTGCTCAGCCTCTTTAAGTGCAATTTCAGCCGCATGTCTGGTCCTTTCCCATTCTTCAAGCACATCATGTATAGACATCTGTCCTGTAATCTGATGCTCAAGCTGAGTCTTTTCACTCATGACCATAGACATCTGTCCGTCAGCGTCTTCACCCAAAAGCTCCTTGAAATTCAACTTAAGTGAACCATCTATCTCTTCATCTGTAGCGATATGCTCTGTCTCTTCCGGCTGCTGTACATACTCTTCCTGCTCCTTTTCGAGCTTGAGATAAGGAATATCCTCAACTATCTTTTTGATGGTATCCATCGTATCAGCAACTTCATTCTTGCCCTTGGCCTCCATGATCTGCTGCATACCCTTGGCAATCTCCTGCTGTAAATTTACAGTATTGAACTTCTCCTGATTTACAGTAATCTGCGGAATAGTTACGTCATCATGCACTATCTCTCCGCCCTTTACCATCTCCATGGCACCTATCTCAGTGACCTCAGCCTCATCCTTTATCTTAGCCGGCTTTTCCTTCTCTGCCTTGAATCGTCTGTACTTTTCCTCCTGAGCCTTGGTAAGTGGCTGATAAAGCATCTTGAGCTCCAGCGCACGCTCCACATATGGTCCGTCTCCGAACCACAGAATGAGCTCATCGCAGGCATCTATACACTTATCGGCTTTTCCGGCCTTGTGGTATAGATATGCAAGCTCATATGCCCACTCCTCAGTGTATTCTTCATCCTTGTACTCTTCAAGAATAGTGATAAGCTCATCAAATGAAGCTCCCTGCCCTTTTTTAATGGCATATCTTAATACATACTTCATATCATCATGAGGCGCTATCTCAACAAACTCATCATAATACTCTGTAGCAGCATCATAATCACCCATCTTGATGGCGACCTCAGCCAGTCTGTATATAATCATCCTGCCGATTGGTGAACGGTCATAGGCCATTAAAAGTATGTCCCTTGCATCCTGGTATCTTTCGGCCTTCTCGTAGATTTCGCCGATTTTAACGAGTGTATTTACATTTTTAATTTTGTTCCAATTTATGCTATCCGCAATCTCTGCTGCGCTCATATAGCCCTCCTCGGCGCTTAGGGCTTTTATCTGATCCAGCTTGAGATTGTATTCGTATTTATCCACTTATTTCACCTACTCGTATTTAAGCTTATTATTTTTTGTATCTACGCCTGTTGTCTTTGTATAATCCCTTGTGTCCTCAGGAAGCTTCTTTTTCCTGAGAGCATAATTAACAACTCTTTTCACAATATAGTATATCACAGCAAAGGTCGGAACACCAAGTAACATTCCAAGAAAACCAAACATTCCTCCGCCGATTAGTATGGCAAACATAACCCAGAAGGTCGAAAGACCGGTAGATGAGCCAAGTATCTTAGGGCCTATTATATTGCCATCCACCTGCTGCAGCACGACAATAAATATCAGAAGATAAAGTGCATGCCACGGACTCTGAATTACTACTATGAGTAACGATGGAATTGCACCGATAAACGGTCCGAATACCGGAATCACATTTGTGACGCCGATAATCACTGCAACGAGCACCGATGATGGAATCCTTAAAATCAGACATCCGAAATATGCAATCACACCTATAATCAGTGAATCTATAATCTTACCGCTTATGAAGCCTCCAAAAATCTCATTTGTCTTTCTGATCGTCTCAATGATGATATTGCCTGTCTTTGGCTTGCAGACAGCATATATTATCTTTTTGCTCTGTCCTGCGAGAGTCTCCTGAATACTCATCACATAGACCATCACGATTATTCCGATAATAAAATTAAGTAAGCCTCTGATTACCGAAATCACACCGGTTGTAATCTGTGCAACATACTTCCTGTCTCTTAT
>OJQU01001184.1_pt1 | contig 11464 bp, 8 predicted proteins | sample 1598981 | NCBI WGS metagenome assembly OJQU01 (sample SAMN03922514, study PRJEB24848) | human gut metagenome | isolation source: stool sample | host: Homo sapiens | place: Germany | collected 2010-02 | reverse complement strand
GTATAAGAGACAGCGTGAGTGCACAGCAGTTTGCCGCGGCGTTGTTCAATGCCTACGAGAACAAGGATCTGTCTGCCTTTCTGATGGCGATCTGCCAGCACAGTATGTTTGACCTGCTACGGAACGCTGCCCTGATCCCGTTCAAGTTCAACGCCGATGGTCAGCCGAACCCGGTGATTCTGACGGATGATGCCGGCGTTCTTTTGCCGAACAACGAATTTGCCGTGAGCAGCAAAGTATACGACCGGTTCATCCGGGTGTTCCAGAAGCAGGAAAAGGTAAAAATGTACCTTGCCAGCGGCTACTGCAAGTATCACGGCTACGACGAAGGCTCGATGGATGTGGTGGAGTACCACTACAACCAGCATTTGGGGCTGCTGCTGATCTACGAACTGCCGGACACCGTGAAACAAAAGGTAACGGAAGCGGAGGCCTACTCCACCGTCTGGGATATCCAGATGAAGCTGCAGCACGCACTGCCCCGTTCCGTGGTCTACTATGGACAGGATACGCTCAAGGACGGCGGAACCCGCTACGATGAACTTGGCGTTTTTCTGCCGTTGGAACACTTTGCCGACCGGCTGGAACGCCATGTGGAAACTGCTACCAAGATCGTTTACGGCGAGTAAACGCCCTGTAAACGAACTCCCTTTATAAGTGCATTACAGCAAAACAAAACGCAGCGAACCGTTAAAAGATTCGCTGCGTTTTGTTTTATAAGGGAGAATGGAAATGCTGCACATCAGGTGCAATAACGGAAAGTCTTGTCAGTGACAATACGGGCAAAGATCAGCCCTAACGGCAGTGCCACGATGATGAGAATGGCATCTGCAAACCATGTGGCGGAGTCCATCAGAGACAGGATGCCCAGATTATAGATGGCACGGTAGAAATACAGTCCCGGTACCATGATAACGATGGACGGCACGGTGACGGAGATGCGGGGATAACCGACGGCGCTCTTCAGGCAGGAGGCCAGCAATCCGGACAGCAGTGCGCCCAGAAACGCTGCAATAGCGGGCGGAAAGCCCGCAAGGCTCACCAGCTCCAGCCGGAACGTGTTCGTTACCGCACCGATAAGGGCGGCGCAGACTGCCAGGTTCCGGGGACTGTTGAACATGAGCGAAAAGCCGAACACACCGCCAAAACTTGCCAGCAGCCGGAACACGATCTCTTCCGGGAGTGTCAGGCTCAGGGCAGGGAACTGCACCGGCTGCAAATGCAGCAGCAGTGCCATGATCCAAGCCGTCATGGTTGCCACCAGAATGATGAGGACGGCGTAGGCCAGACGTTCCAGCCCGGAGCGCATATCCAGCTTGGCAAGGTCGATGCCGCTGGTAATGAACGGAAAGCCCGGAATGATGAAGAGCATGGAGCAGATATACCCCGCCTCGTGCTGCGCCGATACGGCAAACAGCACCTCTGCCAGCTTCAGCAGGATGGCATACACGAGGCTTGCTGAACAGACCGATGCCGTAATACCCAGAAACAGGGTGAAATGGTGTTTTGTCAGCTTGCATCGTACAAAGTTGCCGATGCCTGCACCGCAGAAGGCACACAGCATTTCCACAATGCCGCCGCCAAGCAGAAAGGTGAAGCAGCCGCAGGCCAGTGCAGCTGCAAAGCCCAGTGCGATGGGCGAATACAAGCCGTGGATGCGCTCGATCTCATCGAGGTGGCTGTGCAGCTCTTCGCCGGTCATAAATTTCCCTTCCCGGTCGAAGTCGTTGACGAAATGCTCCAGCCGGTTCAGCCGGGAGGTATTCACGCCCGTGTTTGTCAGACAGAGTGACTGGGTATAACACTGGTCACCATCAAAGCAGGTGAACTCAATGGACAACAGGCCGATGTCAGCTGTTGTTGTGACTCCCAGCTCCCGCGAAAGAGTGTTCATGGAGCTTCGGACACGCCATGCGCCGGTGCCGCATTCCAGCAGCATCAGCCCGGTGCGTCCAATGACGGAGGCTTTTTCCACAAGCCCCGCCTCAGTAATGGAGATGCCCTTGCTGGCCGACGCATAGTCGTGCCAGTAGACTTCCATGTGATTTTTGATGATCTCACTTTGCCGTTGTCCCATACCGGAAAGCCTCCTTTGTGATATGGGAATGTTGCAGCCGTTTCAAGACTGCGGTGCTATTATAAGGGAAATTGCAGGGCGGGTAAAACGTATCTTGGATATGCCGGCAATGTTCGTTTGGTATTTCAAAGAAGAAAATACGTTGCGTTTTTGGCGGCTCTGCGGTAGGATAGAAAAAACACGCCGAAAGGAAACTGCCGTGCCCCTTCAACAACTTCGCTATGTCACGGCTGTTGCCGGAGCCCCGGCCCAGCGCAAAATCCCAGGTGGATACCCCTGCGCCGGGTGTCTGCCGCTCACTTTTTCCGCGTGGCAATGTCCTGAAAGCAGAAATAGTCCGGTTGGTGGCGGGACTGGGTGTACTCGAACAGCATCCCGTCCGAGTTGAAGGTCTGGTTTACCACCACTGCCACGCAATCATAGCCGTCCATATACAGCAGCTTTTCATCACGGGCAGTTGCGTGTTCCACCGTGATGCGCCGTTTGCTGGTGATGATCTGCATTCCAAGCACGTTTTCAATAAAATCATAGATGGAATGGGATGCGATTTCCTCTGTCAGTCCGGGTACAAATTCCTTTAAAAAGTAGTTGATGTCCAGAATCAGCGCTTTTCCGTCCAGATAACGCACACGCTGTACCGCCCACAATTCATCGCCCTCAGAAAATCCGCTTTCCGCGGCAAACTGTTCCGTTGCGATGATGGTCTCAAACCGAATGACGCGGGTAACGGCATGCAGACGATTGCGGTTAGCGGTCTCCTGAAAGGTCTCTATTCCACCGATGGTAAAGGTCGTCTTTCCCACCGGCTGGTAGATGACCCGAACGCCGCGCCCCTATGAGTGCGTAGTGCTGAAAAAGTGAAGGCTACCATATTATCTTTTCGCTATTGGGAGTTGACCGTATCCTTTGCGACAGTAACCTCATAGTGAGCAAGACAAAAGCACTTTCCCTTATTTGCAATGCAAATATAAGGGAAAGTGCTTTTTTGTGCTGATGCCGCTGGGCAGATCGACGGCCAGCACGAATGTGCCGCTTTCCATCATTTGCAGATATCTTCCACCGTATAGTCCCGATCTGAATCCCATTGAAAAGCTCTGGTCGAAGGTAAAGGCTCTTTTGCGCAGATTCAAAGCAAGGACGCTGGATGCTCTTCCAAATGCGATTCAGACATCCCCGGCATTGGCAAGGTCTACTCCGCCGGTATCATCCGAGAAAATCCTGACCTGCTAAATGAATATCGCCGAGGATTCTTCCCATGTTGGGAGGTGTCTTCGGCGGCTTTTTGTCAAGCACTCATAATAGAAAACTAGTAGTCTTTACAAGCAAAATCTCTTGAAACGCATCCGCGATAATGTTACAATCACGCTATATATAAGAAAGGATGCGCAGGGGACTATGACGATCCAGGAATGCTATAAGAAAATGGGTGCAGACTATGAGGATGTGCTCAAGCGGTTGTACAGTGAGGGGATGATCCGTAAATTTGCCAGAATGTTTTTGGACGATGACAGTTATCCAAAGCTGGAGCGGTCATTAAAGGAAGAAAATGTAGAGGAAGCATTCCGTGCGGCACACACGCTCAAGGGGGTATGCCAGAACCTTGGCTTTACCAATCTCTATCAACCCACCTATGAGCTGACCGAGGTGCTGCGTGCGGGCACCCTGGAAGGCTCAAAGGAATGGTTTGACCGTGTGACAGAACAGTACAACATCACGATAGATGCTATCCGTGCGGTGCAGTAACGCAGGCTGCCCCCACAGTTTTCCGCCCTGTCAGGCATCAAAAATAAAGCACCCACAGCAAGCGCCGCAGAGGTTTTGGACCTCCGGTGAGCAGCTTGCTGTGGGTGCTTTTTGCTGTTTATTTCAGTACGTCTGTAAGGACCTGCAGCAGGTGCGGGATATCCAGCGGCTTTGCAATGTGACCGTCCATCCCGGCCTTCAATGCATTCTGACGGTCTTCCTCAAAGGCATTTGCCGTCATTGCAAAGATGGGAATGCCTGCCTTTGCAGCATCCGGCAGGGCACGGATCTGCCGCGTTGCCTCGTAGCCGTCCATCCTGGGCATCTGGATGTCCATTAAGATCAGGTCGTACTGCCCGGGGGCCGCTTGCTTCATCTTCTGGACGGCGATCTCACCATCCTCAGCCGTGTCCACCACAAAACCCGCTTCCTTCAAAATCTCCTGCGCAAGCTCACGGTTCAGCGCATTGTCCTCCACCAGCAAAAGTTTCTTTCCCTTGAGCTTGGCGGCATTAGGCTGCGATGGCTTGTGGGCAGGCTCTGCGCAGAACGGTTCTGCCAATACTCTGCGCAGCTCGGAAAGGAACAGCGGCTTTTCGCAGAAAGCGGTCACGCCGGCAGCGCGGGCTTCCTCTTCGATATCTGCCCAGTCGTAGGCTGTCAGGATGATGATGGGGCAGTTTTTCCCGATCACCTTGCGGATCTGCCGCACAACCTCGATGCCGTTCATATCGGGGATCAGCCAGTCGATGATGTAGACGCTGAATTCGTCGCCCTGTTCCATGGCGTACCGGGTGCGGATCACCGCCTCCCTGCCGGAGATCGTCCACTCCGGCCGCATCCCGATCTTGGACAGCATGGTGCTGACGCTCAGGCAGGTGTCGGTATCGTCGTCCGCCACCAGTGCCCGCAGCCCTTCCAGCTGCGGGAGCTGCCTGGGCTCTATCTTTTGTCCGCTGAGTGCGAAGCAGAGATCCACGATGAACTCGCTGCCCTTGCCCGGCTCGCTTTCAATGGCGATGGTGCCGCCCATCAGGTCCACAATGTTCTTGGTGATGGACATTCCCAGGCCGGTGCCCTGAATGCCGCTGACGGTGGAGTTTTCCTCACGGGTGAACTCCTCAAAGATGTGCTTCTGGAATTCCTCGCTCATGCCGATGCCATTGTCCTTGATGCGGAACTCATAGCAGGCCCGGCCCTTGGGTGCACCGTTTTTCTCGGAAATGCGGATGCTGATCATGCCGCCCGTAGGGGTGAACTTGATGGCGTTGGACAGAATGTTCAGCAGGATCTGGTTCAGCCGCAGCGGGTCAGTGATGATGTCCTCGTTCTCCACATCCATGGTATCAATGAAAAGAGACAGGCGCTTTGCCGAAACATTGGGCTGGATGATGGAGCGCACATCGTGGACGAGATCCGGCAGATGCACCGCTTTTTCTTCAATTTTTACTTTTCCGCTCTCGATGCGGCTCATATCCAGCACATCATTGATGAGGGAAAGCAGGTGTTGGCTGGAGGTAGAGATCTTTTTCAGGTAGTCCAGCACCTGTTCCTTATGATCAATATGGGTCGCAGCCAGCGAGGTGAAGCCAATGATGGCATGCATGGGGGTGCGGATATCGTGGCTCATATTGAACAGGAACTCCCGCTTGGCACGATTTGCCGCCCCCTCGTGCTGGAGCGCGATCTCCAGCTTGCGGTTCTGTTCTTCCAGCTGAGCCTGATACTTCTTCTCCTGTTCTTTCTTTTGCTGCTCCATCTCCTGCACAGAGCGCCTGCGCAGCACCTGAAGGACCATTACAAACAGGATGTAACCGACCAGCGCCATCAGGATCAACGGAAGTGATTCACGAAAGACCGATCTTTCATCTGTATACGCATAGAGATCAAAGGATCTTCCATGACAGTACATTCCAAAATAGCAGCCGGAGCCGTTCCAATCATGGGTATGGGTCAGCGTTTCGGCGGTTCCGACTTTGCGGATCTCCTGTACCAGCGGGCTGTCCGTAACATCCTGCCCGATCAACTCCGGGCGGTTGGAGGCAATGACCTGATTGTTCTGCACGATGAACAATGTGCCGCTGGTTTCTACCGAGTAGCCGTCCAGTACGCTCTGGATGGACAAGGACGTTCCCTTGATAAATTCTGCCGAGGTATAGCGGTAGGCAAGCAGGATCACATCTTTGCCTTTTGCCCTGTGTGCCGCAACATCCACAGCAGACCCATCTTCCAGCAGGACCCGCTTGAGGTAGGTCTTTTGCGGGTGAGAAGAAACGTCCAGAACGGTATCATTTTTGAGCTGCTCTCCAAACCGAGCATAGCCGATGCCGTTTGTTGTGGATTCGCACAGGAGCGTACCGTCCGGGGCCAGAACCGAGATCCCTGTGAGCCAGAGCTTCTCCGTTTGCTTTTTCAGGCACTGCGGATCGGAGAGGTCCAGCGCAGGGTCCTGTGCCAGCTGATGCACCGATACCGCCGTGCGGCGGAGCGCTTTGGCAGCAACGATATCGTTGTACTTTTCAAAGCTGGTGGACTGCGATTTGACAAAATCAAGGGTCTGGCAGAAACGTCCCTCCGTTGTACGCAGTGCCCGCCAATCCGAGAAAAAAACGATGCCGGTCATAAAAAGCACACCGACGATCAGATAGATCCCCCATCTCCCTGCATCTGAAAGGGTTCTGTTTTTATGCGCCAATGGTGTCCACCTCCAGATACTGCGAAGCATTTTCAAGGTATCGGCCAATGATCCGCTCCAGCGTGCCGTCTGTGCGCATCTGCGCAAGAACCGCGTTCAGCTGGGTGTCCAGCCCGCGGCTGTCGTTTTTGGCAAAGGCGATGCCCAGCCCGGTGACCAGCAGCGGTTCTTCAAGGATGCGGAACTCCACGGAATTGTCCTTCATGTATTGCAGGATGCCTGTCTCATGGGCAGCGATGGCATCCACATAGCCGCAGGCCATCATCGCGTACTGCACGTTGCGGTCTTCGATGCTGAACACCTCCACCGTCTGCGGGATCCGCGGATCGGAGCCGCTGAGAAAAAGCTCCTCCGGCTTGCCGGTGCTCTGCACGGCAATGGTCTTTCCGGCAAGGTTACCGAGTGTCTGGATGCTGCTGTCGGCATCCACCGCAGCCACCTGACGGCTCACCATGTAGGGGCCCGCCCAGCGGTAGATCTCCTCGCGTCCATCCATGGAAAAGCAGCCCCAGATGCAGTCGATGGCACCGCTTTCCACCAGATTTGTTTTTTGCTCCCAATCGATCGATTCAAACTGAGCAGCATATCCCATGCGGCGGAATGCTTCGGTGGCAATCTCCACGTCGATCCCGGCGGGAACACCGTCATTGTTCAGGTAAATATAGGGCGGATAGGTATCGCTCCCCACAATGATCTGCGGAAGACCGCTCTCCTTCACGTCTGTTCCGCCGCAGGAAGTCAGACTGCCAACGGCAGCCGATGCCGCCAGCAGCGTGCAGCCGTGCAGAAATGCACGGCGTGAGATTCTGTGTTTCATTCGGGCTTTTTTATTCTCCTGTTTTTATTGCATCCTCTGCTCAGTTGTGCTGCTGTAATTCTACTTTCAGGTCGGACTGGATATTCGTCAGACATTGCAGCAGCAGCGGGTTGAACGCTCCACACTCGCCGTTCAGGATCATTTGCATGGCTTTTTCGTGGGAAAAAGCTTTTTTGTAGCATCGTTCGCTGGTCAGTGCATCGTATACGTCGGCCAGCGAGACCAGTTGTGCGCTGATGGGGATCTCGTCGCCCTTCAGTCCATCCGGGTAGCCGTGCCCATCCCAGCGTTCGTGATGCCAGCGGGCGATCTCGTAGGCCGTTTGCAGCAGCGGCTGCTCGGAAAAATTATCCAGATCGTACAGTATCTGGGCTCCCAGCATACTGTGGGTCTTGATGACCTCAAATTCCTCCGGGGTCAGTTTGCCAGGTTTGTTGAGAATTTTTTCATCAATGCCGATCTTGCCGATGTCGTGCAGGGCAGAGGCCAGCGGGATCATATCCTGCTGTTCCGCAGTAATAGAGTATCTGCTGCTGATTTCCAGCAGACGGTGGAGCAGCAGTTCTGTGATGATACGGATATGCCGCACATGAGCACCGCTTTCGCCGTTGCGGAACTCCACGATATGGCTCAGCACACCCACCAGCATATCGGTGTTGTTTTCGCGGGCGCGGATCTGGTCCGACACCATCTGCACCAGCCGCCGCTGCTTGGCGTACAGCTTGATGGTGTTGGTCACGCGGCGGTATACGATGCGTGCATCAAAGGGACGATTGACATAATCACTCGCCCCCAGTTCATAGGAGCGCCGGATTGCCGCATCGGAGTCCTCGCTGGAGATCATAATGACCGGGGTATCCTCAATGGTGTGGTTGGCATTCATGGCTTTCAGCACTTCAAAGCCGTCCATAACGGGCATGTTGATGTCCAGCAGCACCAGTGCGATGTTTCCGGCTTCTGCCCGCAATTTTTCCAGGCATTCCTGTCCATTTTCTGCCTCCAGAATATGGTAGCCGTCTCCTAAGATCTCTGCCAGGATCATGCGGTTCATTTTGGAGTCGTCCACAAGCAGGATCTGGGATTTTTCCTGCAAAAGCTTTTCCGGTGCGGCCAGGCTGCACCCCGGAACCTCCACCGTGACGGCATTCTTGCGGCACTTTGCCTGATACATCAGCCGGTCTGCCCAGCGAACCGCATTCTCCATCGGGTCGGTGATGGCCTGTATCGTTCCGCCGATGCTCAGTGAGAGGCGGAAATGCGAATAGCCGGGTACGGATGCCATCTGTGCAGCCGTGCAGATCTGTTCCAGTTTGGTCTGCAAAATATCTCCCGGAATGCCGGGTAAGACCAGCAGAAATTCGTCTCCGCCATAGCGGATGAGCAGGTCCGACTCCCGGATGCAGGAGCGGATGGCATTTGCCGCTGTTTCCAGTGCCATATCTCCGGCGTAATGTCCATAGGTGTCGTTGCAGATTTTGAAATCGTCCACATCTATCAGCGCGATGCCTGCGGGGCCGACGATACGGGATGCGATATCCTCATAGTAGCGGCGGTTGTACGTGCCAGTCAAGACATCGTGGTAAAGTTTTGCACGGTAGCTCTCTGTTGTTTCTTGAAGCTTTTCCTCGGCTTCGGCCTGCATCTTTTCCATGTTGGAGCGCCCGAACTGCCTTTGCAGGTGACCGATCAGCAGAATGTTCGCAGCGATACCAAGGCCGATCACGATGAGCTTTTGAAGGTTCAAAGAGGTGTAAAGAAAAAAGCTGTGGTCGGTAGAAAAGAAAAACGCGGAGTATAGGAATGCAATGAGGCCGCTTACGATTCCTGCTGCATAGCCGTATTTCACGAGCACAGCAGAAAGAACAACAAAAAGCAGGATATTTGGATTTGGAATATGAAAATTCCAGACGATCAGGCAGGCGCTCAATTGGGCAAGTGCCGATAGCAACATAGGCTGGATTTTATTTGGCTGTTGTTCCATACGCAATACCATCCAATACTTTGATTCATTATGATTGCTCTCTCACAAAAAAGAGCTGGGCCGCAAATGGGCGGCCCTGCTAAGTCGTGGGTGTCGGTCATCTGCGAAACCGTGCGATTCCACTATTTATTTTCGGGGGGAGGGGGGGAACGCGGAAGCGCTTGACGGTCTGTTCCAGCGCGTCGATGTCCACGGGCTTGGACAGATGCGCGTTCATGCCGGCCTCCTTGCTCTTTTTCACATCCTCAAGGAAGGCGTTTGCGGTCAACGCTTGCGGCCTGTCCGCACTGGATCTTGTGTGGATTCTCCTATAAAAGCAGTGACATTATATTCTAGCATTCTGTTAAAACCGTTTCAAGCTTATTTTGAATTTCTTGCGATAATTCAGATGCGTTTAAACCTCTAAAAAATGCGATTTGAGCAAAAAAAAACGGATGGCTCCGCAGAACCATCCGATAAAACTGGTATCATCAGTCTTTCCGATACTTATACGCACCCTCAATGGCGTGGATCAGATGATAACGGAACCGGGCCTGTTGGGGTGAGTTCCTTTCTGTTCGTCCGGTTTCCCAAAAGCCCACGGGGGCTTTTCGGCTTAAGCAAGGATCCCGGTGGACTGCAAAAACAGCACCAGCATCATCACCGGAGCAACGTATCGGATCATCACCCGGTAGAGTTTCTTGCGGCGGAAGGTCTCGCCGTTGCGCTGCATCTCGTCAATGACGTAATCCGGTGTCATGACCCAGCCAATCAGGATGGTGGACAGCAGGGCAATGAAAGGCATCATAACACTGTTGCTGACATAGTCCATGATATCCAACAGCTGACCCACCGATCCGTTGGGAAGCTGTACTTCAAAATAGAAGATGCTGTAACCCAGCGCAATGATGGCGGAAGCGGCCAGATAGATGACCGCCAGCACAAGCACCGTCTTTTTGCGGCCCGAGTGGAAGATCTCCATGCAGTTGGCGGTGATGGATTCCAGCACCGAGATGCAGGAAGTCAGGGTGGCAAAAATGGCAGTGACAAAGAACAGGATGCCAACGAACATGCCCGCCTTGCCCATGGCGTTGAATACCTTGGGCAGCGAGACGAACATCAGGCTGGGGCCTGCGCTCATGCCCTCGGTGCCAGAGAAAACATACACGGCGGGGATGATCATGGCACCGGCCAGCAGGGCTACGCCGGTATCGAAGATCTCAATCTGATTCACCGCTTTGTTCAGGTCTACGTCCGGTTTGACGTAGGAACCGTAGGTGATCATAATGCCCATGGACACGCTGAGGGAGAAGAACAGCTGGCTCATGGCATCCAGCAAAATCTGCAAAAAGCGGCTGACAGTCAGCCCTTCCATGTGCGGGGTCAGGTAGTAGCGCAGACCCTCCAGACCGGTGCGCATCTGGCCGGAAGCGTCCTCGTGGCGCAGGGTGAGGGCGTAGCCAGCAATCACCACCACCAGAACCAGCAGAATGGGCATCATGTAGCGGGACACCCGCTCAATGCCTCCCTCCACGCCGTTGTACACGATGAAAGCAGTCACGCCCATGAACAGCAGAGCGAACACCACAGGGGAGACTGGCGAGGTGATGAAGCTGGTAAAATAACCGTCCTCAGCAGCGGCAGCAGACTGTCCGTTCAGGTAGTCTGCCTCTTTTTTCGTGATCCCCCCGCCGATGACGGCATAGTAGGTCATAATCAGAACTGGCACCAGAAAAGTCAGGATGCCGAGGAATTTCCACTTGGGGCGCATCGTCTCGTAGGCGCGGATGGCACTCTGCTTTGTGCGGCGGCCAATGGCGATATCCGAGGTGAGCAGCGTGAAACCGAAGGTCAGCACCAGCACCAGATACACCAGCAAAAACAAACCGCCGCCATCTTTTGCGGCAAGGTACGGGAACCGCCACAGGTTGCCGACACCCACCGCACTTCCGGCGGCAGCAAGGACAAATCCGATTTGTCCGGAGAAACTGCTTGCTTTCTTTTCCATGATTCTGAAACTCCTATCCATATTTCCTATTGTAATATAGTATAACATGAAGTATCATATCAGTAAACCGAATAAATTTACTATGACCTATAAATTTTGCTTATGGAGCGCTTGAGATGCGGGAACAAAAAGAAAGGAAAAGCACAATCCAGACGGTATCAGCG
>OJQU01001115.1_pt1 | contig 12157 bp, 7 predicted proteins | sample 1598981 | NCBI WGS metagenome assembly OJQU01 (sample SAMN03922514, study PRJEB24848) | human gut metagenome | isolation source: stool sample | host: Homo sapiens | place: Germany | collected 2010-02 | reverse complement strand
GAATACGTGTTTTGTACAAATTGGAATGTATCTTCCTTCTTTATCATAATTAATGACACGGTGTCTTTTAACATCAAAAACGGAGTTGCTAAGAGCCGCGTTTTGAGATACATCTAGCAGTGCCATATTTGCTAATCCATGCGAGTAGCTATTCTCCTTAACGACATCTTCCTTAGACGTGAATATGATAATTACTTCCTTCTGAATCTCATTAAAGCGTTCACGCACATTCCCTGGATCCTTATCGCTATGAAGTTGTTCAATCAATATCTCCATTTTCTCTATAAGTTCATTATTTACCTCAAAAATAGAACTTTCAGAAGATTTCAAAAGTGCAATATGACTTTCTAGCCATGTAAGAATATCTTTATTCTTTTTAAGGCTTTCGGCATTTTGAGCGTGGATATGCTCCAAACTCCATATAGAATCTTTATGTTTGTCAAATGGGAACCTTCGTTTACCATCGTCCATCAGACGTTCTGTTTCCACATTAAACAAAGTCAATACCTTTTGTAGTTTGTCTTTCCTTGTATCGTATGATAAGCTAAGTAACTCTTCTTTATCTTTAATGCTTATTGATTCTGAAATCATTTTGTCGAGCTCGCTAAGAAATATATCCTTAGCAAGAGGAGTGTTGCCATCATTTTGCCATACGGTATAAATTTTCCTTAGTGGAACTCCTATAGTAATCAGATAACCAATTTTATGGTAAAAGTCATGGTTCGTATACCATTCGCGGAGTGTAAGAAACACATGATAGATGCGACTCCATATCTCAAGAAGCGGATTTTCTGTGGTGGTTTCCGATAGAGACTTTATTTGTCGATCAAAGTAAAAGAATGTACGATACTTTTCACGATCATTCCCTGATTTGTCTACCATCAGATCAAGGATAAGATCTATACGAGTTGGCATTTGATCTCCATCAATATTGGACAAAAAGCCCCAAAATGATGGATTTTGTAGTTCTTGCTCAATCATGTCCCACTGGAGTGAGATTTCCTCCTGTCGTCCTGACATCTTGTCTCGCACACTGTCTTTAAGAAACAAGGCTTTGACAAGTTCCGAGCTTGTCAGTGGAATTTTTCCAATGTTTAGACGCTCAAATAGCTCAATACCATTCTCAGCAGAATCCACTTCGTACCAAATGACGTTTACTGATGATATGAAATATTCATTGAGTTTGGTCAGGTAAGCTGCCATTTCTCGACGCTCACCCTGTGTCTTTTCTGTAAAATATTGCTCTATATATTCGTATGCAGATGCGATAAAATAATAATCTATATTCAGCTCTCTAAGCGAAAGATCAATATTACCAAGAAAGTTTGCTGATTCTTTACGAGTTTCATACTCTAACTTAAAGCTAGGTTCATATAGATCTCCCAGTTTTGCTTCCATATACTTGCAGATGAGGTATATGGTTGTAAGACGTTGCTGCCCGTCAATGAGCTCGAACCTCTCATTGCTTTTCTTTACAACAATTGGTTGTAAGCAATATGGCTTTCCCGCACTTTCATAAATGTCATCGAGAAGGAGTTTTATTTCCTCCGAGGTCCATCTATAACCCCGTTGATAATCGGGGAGGTAGAAAAGGCCCTTGATCTTCCCTACATTTTTTGTATCAAGAATAATGTTTGACATATTGTAGTATCTTAATATAATTTTTTATACAATGTAATATCGTATGCTGACTGATTTTCGCTAGTTTGTATTTAAAAGGTGGAAACTTTACGAAGTTACTTGTTTTTTCGCTAAGAACCGATGTTTTAATGTTTTTTATCGTTTCTCTTCGAACAGAGGGAGAAAGGGTAAAAACTGCCTTCTAGGGCTTCGATAGATCTTGTTCACAAAGATAGGGTATGTCGGAGTTCGTTTTGCCCAAAAGGGTAGTAAAATCGAGGATAGATTCACAGGTATTTTCTGGTTCCCATGCGAGTGTTATGTGTTCTATTCGGAGTTGTATTTTGTTCGATCTTTACACTCGGTTACTCTACGTTTTGCAGCCAAAAGAAAAATGATTGAAGTTATTTCATCATAGTGCAGCCATCTCTTCTCCCTTATTTTGACTTTACTTTATTGAACGTATATAGGAATACGGGGATAAAGTAAAGTTGGTTTTCATTTGAATAGCAAACTAATCTTGAATATATGTTGTAAGGTAATTTTTGTAGAATAGACATTTAATTCGCTTGGAAAAATGTCGTGTAATGGGGATGATTCGTTTGAAAAAGTGTAGAGCCTTTATACTGCTGTGTCTTCTAGTCTTGCGATTTTGTCTGCAATATATCATTAAATAGATAAAAAGTAATATTTTCATATTATATGATAAGTTGATTATGACAAAGAATACAATGGGGATTAAGTTGCCTCGAAAATTGGAGCAGAAGATGTCGGTTGTGGGAGAGCAGATAAAACTGGCTCGATAGCGGAGGAATTTGAGTGTGGCTCAGATGGCGGAACGGGCACTTGTTCCCCGTTGACTGTGTTCCGAATAGAGAAAGGCGCACCGACGGTAGCAATCGGAATATACTTGCGAGTGCTGTATGCTCTGCAGCTTGATGATGATATTCTGTGGCTGGTCAAAGAAGATAAATTGGGAAAAGCTTTGCAGAATTTGAGTTTGAAGACAAGGGAACGTGCTTCGAAGAAAGAGTAAGCGATGAAGACGCTATATGTATATGCCGATTTTGATTGGATCGAAGAAACAGAACTCGTTGGTGAGTTAGGCTATGAATCTCTTCGTAGCTCGGATTGCTATTGTTTTACTCTCAATGATGGATGTTTTGAAAAAAACACGGAGATTTGTTTTTGAGCGATGATCTGAATAATTATCAGGGACAGCAATATACGCAATCGGAGAAAGATATATTTGGATGTTTCTCGGATGCTTTGCCGGATCATTGGGGGGCGAACGTTGTTGCTGCGACGTGAGCAGATTGTAGCGATGGAGGAGAAGCGACCGGTACGAAGACTGTTTCCTTTCGACTATTTGATAGGTATCGATGACTTTTCCCGAATGGGGGCTTTCTATTGTAGAAATGATTTTCCGTTCGGTACGAAGCTCGGCTAAATCAAGGAATGCGGTTTTTCTTCCATAAGAGAGCCTTTGGGAACTATTTCGTAGGAATAGGCTTTCTCAAAGGCTTGGTGTCCGGCATCTGTCATAAGTCCTCGGTCTTCAAGATTGATACAACGTTCTTTGTTTAACTCAGTCCAATGACTTCCTTTGCGATGAGGTGAAAGCCGCTGTGCAAGGCATCCGTCTGGCAATTTCTTTAGAGTTGAATCAATCCACCTGAAGCACAATGCTTCTTCAACAACTTCAATGTATGGAATACATTCGTATGTGGGCTGTTTAGAGCGTGAAGTTACAACCCAACACGATTTCACCCGATTATGGTTGACCTTCAGCCATTCTCTCAACTCGATGCGGTCTGTGAAGTCTAGTAGATTGATAATTTCCATATTTGCCTCCAACTGATATGTTATTAATCCAACTGTTTTCTATAAACTGAGTCCAATGTATTTCCTTCTTTATCTTTCCATACCAACCAGCCGTTGTTGCTGCTACCAATACAGAAATCTGCGGCAGTACTGGGACTTGAAAAAGTTTTATCTGATGTCAATACCAATATTCCGTTCTCAGTAGAAGTGTAATCTTGAAGCATCTTTTCTCGTTTTTCTTTCCAGTTGAAAGACGGAACCATTGTTTTGGCAACAGTACTTCCTTTTAGGACTGTGAATCCATCGGAACTGTAGAAACCTTTTGCATTGCATCCTCTACCTTTGGTGTAGAATAGATGTTCTTCTTTGGGTTGTGATACTTCAAAAATATTGCAACCGATAAATGATGCCAAAAACTTCACATCTTCGAAAAATTCATTCATTGAGTCCTGTTGATGCTCCGGTAGGTTAGGGGCTTTAGGAATTTGTTTATTATCGCTTAAAACAAAAGCGTTTGCTTTCTTGGCTTCGGCTATAGCTTTATGTTCTAGGTATTGCACATCAACTTTAGTCATATCGGCGTCTTTCGATACAAATATGAGTGCTTTTTGCCAAAACGATTTTTTGCTATCGTGGTCTTTTACACGTTCTTTAAAGTTCTCCGTTTCACCTATATACGCCTGCGGCTTGGTTGATTCATCTTCCCCCAGCAATATATAGAATGCAGGTTTTTGTAACTTCTCTTGTGTATTCAAATAAGAGAGATTAGAACGTGGTACGACAAACATTTGGCAAATTTTGTTGCTAATGAATGCGTATTGAGTTCCTTTTGGGTCTCCATCAATGAGATATGTTGTTACTGTCTTTCCCATAAATATGTCTAAATTCAATTACTTTGAGGTATAACTCATTTAAGAACTGACTTTTCTTAATGCAAATATACACTATTATCGAATATAATTCCCTATATTTGTCTAATAAAATCATATCAAGTAATGAAACTGAATAGAATAAAGACTGTTTTATCCGAAAAAGGTATTTCTCAAACGTGGTTAGCTAAACAGCTAGATAAGAGTTTCAGTATGGTCAATGCCTATGCCTGTAATCGGATTCAGCCTAATTTGGAAACCTTGCAACGGATTGCGGAGATATTACAAGTTGATTTGAAGGATTTGATAACTGATAAAAAAGAAAGGTTACAATAAATTATTTAATACGGTTAGGAGGTTCTGGTTCCTTTTGTAACTTGTTGCAGATGTGCCTATGAACTTCTGATAATATATATTATCAAGAACATGACTCCTGAAGAAAAAGCAAGAATAAAGATAGACCAGTGGTTTGCCGATGCTGGTTGGAAAGTAGTCAACAGGGAGGATTATGAACCTACTTGTACGGCTGTAGCCATAAGAGAAGGTTTATTGAAAGGAAATCTTGAGGCAGATTATTTCCTTTTCATTAATGGAAAAGCAGTAGGGGTACTTGAAGCTAAGCGTGAAGAAACAGACGCTTTTGCCTCCAAAGTATGCGAGCAAGCAGCCTTATACGCAAGAAGTGTTCCGAATATCTATCAGGCATATCAAAAGCCATTGCCTTTTATCTTCACCTCGAATGGTAAGGAACTATATTGCTGTGATTTTCGTGAACAAGATTTTTGTTTCAAGCAGATCATGAATATCCCTACACCACATGAATTGGTAAAGAGGCTGGGAATTGAAGATGCATTTGCCGGACTCCCTACATTGAAAAAGAAAGGGCTGCGTGATTGCCAATATGAGGCGGTAACAGAACTTGAAAAGAGTTTCCGCAGTGGACAAAATCGGGCATTGATGGTTCTTGCTACCGGAGCTGGCAAAACATATGCTGCTTGTCTTGCTACCTACCGGATGCTTTCTTATACACCAATGCGTAGAGTGTTGTTTCTTGTAGACCGAAATAATCTTGGAAAACAAGTAGAAGGAGAATTTGGGACTTTCCGTCTGACAGAGAACGGGGATGCTTTCAATACTATCTTTACGGTCAATCGCCTTCGCTCGTCTTCTATTCCTTCTGATAGCAATGTCGTTATTTCTACAATACAACGTCTATTCTCATTCTTGAAAGGAGAAACGATTGAGGATAATGATGATGACGAGAACGAACCTATAGAGGAAGTAACCTTGCCTCCTAATCCCAACTTACCGCACGACTATTTTGATATGATTATCATAGACGAGTGCCATCGCTCCATTTATGGGAACTGGCGCAAGGTGCTGGAGTATTTCGATACGGCAAGATTGGTTGGTCTGACCGCAACTCCTATCCCTGAAACAATGGCATTCTTCAATAATAACTGCATTGTTAACTATACATTGGAAAAGAGTATTGTTGATGGCGTGAATGTGGATTGTCGGGTATATAGAATAAAAACGCAAGTCACAGAAACGGGTGGGGCTATATTAGAGGGTGAGAAATTTAAAGAAGAAACAAGATATACAGGTGAGGTTAAGATTGTAAGTAGTAAGGAAACCAAAATCTATACAAATAAAGAACTTAATCGGAGTATTATCAATCCGGCACAGATAAAGTTAGTCCTTTCGACCTATCGGGATGTGGTTTATACAGAGTTGTTTAATGACCCGCAACGTGAACCAAATATGGACTATTTGCCCAAAACATTGATTTTTGCTCTCAATGAAGCTCACGCTACAAATATCGTACAAATAGCTAAAGAGGTGTTTGGACGGACTGATGGCCGCTTTGTTCAGAAAATTACCTATTCGGCAGGCGACAGTAACGAACTGATACGCCAATTCCGTAACGACAAGGATTTCCGTATTGCAGTGACCTGCACATTAGTTGCCACAGGAACAGACGTAAAGCCGCTGGAAGTGGTGATGTTCATGCGTGATGTGGAATCATTACCTTTGTATATTCAGATGAAAGGGCGTGGAGTGCGTACTATTGGTGATGAGCAACTTCGCAATGTTACCCCGAACGCATTCAGTAAGGATTGTTTTTATTTGGTTGATGCGGTAGGTGTGACGGAACATGTGCAAACAGTGGCACCTATAGATGATGGTCCTATAACAAAGACGATTACTCTAAAGGAGCTGTTAGAACGTATGAGTCATGGCTATATTCCAGACGAGTATCTCAAACGGCTTGCGGCAACGCTTGCTCGAATATACAACAAGGCGGATGATTCGCAACGGAAAGAGTTTGTCCGTTTGTCTCATGATGACATGAAGGAGCTTTCTGTCAGAATATACGATGCGTTGGAGAAAGGCATTCTTCCACTGTTTGTAAGCACTGATGAGCCTAACAATGAACGTAAGGGGCTAGTCGCTCCGCTTGCCAATCATGCGGATGCTCGGAAATTCCTTCTTATACTTGCAGCCGGATTCGTCAATACATTGATGCCGGGTGAAGATACGCTTATCTCCAAAGGGTTTTCCATTGAGGAAGCAAAAAATACGACAGAGGCTTTTGAAGATTTTTGTAAAAAGTACTATGACGAAATAGAGGCACTGCGCATCATTTACAACAATGAGGGAGAGCCTATAACCTATTCGATGCTAAAGGATTTGGAGAACAGACTCAAAATGGCAAACAATCATTTTACATCCAAACAACTCTGGAACTCTTATGCCATAGTTAACCCTAAAGTGGTAAGGCGTTCCATTACCAAAGAAGAAAGCGATGCATTGACCAATATCATACAACTTGTGCGCTTTGCTTTCCACCAAATCGAACGATTGGATAGTGTAGTTACTACCTCTAAACAGTTTTTCAATCTTTGGTTAGGACAAACCCAGCGTGAAATAACTGACAAACAGCGAGAGGTTATCAGTCGTATTGTGGATTACATCGCTTCTAACGGAGCTTGTACTATCAGAGATATTCGTGAAGATGATGCTACCCATGCAGCCCAAATGATTAGAGCGTTTGGCAATATGCAGAAGGCAGACGAGGCACTTCATTCCCTTTACACATTTGTAGTTTTAAGAAAAGCAGCATAAAGAAATGGCAACAAATAATACAACAGAGCAATCGCTCACCAAAAAAGTATGGAATCTGGCAACCACTCTTGCCGGACAAGGAATTGGATTCACTGATTATATTACCCAACTGACCTATCTTTTATTCTTGAAGATGGATGCCGAAAATGTAGAAATGTTTGGAGAAGAGTCGGCTATTCCAACTGGTTATCAGTGGGCAGATTTGATAGTACTTGATGGCTTGGATTTGGTAAAACAATATGAAGAGACCCTTAAATTGCTTAGTGAGCAGGATAATCTGATAGGTACGATTTATACGAAGGCGCAAAACAAGATAGACAAGCCTGTTTATCTGAAAAAGGTCATCACCATGATTGATGAGGAGCAATGGCTTATTATGGACGGTGATGTGAAAGGAGCTATCTACGAAAGCATTCTTGAAAAGAATGGACAAGACAAGAAAAGCGGGGCAGGACAGTATTTTACTCCTCGTCCACTTATTCAGGCAATGGTAGATTGTATCAATCCGCAAATGGGGGAAACGGTTTGTGACCCGGCTTGTGGAACGGGTGGATTCTTGCTTACAGCTTACGATTATATGAAAGGTCAGTCAGCAAGTAAAGAAAAACGTGATTTCTTGCGTGACAAAGCTTTGCATGGTGTGGATAATACGCCTTTAGTGGTGACGCTTGCTTCCATGAATCTTTATTTGCATGGTATTGGTACAGACCGTAGTCCGATTGTTTGTGAGGATTCTTTGGAAAAAGAACCGTCAACTCTTGTAGATGTGATTCTTGCCAATCCTCCTTTTGGAACTCGTCCGGCTGGATCGGTGGATATTAACCGCCCGGATTTTTATGTAGAGACCAAGAATAACCAGTTAAATTTCCTCCAGCACATGATGCTTATGCTCAAAACGGGAGGACGTGCAGCAGTTGTACTTCCTGATAATGTTCTCTTTGAGGCTGGAGCAGGTGAGACTATTCGTAAACGCTTATTGCAGGATTTTAATTTGCATACTATATTGCGTTTACCTACAGGTATTTTCTATGCCCAAGGCGTAAAAGCCAACGTGTTGTTTTTCAGCAAAGGACACCCAACCAAAGAAATATGGTTTTACGATTACCGTACAGACATAAAGCATACGCTTGCCACCAACAAACTGGAACGGCATCATTTGGATGATTTTGTTTCTTGCTACAATAATCGAGTAGAGACCTACGATGCCGAGAATAATCCGCAAGGTCGTTGGCGTAAATACCCTGTAGATGAAATTATTGCCAGAGACAAAACAAGTCTTGACATTACTTGGATAAAGCAAGGTGGTGAGGTGGACAACCGTTCATTGGCAGAACTGATGGCTGATATAAAGGATAAAAGCCAAACGATAAGTGCTGCTGTGGTTGAACTTGAAAAGCTACTTGCGAATATTGAAGAAAATTGAGTTATGGGAAAAGAGATTATCACAAATGATAAAGATATAAACGACCTGTTCTTGAAGGTTGTTGACCTTGTCACGCAGGCAAGGGAACGTGTGGCAACAGCCGTCAATATAGCTGAGGTTTATACTAAGTTCCATATCGGACAATATATAGTAGAATATGAGCAAAAGGGGGAGACAAGAGCCGAATATGGAAAGGCGGTGCTGAAAGAACTCTCCAAACGTCTGACTGATAGGTTGGGAGACGGATGGTCATATTCAACGCTTAAGAATATACGGCAGTTTTATATTGTTTTTTCTAAAGGGCTAACCAGTGGTTGTCCAAAGCCGAGTCAAAAGGCTAACCAGTGGTTAGCCGATTATCCGAAGTCAGAGGAATGTATCTCTGAGCCGACATTCGCTCTCTCATGGTCTCATTATCTTATACTGATGAGGGTGGAAAATCCGGATGCCCGCAGTTTCTATGAAATAGAATGTACTCAACAACAATGGTCTAAAAGACAACTCAGCCGTCAAGTAGGAAGCTGTCTTTATGAGAGATTGGCTTTGAGCCGTAACAAAGATGAAGTAATGCGGCTGGCTAAGGAAGGACAATCTATTGGGAAACCATCAGACATTATCAAGAATCCCATCACATTAGAGTTTCTTGGTCTAAAACCCGATGCAGTTTATTCAGAGTCTAAATTAGAGAATGCCATTATCAACAAGATGCAGCAATTCCTATTAGAACTTGGCAAAGGATTTCTATTTGAAGCAAGGCAGAAAAGGTTCACATTTGATGAGCAGCATTTCTTTGTTGACTTGGTGTTTTACAATCGTTTGCTACAATGCTATGTGCTTATAGATTTGAAGATAGACAAACTAACTCACCAAGACCTTGGGCAGATGCAGATGTATGTCAACTATTACGACCGCTATGTCAAACAAGACTTTGAAAAGCCGACAATTGGTATTCTACTGTGTAAGGAGAAGAACGATGCACTAGTGGAACTTACCTTGCCTAAGGATGCTAACATCTATGCTTCTGCTTATCAACTCTATCTCCCCAACAAGGCTTTATTGCAAGCTAAGGTGAAGGAATGGATTGAAGAGTTTGAAGAAAATGAGGAATTAAAGAAACTGGAAGAACATGAATAGTAATTGTGCAGCCAAAACTGCACAATTACAAACAGAAATATAACGATGGATACAAAAGCGTTACGTCAAAAGATACTCGACCTTGCGATACATGGAAAACTTGTACCCCAAGACCCCAACGATGAACCAGCATCAGTTCTGCTCGAACGAATCAAGGCTGAAAAAGAACGACTGATAAAAGAAGGCAAAATCAAGCGGAGCAAGAAGTCTGCAAAGACTTCCGATACGCCCCATTATGAGAACGTGCCGTTTGAGGTGCCGGAATCATGGGTGTGGTGCAGGCTAGATGATATTGTATGCGAATTAAAATATGGAACTTCTGAGAAATCATCAAGTGTGGGTAAAATAGCTGTTTTACGAATGGGGAATATTACTAATGTTGGTACAATAGATTATTCGAATTTAGTGTATTCTTCGAATGATGAAGATATTGAACAATACTCTCTTGAAAAAAACGATTTACTGTTTAATCGCACAAATAGTAGTGAATGGGTTGGAAAAACGGCAATCTACAAGGAAGAACAACCAGCCATATATGCAGGCTATCTTATTCGTATTAAACCTTTATTGATTTCTCCTGACTACCTTAACACTGTAATGAATAGCGGCTATTATCGTGATTGGTGTTATGATGTGAAAACAGATGCTGTTAATCAGTCTAACATCAATGCCCAAAAACTGTCGCAATTAATGATACCTATTCCTCCATTAAAGGAACAAGAAAGAATTGTAGCAGAGATGGATAAGTGGATTTCGTTAATTGACATAGTCAAGAATGGTAAAGGTGATTTGCTGACTGTAATAAAACAAGCCAAGAGCAAAATTCTTGACCTTGCGATACATGGCAAACTTGTGCCGCAAGACCCGAATGACGAACCTGCCATAGAACTCTTAAAGCGCATAAATCCCGACTTTACACCTTGTGATAACGGGCATTATACGTTTGATGTTCCAAATGGATGGAATTGGTGTAAGTTGAATGATTTGTGTTCGTTTTTGTCTAGAGGAAAATCTCCCAAATATTCGGAAGACGATAAGACATATCCTGTATTCGCTCAAAAATGTAATTTGAAAGAAGGAGGTATTTCATTAGAACAAGCAAGGTTTTTAGACCCTTCTACAATAAATAAATGGGACTCAAAATATAAATTACAAACAGGTGATGTGCTTGTTAATTCAACAGGAACTGGAACAGTTGGAAGAACCAGACTTTTTGATGAAAGTTATTTGGGCAAATATCCTTTCGTGGTTCCAGATTCTCATGTAGCAGTTGTAAGAACATATGAAGAAATCAATTCCGAATATGTATTTGCTTATATGTCTTCTCAACTTATTCAACAATACATAGAAGATAATTTGGCAGGAAGTACAAATCAAAAAGAATTATATATTGGTGTATTGGAGAATTTATATTTTCCATTTCCTCCTATCAATGAGCAACAACGAATCGTTCAAAAAATAGAAGAATTGTTTTCTGTTCTTGATAACATTCAAAATGCCTTAGAAGTGTAATCAAATACACTTCTAAGGACTGATGTAACTTTACCAGTTCACGACTTTATCAACAATTTTCTGTTGTTCGCTGGCAGTTCTGCGCAGATAAATACGAGTGGTTTCAATGCTCTCATGCCCCATAAGGTCAGCAAGTAGAGCTAGGTCGTTAAAACGATCCAGAAAGTTTTTGGCGAAACGATGACGGAATGAATGAGGATAAACAACCTCCTTGTTCATTCCGTATTTCTCGGCAAAATGTTTGAGTTGAGAAGCTATTCCACGAGTGGTAATGCGCTGTCCAAACCGATTCAGAAAGATGTAGCCAGAAGTAAGTCCTATTTCTTTGAGCCATTTCGCAGCCTCCGTGCGCAAGTTTTTCGGGATATACAAACGGCGTATCTTTCCTCCCTTGCTATATAGGTCAAGATGCCCGATTTGTACATGTTCTGCTTTGATATGGAGTAGTTCGCTGACACGTGCCCCTGTAGCAGCCATAAACCACACGATGAAATACCACTCATCGTAACCATTAGCTTTAAGTTGGGTTTTAAGGAATTTGTAATCGGCATTGCTAATTACATTTTCCAAAAAGTTCTTTTGCTGCACTTTTACGAACTTCACTTTTAGTTTTTCTCTGTCTCTTATACACATCTCCGAGCCCACG
>OJQU01001110.1_pt1 | contig 12212 bp, 9 predicted proteins | sample 1598981 | NCBI WGS metagenome assembly OJQU01 (sample SAMN03922514, study PRJEB24848) | human gut metagenome | isolation source: stool sample | host: Homo sapiens | place: Germany | collected 2010-02 | reverse complement strand
CCGCGCCGTTTAGAATTATTGCGTCAGATTGGGTTAGAGGTTGATGTATATACCAGCGCCTTTGATGAGGTTAGTGGAGATAACGCTGAAAAAGTGGTAGCAGTAAATGCTTTAGGTAAAGGGCAGGTAGTTGTTGAACAAGTTGGCAGCGAAATACCTGTTATTGCTGCTGATACGATGGTTGTTTTGGAAAATGAAATACTTGGCAAACCATTTGACAGCAATGATGCAGCCGTGATGCTGCGGAAATTGTCTGGCAGAGTGCACCGGGTTTTGACAGGTGTTGCTGTTTTTTATAAGACTCAGAATTTAGTAGAAATAGTAGAGACTAAAGTATGGTTTAGAAGCTTATCAGAAATTGAGATTAATGCTTATGTTGCGACCGGCGAACCTTTTGATAAGGCTGGAGCCTATGGAATTCAGGGACGTGGTGCAGTTTTAGTTGAGAAAATAGAGGGCTGCTATAATAACGTCGTGGGGTTGCCGCTCACCCGCTTGTATCAAATGATGGCACAAATTGGAGTGAAGGGCTTTTGAGCCAGTGTATAAAAGAATTGTCGCTGGATGACAGACCACGTGAAAAATTGATGCAGCAAGGTGCTGCTGGGTTAAGTAATTCTGAACTTTTAGCTATTTTAATACGTACTGGTACCCAGAAGCGTTCTGCTTTAAGAATTGCAGAAGAATTGACTGCTTCAAGTGGGTTATATCAAAATATAGCCTGTGTGCACAGTGTTGCAGAGCTGGCTAAAGTCAAGGGACTGGGGCCCGCAAAAGCTGCAACAATTTTGGCTGCGTTGGAATTAGGCAAGCGTATTGCAGCAGCTGGAAGTCAGGTCAAGTTAAAAATAGAGTCTCCGCAAAAAGGTGCTGAGATTTTATTGCCAAGATTGCGTTACGAACAACATGAAAAATTTTTGGTGTTATTATTAGACAGCAAAAATCAGGTCATAAGAATGGAACAAGTTTCAGAAGGATCTGTCAATAGTTCGGTTGTGCATCCTCGGGAAGTGTTTGCCCCGGCGTTACTGTACCATGCTGCTGCCATTTTGGTAGCACATAATCATCCTTCTGGAGATCCTAAACCTAGTCAGGAAGATAAAGAGCTGACTCGTAGTCTGAATGAGACCGGGATAATTATGGGAATTCCGCTGATTGACCACCTGGTAATTGGCGATGGAATATTTTTTAGTTTTAGAGAGCAAGGTTATTTAGATAAATGAGGTGTTGAAGAATGTTTGGTATTTTTAAAAGTTTTGCTCATGATATGGGAATCGATTTGGGAACTGCGAATACTTTGGTGCATGCTAAAGGTAAAGGTATTATTATCAGAGAACCTTCAGTAGTTGCCGTAGACAGAGAGAATAAAGAGGTGCTGGCGATTGGTGCCGAAGCTAAGCAGATGATTGGTCGTACTCCTGGACATATCGTGGCTATTCGTCCGATGAAGGATGGCGTTATTGCTGATTTTGATATTACCCAGTCGATGCTTAAATACTTTATAAAAAAAGCAATTGGCAAACATTCTTTAGTCCGTCCGCGTATTGTTGTTGGCGTTCCTTCTGGCGTTACTGAGGTTGAAAAACGTGCGGTTATTGATGCTACTGTACAAGCTGGGGCCAGGGAAGCATATTTGATTGAAGAACCAATGGCGGCTGCTATTGGTGCAGGGTTGCCTGTACAAGAAGCCACCGGCAGTATGGTCGTTGATATTGGCGGCGGAACCTGCGAAGTAGCTGTTATTTCCTTGGGTGGTATCGTTATCAGCCGTTCTATTCGGACCGGCGGTGATGCAATGGATGATGCTATTGTACGTTACATCAGGAAAACATTCAGTCTGTTGATTGGTGAGCGGACAGCAGAAGAAATAAAAATTACTATTGGCACTGCGATGGAACTTGAAGAAGCTACAGAAATGGAAATTCGTGGTCGTGATCTCGTGACAGGGTTGCCTAAAAATCTGCTTATTAATGCGAACCAGATCTGCGAGGCGTTGAGTGAACCGGTGGCTAATATTGTCGATGCCGTACGTAATACTCTGGAGAGAACTCCTCCGGAACTGGCTTCTGATATTATGGATCGCGGTATCGTTATGACAGGAGGATCTTCTTTGCTGCGTAATCTTGACCGTCTACTGAGCAAAGAAACAGGAATGCCTGTCTATGTTTCTGATGATGCTTTGTCCTGTGTTGCCTTAGGTACTGGTATTGCGGTTGAAAATGTAGATATCTATAAAAAAGGATTTATGGCATCTAATAATAAATGAAGGCTGAATTATTATTGTGAGTAAGAAAAATATGAGCCTGCTTCTGATTGTGATAGCATTGGTAGCTCTGATGGCGTTGGCTGTTGAAGGAAGAGTACGATTTCCGGTGTTGAATAGAGTGGTGATTGCAGTAATAAGTCCTGTCAACAGTTGTATTCAGACGTTTACAGGCGCAGCTTCTTCTTTGGAAAAGAAGCTGGAAGCTATTACGACAATGGAAGCAGAAAACGAGCAATTAAAAAAAGAAAACGCTGAATTGCGAAGGGCTAATATAGCTATGGCTGAGTTTTACGCTGAAAACCAGCGGCTGACAAAGCTTTTGCAATATAAAGAGCACGTGCCTGAACAGAAATTACTGCCTGCCAAAGTTGTGGGGCGGAATATGGGCGATTTACAGGATGTTGTAATCATCGATCGTGGTTCTGCAGATGGTCTGGATAAAGAGATGGCTGTTGTTACGGGTGATGGTATCGTAGGGCTGGTAGAAGAAGTTTATCCTGCTGCTGCTAAAGTCATGCTGATTACCAGCAGCCGTTGTAAGATCGGGGCACGTATTTTGAGGGCTGATTCCAGAGCGGTTGGTGTTATCTGCGGAAGAAGCATGGAAAATATGCCTTTAGAAATGGAACATTTACCCAGGGAAGCGGATGTAAGAAAAGGTGATGTTGTTATTACCAGCGGTTTCAGTGGCAGGCATCCGGCAGGTTTGGTAATTGGTACTGTAAGAGAAACCAGCCCAGAGGCGGCAGGACTTTTACTGAACGCAGATGTTGATCCTGCTGTTGACAGCAGTAAAGTAGAAGAAGTTTTTGTTGTTACCGGGTATAGCAACCCTGCAGCAGCAACAGGTAAATTAAATAGTAATACCGAAGGAGGACAGGCACAATGAGGAAACTGATTTGGCCCGTCCTGTTTCTGTTATGTTTATCTTTACAGATGAGTTTGCCGCAAAATCAGTGGTTTAAATTTGATCTGCCGCTTTTGCTTATTTATTGTTTGGCTATGCTGAAAGGTGCATTTGCCGGTGGGATAGCTGGCTTTTTCGTAGGATTGCTGCAGGATCTTTTAACCGGTGGTATTTTTGGTTTTCATATTTTGACAAGGACTGCGATAGGGTATTATGTTGGCTATACAAAAGAAAAGGTATTTAAAGACAGTATGTTTTACAATATTGTGGCGATTGTTACAATAACAGTTGCTTTGCGAGGCTGTTATTTTATTCTGCAGGTTATTATGGCTAAGGGATTTTCTGTTTTACTGTTAGAGTTGGCACTGCAGGATACGTTTGCTTATTGCCTGGGAAATATTATTTTTGTAATTCCGTTGTATCTTCTGACAGAAAGACTGCAGAAATGGATAGAACTGGATGATGGATTGCATTAAACAAAGGAGGTCAAATTGTGCTGAACAAAAGATACGCGCGCCGCTTGGAAGTTATGCTGGCAGCAGCAGTATGCATATTTTTAATTTTGCTCGGCAGAATGGCCTATTTGCAGCTTTATAAAGGCGATTATTATGGCAATCAGGCTGATGGTAACAGATTGCGCAGAACAAAAATCACTGCTCCGCGCGGCCTGTTTTTTGATTATAAAGGGCAGGAATTAGTTAATAATCTGCCTGGTTATGCTGTGGCACTTCAGCGTCAGGGGCAGCGTGATAATGAAAAAGTGATCGGTACATTGTCTGAAATATTAAATATGCCGGAAGACCAAATTAGAAAGCGTATTGCAGCTAATCAAAACAGTTATGAGCCAACCCGCTTAAAAAGCAATGTTTCCCCTGAAATCGTAACAAAAATAGAAGAACGCAGGTTGGAGTTACCTGGAGTTTTGTTGGAATTACAGCCAATCCGCAATTATTTGTATAAAGAACTGGCAGTTCACGCGTTAGGTTATGTTGGCGAGGCCAGTGAATATGATATTACTGAAGGCAGCTATAAAGGGATGCCAGGCGGTAGTATTGTTGGTAAATTTGGCATTGAAAAAACTTTTGATAAAGTTATCCGCGGAATAGACGGCAGCTTTGATGAGGAAGTAGATGTTGCCGGTAATGTTGTTAAACAACTGGGTCAGCGTGACCCCATACCCGGGAAAAGTTTGCAGCTGACCATTGATAAAGAATTGCAGATGGTTATGGAAAAAGCTGTTGATGAGCAATTGGCATATCTGCGGTCCAGCGGGATTGCCCCTAACGCCAGAGCAGCGGCTATTGTTGCGATTGATCCGCGCAGCGGTGCGGTAAGAGCTATGGTAAGCAGGCCTGCGTTTAATCCTAACCTTTTTGTAAATGGGATATCGGAAAAGGATTGGCAGGTTATAAATAATGATCCTAACTATCCTATGGGCAACAAAGTAATATCAGGCGAATATCCCCCTGGATCAACGTTTAAGATCATTACGGGTACGGCGGCATTGGAACTTGGCAAGGTAACACCGGAAGAATTGATTTTTGACTCCGGTCAGCACTGGCTTATCCCTATGGGCAACGCCGGCGGAGAAGCCCTGGGGTGGATTAACTTTCAACAGGCTTTAAGCATGTCGGATAATGTATATTTTTATGAAATGGGCAATCGCTTAGGGATCAATAATCTGGTTGATTTTGCACGCAAATTCGGTATGGGCAGGAAAACAGGTATTGAACTTGAGGGTGAAGCTTCAGGGCTGCTTCCGACACCTGAAAATAAACGCAAGATATTTACAGGGGAGGACTGGACTCTGGGTGATACCTTTAACGCTTCTATCGGGCAGGGGATAGACCTTGCAACACCTCTGCAGATGGCGGTGATGATGAGCTGCATCGCCGGAGGTGGTATTTATCACCAACCGTATTTAGTAGATAAAGTCCTTAATAATGATGGAAGTGTTTTTGAAGTACGTCAGCATCAGGAACCATATGCTTTGGGGGTATCACAAAAAACTCTTGAACTGATTAAACAGGGTTTGATGGGTGTGGCACAACCTGGCGGAACGGCTTCTTATTTTGCCAATTTGCCGAAGCCAATGGCTGCGAAAACAGGCACGGCAGAAAATCCGCATGGACGCGATCATGGTTTATTTGTAGCCTATGGACCTACAGATGCTCCGGAACTGGTAGTTGCGGCAGTAGTTGAGCAGGGCAGTTTTGGTTCTACTTCAGCTGGTCCGATTGTATATAAAGTGTTTGAAGAATGGTTTAGAGAAGAAGGTCTGATACCGTCACAAGCGGTTAAGTAAGCAGAAACTGCGGAAAGGATAGCAAATGCAGCAAAATAGATATTTTCGTAATTTGGACTGGTGGCTGGTTATAGCTATTTTTGGGTTGGTTGGAATAGGCATTTGCCTGATTGCCAGCGCTACTCATTCTTTTGCTGTAACGACAGGTAAAGCATGGCATGTTGAACGGCAAAGTCTGTTTTTAGCAATAGATTTGGCCCTGGTTATTTTTTCGTTGCGCTTCGACTATCGGCTGCTTAAAGATATTGCAACCCCCTTATATGTTTTTAATATTATCCTGCTTTTAGCGGTAATGTTTTTAGGACACAGCCAGCTGGGTGCTCAAAGATGGATCCAGATCGGCCCGCTCAGTATTCAGCCTTCTGAGTTTTCTAAAGCAATAATGATTGTCTGTCTGGCTGCGTTTTTAAATAAAAGATTGGAAACTCTTGACAGTTTCACTGATTATTTGCCGGCGCTGGCTTATGCTTTTGTACCTTTTATATTGGTTATGAAGCAGCCGGATTTAGGTACGTCGCTGGTTTTTATGGCAATTTTGCTTGGGATGCTGCTCATCAGCGGGTTTAAGGTCAGGTGGCTGATGTATATGAGCGGCGCGCTTATCGCTTTGATGCCTGCATTGTGGCATATTTTAAAAGAATATCAAAAAAACAGGATTCGTGTATTTTTAGATCCGGAGCTTGATCCTTTCGGGGCTGGATATCATGTCATTCAATCAAAAATAGCTATTGGGTCTGGCCTTTTGACAGGTAAGGGCTGGTTTTTAGGTACGCAGAGCCAACTTAATTTTCTGCCTGAGAATCATACTGATTTTATCTTTGCTGTAGCTGGTGAAGAGTTTGGATTCATTGGTATTTTTATTATTTTATTATTATATTTGATCGTTATTTGGCGCGGGCTGACTATTGCATTGAACGCCGAAGACGATTTCGGTACCTTGCTGGCAGTGGGCATTACTTTCATGTTTATGTTCCATGTGCTGGTAAATATTGGAATGACTGCTGGGATTATGCCAGTTACAGGTGTGCCGCTGCCGTTTATGAGTTACGGAGTGAGTTCGCTGACTACGAATATGCTGTTGGCCGGGCTGCTGCTGAACATCAATATGCGGCGTCAGCAGCTGCAATTTTAGAGGAGGAACAGTATGGAAAAAGAATTAACGATCGATATACTCAGCAGTGTACAGAAACCTGCTCGTTATACAGGCGGAGAATTTAACAGTATTGTAAAAAGTCCGGAGGAAACTGAAGTAAGTATCGCCCTGGCTTTTCCGGATATTTATGAAGTAGGGATGAGTTATCTGGGATTTAAAATTTTATATCATATACTGAACCTTGAAAACGGTGTTGCTGCTGAAAGAGTTTACGCCCCTTGGGTAGACCTGGAAGCAAAAATGCGAGCAGATGCTATTCCGCTGCGAACTTTGGAAACGGAAAAGATATTGCAGGATTTTGATTTTGTTGGCTTTACTTTGCAGTATGAGCTTTCTTATACAAATATTCTTAATATGCTTGATTTGGGCCGTATACCTGTAAAAACAGAGGAACGTACAGAAAAAGATCCTTTTATTATTGTTGGCGGACCCTGCGTATATAATCCGGAACCTCTGGCAGATTTTTTTGATCTTGCCGTTGTTGGTGAAGGTGAAGAAGTTATGGTCGAGCTGATGGAGGCTTATAAAAAATGGAAACGTGAAGGTAAGCCTGGTGGACGGCAAGGTTTCCTGCGCTGTGCGGTAAAGCTCAAAGGTATTTATGTACCATCATTTTATGATGTTGCTTATAATGAAGATGGCACTGTAGCAGCAGTAGTAGCTAATTGTGATGCTGCGCCGGCGGCAGTTGAAAAAAGAGTTATTTCTGATATGAATACGGTTAATTATCCGACAGCTCCGATCGTGCCGTTTGGAGAAATCGTGCATGACAGAATTATGCTGGAAGTTTTTCGCGGCTGCAGCCGCGGCTGTCGTTTTTGCCATGCAGGTATGGTCTATCGTCCTGTGCGTGAACGCAGGCCGGAGCTTTTAAAGGAGCTGGCACGCCAACTGGTGGATAATACAGGTTATAACGAAATTTCACTGGTATCTTTAAGCACGGCAGATTATTCTTGTCTTGCACCGATGATACATGATATGATCGAAGAATTTAAAGATGAAAAGGTTAGTGTTTCATTGCCATCTCTTCGTATTGACAGTTTTTCTGTAGATCTGGCGAAAGAAGTGCAGGCTGTACGTAAAAGCGGATTGACTTTTGCACCGGAAGCTGGCAGCCAGAGAATGCGTGACGTGATAAACAAAGGCGTTACAGAAGAAGACTTAATGAATGCGGTTGGTGCTGCTTTTACTGCAGGCTGGTCATCGGTAAAATTATATTTTATGATAGGTTTACCTGGTGAAACTGACGAAGACGTACTGGCTATAGCTAAATTGGCGAAGGCAGTACAATATAAATATCAGGAAGTAACAGGTCGGCGCGGTGCGAAAGTAACCGTGAGTGCTTCTTCTTTTGTACCCAAACCCTATACTCCGTTTCAATGGGTGCAGCAGGATGATATAGCGGAACTAAGGCGTAAACAATTTTTATTGAAAGATGCCTTAAAAGTAAAAAATATCACCTTCCAGTATCATGACTCGGTGACCAGTGTGCTTGAAGCTGTTTTTGCCCGTGGTGACCGCCGTTTAGGAAAAGCCTTATATCTGGCTTGGCAGCGCGGAGCCAAATTTGATGGCTGGAGCGAACATTTTTCTTATGATCGCTGGCTGGAAGCTTTGCAGGATGCAGGTTTAAACAAAGAATTCTATATAGGCCGCGAACGCGGAGCTAATGAATTATTCCCATGGGAACATATCCAGCCTGCTGTAGCACGCAGTTTTCTGCGCAGGGAATATGAAAAAGCCCTGGCAGAAGAATTGACCCACGATTGTCGTCACGGTGTCTGTACAGGTTGCGGTGTTTGCCAAAAGCTGGGCGTAAAAATAATCGACTGGAAAGAGCAGGGCTTAGTATGAAATTAAGGATGCAGATAACTAAAGAGAAAGAAATACGTTTTATTTCCCATTTAGAATATGTGCGGACTATTGAAAGAGCTATCCGACGCGCTAAAATGCCTGCTGCTTATTCCGAAGGCTTTAATCCGCATTTAAAGTTTTCTCTGGCTTCGGCGCTTGGTGTTGGCGTTGTCAGTATGGCTGAATTTGTAGAGATAGAACTGGCTGAGCCGATGGAAGTACACGAGGCTGTGCAGAAGATGACAGCGGCTTTACCTCGCGGCATTCAGATTATGGCCGCAGATGTAACTGCGAACAACGCACCGGCGCTGATGGCTTCCGCCGGAGGTGCAGATTATCTTGTTGTGCTGCCTTATTCCGGTGAGTATGTTGAGGCCGTAGCTGCTTTTAACGCGGCAGAAAGTGTCGTTTATGCTAAGGCAGCGCCAAAGCTTAGAAACAAAATCAAAGAAATTGATGTAAAATTTTATATACCGGAAATATGTGCAAAGCAGGAAAATGATATGTTGACGTTAAAATTTTCCTGTCGTATTACACCTAATGGCAGTATGAAAGCAGGAGATCTGTTAAATACCTTAAATCAGCATTTTGGAATGCAGCTGCCTGTTGAAAAGGCAGATATCACCAGACTGGATCTGTATCGTGCAGCTGCTGATGGCCGCAGATTACCGATGTTGGAACATATGGACAAGTTTATTCAATAGTTCAGGAAAGGAGGGGCTTTTGTATGGAAACCAAAATCATTATCAGTGCTACGTCAGAAGAAACACGTATGGGTCTGACTGAAAACGGTAGACTGATGGAATATTTAGTGGAACGCAGCAGTGAAAAACATCTTGTCGGTAATATTTTTAAGGGGCGTGTAAATAATGTTGTTCCTGGCATTCAGGCGGCTTTTATTGATATTGGTTTGCAGCAGAATGCCTTTCTTTATCTGGGTGAAAGTAATGATATTACTGAAGGTAAGTCCATATTAGTTCAGATAACGAAAGATGCCAGGGGAAGCAAAGGACCTTCCGCGACACGCGAGCTGACGTTACCTGGGCGCTATGTGGTGCTTTTGCCACTGGCGGATTATATTGGAGTTTCGCATAAAATAGAGAATAAAGAGGAGCGAAACCGTTTAAAAGCTATTATTGAGGAAGCAAAGCCTGATGGTATGGGAATCGTTATTCGTACGGCGGCTATTGGTGCCAGTGAGGAAGCATTGCTTGAGGATATCAGGCATTTGTGCGCTAACTGGCGTGTCATAGAAGCACGCGGGAAAGTAGAAAAAGCTCCTGCAACCTTGTATCGGGAATTAGACTTATCAGTACGGATCGTACGTGATTATCTGACAAATGATGTTTCCCAAATTATCCTGGATGATAAAGCAGTATATGGACGTGTCTGCGAGTTACTGAAGAACATGCCAGGAGGTACAACGGGCCGGGTTCTGCTGCATGAAAAGCAGGAAGATGTTTTTGCGTACTATGGACTGCGGGAGGAAATAGATACTATTTCTGACAGGCGGATAGACTTGAGCTGCGGCGGTTATCTGGTAATTGATTATACAGAAGCTATGACTGTTATTGACGTTAACAGCGGCCGTTACAGCGGCCGTGAAAATTTGGAAGAAACTATTATGCAGATCAATCGTGAAGCGGCTGTCGAGATTGCAAGACAGCTTAGACTGCGGGATATTGGCGGAATTATAGTTGTAGATTTTATTGATATGCATACGCAGGAGCATCAGCAGGAAATTCTGCAGGTGCTGCAGCAGGCGCTTTCGAATGATAAAATGAAGCCGCGTGTTCAGGATATTACGGTTTTGAATTTAGTTGAAATTACGAGAAAAAAAGCTCGCCAGAATCTTTCAACGGTTCTGTATGCTCCCTGTCCTATCTGTCAGGGGGGTGGCAGAGTGCAATCACGCGAAACAGTAGCATTGGAAATAAAACGGCGTTTGCGGACTTTACTGGCTAAGCCATGCGCATCACGCAGTATTTTGATTTCTGCCAATCCCTGGATGGTAGAGTGGCTGCGGGCTAAAGATCTGCGGCAGTGGGAACGTGAACTGGCCTGTAAAATTAAGGTAGAAGCAGATACTGGTCTGCACATAGAAACCTTTTCTATTTTAGACAATACTGGTGTTGACAAATAACGCCGTTTGTAATAAAATATTCGAGTATAGACTGATTAAGTCTGTCCCCAACCGCGCAGAGAGGTTCCGTAAACTCTTTAGGAGTACCGAATTTGGCGAGTCTATCATAAGGGAGGTGCAAATAGATGTACGCAATCATTAAAACCGGCGGTAAACAATACCGCGTTAGCGAAGGCGATGTTCTGAACATTGAAAAATTGGACGTTGAAGCTGGCAGTGAAGTCGTTTTTGACGAAGTTTTGACTGTTGTTGCTGACAGTGATGTTAAAATCGGCAAACCCGTTGTTGACGCTAAAGTAACTGCTAAAGTTGTTGAACATGGTAAGGCTGAGAAGATTTTTGTTTTTAAATATAAAGCAAAATCCAACTACCGCAAACGCCAAGGTCATCGTCAACCGTTCACTAAAGTTGAAATCTCTAAAATCGAAGCTTAACAGCAATGATTACAGTAGATTTATTTAAGAACGAACAGGGATTGATAACAGGCTATAAGGTCAGCGGTCACGCAGGCTTTGCAGCAGCAGGCGAAGATATCGTCTGTGGGGCGGTTTCTGTTTTGACGCAGACACCAATCCTTGGATTGGAACAGCATTTGAAATGTCAGCCGTCATATCACGTAGATGAAGAAGACGGCATTTTAGAAGTAAACTTGAATAATACTCCGAATGAATTGACTCAGGCTATTCTGGCAACTATGGAATATGGTTTGCTGGGAGTAGCAGAGCAGTATCCGAAGTACGTTCGCATTCATACATACAGGAGGTGAATCGCAATGTTTAAACTGATCCTGCAATTGCATGCTCATAAAAAAGGTACCGGTAGCTCTCACAATGGTCGTGATTCCAATGCTCAACGTTTGGGCACTAAAGCTCACGAAAGCCAATTGGTAACTGCCGGCAGCATTATCGTACGCCAACGTGGTACCAGATTCCATCCCGGCAACAATGTTGGTATGGGTAAGGATTACACCATTTACGCTACTATCGAAGGCCGTGTTAAATTTGAACGTAAAGGCCGCGACAAACGTCAAATCAGTGTTTATCCGGTAGAAGAAGCAGCAATGTAATTTAAAATTAAAAGCACTCACTTATGTGAGTGCTTTTTTGTTAAAAAAATAGCAACAGATAAGTATGGCAGTATTTGTAAAAACCACCCGTTTTACGGGTGGTTTTTATTTTTACTTAGCAAAGATTTCTTAAATTATGCTCGAATATTACAACTGCAGGAGTAATTTTATACATCTTTGGTTGTAATATAGCCTGGTGTTTGTTTCTATAATCATCCCTAAGGAGTAAAATAAATACCATAATTCTAACTTTGGCAGTCTATTTGCAGATAGAGACTTCTATTAAAATATAAGTATAAGCCGAAAATATTCACATGGTTGGTATATGGATGCTTTTAAAGATTTTTTAGTGCAAAGTATGCAAATATTTGTAAGTGATATTAAAGGAATAAATATGCAATATAAGTATTTGGAATTCTTTGAGATTATATTTGTTTTGTTGTAAAAAGGCAATTGAAACGATATAATCATTTTACACTGCCGTATAGTTGTTTTGATGCTGTCTCTTATACACATCT
>OJQU01001105.1_pt1 | contig 12247 bp, 12 predicted proteins | sample 1598981 | NCBI WGS metagenome assembly OJQU01 (sample SAMN03922514, study PRJEB24848) | human gut metagenome | isolation source: stool sample | host: Homo sapiens | place: Germany | collected 2010-02 | reverse complement strand
CTCATAGTCCCCGGCCATACGCTTTTCCTGATCTATGTCCATTTGAAGTCCTCCTTCCAAAAATTTACGCCGCTCTTCTCTGGCAATCAAATAGTTGCGGAATAACTCCCAGCCCATGCCCTCCGGCTGTGTTTCCCGGTTCGGAGTCTGCACGATGCTCCAATGGGTACAGGGCGAACCGCCCATCAGAAGTTTCGTTTGTATCAGACCCTCTTAAGTAAACAGCGGCCTCCAGTTTATTCACTGAAAGCCGCTGTTGCGCATGTGGTTTCAACTGTTCTTTTACCTGGTATCAGATAGCCTCCTTTTCAGAGTGCGTTCCCGCTGAATGACCTGCAAGCGGTCCTTTGCCCACTGCGGTAGACACTCTGGCCTGACCTCGCCTAAAATATCACCACGTTCCCACTGGCTAGCCCTGCGGCCTGTGAATACGTTGATACCATAGACCGCAGTGCCGCGGGGGTTGCTCCGTGCCCCGCTTTCTCCTGTCACTAAAATCAACTGGCAGTCCGCTCTTTGATATTCATAGCGCAGGGAAGCCGGGTTGATCGCCACTACCTTATTGGCGATGTCATCGCCGTCCAGCAGCGGGAAACAATGCTCACGGCCCAGCATATCCAGCGGGATATGGAGGGTATTGCGCTGGGCCTGAACTGCCGCTATCTGTCCTTTCAGCCTGTCCGCGTAAAGCTCCATGATCTCCAGATACTCGCTGCTGCTCATGGCCTCGGAATAATACTCAGCAATATCATCCTGTGTGCAGAAGCAGCACATAAACTCCAGCTCCGGGCTGACGCCTACTACAAGCTCCCGCGCCCCGATTTGGATTGAGTGGATGATTTCAAAGTTCTCAATCATTCGTTTTTTACCCAACATTTCCGTCACCTCTCCCGGTCATGACGCGGTCTACGTTTCTTCTGGGTGGACTTTTTCTGCTGTTCTTTCAGATCCGCCAGGGATTTGGCGGGTTTATCATCGAAGGCGATTAGAATGTTTTGCGGCGGAACACCTCGCAGCATACCTGACAATTCCTCGCTTATGTCTTTTCCTTTGCCCATGACTATCGCTCCTCTCTAACAGAAACGGAGATCTGCCTGTCCTCGTTGGCAAATCTCCGCTCTAACTGCTCTACTGTCCAATTTTTTGTAAATTGTCCCAAAGCGTTGTGCCCAAACTGCTCAATGGCCCGCCGGTCCATCTCCCGGAGCTGCGCCCACAATTCAGGGTGATGGGTGCGTAACTTTTTCAGCGCCCCGATCCGTTGGAGAGGGCAGCACCAACAGGAACAGCGGTTATATATCTGATACAAACCGCCCCAGTCAAACCCCCGGTCATAGCATATCCTCAGTGCTTCGGCTTCTGTGATACCCTGATCCACCAGAGGATATTGTTCCCCCTTGATACGGTTTGGTTCATCTGCGGCGATCCCGACATAGTGCATGGCGTTCCGCTCTTTTTTCAGACGGTTCACTTCTTTGCGGATAAGGTGCGTTTTTAACTGGCCCGTACACCAGCGCACACGGGGGCCAGGCCAACCGTTGCCATAGAGAGATACCCCAAGCCGTTGCCGGTTCTCAATGCTGGATTGCTTCATCTTTGGTTCCTCAAACATGAGCCATTCAAAGCCTTTGGGGTGCCGCAGGGTAGTGATATGGATGCCACGCTCACGGCAGAGCAGATCGTCCAGTTTTTGAAGATGCTCATACATCTCTGGGAACTCCATGCCGGTATCGGCGGTCAGCACCACATCGATGGGCATATCCTGTTCGATCATCAACAGAAGCATGGCTGTACTGTCCTTGCCTCCTGAAAGGGAGACAGCATGGAAATTGCCCTCTATGTGCTTCTCTCCGTCAGCGTTCATACTTCCGCCCCCTTTCAGGGTCGGGCCTTTCATTGTAGTGTCGCAAGCCGTCCCCGCTGGGGACATACAACTGCCCATCCTCCACACAGCGGAATATGTCGCAGTCTTTTACCATAGACGCTTTATAAAAGCCGCTGTGGGAGTAGGCGAACTTGCTGGGGAATAGGTTGGCGTCCGCAGCCTTCCCCATACGGGATAGCGGTATTCGGCGGTGGCATTGGCCCTGCGGTTCAAACCGCCGTTCCGGGATAAAGTGCAGACCGCCGTACTCAAAGGGTGTATGGTCCATTCACTGGTTCCTCCTGTTCAAAAATTTACACCGCCCTGTGTCCAGCGGACCGAGAGCGGTGTATGTACGGTATTGCAGGAGGAATATGCTTTGATTATGTCATCAGCTTTATCAATAAGTCATTGACTGGCCCGGCGTCCCGGCCCTGGGCGGTCAGCTTGTTCCGCCAGCCCATCAGATACATCCGCACAAGGCGGCGCTCCGCATCCGTCAGTTCCAGATACACTTTCTTCTCCCGTTTGAACATTTGAAACAACTCCCTTCTCTCTGCCTATATCGTACAGGAAAAGGCAAATGGTTTCAAATGTGCGAATGGGTATGTAAGCGGCCCGCTGTGCGGGCCGCGGGGGATGCGCTTAATAACCCGTCCGGGGCAGGGGCTTGGAGGGGGCGTAGACCTTCGTCACCCACCGGGAGGTAGCCATGATCCACTGACCGTCATAGACGCCGCCCACATCCGCCTGATTGACGAATTGGCTGCCGCCTTTGACCCAGGACACCACGGAGCAGTCGATTATGGGCGTTTCCACCTGCCGGAAGTTGGAGGGCACGACGCCAAACACGAACATAACTTCCGTGACATACTCGTTGGACCCCAGCCGCAGGGCCACAGGCGAGGCGTCCAGCACATAGTTCTGCTGCGTGTTCAGGCTGTCCGCCAGCACACGGTACTCGCTCCCGCTGAGATTGGTCTTGTAGACGATCTTATAGCTTCCAGCAGCATTGTAGGTGCCGGTGGTGATCTTCGCCAGCCGCACCGCCTCCACGGGCAGGGTATCGCGCCAGTAGAACGATGTGAGAGAAGTCGTGGAGTTGTTGGCGATGCCGGAGAAGGTGTAGCGGATATTCTGGCCGGGCATGACCTCGGCATAGCCGGTTTTCTGGATGGCTACATTGGTATAGAGGCTCTTGTTGGTCATGGCCGCCCGGACGATCTGGCCCTCATGCTCGATCTCCACCTCGATGGGTGTATTGTCCAAAGCATAGAAGTCCGCCGCCTGTGCTTCCACGATTTTGTACCGGCCCAAAGGCAGGGGCTTGGACACCGCCACACCGTTCTTATCGGTGCGGATGGTGTCCACCAGATTGCCGGTGCGGTAGTGGTAGACCTCGAATACGGTGCCGGGGATAGGGGTGCCGGCGGGCCAGCCGTTCATGCTGTTGTAGTCGGCGCTGGTCTTGGTCACCTGGATCTGCCCTGTGATGGGGGTATTCTCCCATTCAACCTCCGTCACCTCGCCCGCCTTGACATAGACGGTGCGCTCCTGGGTGTCCGGGATATATCCCTCATTCTCCAGCTCCCGCAGGTAGAAGCGGCCAGAGGCGGGCAGGTCCTCAAACCAAGCATAGCCCCGGTCGTCCGTGGTCTGCTGGTCAATGGGGTTATGGCCGCTGCCATACAGGATGAACGACACGCCGGGGATGCCCTCTCCGTCCGCGGTGGAAATTTTATGGAGCAGGATGCCGGAGAGGGGTGCGTTAGTCACGGTCTTGCGGGTGATCTGCCCATCTTTTACAGTAAAGTAAATGGGCGCATCGTCCAATTTGAAGCCCTTTGCGCTCTCGGTTTCCAATGCGTAGTAATCGCCATCCTCCAGAGGGAGATAGGCCCGGCCATCCCGCCCGGTGGTCACAGTGTCCACCAGAGCGTCGTCCGATACCCGCCGTATCTCAAAGGTCACGCCGGAAAGCCGCTCCGCCTTGTCCGCTGAACTGACCTTTATCAACTCCACGCCGCCCACAGCGTTGTTGTAAAACCGCAGCGTCTGCGTGTCGTTGGGATTGATGGTGACGGTCTGGCTCTGACTGTCCGGGTCAATGGTGTACCCCTCCACACTCTCCAATTCAGTTACTACCACTGTGCCGGTGATCTCGGACAGAATGACCTTGCCTGTGGAGTCAGAATAATAGATGCCGTTGCTGGACAGGGCGCCCCCAGCGGCGTCCACATACTGGCCGTTGGCGTATTTGACCTCGAACTTGACGCCCTCCAAGGGGACCGTCTCGGAGCCGTTTCGGCCCCATTTCTCAATCACCAAATTTCCCAGGGGCTGATTGCGGAACTCCACGGTGACGGTCTGGCCCTCCTTGACCTGGACCGTCTGAGGGGCGTCATCCAGTAGGTAGCCGTCCTTTGCCCTGGTTTCCCGGATGACCAGTGTAGTGCCGGGCTCCACATTCTCTACCAGGAAGCAGCCGGCGGAGTCCGTCACAAACTTGCCGTTGGCATCGCCCACCACAGCGCCGTCCGAAGTGGTCACAAAAAATTCAACGTCGCTCAGCGGGATGTTATCGCTGGCCGATACCTTTTTCACCAAAACGGCCCCCTTGGGTGCGTTGGAGAAATAGAGGGTCACAATGTCCTGGTCCTCACCGGAAACATAGAAAGACTGGGGCGCGCTGTCAACGACATGGGCCCCGTCACTCTCCAGCTCCTCGCAGATGTAGTAACCCTTTTTGAGCCCGGTTACGGTAAAGGAGCCGTTGGCAGAGGTCATATAGGTCCCAACCACGGTGCCGTCCACGCCGCTGGTTTCACCGCCCAGGTATCTCAGTTGGAAGCGGCAGCCCTCCAGACCGGCTCCGGTCACGCTGTCCCGTTTGTAGACCACCAAGGCCGACAGGGGCGTATTGGATATGGTGACAGTCTTGTTCTCGCCGCCCTTGACATAGACCTCCGTAACCGGGTCCTCCGGGGCCTGGAATCCGGGGGCGGGCTTGGTCTCCTCGATTTTCAGCCAGCCGTCCTCGATGCCCTCCAGGATGATCTGACCCGCTTCATCCGTCTGGAAGGTCCCCAGGTCCCGCAGCTCTCCGGTGTCCGTTTTGTTGCTGGCCCAGGTGATATGGAACTCGGCATACTGGATCGGGTCATGGGTGGCGAAATTTTCCTTCTGTACGGTGACGGTGGGCCGCTTGTGGTTTTCAAAATACACCGTCCTGTCCCGGTTGGGATAGAGGGTGACAAGCTGGCTGGGGGCGTCTGGGAGGTAAGGAGACGGGACCGACTTCTCAATCACCTCATAGACCGCGGGCAGGAGGTTGGGGACGGTGGCAGAGCCGTCCGGCCCGGTGGTCACTTCCGCCACACTATGTCCGTCCGCGCCTTTCACCAGAAACATAGTCCCCTCGATGGGGGTCCCGGTGTCGGCGTCCCGTTTTACCACCGTCAAATTCGGGCGGCGGTCATTTTGCAGGCAAATTGTGCTGTCTTTGCCGGGAAACAGCTCCACATGGTACTCCTTGGGGTCCAGGATATGGTCCGATACCGTGGACACCTCTTGCAGAGAATAGACGCCAGGCTCCAGGCCCTCCCAACAGATTTCACCTGTGCTGGAAGAAGTGCGGTCCAGATACCGGGAGCCGTCCTCAATTTTCGCCAGCCGGTAGGTCACGCCGCCCAGGGGTGTCCCGTCCGCGCTTTCCTTATATAGATGCAGAGAGGGCAGCTTGGAATTGGTAAAAACAAATTGCGCCTGGTCACCGCCGTCCAGGTGGATGATGCGTTGGGCGTCATCCACGATATAGCCTGGGCACTCCAATTCCGTTACAACGTAAGCGGTATCGGCGGGGAGTTTACTCAGGTCGATGGTCCCGTCTTCCAGAGTGGTGTATTCCACCGGGCCGAAGCTGCCGTCCACCGCCTCGAAACGGAAACGGGCGTTGGCAATCGGCTGGGAGAGGTCGGCACTGTCTACCTTGATTAAATGGATTCCGGGCAGACGCTCATTGAAAAAAACCAGCTCCTTGATGCCGTCCCCGGCTTTCAACTCCACCTCCTGGGGGGTAGTGTCCAGCACATGGCCGTCCCCACCTGTGTCCCGTTCCTCGGCCCGGTAGGTGCCGGGCTCACAGTTTGTCAGGAGTATCTGACCGAACTCGTCCGTCTGGAAGATGCCCAGACTCTCGCTGTCCCGGAAAATCTCAAAGGACACCTTGGGCATGAGGGTCATGGTCCCACGCTCATATTTCGTGATCCGCAGTCCGGGCAGCTCCTTGTTGATGATGCTGGCGCTGGATTCTTCCCCGGCTGCCACGGCCACAGTCTGCACCGTGTCCGTGTCCGCGATCCAGCCCTCAATGCCTGCCACCTCCTGGACCTCCCAGCCGCCAGGGGCCAACTGGTCAAAGAACGCCACGCCGTTGCGGGTCTGGTCCGTCCGAGTTTCCCCGGTTTCGATGTGCTTGATCTGGATGGTGGCGCCGGAGAGGGCGTCGCCGGTGTCGCTCCGCTTCTCCACCCGCAGGGAGCCGTAGGGCGCGTCCCAGAAAGTCAAAGTAGCGGTCTTGTTATACTCCACATCGGCGTGCTGGGTGGCTTCCTCCGGGAGCAGGTGATACCGGGGCGGGATCTCCTCCGTCACGGTATAATGGCCCTCCAGGGTCAGGGGGATGGTCACGGTCCCGTCCGGTCCGGTGGAGTAGGAGCCGACTTTCTTCCCCTCTGGGTCATACACAGAAAACACAGCCCCCTCCAGCGGGGTCTCCGTCCCCTCCTCCAGTTTTACGATTTTCAAAAGGGTCTCGCCCGGCACATCCTCTGCGTTGTCCGTGTAACTACTGACAGCGGCCAGGTCTAACCGCGCATTGTTGTCCAAATCGCAGATGTAATTCTGCAAATTGCCGTACTGGTCCTTCTCCTGGCACACGGCATACATGGCTGCATACTGGGCCACAGACGCGGAGAGGGAAAGTTGGACATTTCCACTCTGACCACGGATGCTGTCTATTGGGTACAATACCTTGAACTGTCCGGCGTAGCCGTCGCTGGTTCCCTCGGTGGTAACAGCGGTGATCTCATTGTTGTCCATGTCCACAATCTTCGTGCCCTCTGGCACGGAGCCGGGGTCGGAGAAGGACACGGCCACGTCATAGTCATATACCCAGGTTTCGCTCCAGACGGTGAACACCTGCTGCTTATACTCCTCGCCGTCAATGGTCACGGGGTAGGCAACGGAGGTCTCCGCCGTGGCGGTCATGCGGGGGGTGAGCATATAGTTATAGGTAGTGCCCCGCTTGTAAATATCCTTGGCGGCGGCCAGGATGCGGTTGCCAATGTCCAGCTCGGAGCCGGTGAGTCCAGGGGCCACCTTCAGGTTGGCGATGTTCCAGTCTGGCAATAGATAACACCACAGCGCCATTTTCGTGGCATAATACGCTTGGTATTTGTTGTCCAGATTTAACTCTCCCAGGGAGCGGTGAGGATAGCCGTTGGAGATGATGCCCACCACCTTGGGGTCGCTGGCCGTTTCATCAGCCAGATATTTGATGCTCTCGCCGGGGCCTACGGTCTGGGGGACGCCGGGGGTAGTCGGGTTGACGCAGTACGCCGGAGATTCTTTTTGAATACCGTTGTTGGACTCATAGAGAAAATAGGTATAGACCTGTTTTTTGACCGCGCCGTTGATGGAAAGATAGTCCAGTTCATGTTCGCCGTTGTAGATGTTCACCTCGCCCAGGGCGGCCTCCGGTGTGTCTGCGGCAAAGGCGGCGGTAGAAAACAGGCCAAAAAGGGTCAGCAAAGCCAGAAAAAACGATAAAATTCTCTGTTTCATATCGTGCGTATGCCTCCTATTACAATAAAATAAGCGGCCCTTGATGTGCTTGGACACCAGGACCGCTTGCGGCTTTATTCAGTTTTCGTTCAAGTTTCTTTACAGTGTTTGAAGATACTCCAGATAGTCCAGCGAACCATCCAGCAGGATCGCCATATCTCCCCGTGTGATCATGTCGCTTTCCAGGGTGCTGGCTAAGGCCAGCACCAGCTCCACGACCTTCTCGCAGGCGGTATCGCAGTCCCAGCCGTCCCGTTCCAGGTAGCGGAGCATAACGGTACATGCCATCTACGGGCTGACTAGATTGCCGGGGCCAAACCGCCCGTCCCCATGTCTGGCCATCATTCCCATGGAGGCGCATACGCCAACAGCCACCTGAGCCCACTCCGGCACATCGGAAAAGTTGGTAGTACACATCCGGGTGTACCGATCCTTCTCCCAGGCTACGTGTTCCAGGTTCAGGACGATGGGACTAATCAGGCAGGTCAGTTCTGCCCGTGTCAGCGCCTTGTCCAAATTCAGGTCGCCGTGCTCATCGCCCGACATCAGCCCTGAAGCTGAAGCCGGGCGGCGGCCTCCTCTTGGTCCGTGGAAACCTCCAAAGCATGAGCAGGCAGGGACAGCGCCAGTGTCAATGCGGCGCAGAAATTGTGTATTTCATACTGTTTTCCATCCTGGAATGGGGTGTTGCTATCCCAACCGTACCATAGGGAGGCAAAAACTATCTAAGGTGCGATCTTCTTTTCAGCGGGTGAGTTATGGCACCTCCACGGCCCGGACCGCCCAGCGGTAGGCGCTCTGGTTGCGGACACAGGTAAAGAGGGTGATGCAGTTCTCCGCAGTGGGGGACAGCAGGGAATTTTCCATCTCGCTGATCTTGTTCACGCTGGTCACGGCGTAGGTACGCTTGCCCAGCTTGGTGGTCAGGATGATCTCATCTCCCACATCCAGCGTGTGGATCTCCCCAAAGTGGGCGTTCACGCCCCTGTTATGGGCAGCCACGCAGATGTTTCCGGCCCAAATGCTGGTGTCCTCAAAATGGCCTGCGCCCTTTCTCAGCACGGAGCTTCCCGTCCCCTCATAGACCTTCACATTGACATCAATGCTGGGGATTTTCAGGGTCGCCAGGTAGCCGCCCTGATAGTAGAGGTCCGATGTGACCTCCGTGAAGCCGGTGGTTGGGAGGACGCTGGATGTGCCGCCGCTGGGGAAGCCGGAATAATCGGGCGGAGCGACGGTGGTGCCGGCGCTGCCGTTGATAACGGCACCATCGCCCAGCATATAGCCGGGGGCCAGATTGGGGGTCAGCGGAGTGCCGGTATTCGGGGTGTAGGCGGTGGGGCTGCCAAAGGCTGGCGGGACCAGAGCCGTGTTTTTGCTCACATCCACATTGGGAAGCTCCCCCCGGTCCGCCGTGACAACAGGTTCCACCGAAGTCGGCTTGCCATACTCCGGGTCACCGGGGGCGGCGATGTCGTATTCCAACGCGCTGGCGGGAACAGCCAGGGCCGCGGTCAGGCACAGCAGGGACAAAAGCATGGTCAGTTTCTCCATATCGTATTACCTCCGTCGCTTGATGAAGTAGAACGCCCCGCCGCCAAGCAGTACCGCCGCGACAACGGCCACAACCGGCAGAATGCTGTTCTTCTCTCCGGTCTGGGCCTCCTGCCCGGTGGGATCAGTCTGGTCAGGCGGGGCGCTGGAGTCGGAAATATCTCCGGTGTTCTCACCGGGGGCGGGGTCCAGGACCGTGCCCTCGAAAATCGCCACATAGCGGATTTTGTTCAGGTTGATACGGCTCACGGTGCCCGCGTAGTCGGCGGTGACGGTATAGCCCTTCACATAGGAGCTGGTGGCGGAGCCGGAGTAGGAGGCCATAGCAGTAAAGTGACCGTCTCCCTCGGTCTGCCAGTTAACGGTCTGGAGGGTCATGGAATTTCCGCCGTCCTGGATGGTCTTGGGGATATACTGCGTGTCCTGGTTGGCAAGGCCGGGGTAGGTGCGGGTGGCGGTCACGGTTTTGGTGGAGCTGCCATACCCGGCCACCTCCACCTTCACCGTATCCAGTTTCAGAGTCAGCACCCCGGACAGGCCATCCTCCGTGATAAACTCCTTTGTCTGCGGCAGCAGGGCCAGCACCGCGCCCATGTCCTTGCTCTTGCTGTTCACGGACACGGTTTCCGTGTGCTGGCGGCTCTCGTTGGCGGGGAGTTCCTGTTTCAGCAGGTCCGTGAGGGTGTAGTGGTAGCCGTCCTGTTCAAAGTCGGACCGGGGGATGCCGCCGGGGTCATCCTCCGGCCCCAGGTCGTACATTTTCCTGATCTCAGTACCATCCTCGCTCCGGGTGACGGTGGTGGGATAGCAGGGTGACGGCTGGGTGGGTTCAGACGGGTCGGCGGCAAGGGCGGCAGGGGCCAGACACATGGAAAGCGCCAGGACGTACATGAGCCGGGCCGCGTGGGCCAGGGGTTTCCGCTTCATAAAAAACTACCTCCATGTTTTTGATTTTAGGCACAAAAAATCCTCATGGCACGCCATGAGGTCCGACAATACCTGTGTTCGGTTTTCTTGCGCGCTGTTCTCCAAAGGTTTTTACCGGCTGAAAAAGGATAGACAAAGCCTTTCTTTTCAGCTGGAACAGCAGGTTTCGGGGAGAGAGTGTGAGAGGGGGGAGAGCGGCAGGCATACTGTGGCCGCAAAAGGGCAGACTTTCCCCTGGGCGTAAGGTTCATCGCTCCATCTCCCTCTGCCGCTTGCGGTACAGCTCCAAAGCCTTCACGATAGTGTCCTCGATTTTCTGCGCGGGCGTCCCCGGCTTGAAAAACTTGTCGATCCGTTCCCTGGGAATTTTGAATTGCTCCACCTGATTGGGCTTTTCCTCCTGCATGATGGAGAGGATCACATCAGGGTTCAACTTGCCTTGCTCGGAAAAGCTCCGCATTTTGATGGCCTGGGCATGGGATGGGGTGCGGATTTCTCCCTCCATGACCTCCAGCAAGGCGGTCTGCTCGGCCTCCGACAGATAGGACAGCTCCACGGCGGGGCGCAGGGCCATTTGCAACTTGCCGGCTTCTTTCAGCACAGAATTGTCCACCATGTCCAGCAATTCCGGGATAAGGTTGGTTAAGCGGATATAGCGTTGGATTTGCCTTGAACTATCTGGAACTTCTGTTGCCAAGGTATCCCTTGTATTGATGGCAGACTTTTGGCCCAATGGGCCAAAAGTTAAATCCGTCCGCATACCTTGCCGCTTCATGGCTTCCAGCTTCATCTTATAGGCAACCGCCTTTTCTGACGGCAATATCTGTTCCCGCTGAAGGTTACTGTCCACCATGACAATGATGGCCTCATCGTCCGTCAGTTCCCGGATGATACAGGGCACCGTGGGCAGGCCCGCCAACTCCGCCGCCCGCTTGCGCCGGTGGCCGGACACCATCTGATAGCTGCCGTCCGGCATGGGACGGACCAGCGATGGGACCAGGACGCCATATTGCTTTACACTGTCCGCCAGTTCCACCATACTTTGATCCATCCGCACCTTGAATGGGTGATTGGGAAAGTCGCTGATCTCCGCGGCAGGCAGGTCGGTCACATAGCTGCGCTGGGCGTTGTCCCGGTCTTCCTGGGTAGAGAATAGGTCGTTATAAGCCTCGTTCAGCCCCAGGTCGATTGCGGTTCCTTTGTTCAAGGGCGATCACCTCCTTTACCAGCGCGGTGTATGCCGCAGCTACCTTCCCTTTGCTGTCATGGGCGAAAATGCTCTTACCCTCTACGCTACACTCTGCCGCCCGGACAGAGAAAGGCACCTCCGTATTCAATACCCGGAGATCACGTCCGGTCTGCCGCAGGGCCGCGATGATGCTTTTTGCATTGTTGGTACGGCTATCCACCATGGTCAGCAGGATGCCATCGATTTTCAGCAATGGGTTGATCTGTCGCCGTACCTTGGCCACCGATCCCAACAACAGCTTCAAGCCCTTGGTGGACAGGTAGTTAGCCTGACATGGGATAAGAACACTGTCCGCCGCTGCCAGAGCGTTGATGGTCAGCATACCCAGCGAGGGCATACAATCGATCAGAACGTAATCATAATCCCGCTTGACCGTGCCCAGGTAGCTACGCAACACAAATTCCCGGCTCATGGTGTTCACAAGACTTACCTCAAAACTGGACAGGCCGATGTTGGAGGGCACCAGATCGACACCCTCAATATTCTTCAAAATGCCCCTGTCTTGTGGTGAGAGGATACCATTGTCCACAACGATTTGCATCAGGTCAGAGATGGTCGTTTCCAACTCGTCCGGGTTCTTCACACCCAGGCTCACTGTAAGACTTCCCTGGGGATCTGCGTCCACCAACAACACCTTTTTCCCCTGCCGCGCCAGTCCCACACCTAAATTGACCGCCGTGGTCGTCTTACCAACACCGCCCTTTTGATTGGTAACAGCAATCACTTTGCACTTGTCCATGGGCTACTACCTCCTCTATTACAATGTATTTACGGTTGAAGGCACGGCAGCCAGCCGTGTCTTTTTCCGC
>OJQU01001104.1_pt1 | contig 12250 bp, 4 predicted proteins | sample 1598981 | NCBI WGS metagenome assembly OJQU01 (sample SAMN03922514, study PRJEB24848) | human gut metagenome | isolation source: stool sample | host: Homo sapiens | place: Germany | collected 2010-02 | reverse complement strand
AAGCCGGAATAATAATCCATGTTGAGCCACGACTTCTCGTATGCCCTGTCGCCGATTTGAAGGCGGTAAACGCTTTCCCTCTCCCCCACGGCCCATATAGCTCCATCCTGCGCCACCAGGGTACCGCGGATGAAGCGCACCGGGCATTCCGGCAGTTGTTCCGGCACTTGGACAAAGGCAATTCCCCCCTCAGTCCACATCCCCATAACAATCAGCAGCATAGCGACAGCACTGCATAAATTTCCGAATATGACACTCATTATCCTTTTATGATATTTTCTGTATAATTGATGCATCATTCAAAGTCAACCAAATGGAAAGTTATTTTTTAATATCGGATTTCAGAAACTTACTTCATTCCTGCTTTCAGGGCCAATCTGCTACCTTGAAAAGGTCAGCGGACGCTCCGGCAATGAGACCAATAAGACTTCAAAGAATAAAAAAAGGGCCTCCGCATCCGCGGAGGCCCCCAGCTTACCCAAACAACAGAAAACTGCTGCATGCTTCTTTCAGGAATACATGGCCAGGGCATGCCGGTATTCCACCGGGAAGACCTTGATGAATTTGCCGCGTTCCTCCGGCCAGTTGTTTAACAGGTCGCAGGCCCGGCGGCTTTTCGTAGCCATGTAGTGCTCGTAAATGAGCTGGAGCAGTTCCGCCTCGTCGGCGGAGTGCGGCATGACCGTTTCCAGGTCCACGCTGCCCAGGTTGCATTTCTGATCGAAGTCGTTGTCCGCATCGTACACGTAGGCCAGTCCGCCGGTCATTCCCGCGGCGAAGTTGACGCCCACCTTGCCGAGCACCGCCACACGGCCCCCGGTCATGTATTCGCAGCCGTGGTCGCCTATGCCTTCCACCACCATCTTGGCTCCGCTGTTGCGGATGGCGAAACGCTCCCCGGCCTGCCCGTGCAGGAAGATGCTGCCGGACGTGGCCCCGTAGCCGATGACGTTGCCGGCAATGACGTTGTCCGACGGAGCGTAGGAGATGTTTTCCGGAGGCCTCACGATGATTTTGCCCCCGGAAAGCCCCTTCCCTACGAAGTCGTTCGCCTCCCCGGCGAGTTCAAAGGTGATGCCCGGCGCCAGAAAGGCCCCGAAGCTCTGCCCCGCGCATCCGGTGAAGTGCACCGTGAGCGTATCCTCCGCCAGGCCGCGCGGTCCGAATTTCATCACCAGCTCTCCGGATAGCTCCGTGCCCACCGTCCGGTCCACATTGCGGACGTCGCGGAAGAGTTCGGTCTTTTCCCCTTTTTCCAGCAGGCCCTTCAAGTCCGGGAGCAGGCGGCGCCGGTCGTAGTTGTCCAGAGGTTCCTTTTCAAAGGAGGGGTCAAACCTGCATCCGTCCCCCTCCGCCGCATGCAGGATGGAGGAGAAGTCCAGATGCTGAGCCTTGTAGAAGTCAATGGCGCGGTTCACGGAGAGCAGGTCCGCCCTGCCGACGGCTTCGTCCAGGGAGCGGAGGCCCAAGGAAGCCAGGATTTCCCGCGTTTCCTGCGCCACGAAGCGAAGGTAGTTGATGACGTATTCCGGCTTGCCGCTGAACTTGGCTCTCAGGGCCGGGTCCTGCGTGGCGACGCCCACCGGGCACGTGTTTTCATGGCACCTGCGGAGCATGGCGCAGCCGATGGCGACCAGAACGGCAGTGCCGAAGCCGAATTCCTCCGCTCCCAGCAGGGCCGCCATGACGACGTCCCTCCCGGTGCGCAGCTGGCCGTCCACCTGGAGCCGGACGCGGGAGCGGAGCTTGTTGAGCACAAGCGTCTGCTGCGTTTCCGCCAGACCCAGTTCCCACGGCAGTCCGGCGTGCTTGACGCTGGTGAGCGGGGAGGCGCCCGTACCGCCGTCGTGGCCGCTGACCACAACCACGTCCGCGTGGGCCTTCACCACTCCGGCGGCCACCGCGCCGATGCCCACCTCGGAGACGAGCTTGACGGAGACGCGGGCGTCCGGGTTGGAGTTCCGCAGGTCGTAGATCAATTGGGCCAGGTCTTCAATGGAGTAGATGTCATGGTGCGGCGGGGGAGAGATGAGGCTGACGTTCGGCATGGAATGGCGCAGCCGGGCGATGTACGGGCCCACCTTGTGCGCCGGGAGCTGGCCGCCCTCTCCGGGCTTGGCGCCCTGGGCCATCTTGATCTGGAGCTCGGAGGCGTGGCGCAGATAGTTGATGGTCACGCCGAAGCGTCCGCTCGCCACCTGCTTGATCGCGCTGTAGCGCACCTCGCCCCTGGCGTTGGGTTCGTAGCGGGCTTCATCCTCGCCCCCTTCACCGGAGTTGCTTTTGGCTCCTATTTTATTCATCGCGATGGCGATGGTTTCATGGGCCTCCGGGCTGAGGGAACCCAGGGACATGGCCCCGGAGACGAAGCGGCGCAGGATGGAATCCGCGCTTTCCACTTCCTCCAGCGGGACGGTGTCCGCGGGAGCGAATTCAAACAGGCCGCGCAGGGTGCAGAGGTGCTGCGCCTGGTGGTTGCTGTAGTCCGCAAATTCCCGGTATTTCCGTTCGTCATTGTCGCGAACGGCGGCGCGGAAGGCCTGGAGCGTCTGCGGGTTCCAGAGGTGGTTTTCTCCGCCCTTCCTGTACTTGTACTGGCCGCCCGCATCCAGCCCGCCTTCCTTCCCGGCGTTTTGCGCGGCGCGCTGGTTGCATTCCGCAGCTATTTCCTCCAGCCCGATGCCGCCCACGCGGCTGACGGTGCCGGGGAAGAATTCGTCAATCAGTTCCCGGTTCAGCCCCACGGCCTCGAACAATTGGGAGGAGCGGTAGCTGCGCAGGGTGGAAATGCCCATCTTGGACATGATTTTAAGCAGCCCCTTGTCAATGGCGTTGATGTAGTTGCCGGAGGCCTTCACCACGTCCAGCGGGCAGTCCTGCGGCGCGGCCAGGGAGGTGACCGTCGCCAGAGCCAGGTACGGATTGACCGCCGTGGCCCCGAAACCCAGCAACAGGGCGAAGTGCATCGTTTCCCGCGCTTCCCCCGTTTCCAGGATCAGGCCCACGTCGGAACGCAGTCCGGCGGCCGCCAGGGCGCGGTGCACCACGGAGCAGGCCAGCAGGCTGGGAACGGGAAGGTAGCCGCGGCCTATGTTGCGGTCCGTCAGCACCAGGATGCGCACGCCGGACCTGACCAGCCCCACGGCGGATTCCGCCAGGCTGTCCAGCGTCTCCCGCAGAGCCTTTCCGTCCCCGCCTTCCGGGAACTGGAGGGAGAGCCTGGCGGAGGGGAAGCCGGCTTCCCGGATGTTGCAGAGGCGGTTGAGCTCCTCGTCCGTAATGACGGGGCGCGCCATCTTGATGAGCCGGGCGTGCTCCGGCGTTTCCTCCAGAATGTTGGGATGGTTGCCGATGTACGTGGTCAGGCTCATGACGAGTTCCTCCCGGATGGGGTCGATGGGCGGGTTGGTCACCTGCGCGAACAATTGCTTGAAGTAGTTGAACAGGAGCGGCGCCTTTCCGGAGAGAACGGCCAGCGGCGCGTCGTTCCCCATGGAGCCGAGGGGTTCCGCGCCCTTCATCATCATCGGGCGGAGGATGAGTTCCACATCCTCCTGCGTGAAGCCGAACTGGCGCTGATGAACCGCCAGGTCCGGCATTTCCGCGGAGGCAGAGACAGAGTCGAACAGGGAGCGGACGGAAATCTTGTTTTGTTCCACCCAGCGGCGGTAGGGCATGCGCCGGGCCATTTCATTCTTGGTTTCCGCATCGGACACCAGACGGTGGTTCACCAGGTCGCAGTAGATCATCTCTCCGGGGCGCAGGCGGCCCTTGCGGGCCACTTTTTCCGCGGGAATGTCCGCTACGCCCGTTTCCGAGGCCAGGATGAAAATATCGTCCGTGGTCAGCGTGTAGCGGGCGGGGCGCAGGCCGTTGCGGTCCAGCATGGCGCCCGCGTTGACGCCGTCGGAGAAGACGACGGCGGTCGGGCCGTCCCACGGCTCCATCAGGGCGGAATGGTATTCAAAGAAGCCGCGCACGTCCGGCCCCAGATGGTAGTTGACGCCCCAGGCCTGCGGCATGAGCATGAGCATGGCGTGGCGCAGGTCGCGCCCGGCGGCGGCGAGCAGTTCCACCATGTTGTCCAGGCAGGCGGAATCGCTCTGTCCGGGAGGAATGAGGGGCAGGAGCTTCTGCAAGTCATCCCCCAGCAGGGCGGAGGACAGGTGCGGCTCCCGCACGCTCAGATGGTTCAGGTTTCCGCGCAGGGTGTTGATTTCCCCGTTGTGGGCCAGGTAGCGGAAGGGATGGGCCAGGCTCCACGTGGGGAAGGTGTTCGTGCTGTAGCGCTGGTGGACGAGGGCCAGCGGAGATTTGAAACGCTCATGGCGCAGGTCTTCGTAAAATCCGTCAATTTGCGTGCCGAGGAACAATCCCTTATACACGATGCTGCGGCTGGAACAACTGCACACGTAGCATCCTTCCACGCGCCGCTCCATTTCCCGGCGCATTACGAAGAGCTTGCGTTCCAGTGCCGCCTGGTCCGCAAAGCCGCTGCCGTCGATGAAGAGCTGGCGAATCAGGGGGCAGGTGCGCCGGGCGTTCTCGCCTATGCTGTCCCGGTCCACGGGAACCTCTCTCCAGGCAATTACCCTGCCGCCGTTTTCCGTGACGGCGGCCTCCAGTTCCTCTTCATGGCCGCAGCCGCCGAACATCATGGCGACTCCGTATTTTCCTCTGGCGGGGAGTTTGTTGGGAAGGAGCAGGCGGAAGAATTCATCCGGCAGAGCCAGCAGGATGCCCGCTCCGTCTCCGGTATCGGGATCGCTTCCCACGGCGCCGCGGTGCATCAGCCTCTTGAGAACGGTGACACCCATTTCAATGATTTTGTGGCTCGGTTCATTCTTCAGATCCGCCACCAGCCCCACGCCGCAGGCGTCCCTCTCCTGTTCAAAGTCATACAATCCCTGCGGCGCAGGAATGCCTGTCTCGAATTGATCACTATTCATCAGTTTGCTGTTTTATTTGAGTTAAGCTGATTTTCTTATAGCAAAAACCGTGCCAACATTATGCACTCCTTCCACTCTCCCCGTTTTCCGAACGCCGCCGCCCCGGTTTTACATGATTTGACAGGCCTTCCGGCATGACAGAGGACCCACGGCGGCAAAGGACAATTCCCTCTCCCAAGCAGATATTTTTACATTTTCGTAATTACCCTTTTACCGTGATTTTACATTTTTGTAATTAATGCTTTCACCTTTTTCATCCCTCTTCTTTCCACGGCTTCCTTTTACAATTTCTGCAATATATTTATAGGCAAGTTCTTAAAACACCATACCCACTCCGGCACAAGTTGATTCAAAAAGCTGGCACGGTTCTTGCTAAGAAAAAGATACAACAGTTAACCATGATGAGTGACTCGACAAGAACACAAGCCATCAGCGTCATCGCCTCCCTTCCCGTGAGCGGGGTGAGCGAGAGCGCTCCTGTCCGCATTAATTATTACGGCGCCGACGTTTTCAGTACGGAGGTGATGAAGAAGTACCTGCCCAAGGACACGGCGAAAACCCTCCTGTCCACCATCCAGGACGGCCTGCCGCTGAACGCGGACATTGCCGCGGACGTAGCCCACGCCATGAAGCAGTGGGCTCTGGAACGGGGAGCCACTCACTACACGCACTGGTTCCAGCCCATGACAGGTTCCACGGCGGAGAAGCATGATTCCTTCCTGGACCCCAAGAGCATGGAGCCGATCATGAGCTTTTCCGGCAAGAACCTGATCGTGAGCGAGCCGGATGCTTCCAGCTTCCCCTCCGGCGGCCTGCGCTGCACGTTTGAGGCCCGCGGCTACACCGCGTGGGACCCCACCAGCCCCGCCTTCATCAAGAGGCACGGGAACGGAGCCACCCTCTGCATTCCCACCGCCTATTGTTCCTATACGGGAGACGCGCTGGACAAGAAAACCCCTCTGCTCCGCTCCCGGCAGGCATTGGGCAACGCCGTCAAGAGGCTGATGAAGTGCTTCGGGCTGCCGGACGAACGCGTGACCATCACGCTGGGGCCGGAACAGGAGTATTTCCTGATTGACAAGAATTTCTATCTGAACCGCCCGGACCTGGTCCAGACGGGCCGCACCCTTTTCGGCGCGCCGCCCGCCAAGCACCAGCAGCTGGAAGACCATTATTTCGGCTCCATCAAGCCGCGCATCCTCAATTTCATGAATGATGTGGAAAAGGAACTCTGGCGGCTGGGCATTCCGGCCAAGACGCGCCACAATGAAGTGGCCCCGGCCCAGTTTGAACTGGCCCCCCTGTTTGAGGACGTGAACCTGGCGATCGACCACAATATGCTGGTGATGGAAATCCTGCGCCAGCAGGCCAGCAGGCACGGGCTGGTGTGCCTGCTCCACGAGAAGCCCTTCGTGGGCGTCAACGGCTCCGGCAAGCACAACAACTGGTCCATTTCCTACGGGGACAAGAATCTGCTGGATCCCGGTACGGACCCGCAGCAGAACGCCATTTTCCTGACCGTGCTGGCCGCCATCATCGAGGCTGTGGACAAGCACAGCGACCTGCTGCGCAATTCCGTAGCCAGCGCCGGGAACGACCACCGCCTGGGCGCGAACGAGGCCCCTCCCGCCATTATCTCCATTTTCCTGGGCGACCAGCTCAATGAAGTGATCGAGAATATCATCAACGGGGAATCCGGCCGCGGCAGGCGCAACGACACGCTCCAGATCGGCGTGGATACGCTGCCCGTCCTTCCCCGGGACGCGACGGACCGCAACCGCACCAGCCCGTTCGCCTTCACCGGCAACAAGTTCGAGTTCCGCGCCCCCGGCTCCGCCCAGTCCTGCGCGGGCCCCATGATGACCCTGAACACCATTGTGGCGGAGGCCTTCGATTCCCTGGCGGAGGAGCTTTCCTCCTTCGCTCCGGAGACCTTCCTGGCCCAGCTCCAGGAGACGCTCAAGCGCAGGATTTCCGAACACAAGAGAATCATCTTCAACGGAGACAATTATTCGGAGGAATGGGTGAAGGAAGCGGAACGCCGCGGCCTTCCCAACCTGAAAAACACGATGACCGCCCTCCACACCCTGGTGAATGAGAAGAATGTGGCCCTGTTCGAGAAGTACGGGGTGTTCTCCCGCAGGGAACTGGAATCCCGGTTTGAGATTTTCCTGGAGGAATACCACAGGCGCATCCGCATTGAAGGGCGCCTGTCCTGGGAAATGGCGGCCACCATCATCCTCCCTGCCCTGCGCAACGAATACAAGCAAACCGTTTCCGCGCTCTCCAGGGCGCTGGACGCCAAGCGGACCAACGGGACCGCCGCCCTGCAAAAGCTGGCGGACAAGCTGGGCGACGCCCTGGATTCCGTCGTGTCCGACCTGGATACCCTGGAAACCGCGCTCACGAGCTGCCATGAGGACATCCTTGCCGCGATGTCCCGATTGAGAACCAGCGTCGATGCCGCAGAAACCCTGGTGAACGACCGGTCCTGGCCTCTCCCCAAGTACCGGGAAATGCTGTTCATCTATTAGGGTGCACCGACGAGCTCCGGAGCTTTGCCGGCCCCCTTGCGGGGCAAGCCTCTGCCCGCAGAGGGAAAGGCACGGCTCCGGGGCCTTGGCGCGCCCTGTCCCGGCCGCCCTTTTTCCCACTGTTTTCCACCGACCACCAACCCCTGAAAAATCCGCGTCATTGGCCGTAAAAAAACTTTCCTCCGGAGCCCTGCGGGCACTTAATTCCCCCCGGCGGAAATCCACGGTCCAGAACCACAGGATTCTTCCATCGCCATTATGCCTAAAGATACCTCCATCAAAAAGATTCTCGTGATCGGCTCCGGCCCGATCGTCATCGGCCAGGGCTGCGAATTCGACTACTCCGGCACCCAGGCCTGCAAGGCCCTCCGGGAAGAAGGTTATGAAGTAGTGCTGGTCAACTCCAATCCCGCCACCATCATGACGGACCCGGAGACCGCCCCGCGCACCTACATTGAACCGATCACCCCGGAGTTCGTGGAGAAAATCATCGTCCGGGAAAAGCCGGACGCCCTGCTCCCCACCCTGGGCGGCCAGACGGCCCTGAACTGCGCCATGGAGCTCCACCGCAGCGGCGTGCTGGAGAGGGAGAACGTGCGCATGATCGGCGCCCATGCGGACGCCATTGACCGCGGGGAGGACCGCAACCTGTTCAAGGAGGCCATGATCCGCATCGGCCTGGACGTGCCGCACTCCGGCATCGCCCACACGATGGAGGAGGCGCGCCGGGTAGCCGGGGACATAGGCACCTTTCCCCTGATTATCCGCCCCGCCTTCACGCTGGGCGGCATGGGCGGCGGCGTGGCGTACAACAAGACGGAGTTTGAGGAAATCTGCGCCCGCGGGCTGGACCTCTCCCCCGTTTCCGAAATCCTGATTGAGGAATCCCTCATCGGCTGGAAGGAGTTTGAAATGGAAGTGATGAGAGACCGCGCGGACAATTGCGTGGTGATCTGCTCCATTGAGAACATTGACGCGATGGGCGTGCATACCGGGGATTCCATCACCGTGGCTCCCATCCAGACCCTGACGGACAGGGAATACCAGGTCATGAGGGACGCCTCCTTCGCCGTCATCCGGGAAATCGGCGTGGAAACGGGCGGTTCCAACATCCAGTTCGCCATCAATCCGGCCAACGGCCGCATGATCGTCATTGAGATGAACCCCCGCGTTTCACGTTCCTCCGCTCTGGCTTCCAAGGCCACGGGGTTCCCCATCGCCAAGCTGGCCGCCAAGCTGGCCGTGGGCTACACGCTGGACGAACTGCGCAACGACATCACGAGGGAAACGCCCGCCTGCTTTGAACCCACCATTGACTACGTGGTGACCAAGGTTCCCCGCTTCACGTTTGAAAAGTTCAAGCAGGCGGACGAGCACCTGACCACCTCCATGAAATCCGTGGGGGAAGCCATGGCCATAGGCCGCACGTTCAAGGAATCCCTGCAAAAGGCCCTGCGCTCCCTGGAAACGGGCCGCTGGGGCTGGGGTTTCGACGCGAAGGCGCCGCAGAAGCCCACCGCGGAGGAAATCACGCGGAAGCTTGCCGTCCCCACGGCGGAACGCATTTTCTGGATTCAGACGGCGTTCAGCAGCGGCTTTTCCCTGGACGAGGTGCACCAGCTCACCCAGATTGACCCCTGGTTCCTGGCCCAGATGCGGGACCTGGCGAAGGCGGGCGACCGCCTGGACGCGCTGGACCTGCGGGAAGCCAAGAAACTGGGCTTTTCCGACAGGCAGATCGCCCTGGCCCGCGGAACTACGGAGGAAAGCATCCGGAAGGAACGCCGCGAACAGGGCATCGTGCCCGGCTACCGCCTGGTGGACACCTGCGCCGCGGAGTTTGAGGCATACACGCCTTACTTTTATTCCACGTACGGGGATGAAAATGAGGCGCGCGACACGGGCCGGAAGAAGATCCTCATCCTGGGAGGCGGCCCGAACCGCATCGGCCAGGGCATCGAGTTCGACTACTGCTGCGTGCACGCCTCCATGGCCCTGCGGGAAATGGGGTATGAAACCATCATCGTGAATTCCAACCCTGAGACCGTCTCCACGGACTACGATTCCTCCGACAAGCTTTTCTTTGAACCCCTGACGCTGGAAGACGTGCTCCACATCTGCGAGCAGGAGAAGCCGGACGGCGTCATCGTCCAGTTCGGCGGCCAGACGCCGCTGAACCTGGCCAACGCCCTGGAAGCCCACGGCGTGCCCGTCATCGGCACCAGCCCGAAGGCCATTGACCTGGCGGAAGACCGCGAACATTTCTCCGCCCTGCTGAGGGAGCTGGGGCTGAAGCAGGCGGACGCGGGGACGGCCACCAACGTGGAGGACGCCGCCGCCATTGCCGCCCGCATCGGCTATCCGGTGCTGCTGCGCCCCTCCTTCGTGCTGGGCGGCCGCGGCATGATCATCGTGTACGAGGAGCAGGAGCTGCGCCGGTACATGAACGAAGCCGTGGAGGCCTCCGAGGAACGCCCCGTGCTGATCGACCGCTTTCTGGAAAACGCCGTGGAGATTGACGTGGACGTCATCGCGGACCGGGAGCGGGCCGTCATCGGCGCCATCATGCAGCACGTGGAGCCCGCGGGCATCCACTCCGGGGATTCCGCCAGCATGATTCCCGCCATGGGCATTTCCATGAAAATGCACAAGGAAATCACGCGCGCCTCCAAGGAGCTGGCACGGCGGCTGAACGTCTGCGGGCTGATGAACATCCAGTTCGCCGTGAAGGACGAACAGCTTTACGTCATTGAAGTGAATCCGCGCGCCTCCCGCACCGTTCCGTTCGTCTCCAAGGCCATCGGCAGGCCCCTCGCCAAGCTGGCCGCGCAGGTCATGGCCGGCAAGACGCTGGAGGAGCTGGGCTTTACCCGGGAAATCACGCCGGAATACCACTGCGTGAAGGAGGCCGTCTTCCCCTGGGGCCGCTTCCCGGGCATCGACGTGGTGCTGGGGCCGGAGATGAAATCCACCGGGGAGGTGATGGGCATCGACCCGGACCCGGACATCGCCTTCGCCAAATCCCAGATCAGCGCATTCAATCCCCTGCCGACGGAAGGCAAGGTTTTCATCTCCGTGAATGACCGGGACAAGGAGCGCGTGCTCCACATGGCCCGCCAGCTGGCGGACATGGGCTTCACGCTGTGCGCCACGCGCGGCACGATGATCCACCTGCTCCAGCACGACATCGAATGCGAACGCGCGTACAAGGTGAACGAGGCGCGCCGCCCGAACATCGTGGACCACATCAAGAACGGGGACATCGATTTCATCATCAACACGCCCGGCTCCCACGACGCGCGGGCGGACGACATCATCATCCGTTCCTCCGCCATCGCCGCCAAAACCTCCTACTGCACGAACCTGGCCTCCGCGCAGGCCTGCGTGAACGCCATTGAGGCGCTGAAGAACAGGAACCTCCAGGTGTGCACCATCCAGGAATACCATGCCCAGACCGTTTAACCCCATACCACACAGCATTTTTATATCATCATGAGAGCCATTCTCGCACTGGAAGACGGAAGCGTCTTCATCGGTTCGCACTTCGGAGCCACGGGCACGGAAGTGGGGGAAGCCTGCTTCAACACGTCCATGACCGGCTACCAGGAAGTCCTGACGGACCCGTCCTACAGCGGCCAGATCGTCACGATGACCTACCCCCTGATCGGCAATTACGGCGTCAACCCGGAAGATTACGAGTCCGGCAAGGCGCAGGTCAGCGGCTTCGTGGTGGCGGAGCTGGCGAAGGTTCCTTCCAACTGGCGCGCCACGGAAGCCCTGGGCCCGTGGCTGGAAAAGCAGGGCGTGATCGGCATTGAAGGGGTGGACACCCGCAAGATCGCCAAGCACCTGCGCTCCGCGGGCGCCATGCGCGCCTGCCTCACCACGGAGCTGACGCCGGAGGAAGCCGTGGAAGCCGCCAGAAAGGCCCCCTCCATGGAAGGCTGCAACATCGTAGACAAGATCGGCTCCCATCCCATGACCCCGGAGGAAGTGGACGCGCTGGTGACAGAAGGGGTACTGCCCCCCACGGAGTACGACATCGTGGCCTTCGACTTCGGCATCAAGTACAACATCCTGCGCCAACTGAGGGAAAACGGCTTCCGTGTGACCGTGGTTCCCGCCCACACGACGGCGGAGGAAGTGCTTGGCATGAAGCCGGACGGCGTTTTTCTTTCCAACGGTCCGGGGGACCCCGCCACGCGGACGGACATCCACCGTGAAGTAGCCGCCCTGATCGGGAAGGTTCCCATGTTCGGCATCTGCCTGGGGCACCAGATCATTTCCCACGCGCTGGGGGCGAAGACCTTCAAGCTGAAGTTCGGCCACCGCGGCGCCAACCATCCGGTGAAGGACCTCCGCACGGGTAAAATCAGCATCACGTCCCAGAACCACGGTTTTGCCGTGGATCCGGATACCGTGCCGGACGACGTGGAAATCACGCTGATGAACCTGAATGACAATACCGTGGAGGGCATCGCCCACAAAACGCTCCCCGTTTTCAGCGTGCAGTACCACCCGGAAGCCGCCCCCGGCCCCAGAGACCCCCAGTACCTGTTCCGGGATTTCAAGCAGATGATTGCGGCCAGCAAACGGCAAACCGCCCGCTGACGGAAACGGCCCCCTTCCTGCGGCGGAGCATTTTCCTCGCCTCCCTGGGAAAAATGCGCTATTTATGCCCGGGCACATGAATTGCGGCTCCGGCGGAGGTTTTTCCTTTCATTCATCAACCTCCCCAACCAACAAACCATCTACACACCACATGAG
>OJQU01001091.1_pt1 | contig 12380 bp, 10 predicted proteins | sample 1598981 | NCBI WGS metagenome assembly OJQU01 (sample SAMN03922514, study PRJEB24848) | human gut metagenome | isolation source: stool sample | host: Homo sapiens | place: Germany | collected 2010-02 | reverse complement strand
AATTATTACGAGGTAGATGTTGTGAGGATATTCTCGACAACAGAAGATGCCGAATATCTTTCGTTATATGAGGATTTTCAGTTAATGCAAGAGTATCCTTCCGAGGTGAGCGGTTATCTTGATGGCTTCACATATCGTTGGGATTGGTATCTTATTGGAGGAAAATTAGCAGACCGGTCAATTGTATTTCCTCAAACTTCTTCGAAAGAGCAGACTCAATTACAAACTCCGGAGATGAATTTTAGTAGTGAAAATGCAAATGATACACTTTATTTCGGTATCATAGCCGAAGGTGCTGTGGGCGATAAAATAGGGATTGGTTATTATTATACAGATGCTGAGGGGAATGATAAATCTCTGGCGCTTGGTGCAATTTCTTTTGAAAAGACAACTTTGGAGAGTATGTATAAGGCCGAACTACCGTCAAGCGAGTCGGCCGGATTTTATTTGTATACAATTCCAGCAATGCAGAATACAGGCGATGTGAAATTAAAGACTTTTTTGGTATCACGAGAATTTGCTGCGGGTACTGAATTTATGGAGGTGTATGATTATCGACAGACTGCCGAAACCTCGGCTTCTTTCTTTACCATAGAAAAAGATACAGAAACCGAAGGGGTAAGTGATGAATTCGTTTATGGCGTATATGCTTTGAACGTCGATATGAATAAAGGTGAAATTTTGGATATGTCCGATATGTCCAATATGATTCTAGTTGGGGCAACCGGTTCGGTAGACGGTGTAAAGGCCAGCTGTGAAAAGATATTTGTACACGACAAGTTGCACGTTGTATTGGATAAACCGGAAACGGTGAGTGTATATAATATGGCTGGTGTATTGGTCGCTTCTTATGAGGGGGTCGAAGGCGACAATGAGTTTTCGTTGCCCGCTTCCGGAGTCTATATCGTAAAGGCCGGTAATACGATTGCCAAAGTAATGAAGTAAGATTGAGTTTGATTAAATATAAAGAAAGGCTTCCTGCGTTACGGGAAGCCTTTCTTTATGGTAGATGGTGTTTAGAATTCCCGGGCACACTCTTGCAGAATTTCCGAAAGGGTGGGGTGTGCATGTATCATTTCTTTTAATTGGGCTACGGTCGTTTCTCTGTTCATGAGGGCAGATACTTCCTGCACTAAATCGGCTGCATGAGCTCCGAATATATGTGCTCCTATGATTTTTCCGTTTTCATCGGCTATGAGTTTGCACAGACCGTCAGGCTCTCCCATACTGATGGCTTTTCCATTGGCTCGGAACAAAGTTTTTTTTGCCGTGAACGGTATGCCGCGTTGTTTGCATTCCTCTTCGGTGAGTCCCACCATACCGGCTTCTGGACGGGTGAAAACAGCCGCAGGAATGATGTCGAGCTTTATTCTATTGTCGATACCGAGAATGTGGTCGATTACTTTGCGACCTTGAAAAGATGCGGCATGGGCAAGCATGCAATGACCGTTTACATCTCCTATGGCATAGATCCCGGGGATATTGGTTCGGAGCGTATCGTCGGTTTCGATTCCTTTGGGCGAATATCGTATACCGGCATTATCCAGCCCTATACTCTCTACTCTTGGGCTTCGACCTACGGCAATCAGGACGATGTCGGCCTCGGTGGAGCATTCTTTACCTTTGTGAGTATAGTGCACGAGGAGTTGTGTTCCGCTTCGTTCAATCGATTCGACGGCAGCTTGGTTGTAAAATTCGATACCCCGTTTGGATAGTACTTGTTTCAGCCGCTTACTGATGTCGCTGTCGAAGTTGGGAAGAATTTCTTTGGCGTATTCGAGCATGGTGACCGTGCTGCCGAAACTACGGAAGATGGAGGCGAATTCGAGCCCGATGACTCCGGCTCCAATGATACACAGTTTTTGGGGAATATGGTCGATGTCGAGCATTTCGGTCGAAGTGAGTACGCCGGGTAGGTCACAACCTTCGATCGGAGGTCTTTTGGCTGTCGAGCCGGTAGCGATGAGTATGTGTTCGGCGGTATATTTCTCACCCGATTCCGATATTACCGTATGTGCATCGAACAGTTCGGCACGTTCGGGAATGTAGGTGATAAGTTTGTGCTTCAATAGAAATTCTATGCCCGATGTCAGTTGGGCGACAACTTCGTTTTTCCGTTCCATGATACGTTGGAAATCGATCGTCGGGGCAGAAACATGGAATCCCCATGTATCGCAATCGGATATTGTATCGGCTATTTCGGCGCTACGGCAAAGGCATTTTGTAGGAATACAGCCTTCGTGGAGACAAGTTCCTCCGGCTTTCCGCTGTTCGAACAAGGTTACACTCAGCCCGTTTTTTGCTGCATATATGGCTGTTTCATAACCTCCGGGGCCGGCTCCGATGATGATGACATCGCTGTTCATACTTGAATTTTATAAAAAATCGGAGAGGAGAAAGAGGGTTGTCTCTTTCTCGGTCTCCGATAGTTGAATATTATGATTGTTTTTGTAAATCTTTGAATCGTAAAATCGGATTTTTCGCCGCTGTGGTTTCGTCGAGCCTTCTCACCGGAGTAGAGTGGGGTGCGCTTTTTACCAAATCGGGGTTTTCGATCGCTTCGTGGGCGACCGTGCGCATCACCTCTATGAACTCGTCGAGAGTCTCTTTCGATTCCGTTTCGGTCGGTTCGATCATAATCGACTGATGGAACAACAAGGGGAAATAGATCGTGGGCGCATGATAGCCGTAGTCTAGCAGCCGTTTGGCGATGTCCAATGTAGTCACTCCTGTGGACTTGTCGAGTAATCCGTCGAATACGAATTCATGTTTACAGATGCCTTCGATGGGCAGATAGTAACAGTCTTTCAGCGATTCTTTTACGTAGTTCGCATTTAATGTCGCTAACTCTCCCACGTGTTTTATCTGTTCTTTTCCCAGTGATAGGATATAGGCGTATGCTCTCATCATCACTCCGAAGTTCCCGAAGAATCCTGAAATGCGTCCCATACTGTCGTTTCCTCCTTCGATGGAGTATTTATCGCCTTTTTTAACGATTCTTGGGCGGGGCAAATAATCGACGAGTGCAGGGGAAACACCTACGGGACCACTGCCGGGACCGCCTCCTCCGTGAGGGGTGGAAAAGGTTTTATGCAAATTGATGTGCATAATGTCGAAACCCATGTCGCCGGGACGGCAACGTCCTAACAAGGGATTGAGGTTCGCTCCGTCGTAGTAGAGCAGGCCTCCGCAACCATGTACCAATTCGGCAATTTTGGGTATCTCTTTCTCGAAAATACCCAATGTGTTGGGGTTGGTCATCATGATACCGGCTATCGTATCGTCGAGCAACGGTTCAAGTTTCGTGACATCTATCGTACCTTCGGGCGTGGAAGGAACTTCGACAATCTCCAATCCACACACTGCCGCACTGGCGGGATTTGTACCGTGGGCACTGTCGGGGACGATTACTTTGGTGCGCTTCAAGTCTCTTCGCTTGATGTGGTATTGTCTCATCAACATTAGACCTGTCAATTCACCGTGGGCTCCGGCAAATGGATTTAGTGTAAATTCTGCCAGACCTGAAATCTCGGATAGAGCATGAGCCAATTCATAATAAAGACGTAAAGCCCCTTGTATGGAATTCTCGGATTGTAATGGGTGCAGTGCCGTGAACGATTCCATAGAAGCCATTTCTTCATTGATTTTAGGATTGTATTTCATCGTACAAGACCCCAATGGATAGAATCCGGTTTCAACTCCGAAATTTTTATTGGAGACGTTGGTATAATGACGCACGACATCGAGTTCGCTCGCTTCGGGGAGTTCGGCCTCCGTCCCTCTGCGTAAAGATTGCGGGAGGTCGGTTAAGGAATAGTTTCCGAAGTCGGATTGTTGCAGGGAATACCCTATGCGTCCCGGCTTTGAAATTTCAAAAATCAGCTTATCGTAGTATTTCATGGCTTATCCCTCCTTTTCGATTAATGATACCAGATTGTCTATTTCTTCCCGGGTGCGTTTTTCGGTCACGCAGAATAGGAGAGCGTCGTCGGTTCCCTCGACAGGAATACCGGCCAAGAAGCCTTTTTCTTCGAGATGTTTCAGGAGTGTGTCCCGATTCAAGGTCGTTTTTACGGCAAACTCTTTTAAGAACGGCTTGTCGAAACAGAGCGAAAATTTACCCGTTTCCAGCAATTTGTCGCACAGGTAGTGCGCTCCCGCATAGGATTTCTCATTGACTTCTTTCATTCCTTGTTTTCCCATTAGAGCCATGTATATCGTTACATACAGAGCCATGAGGGATTGGTTGGAACAAATGTTGCTGTTCGCCTTTTGGCGACGAATATGTTGTTCCCTTGCCTGTAAGGTAAGCACAAACGCCCGTTTACCGTCCACATCGGTTGTGGCTCCAACGATACGTCCCGGTAATTTCCGCACTAAATCGCGGGTGGCTGCGAGATAACCGACATAAGGGCCTCCGAAATTCAAAGGCATCCCCAATGTCTGTCCGTCGCCGCAAGCGATATCGGCTCCCCATTCGCCGGGCGTTTTCAACACGGCCATAGCCGAGGGGTCGGCGTAGACGATAAACAACGCTTTGTGTGCATGAGCATTGTCGGCGAATCCCGAAAAGTCTTCGATAATTCCATAGCGGTTCGGGGTACTTGCAATAACACCGGCCACATCGTCAGCTTCGAGCAGTTTCTCCATGACGGCTTTGTCGGTGACGCCTTCTTTTTCGGGAATCATTTCCAGATTTACCCCGTGGAAACGGGCGTAGGTTTCGATAACCTCGATGACTCTGGGATTCAATGTTTGGGAAACAATGACTTTATTGCGTTTCTTGGCATGGGCAATCGACATGAGCATGGCTTCGGCCGCGGCCGTAGCTCCGTCGTACATGGAAGCATTGCAGCATTCCATACCGGTCAGCTCGCATATCATGCTTTGAAACTCGAATATATATTGTAGTGTTCCCTGCGAAATTTCGGGCTGATAGGGAGTATAGGCCGTGAGGTATTCCGAACGGGAGATGAGTTGGCCGATGACCGCAGGGGCATAATGATCGTAAGCGCCGCCTCCGGCAAAGGGAATGAGTTTTTTGTTCGTCTTTCCTAATTCCCGAAAGTAGTTTCTGACTTCATCTTCGGACATCGATTTTTTCAAATCATAATCTTTGTCGAAGCGAATGTTTTCGGGAATCTCGGCATAAAGCTCGTCGAGAGACGGCAACCCTATCTTCCCCAGCATTTCGGAAATATCGGCTTCGGTATGCGGGAAATATTTGTACATGATGTGTTCCTCCGTCGATTATTCGCAAATGGCTTTGTAGGCTTCGGCATTCATCAGACTGTCCAGTTCGGCCTTATCGTTGATTTTAACTTTGCAAATCCAGTTCCCGAAAGCATCTTCGTTCAATAATTCGGGCTTGTCTTCCAGTTTGTCGTTAATCTCCACGACGATACCGCTGATGGGCGACAATAGGTCGCTGGCGGCCTTTACACTTTCGACTGCACCGAACTCTTCTCCTTGATTCAGTTCGTCGTCCACTTCGGGAAGATCGACGTAAACGACATTACCTAATTGATGTTGTGCATAATCCGTGATACCGATATATCCAAATTCGCCTTCTACTTTTAACCATTCGTGTGATTCGGAGTAATAAAGTCCGTCTAATACTGTACTCATAATTATTTGTTTTTAAGTTGTCAATAAATCATTTTTTATAATTCTTTTCGTAGAAGCGTTTCTTAACAACCGTTCCTTTGAAAAATTTTTTGCGAATGTGTATCTCCACTTCGGTCCCCAATGCGGCGTGCGCACTGTCGATGAGAGCCATACATACACTTTTCCCGGTAGAGATTGAATTGTAACCCGTGGTGACGTGTCCGATGACTTTTCCATCGGCATAAACTTCGTAGCCGCTACGCGGAATGGCTTTGTCTGCTAATTCGATACCTACGATTTTTCTTTTTATGCCTTCTGCTTTTTGCAAAATGATGGCCTCTTTGCCGATGAATTCTTCCTTGTCGAGTTTTACGAACATACCCAACCCGGCTTCGATGGGAGTAATGTCTTTTTCGAGCTCATGTCCATACAGGGGAAGACCTACTTCGAACCGCAGCGTGTCGCGGCAACCTAATCCACAGGGAAGAACTTGTTTGGAATCCACCAATATATCCCATACCCGATTGATGAAATCGTGGCTACCGTATAGTTCGAAGCCGTCTTCTCCCGTATATCCGGTGCGCGATACGATTATCGTTTCGTTCTCGTATTTCATTTCTTTGCAGGTATAGAAAAGCAGGTCTTTCACATCGAGGTTCAGAAGTTTTTCTATGCAGGCTTCGGCGTGAGGTCCTTGTACGGCAACTTCTCCGTAGTAGTCCGACAAATTTTCTATTTTCAGATCATATCCGGTGCTATGTTCCACAATCCATTGGAAATCTTTTGCAATGTTCGATGCATTTACTACCAAGAAAAATCGCTCTTCTTCCATTTTGTAAACCAGCAAGTCGTCTACCGTTCCACCTTCGGGATACAGCATCATGCCGTAAAAGATTTTACCGATTTCGGCATTTCGAATATCGTTGGTGAAAATATGATTGATGTATCGCTCGCTATCGGGGCCTGTGATGAGAATTTCGCCCATGTGAGAAACGTCGAATATTCCGGCGGCATGGCGTACGGCATTATGCTCTTCGATGATTGTCGTATATTCGATGGGCATGTCGAATCCGCCGAATGGCATCATTTTGGCTCCCAAGTCGAGATGTTTTTGGTGCAGGCATGTTTTTAATATATCTTCCATAGTCAACAGGTTTTTTGTTATAGAATTTTTTAATTGTTATTGAATAATATATCGATGAAATTTTTTCTGCTCAGTTGGCGTATATAATTCTCGATGGGATTGTCATCGAGAATGCGGTTGACAGACTGAGGTGTGAAAGGAACGTTTTGAAATTTGTTCAAAAATTCGTCGATTTCTCCGACGAGAAAATAATCTCCTACTAAATTCATCGATTTGATGATTCCGTTTTTGATTTCCAATCGTATTTCTATTTCGCCGGCAGGGACGTAACCTTTCCGTATCCATGTGTAGCGGGGATTGTTTCCCAATATCCATTCGTCCCGGAGGTATTCCGTTTCTATTTTTTCAATGTGAACGATATCTTTTTGAGTCAGACATTCTTCGTGATCACAAAGTGACGAGCGTATGAATCTCTTGAATTCTTCGATGTCGATGTCGAGATATTCTTTAAGGTTGGTTACTCTTTTTCTGACGGATTCGATTCCCTTAGTAATGAGTTTCTCGTTGTTGGGGGTAATGGATAGAACCAAATCTTCGAGGTTGGTATCGAAGAGCATAGTACCGTGGACGATACTTCTGCCCGACGTGCGATAGAAAGCGTTTCCCGATACTTTTTTACCATCGACGGTAATATCGTTTCTCCCTGAGGCGACAGCTTTTACTCCTAGTTTGTTGAGTGTGTGAGCGATTAATTGCAGGTAACGGTCGAATGTGAAACTGACATTGAAATCGTCGGTAATATACGAGAACATGATGTTGCTGAAATCGGCATAGACACAACCCCCTCCCGATTTACGACGGTAATATTCTATTCTGTGAGAGCGGACATAGTCGAAATTGATTTCGTTTTCCATCAATTGGTTTCTTCCGAAAATGACCGTGGGATTGACCTGCCACATGAAAAAGCAATCTTCACCGGGCTGATTATGGGCTATGTATTCCTCCATAGCCAAATAGAAAGACAGACGGCGTACGGCCTTATCCGGTAGGGCGATATATTTCATAGGTATCAGGTCTGCTGAAATTATACCTTACAAATTTATATATTCTTTTGTAATGGGAAATACATTGACCCGAAATTTTCTTGAATTTTATTTTCGAGACGAAGAATCCTTTTATCTTTGCATAAAAGCGAAAAGTAATAAATTAGAGGTAAAAAAATGAAAGAGGACTTGAAATATAAAGGCGTAGATTTTTCGGATATTGAATCGGATAGAGAGTTTTACGGGTGTACATTCGAAGAATGCAGTTTTGCTCGGGTAAAACTGACAAACGTATTATTTTCTCGGTGTGAGTTTATTCGTTGTGATTTTAGTTTATGTAAAATTTACGGAGTTTCTTTTCAAGATGTGAGATTCGTGGGGTGTAAGATGTTGGGGGTCGATTTTACTGGGTGTAAAGGATTACTCTCTTCGTTTGATTTTGAGAAATGTCTGTTGCAGTTTTCTTCGTTTATCGGTATGAAGTTGAAGTCATGTAACTTTATCGATTGCAATTTGGAAGAAGCGGATTTTACCGAATGTAATCTTGCGGAGGCTAATTTCGACCGTGCCGTATTAAATAGAACCGTATTTTTTCATACGAATTTAGAACAAGCCGATTTCTCTACTGCGATCGGATATGAAATAGATCCTCGTCATAATTCATTGAGAAAAGCCCGATTCTCTCAGGCGGGAGTAATCGGGCTTTTACGACCTTTCGGTATAGTCGTAGATTAATTTAGTAATTTTAGATATTCACTTGATTTACCGTGTGTCCTTCCAAATATTGCCGGATATTGTCGGTTGCAATCTTCATCAATCTTTCCCGAGCTTCGAAAGTGGCCCATGCGATGTGGGGAGTGATGAAACAATTACGGGCATGTATAAGCGGATTGTCTTTTCGAGGAGGTTCTTGCGATAGGACATCTACCCCGGCCGCTTTAATTCGACCTTCGTTCAAAGCGTCGGCCAAATCCTGCTCGTTAACGAGAGGCCCCCGTCCTGTATTGATGACAATGGCCGATGGCTTCATAAGCCCGATGGTTCGGGCGTTTATCAGATTACGAGTCGTGTCGGTCAAGGGGCAATGCAGGGTGATTACATCGCTTTCGGCTAGTAAGGTCTCCAATGTTACGGGAGTGACATAGTTGGGCAGTTGGTCTTTCTTTTTCGATGTTTGGGCTAAAACATTCATTCCGAAAGCATGAGCGATTCTTGCGACTGTGCTGCCTATATTACCGAACCCGATGATACCGATATTTTTTCCTGCAATTTCGAATATGGGACTTTTTTGAAAAGTGAAATCTTTACAGTCCGCCCATTCTCCCGATTTCACACATTGTGAATGGACGGCAACGTCGCTGGCTATGTTGAGTAGATGAGCAAATACCATTTGAGCGACTGACTCGCTGCTGTAAGCCGGTATATTGGTAACTGCGATACCTCTATTCTTTGCCGCTTCTACATCGACGATATTATACCCAGTGGCTAATACACCGATGTAGCGTAAATGAGGTAGTTGCTCCAATGTGGTTGCGCTCAATGGAGTCTTGTTTGTGAGAACGATGTCGGCCAAAGCAGCCCGCGATACGATTTCGTCAACAGAGGTACGGTCATAAACGGTGAATTCACCCATTCTTTCGATACCCTCCCACGACAAATCTCCGGGATTCAAACCGTATCCGTCGAGCACGACAATGCGATGAGACTTGCGTTTCTCTTCGATGACATTTTCTGTTGCGTTTTTCAACTCTTCCCACGATAGCTCGTCAGCTTTTACTTTGTATCCGTCGGTCACTTTCCACTCTCTCATAATCTCTTTTATTTAATGTCAATGGCATTTTTTACTTTTTCATCGGTCAATGCTATTTTCAGGACATCGGTAATATTTTTTACATAGTGGAATGTGAGTCCTTTCAAATAGGACTCTTTGATTTCCTCTATATCTTTTCGGTTTTCTTCGGAGAGTATGATCTCTCGTATTCCTGCACGTTTGGCCGCGAGGATTTTTTCTTTGATACCGCCTACGGGAAGGACTTTTCCCCGTAACGTGATTTCACCCGTCATAGCTAAATGGTCTTTCACTTTTCGTTGGGTAAAAGTCGAGGCCAGCGAAGTTACCATCGTAATACCGGCCGAGGGTCCGTCTTTGGGTATAGCACCCTCCGGCACATGGATATGTACGGCCCATTTATCGAAGATGTCTTCATCGATACCCAATAGCGAAGCATGCGATTTGATATATTGCAAGGCAATTATCGCCGACTCTTTCATTACATCGCCCAAGTTCCCGGTCAAGGTGAGCTTTTCTCCTTTCGACTTGCTCAGGCTCGACTCGACAAACAGAATCTCGCCTCCGACGGCTGTCCATGCCAGTCCCGTTACGACACCGGCATAGTCGTTGTTTTCATATTTGTCCCGGTTGTATTCCTGAGCGCCCAAATATTCGTGCAGATCGTCGATAGAAAGGGTGGGGTTATATTCTTTACCGGAGGCTTTCAGGCGAGCGACTTTTCGCATGATGCGGGCTATTTTTTTATCGAGTTCCCGAACGCCCGATTCGCGGGTATATTGGTCGACTATTGCAGCCATTACTTTTTTGGGAATAACGACATCACCTTCCTTTAATCCGTGATTTTCGAGTTGTTTCGGTACTAGATGCCGACGTCCTATCTCTACTTTCTCTTCGATAATATATCCACTGATGTCGATTAGTTCCATGCGGTCGAGTAGAGGTTGAGATATGGTATTCAAATTGTTGGCAGTAGCGATGAATAAAATTTTCGACAAATCGTAATCGATGTCAATATAGTTGTCGTGGAACGCATTATTCTGTTCTGGATCCAATACTTCGAGTAAGGCCGAAGCCGGATCGCCTTTGAAATCGTTTCCTATTTTGTCTATCTCGTCCAATACGAAAACGGGGTTCGAGCTTTTTGCTTTGATGAGCCCTTGTATGATGCGTCCCGGCATTGCTCCTATGTAGGTACGGCGATGTCCTCTTATTTCGGCTTCGTCATGTAGGCCGCCTAATGAGATACGGATATATTTTCTGTTCAACGCTTCTGCGACAGATTTTCCCAACGAAGTTTTTCCTACGCCCGGAGGACCATACAGACAGATGATGGGTGATTTCATATCACCTCTTAATTTCAGCACAGCTAAATGTTCGATGATACGTTCTTTGACTTTATCCAATCCGTAGTGATCTTTGTCTAATTGCTTCTGGACATGATTGAGGTTGAAATTATCTTGGGTATATTCGTTCCACGGAAGCTCTAACAACGTGTCCAAATAGGTATATTGTACAGAGAAGTCGGGCGATTGAGGGTGTAGTCTTTCGAGTTTTCTCATTTCTTTTTCGAAAATCTCGGCAGTTTTACTGTCCCATTTCTTTTTTTCGGCTCGTTCACGCAATTCCTGAATATCTTGGTCTTGCATGTTTCCACCCAATTCTTCCTGTATGGTGCGTATCTGTTGTTGCAGGAAGTGCTCTCTTTGTTGCTGATTCAAGTCTTCGCGCGTTTTGGACTGTATGTCGGCTTTGATTTGTAAGAGTTGAGCCTCTTGCGTCAGCATTTCATAGAGCTTGAACAAACGTTCTTTGATATTGCTGATGGTGAGCAATTCTTGCTTTTGGGTTGCAGATAACGGAATATTCGCACCTAAGAAATTGACCAAATAATGCGCACTATCTATATTCCGAATGGCAAATACCAATTCTTTGGCTTGTTCTCCGATATTTTTCAACAGTTCAAAAGTCAAGTCTTTCAAGGCAGAAACCAAAGCCTCGAATTCCTTGTCGTTGGCATCGGGTAAAATTTCATTTTCCAGCGATACATTGGCTCTCATATAAGGGAACGTTTCGGTAATTTCGTCGATTCTAAACCGTTTCATTTTCCCTTGCAATATGACAGTCGTACTTTCGTCGGGCATTTCCAGAATCTTGATGATTTCACCGATAACTCCTACTTCGTATAAATCGTCTTTTCCCGGATCCTCTACGGCGGCATCTCGCTGACAAACCACACCGATAGGGGTGTGACTGTTTTGAGCATCTTTGATCAACTGTAAGGATTTGGTTCTTCCTACGTTGACAGGGATAGCCACTCCCGGGAATAATACCATATTGCGTAATGCAAGAATGGGCAATCCTTTTGTATTTAAAGTCTTACATTCCGAATCGTTTTGTCCTGATATTTCTGTAAACAGAGGCATAATCGATGGTGTATTTTCGTCGTTTTCGCAGATCATATAATTGTTCTTAGGTGTATGATTAAATATTGACATTTTGACAGGTTTAGGTTTGTCGTTTTTTCATTAAACCTATTTTTACCTATCGTTTTACTCTATTGTACAAGTCGCGTGCCAAAGTTAAGCAAATAGCATGGCATTGTCGAAATTATTATGTTTTTTTGTTTATTTTGCAGGGCAAATGAGTGATGGTATGGCAAATTCTTTTTTTAAGTTTAAACAGTTTACGATACATCAGGAGCGTTCGGCAATGAGAGTCAGTACCGATGGCGTATTATTGGGCGCTTGGAGCAGGGTGGAAAAATCGAATCGCATTTTGGATATCGGTACAGGAACAGGATTGATAGCTGTCTCTTATACACATCTGACGCTGCCGACGAGCGATCTAGTGTAGA
>OJQU01001079.1_pt1 | contig 12531 bp, 9 predicted proteins | sample 1598981 | NCBI WGS metagenome assembly OJQU01 (sample SAMN03922514, study PRJEB24848) | human gut metagenome | isolation source: stool sample | host: Homo sapiens | place: Germany | collected 2010-02 | reverse complement strand
ATCACCAACGAGAACCGCATCAATGCGGCTCTGCCCACCATCCAGAAGCTGGTCAATGATGGCGCTAAGGTCATCCTGTGCAGCCACCTGGGCAAACCCAAGAACGGCCCCGAGGCAAAGTTCAGCCTGGCACCCGTTGCTGTGGCTCTGAGCGCAAAGCTGGGCAAGACCGTTGTGTTCGCTGATGACGATAACGTTGTGGGCGAGAACGCAAAGGCTGCTGTTGCCGCAATGAACAACGGCGATGTCGTTCTGCTGCAGAACACCCGTTTCCGCAAGGAAGAGACCAAGAACATGCCTGAGTTCAGCCAGGAGCTGGCTTCTCTGGCAGATGCATACGTTGACGATGCATTCGGCAGCTGCCACCGTGCACACTGCTCCACCGCAGGTGTCACCGACTATATCAAGGATACCGCTGTCGGTTACCTGATGGAGAAGGAGATCAAGTACCTGGGCAACGCAGTCAACGATCCCGTCCGTCCCTTCACCGCCATCCTGGGCGGCGCTAAGGTCGCCGATAAGCTGAACGTCATCTCCAATCTGCTGGAGAAGGTCGATACCCTGATCATCGGCGGCGGCATGGCTTACACCTTCGTCAAGGCACAGGGCTACGAGGTCGGCAAGAGCCTTTGCGACGATACCAAGCTGGATTACTGCAAGGAAATGATGGCCAAGGCCAAGGAGAAGGGCGTGAAGCTGCTGCTGCCCGTGGATGCAGCCTGCATCAAGGACTTCCCCGATCCCATCGACGCTCCCGTGGATGTCACTGTGGTGCCTGTCACTGCCATCCCTGCTGACATGGAGGGCTGCGACATCGGCCCCGAGACCATGAAGCTGTTTGCCGATGCTGTCAAGGCATCCAAGACCGTGGTGTGGAACGGCCCCATGGGCGTGTTCGAGAACCCCACCCTGGCAGCCGGCACTCTGGCTGTTGCCAAGGCTATGGCTGAGAGCGATGCTACCACCGTGATCGGCGGCGGCGACAGCGCAGCAGCTGTGCAGCAGATGGGCCTGGGCGACAAGATGACCCACATCTCTACCGGCGGCGGCGCTTCTCTGGAGTATCTGGAGGGCAAGGAGCTGCCTGGTATCGCTGTGATCCAGAACGCATAAGCATCTGAACCAGCATCACTGAGGTGCGGCGGCATATACGCCGCCGCACTTTTTATTTTGGGTAATAAGATCTCTCAGCCTTGCCGACGTTCGCCAGCCCCCATCCGGGAGGCAGGAGATGTCGTTTATCCTGCCTCTCCTGCCGGGAGAGGCGGCAACGAAGGCGGCAGGGAGATATTTTGATAAGGAGATCGTAAGAATGGATAAGGCAAAGCGTAAGGCAATCATTGCAGGCAACTGGAAGATGAACAAGACTGCCACTGAGGCAGCCAAGCTGGTGGACGAGCTGATCCCCGCCGTCAAGGATGCTTCCTGTGAGGTCGTTATCTGCACCCCCTACACCGATCTGGTCACCGCTGTGGAAAAGACCAAGGGCACCAACATCCATGTGGGTGCTGAGAATGTCCACTTTGAGAAGTCCGGTGCGTTCACCGGCGAGATCAGCGCCGATATGCTGGTGGATCTGGGCGTGGAGTACGTCATCGTCGGCCACTCCGAGCGCCGCCAGTACTTTGCAGAGACCGACCAGACCGTGAACAAGCGCGCTCTGGCTGCCCTGAATGCGGGCCTGAAGGTCATCATCTGCGTGGGCGAGAGCCTGCAGCAGCGCGAGGAGGGCGTGACCGAGGAGCTGGTGCGGATGCAGACCAAGATCGCCCTGCGCGACGTGACCGCCGAGCAGATGGCAAATGTGGTCATTGCCTACGAGCCCATCTGGGCCATCGGCACCGGCAAGACCGCGACCGCTGACCAGGCCGAGGAGGTCTGCGCTCAGATCCGCAAGGTCATCGGCGAAGTGTACGGCGAGGCTGTGGCCGAGGCTGTCACGGTCCAGTACGGCGGCAGCATGAACGCCAAGAACTGCGAGGAGCTGCTGAGCAAGAAGGATGTGGACGGCGGTCTGATCGGCGGCGCATCTCTGAAGGCTCCTGATTTTGCTGTGATCGTCAATGCCGCTTCCAACGGCTGAGAAGGCCCTCTGACCTGTTTTCCCAGCGCCCGGCTGCGCCGTTTTTCCAGCGCTGTGCCGGGCGCTATTTGTTCTAAATCAAAGGAGATTCAACGTTATGTCCAAGAAACCTGTACTTCTGTGCATCATGGATGGCTTTGGCTGGGTGCCCAACGAGACCTACGGCAATGCCGTGGTCGCCGCAAAGACCCCCCATCTGGATGCCCTGATGGCAAAATATCCCATGACCACCATCGAGGCCTCCGGCATGGCTGTCGGCCTGCCCGATGGTCAGATGGGCAACTCTGAGGTGGGCCACACCAACATGGGCGCTGGCCGCATCGTTTACCAGCAGCTGACCCTCATCACCAAGTCCATCCGGGATGGTGAGATGTTCAAGAACCCCGTGCTGGTCAAGAACATGAAGGCCGCCATTGAGGCAGGCAAGGCCATCCACCTGATGGGCCTGGTGGGCACCGGCGGTGTCCACAGCCACGCTGACCACTGGTTCGGCGTGCTGGAAATGGCAAAGCACATGGGCGCAAAGGAAGTCTACCTGCACTGCATCACCGATGGCCGTGATACCGACCCCCACGCCGGCAAGGGCTTCCTGGCTGACCTGCAGGCCAAGCTGGATGAGCTGGGCGTTGGCAAGATCGCCAGCGTTTCCGGCCGTTACTACGCCATGGACCGCGACAACAACTGGGACCGCGAGGAGAAGGCTTACGCCGCATTCGTCTACGGTGAGGGCAACCACGCTGCCAACGCTGCCGAGGCCATTGAGGCATCCTATGCTGCCGATAAGACCGACGAGTTCGTTCTGCCCTGCGTCACCTGTGAGGGCGGCCGCGTGCAGGATGGCGATACCGTCATCTTTATGAACTTCCGTCCCGACCGTGCCCGCCAGATGACCCGCATCTTCTGCGATGACGACTTCAAGGGCTTTGAGCGCCGCGGCGGCCGCAAGCAGGTCAACTATGTCTGCATGGCCGAGTACGATGCCACCATGCCCAACTGCGAGGTCGCCTATCCTCCCGTGGAGCTGAAGAATGTTCTGGGCCAGTACCTGTCCGAGAACGGCAAGACCCAGCTGCGCATTGCCGAGACTGAGAAGTATGCACACGTCACCTTCTTCTTCAACGGCGGTGTGGAGGCTCCCTACGAGGGCGAGGACCGCTGCGTCATCCCCAGCCCGAAGGTTGCCACCTACGACCTGCAGCCTGAGATGAGCGCCCCTGAGGTGGCTGCTGAGTGCGTCAAGCGCATCGAGAGCGGCAAGTATGATGTGGTCATCCTGAACTTTGCCAACTGCGACATGGTCGGCCACACCGGCGTGTTCGATGCCGCTGTCAAGGCCGTTGAGGCTGTGGATACCGCTGTGGATCAGGTGGTCACCGCTGTGCTGAACGCAGGCGGCTGCGCCTTTATCACGGCTGACCACGGCAACGCCGAGAAGATGATGAACCCGGACGGCACTCCCTTCACCGCCCACACCACCAATGTAGTGCCCTTTGTGGCTGTTGGCTGCGGCGATGTGAAGCTGCGCGAGGGCGGCTGCCTGGCAGATATCGCCCCCACCATGCTGCCCTATATCGGCCTGCCTGTCCCCGCTGAGATGACCGGCAAGAGCATCATCGTGGAGTAAGCACTCCGCAAAAGAGTTTTCCTGAAACGTAAAAAGACCTCCCCGTGCAGGTGCTGCCTGCATGGGGAGGTCTTTTGCTGTATCACTTAGTAGTGCAGCTGGTCAGCGGTCAGTGCTTCCAGCACCGGCAGCATGGCGGCTGCCTCGGCCTTGGCGGCGGGCAGATCCATATCGCGGTAGTTGCCGCATTCCACCTCGCTGGCACCGGGGATATCCCCCTCAAAGGCGGCCATGAAGCGGAAGGAATCCACGGTCAGCTCCAATGCCTGCGCCGGGGTCAGCCCGCGGGTGAGCAGGTAGAAGCCGGTGCGGCAGCCCATGGGGCCAACGTAGATCACGCCGTCCTTCACCGCGCTGTTGCGGGCGTAGGTGGCAAACAGGTGCTCCAGCGTGTGGGCGGCACCGGTGGTCAGGTAATCGCCCTGATTGGGCTTCTTCATCCGGATGTCCCAGGTCAGCACATCACCATCCTGGCGGCTCAGGTACATGCCCCGGTCCAGCTTGGTGTGATCGACACAGAAGCTTGCAATGCGTTCCATGATGTTCTCCTTCAGGATCAGGCCTGCAGGCGCTGGACGCTGCCGTGGGCACAATCCACAGCGATATCCAGGCCGTCGCGGATGTGGCTGCAGGCACCTGCAGCACCCACGATGGTGGGCTTGAGCAGGGAGTTGCCCACGATGGCAGCGTGGCTGTTCAGGCCGGGCTCCTCGACCACCAGAGCGGCGGCATCGCGGACATAGCCCAGCATCTCGTTGGTGGTGGAGGGAACGACCAGCACCATGCCGGGGCGGAACTTTGCCTTGACCTCCTCCAGAGTGCGGCAGACGCAGGCCTTGCCGCTGGCGGAGACCAGATCGGTCTTGCCGCGGCCCACGCCTACACCGGTGGCCAGGCAGTTGCCCACCATGTGGATCTTGATCATGTTGGTGGTGCCGGAAACGCCCACGGGAACGCCTGCGGTCACAACGGCCAGCTCGCCGTTGTGCAGGTAGCCGTTCTTCTCGGCCAGAGCGGTGGACATCTCGATCAGCTCATCGGTGCTGTGGGCGGGGCCCATCAGCAGGGAAGTGATGCCCCAGCTCAGGGAGAGCTGACGCTGCACCTGCTCGTCCATAACGCAGGCAATGATGGGCTGCTTGGGGCGGTACTTGCTCAGCAGGCGGGCAGTGTTGCCGGATTCGGACACGGTGACGATGGCGGCAGCGTTCACGTCCTTGGCGGTCAGGCAGGCAGCGTGAGCAGTTGCATCGCTGACGCTGATCTGGATCTCGGCGTGGCGCTGGGCGCGGTAGTGCTCCTCGTTCTCGGTGCGCTCTGCAATGGCGGACATGGTCTTGAGGGCCTCCACGGGGTAGTCACCGGCAGCGGTCTCACCAGACAGCATGATAGCAGAGGTGCCATCGTAGATGGCATTTGCCACGTCGGAGATCTCGGCACGGGTGGGGCGGGGGTTGACCATCATGCTGTCCAGCATCTGGGTGGCAGTGACGATGGGCTTGCCGAAGGAGAAGGAGCGGTCGATGATGTCCTTCTGGATGCCGGGCAGCTCGGTGAAGTCGATCTCAACGCCCAGGTCACCACGGGCCACCATGACGGCATCGGCTGCGGAGAGGATGCTGTCGATGTTGTTCACGCCCTCGCGGTTCTCGATTTTGGCAATGATGCGGATGTTGGAATCGTACTCATTCAGCAGGTTGCGGATGTCGTACACATCCTGTGCGGTGCGCACAAAGGAAGCAGCGATGAAGTCAAAGCCGTTCTGCACGCCAAAGATGATGTCCTCGCGGTCTTTCTGGCTCAGGTAGGGCATGGACAGATGCACGCCGGGCACATTGACACCCTTTTTGGTCTTGATCTTGCCGCTGTTCAGCACGGTGCAGATGATGTCGGTGTCGGTGACCTGCTCAATGTGCAGCATGATCAGGCCGTCGTCCAGCATGATGGTGCCGCCGGGCTGCACGTCCTGGGGCAGATCCTTGTAAGTGACGGAGCAGATCTCCTTGGTGCCTTCCACCTCGCGGGTGGTCAGGGTAAAGGTCTGGCCGGCTTCCAGCATCTCCACACCGTTCTTGAACTCCTTCAGACGGATCTCGGGGCCCTTGGTGTCCAGCAGGGCGGCAACGGGCTTGCCCAGCTCCTCACGCAGCGCCTTCAGCTTTGCCAGACGGCCGCCATGCTCCTCGTAGGAACCGTGGGAGAAGTTGAAACGGGCCACGTTCATGCCGTTTGCAATCAGGTCGCGCAGGACATCGCCCTTATCGGTAGAAGGGCCCAGGGTGCAGATGATCTTCGTTTTTCTCATAAAATACCTCCAACGTTCACGCTATAATGCTCTCTATCTTGACGCAGCAGCCCAAGCTGGCTGCTCTCTGGCGGGCAGTGATTGCTTTGCGCCCGCGGCGGCAGTATACGCCAATATGGCTGTTTCAAAAAACCATACCACTATACATTATAAGCTCTTGGATACAATAGCGCAAGAAAAATCTTTGCAAAGAAACTGCTAAGATTTCATCAGGTTTGAACAAAAAACTTTCCACCACAAAGCGCTTGCATAACCGGCGGGATTTGCTTATAATGAAGGTAAGCAAAAGTGCGACTGTTCCGGGGCGGCCCCGGAGGAAAATGGAGTGAAAACATATGGAAAAGCGTGTATTTTTGATCGTACTGGACAGCTTTGGCATCGGCGCGGAGCCGGATGCAGCCGCCTTTGGCGACGAGGGCACCAACACGCTGGGGGCCATTGCAGGGCATCCCAATTTCAACTGCCCCAACCTGAAAAAGCTGGGCCTGTTCAACATTGACGGTGTGACCGCGGGCGAAAAGACCGACGCGCCCGCCGGTGCCTTTGCCCGCCTGCAGGAGCAGAGCATGGGCAAGGATACCACCATCGGCCACTGGGAGATCGCCGGTGTGGTCAGCCCGAACCCGCTGCCCACCTTCCCCAACGGCTTCCCGGAGGAGCTCATTCAGGAGTTTGAGGCAAAAACCGGCCACAAAGTCCTCTGCAACCTGCCCTATTCCGGCACCGAGGTGCTGAAGGACTACGGCGAGCAGGCCATGAAGGAAAATGCCCTCATCGTCTACACCAGCGCCGACAGCGTGTTCCAGGTGGCTGCCCACGAGGAGCTGGTGCCCGTGCACGAGCTTTACCGCTACTGCGAGATCGCCCGTGAGATGCTGAAGGGTGCGTACGGCGTGGGCCGTGTCATCGCCCGACCCTTCCTGGGCAGCAGCGCCGAGACCTTCTACCGCACCACCAACCGCCACGACCTGAGCCTGAAGCCGCCCCGTGCCACCATGCTCGACCTGCTGAAGGAGGCCGGCAGGGATGTCATCGCCGTGGGCAAGATCTTTGATATCTTTGACGGACAGGGCGTGACCGAAAAGATTAAGACCACCGGCAACACCAATGGCATCGCCTTTACCAAGGCATTGCAGACCCGGGATTTCGAGGGCCTGGCCTTTGTGAATCTGGTGGATTTTGATATGCTCTACGGCCACCGCCGCGACGTGCCCGGCTATGCCGCCGCCGCAACCGAATTTGACCGCTTCCTGGCCGACTTCATCCCCGGGATGCGGGAGGGTGACCTGCTGATGATCACCGCCGACCACGGCTGCGACCCCTCCTACACCAAGACCACCGACCATACCCGTGAGTATGTGCCGTATCTGGTCTGCGGCAAGGGCGTGAAGCCCGGTGTGGATCTGGGCACCCGGCTCTGCTTTGGCACCATTGCACAGACCGTGTGTGAATATCTGGGCGTGGATGCTTCCAGTCTGGACGGCCACAGCGTGCTGCAGGAGATCCTGAAGTAATATCGGCCCTCTCAGTCATGCGACAGCGTGACCGAGAGGGCTATTTTTTGTGCAAAGTCTTGAACAATATAGTCAGTTGTGGTAGACTAGCACATGCACGCCCGGTGCGTACAAGGTTTACGCCGGGCGCAGGAATTGATATGGTTTCAGAATAGAAGGAGACTATCACATGAGAATCAATCGTACTCTGGGTCTGGCACTGACCGCTGCTGTGCTGGCTGTTGCCATGACTGGCTGCTCCAATAGTGCATCTTCCACCGCATCCTCCGCTGCTTCCAGCGAGGCTGCTTCCTCTGTGGCCGCTTCCAGCGAAGTTGCCGAGAGCGAGGCCGCTGCTGCCAGCGTTGTCAGCACCGAGGATCTGGACGTGAACGGCACCACCTACTCCGCTGACTGCTACGGCGAGTTCACCCTGTCCAACGGCGACACCATGAAGCTGTGGAAGGTGAAGGACGCTTACGCAGACCTGAGCGCTCTGCCCATGAAGGGCATGGCCGAGGAGTTCCCCATCGAGGCCGAGGCCGAGCAGATCTATGTTGCTGACGTGACCAGCAACGGCGAGACCACCCGCCAGTATCTGCGCACCGACAAGGCTGGCCGCAACGGCACTGTCTCTGTCAAGACCTTTGAGCTGGGCGACGCTGAGTAATCGCGCTTCCCTGTAAGATCAGCAGACAACAAGCCCCGGACCTTTTGCAAGGCCCGGGGCTTGTGCTGTTTTATCCTGTTTTATTCTCCGCTGCTGCTGGAACCGAACAGGGCATCCAGCACGGTGGAAGCGGCCTGATGCAGGGAGTTGGCGGCAGATTCCACCTGCTCCTGCGTGGGCAGAGAGATAGAAGGTGTTTCTGCTCCGCCGGTGGATCCACTGCTGGCTTCACTCTCAGCAGGTGCTTCGGTGGAAGCCTCGCTCTCGGCAGGCGCTTCGGGCGTGGGTTCTGCGGGCTGCTCATCGGCAGGCTGTTCCGCAGGCACGCTCTCGGCAGGTTCCTCCACAATGACGCTGTCGGGCGATTCCTCCACAGAGGTGCCCGCGTTGGGGTCAGCCGTGGGGGTGTATACCTCGGTCTTTTCGGGGGTCTGCTGGGTATCGCTCACGGTGCCATCGCCGCCCAGAACGGATGCGATCAGCTCCTTGGCCTGGTTGACGGAGTTCTCATCCGGCTTCATCACATAGAGGCTCTGACCCTTTGCGGAGTAGCACTGGGAGCTCTTGCCGCCGGTGCCGGTCACGGTATAGCTCTGGATGTCCCAGTCAGACAGGCTTGCCAGCTGCATCCGCACCAGCGCGGAGATCTGCTCCTGAGAAAGGCTGGTCACAAAGCAGTCGGACACAGCATCCATCAGTTTGGAGAAGCTCATCAGCACGGTGGGAGATTTGATCTTGTTCATCATGGCATCGATGACTTTCATCTGGTTGATGCCGCGCTGGATATCGCCGGAGGCAAAGGCATGGCGCTCACGGGCAAAGGCCAGAGCGCTCTTGCCGTCCAGATGGTTCCAGCCCTCGGCAAAGGTGGTGGGGTCATAGTAGCCGGGGCTGCCCACCGAGGTGAACGCCTGATCGGAGTAGACATCCACGCCGCCCACGGCATCGATGATGCTGATGAAGCCCGCAAAGTTGATGCGGAGGTATTGGTCCACATTGACCCCGTACAGGTTGCCCAGGGTTGCCATGCTGGTCTCCACGCCGTACAGACCGGCATGGGTCAGCTTGTCCTTGCTGTTGGTGCCCGCCAGATCAACGTAGTAATCACGGGGGGTGTTGATGAGCGCCACCCGTTTGGTGGAGGGGTTGACCACGGCAAGGATGTTCACATCGCTGCGGGCCTTTTCGGTCAGTTCGCCGCGGTTGTCAACGCCGCTCAGGTAGACCACAAAGGGCTCCTTGGTGATCTTGTTGGCCTCGGTGCCGGTGACAAGGCCGGAGGTCACGTTATCCAGTGCACTCAGGCCCTGCTGCGCCCAGACACAGCCCAGTGCCAGAAAGGCGCACAGGAACACCGAGAACACCCGGGATACCTTGCGGGGGGCGCTGTACTCCTGGCAGCGCTTGACCAGCAGCCAGAACAGCACCAGCAGCGCCGCAATGATGACCAGATACAGTGCGGGCAGCATCTGGGTGCGCCAGAGCTGGAAGAAGGCCGCAATGCTCAGAATGGCTTGTACGATCAGCAAAACAGTACCTCGTTTCGGGTTGGCCGCGCCGGTATCTGCATCCGGCTTGCGGCGGGGGGGCTTTGACTCCGGGGCAGGCCCGCCGGTATGCTTCGGCGGCTTGGGCGGTACAGGCGGCGGGGTGGGAGCGGCAGTTTCCGGCGCAAAAAAGGCCGAGCTGTCCACCTCCACAGTCTTTTCTTCCGGTGGGCGGTGGCCCCGGTGGATGTGCCGGGTGCTGTCATCGTCCGCGTGGGAACGGGAAGTTTCATCAAACATAGGAATTCTCCTTTTTGACATGTCCTCAGGCAAGGGGCACGATGGTCAGAACGGCCCGTGCCGGCAGGCAGGTGGCCGTCTGATCCTCCTGCGAGATCCAGCCAAAGCTTTCGCAGATGTGGTCAGGGCAGGGGGAATCAATGAACCGTGCCGCGCCGTCCTTGACCTCGATGTGCACCGTCAGATAGCCGGTGTCGATGTCATAGACGGCATCCTTGTCCAGAGAGATCTTCTGCACCGTGTTCGCATCGCCGTAGATCAGCTCCGCGCCCAGGGTGCTGCCGCTCTGCCCGGCACTGCGGAGGTAAAAAAGCACCCCCGCGATCACCAGAATAACAGCGGCGAACAGTAAATTGACCCAGAGATTTTTTTTCTGCTTCATGGCTCAGGCATCCTTCTGGGGGAACAGCTGTTCCAGCTCGGCCAGCCACAGGGCGGCGCAGGCATCGCTGGGCATCCGCCAGTCCCCGCGCGGCGAGAGGGTCACACTGCCGATCTTGGGGCCATCGGGCAGGCAGCTGCGCTTGAACTGCTGGGCAAAGAACCGCCAGTAGAAGTTGCGCAGCCACTTGTAAAGCACCGCGTCTGGGTATTCCTCCCGGCCCGCAAAGGCTGCTCTGGCCAGCCGGAAGATCTTTGCCGGGCCAAAGCCGAAGCGGAGTACATAATAAAGGTAGAAGTCGTGCAGTTCATAGGGGCCCACCAGATCCTCGGTGCGCTGTGCGATCTCGCCGTTGTCCTTGGCGGGCAGCAGCTCGGGGGACACAGGGGTGTCGAGGATGTCCAGCAGCACCTCTTTCAGGGCCGGGGTGGCGGCAATGTCGGCTTCGTACCGGACAAGGTGGCGCACCAGCGTTTTGGGCACGCCTGCGTTCACGCCGTACATGCTCATGTGGTCGCCGTTGTAGGTGGCCCAGCCCAGGGCCAGCTCGGAAAGGTCGCCGGTGCCCACCACCAGACCGCCGGTGCGGTTGGCAGTGTCCATCAGCTCCAGCGTGCGCACGCGGGCCTGGCCGTTCTCGTAGGTCACGTCCAGCACGCTCTCGTCCTGGCCGATGTCCCGGAAGTGGCTGTGCACCGTGGCGGCAATGTCGATCTCGGTAAAGCTGACGTGCAGCTCGTCACAGAGGATCTCTGCATTGCTGCGGGTGCGCTTGGTGGTGCCAAAGCAGGGCATGGTCACGGCCAGCGCATCGGTGGTGGGGCGGCCCAGCTGCTTCATGGCGCGGACAGCCACCAGCAGGGCAAGGCAGCTGTCCAGACCGCCCGAAATGCCGATGACGGCTGTTTTGGCATGGGCATGCTCAAGACGCTTGGCCAGGCCGTCGGCCTGCATTTTCAAAATCAGCTCACAGCGCTCGGCACGCAGCTGCTCGTTGTGGGGGATAAAGGGGGTGGGGTCTACCCAGCGGGTCAGCACGGTGTCGGTCAGGGCCAGGTCGAACTCCACGGTCTGGTAGCCCTCGGTGCTGGGCTCAAAGCTGGTGTTGCGCGCCCGCTCCGATTCCATCCGCTGGCAGTCCAGCTCCGTCTCGGCAGGGCCGCCTGCAAAGGGCTTTACCTCGGCCAGCAGGGTGCCGTTTTCGGCGATCAGGTCGTGGCCTGCGAACACCATGTCCTGGGTGCTCTCGCCGTGGCCTGCCGAGGCGTACAGGTAGCCGCAGAGCAGGCGGGCAGACTGGTTTTCCACCAGTGCCCGGCGGTACTCAGCCTTGCCTACCGTTTCATCGCTGGCCGAAAGGTTGGCGATGACGGTAGCGCCTGCCAGTGCGTGGAAGGTGGAGGGCGGCAGGGCGCTCCACAGGTCCTCGCAGAGCTCCACGCCCAGCACAAAGCTGGGCATCTGGCGGCAGCGGAAGAGCAGGGAGGTGCCAAAGGGAACATCCTGCCCGCAGACATTCACCCACTCCACCTCGGTGGAACCGGGGGTGAACTGCCGCTTTTCATAGAACTCGCCATAGTTGGGCAGGTACGTTTTGGGAACCAGACCCAGCAGCTGCCCGCGGCAGAACACGGCAGCGCAGTTGTACAGCTTGCCCCGCACCATCAGGGGCAGGCCCACAAGGGCCACGGTGTCCAGCTCCCGGCTGGCATCTAGCAGCTCCTGCAGGCCGGTCAGGGCTCCCTGCTGCAGGGTGCGCTGCAAAAACAGGTCGCCGCAGGTATAGCCGGTCAGGCAGAACTCAGGGAACACGGCCAGCTTTACGCCGCGGGCGGCGGCGGCACGCAGCTCCGTGAGGATCTGCCGGGTGTTGTAGGCGCAGTCCGCCACCCGAAGCGCGGGCGAGAGGGCTGCTGCTTTCAAAAAACCATCTTTCATCGGAGGATTTCACATCCTGTCTCTCTTGTTTGCCCACGGCGAACAACTGTGCTCCCGTGGTGAGGATAGTATACCACACTCTGGCCAAAACGAAAAGAGGGCTGTTATCAACCCTCTCTGCCTCTGCGCCTGACGGCGGGGCAAAGAAGGGCTCTAACAACCCCCTGCAGATACACCAAATGGAAAACGAGATGGACCGTAAGCCGGGTTCTGTATTAAACGACGATCTGTCTAGGCCTGCCATTGCTG
>OJQU01000992.1_pt1 | contig 13554 bp, 12 predicted proteins | sample 1598981 | NCBI WGS metagenome assembly OJQU01 (sample SAMN03922514, study PRJEB24848) | human gut metagenome | isolation source: stool sample | host: Homo sapiens | place: Germany | collected 2010-02 | reverse complement strand
GGTGTATTGAGATATGAAAAGGCCGATTATCCACCAATTCCTAATTTCATATATACTCATTCTCCTTCGATTTTTCCTTGATTTGCAAGGGTTTTCGGGTTTTGGCTTTTCGGCTACTACGCCATTTTTACGCCATTTTCGCATTGAGTTTTATGTCAGAAAACCCTTTTGACTCAAACTGCCGTACAGCTTGGTCGAGCGAATCGGTAGTTACATGAACATACCTATCCATCGTTGTCTTGATACTGGCATGACCCAATAGCTTTTGCAGCACTTTCGGCTGCATACCACTTTCGATGGCTCTTGTGGCGTAAGTATGGCGTAGAGCGTGCATACAAAAGCGATTTATCCCTGCTTCGTCGCAGAGCTTGTAAAGGTGGGTATCATAGGAGCTGTTCTTCGCTGGCTCTCCTGTACGCCAGTTGATAAAAACAAGGTCACGCATAACAAGCTGTGAGGTTGTGCCTGTGCGCCTGTCTATGTATTCAAGCGTCTGTGAAAGCAAGGGAGACTCTTTCCTGTTATCCCGGCTATCCCAAATGCTTTTCAGAATATCGTAGGCTCTGTTCGTCAAGGGAATTGTGCGATAACTCTGTTGAGTCTTTGGAGGACCTGCACGCCAGTATTTTTGAGCGTGCCTAAACTCCAAAGTCTTGTTGACCGTAAGTGTTCGTTTTTCAAAGTCAATCGCATCCCAAGTTAATCCAATCATTTCGCCAGTACGCAAGCCTGTTTCGAGGATAAGGGCGTATTGGTTATAGTTGTGGGAACGCTGGGCAACTTCAAGAAAACGTTGTTGGTCATCGCAAGTAAGAAACTTTATATCATCCACAGCACGAACTGGCTTTGTAAACCGCACACCATCCATTGGGTGTCTGGCAATCAAGTCATTCATTTTCGCCGCCTTGAACAATGTGCCCATAGCAATATAGGCTTGTCGGATAGTAGAACCAGCATAATCAGCGTCCATCCGAATCAAGACTTGCTTACAGTGCATGGGCTTGACATTGGCAATCGCCATTCTACCGATAACGGGCTGAATGTTTTTGGAATATCGCTCCCGATAATTGCGGAGCGTATTAGGGGCTAAGTCACCTACTATATTTTCAATCCAGAAACTAAACCATTGGTCAACCGTTGTTTCGGTGGCAACAAAAACTTCTTCGTGCTTGTCGGCATATTTCGCTTCTTCCATCCAATTCCTTGCTTCGGGAATAGTCTGAAAATATTTCTCATGCCTTTTTCCTGTTTTATCAACAAATCGTGCGCTGTATAAACCGTCCTTTCTTTGGTAGATACCCTTACCGCAGTCTTTTCCTTTGAGATTTTTTCCCATGAAATGCTCCTTTCCCTTGAAGGGAAATGGACGCACTGCTACACGATAAGTATAGCAGATTTTGTCCATTCCCTCAAGTAGTTATTGTGAAAAACTCTCCGGCAATTTGTAAATTTTTCGGAACTTCTTATATCACCAGTTTCTCACTGATGAATTGCTCAAATTCCTTTCGTTTGACCAGCTTCTTTGTGCCGACAAACAAAACGAAGGGGCAGTTGGGCGAGCGGAGCATACTGTCGATCTTGTTGATGCCGATGTTGCTGTATTCTGCCGCCTCCTTGGTGGTCAGTGTCATTTTCAGATGGATCGGAACGGTGCCGATGCAATTCTCCATGTAAAAGCTCCTTTCTTGGGTTTATCAGCCGAGCAGACGAGCCGCCGTTTTCAGATTGTCGGCAGCGGTGCTTTTGCGGAAGCTGTCTCCATCGAACATGATCGGGACGCAGACCTCCAAGATGCGGTCATAAATTCGGCGGTCATCCAGATCGACAGCTTGCTTCATAACGGAAAGCGGGATATTCGTGGTGACGATCATGGGCTTGCCGGTCAGCAGCCGTTTGTCAACCACATCGAACACTCGCTCCTTACCGAAGCTGGTGTTACGTTCTGCCCCCAAATCATCCAGAATGAGGAGGTCGGGGCGCATAAGCGATTTCATGTAATTGTCGCGGTCCGAACCGAAGTTACCCTGCATACGGTTGACTACATCAGACATTCCCACAAAGAGGACGGACTCCAGACGGTCAATCAGAGCGTTGGCAATGCATCCAGCGGCATAGGATTTTCCCGTGCCGACATTCCCGAACAGGAGCAGCCCGATTCCTGCTTTTTTGAACTCGTCCCAGTTCTGCGCGTAACCCCTCGCCTTTGCAAGCTGGGGCGTTGTAACTGCGGCTGACTCAAACCGCCAGCCAGCGGCGGGCATATCGCGGAACGCCTCGCTGCGGAGCATCGTCATGTAAGACATTCTCTCATATTCCCGACGCTCCGCTTCTTCCCGTTCTCGGCGTTCGGCGACGCACTTGCACATAACCGGGTGCTTGGTAAAGCCCTGTGCCTGAAGGTCTGCGGGGTAAAAGGCTTCTTTCGGCGTATGGCACTTGCCGCAGTATTTCAGCCCATCAGCGGAATTGATGTAATCGTCAGGTGCGGCATTAGCCGCTTCAACGGCATCAACCATTTTTGTAAAAATCGGATTCATAGACACTCTCCCTCGTTATCGTCGTAAGTGTAGTTTTTCGCTCTCCTGCCCTTGCTGTCCTCGTCCAACCACTTCTTGATGGTGGCGTAATGATTGGCATAGTGCCTGTCATTGGAAGCCATGTACCGGGACAGCCGCTCAATGTATTCGGCAGCTTTGCCGGGATAAGCCGTCTCCAGCCGGGAATATTCCTCTCCTGACAGAAAAACATTTTGATACTCTCCATATCGGCGGCGCGTACTCTCTACTCTTTCGGTCTTACTCTGTTCTTTATATTCTGTATTAGTATTACTTGTGGGCAATTTCTGCCCATCAAGAGGGGCGGTTTTCTGCACTTCTGAAAGGCAGCCTTTGCCCATCAGAGGGGAAGAAAGCTGCACCCCATCGGGTATTTGCAGAAACAGCCTGTTAGCCTTGGTCAAGCCCTGTCGGACGCGAGTCAGCAGCCCGGCATTTTCCAGTTCGCACAAGGCGGTTTTTACCGTTCTTTCGCTCCGATTCAGGTCATTCGCCATCTGCTTGATTGTGTAGATGACATACACATTTCCGTCCTCTGATACCCACCCCGATTTTTGCGAAAGCATCGTGCGATTCAGCAGGAGGGCATACAGCAGTTTAGCGTTGATGGAATGTTCGCTGACTACCATAAATTGTGGCAAAGGAATGAACGGTGGGAGCGAGGTATCAATCTTGATATAGATGGCGTATCACTTCCTTTCGGTGTCTGCGGTATTCATGGTGGCGTTCCATCGGGTCCGCGAGGGGAGTACGCAGATGTACCACCCTTTTTTGCCCTCTTGGATTGATAATGCGGGCAAATAACGACAACCGCCCGGAAACTCTGCTTGCAATCGTGGACGCAGCGGCGGCAGAGCGTGTTGTACGCCTTGCGTCCCCGGTCATTCAGGAAGAATGACCATTCCAGCTTTTTTGATTTGCTCATGCGCGGCATATCTGTACTCCTTTCCCGAATTACAATTCGTTTCTCTGCTGTACTTTCAGCAGCTCCCATACGTCAGCCATCCGTTCTTTCAGCTCGGCAACGTCGGCATCGTAGAAATGCCCGGTGCTGTTGATGCGGCGGCAGACGTGGTTGATGTTTGTGGCAATCCTGCTGACAGCGGCAGCTAACTTTTTCTGCTCGGTGTAATCGACCTTGATGATGTACCCGTCAATCAGCATTTTCCGGGCATACGCGCCGAAGTTGCGGGTGCCGAGTTGATTCATCTTGTGGCGAACTACGCTCAATTCCTGCTCATTTAGGCAGATTTCCTTGCGGATGGGTCGTGTGCGGTCTGGCATATCAAAGAACTCCTTTCACTTTACAACGGACATCTTTTTGCCGTTTGTTGAGTATGGCGGCAAAAATTTTTTCCTTTCACTTTACAACGGACATTTTTAAGTCAAAACGCAGGTATCGAAACGGAAGATTTTCAAAAAATATGCGCCCCTGCTTTTGCGAAAGCGGGAGCGCGTTGTATCTGCGGATATGAGATTTGAGAGAGTAGCAAGCACATCCGGTGTCCGTACACACCGGAAAAATGAGCGGTTCAGCCTTGCGCCCGAACTGCTCATTTTGTTGTTGGGGAATCCCCACACCCCTTTCATGTCTGAATTGAAAATACTTCCTGAACTTTTCAGAAAGCCCTTGCTTTTATTCGCTTTGACGATTATAATTATACTGTGATTTTATAAGCAGACGCGGAACTTAACTGCAACAGGAGTGCTACCCATGAAGTATTTATCTATCGCGCAAACCGCCGAACGCTGGGGCATCTCCACCCGCCGTATTCAGATTTTGTGCGGCGAGGGGCGCGTCCCCGGTGCTATCCGCATTGGCTCGGTCTGGGGGATTCCAGAGGACGCAGAGAAGCCAGCGGACGCGAGAATCAAGAACGGCAAGTATATCAAAAAAACTGCCGAAAATGAAAAATAAGCCGCAGATTATATCAGCGACTCTAACTCGAAATAATGGGGTCTATTCCACCTCGCGGGTGCGAATGGGCGCACTGATCCCTTGTCACGAATCTACCTAAATCGTCGATTCGACAAACGATGACAGTGTTTGACAAAGATTTAGTCCTTCCGAGACAGGATAGGTCTTTCACCACAATAACCACTGCACAGACATAGACAGGAGTGACCCTCATTACTGCTGAGGGTCAGGGTAGAAAAACCCTCATTTGAAATGAGGATAACACGATTATGGAGGAAATCAGCCATGCCAACACTTGAATGGATTGGAAAGAGCAAGGTTATCAATCATCATCAGGAAGTTCCGTTCCGGGTGTTGGAGCGCAAGTATAGCTTTGACGAAAACGGGGAGCATAGCGAGGACAACGGCAGCGACAACATGATTATCCGGGGTGACAACCTTGAAGCCCTGAAAGCCCTGCTGCCCCGGTACGAGGGGCGCGTCAAGTGCATCTACATCGATCCGCCCTACAACACTGGCAACGAGGGCTGGGTTTATAACGACAACGTCAACGATCCGAAAATCAAAAAGTGGCTGGGTGAGGTTGTCGGCAAAGAGGGCGAGGACTTGACCCGCCATGACAAGTGGCTGTGCATGATGTACCCGCGCTTGAAGCTGCTGCAAAAGCTGCTGGCGGACGATGGTGTTATTTTCATCAGCATTGATGACAGAGAGCAAGTATTACTACGGATGATATGTAACGAAATTTTTGGTGAAAATAATTTCTTGGCACAATTTGTTTGGCAAAAACGCACCTCTCCCGATATGCGTAAATTGGTAAGTACCGCCCACGAATATGTATGCGCGTATTGTAAAGACATCTCTTATCTCCCTAACGCAATAAGCAAAGTTGCATTAAGCGAAGAAGATGCCGAGAATTATAAAAATCCAGATAATGACCCCCGTGGTCCGTGGGCATCGAGCGATTTTACAGCGCAGGGTTTTCGTCCGAACCAGATGTATGAAATTATTACACCAGGCGGAGCGAGATATACTCCCCCAGAAGGTCGTTGTTGGAAAAACGTGGAGAGTGAGTTTATCAAGCAACGTGATGAAGGACGAATGTGGTTTGGAGCTGACGGAAAGGGCATACCGCGTCGAAAGACCTACTTATCTGAACGGGAGGGTAAAAACGTTTGGACTTGGTGGGATAACAAGGGCGTCGGGCATTCGCAGGAAGCTACAAAAGAGATTGGAAAAATCTTCGGTACGCCAACAGCTTTTGACTATCCAAAACCTGTTCGATTGATACAGCGTATAATTCAAATTGCTACAAGAAAAGACTCGATTGTACTTGATTCTTTCGCTGGGTCTGGTACAACAGCGCAAGCGGTTCTTAACATGAATAACCATGATGGTGGATGCAGAAGAATCATCCTTGTTGAAATGGGAGACTATGCTGACAGCATCACCGCCGAACGCGTCAAGCGTGTTATCAATGGCTACGGCGAGGGCAAGAATGCCGTGGCAGGTACGGGCGGCAATTTCAGCTTTTATGACTTGGGCGAACCGCTGCTTGTGGGCGATTGCCTGAATGAAGCGGTTGCCCCAGAGAAAATCCGGGAATACATCTGGTTCATGGAAACCAAGCAGCCCTACGCCCCACCTATCGGCGACAATCCGTATTACCTCGGCAAGCACAACAGCACAGGCTATTACTTCTACTACGAGCCGCAGCGCGTGACGGTACTGGATTATGCGTTTCTCTCCACCATTACGGAAAAAGCTGATGGGACGGTGATCTACGCCGACCGCTGCTCTATCAGCGAGGATAAGCTGGCAAAAATGGGCATCACATTTAAGAAAATTCCGCGCGATGTTAGCAGACTGTAAGGGGGTGTTCGCTGTATGGAACTGAAATCATATCAGAAAAAGGTTATAGCGGACCTGACCCGCTATCTGGAACTGCTGAACGAAACAAAGAGTGACGCAGCGGCGTTTCGCCTGTTTTGGCAGGAAAAATCAGCCCCGACTTTAGGGCTATACCAAAACGTTATACCCGGTGTTCCAAACCTCTGCTTCAAGGTGCCGACAGGCGGCGGCAAGACCTTTATTGCCTGCAATGCCGTTCGCCCCATCTTTGACGCGCTCCCCGCTACCAAGACAAAGGCGGTCGTGTGGCTTGTTCCGTCGGACGCGATTTTGACGCAAACGGCAAAATCACTGAAGAACCCGCAGCACCCCTACCGTCAAAAAATCGACGTGGATTTCGGCGGGCGTGTGGAGGTCTACACCAAGCAGGAGCTTTTGAACGGTCAGAACTTCAACCCCACCGCCGTAACGGAGCAGTTGTCGGTTATGGTGCTGTCCTACGATTCGTTCCGTGGGCGCGGCAAGGAGGTCTTGAAAGCCTATCAGGAGAACAGCAACCTTGCCGAGTTTGCAAAGGTGCTGGGTAAGCCCGACAGCCCCATTGAAAAAGCGGATGAAACCGCACTGTTCCAGATCATCAACCAGCTTAACCCGCTTGTCATCGTGGACGAGAGCCACCATGCCCGGTCGGAATTGAGCCTTGAAATGCTGGAAAACTTCAATCCCTGCTTTGTGCTGGATTTGACCGCCACGCCGAAAAAGGAGAGCAATATCATCTCCTATGTGGACGCGGTGCAGCTGAAAAACGAACACATGGTCAAACTGCCCGTGATCGTCTATAACCGGGACAGCCAATCCGAGGTGCTGATTGATGCAATCGACCTGCGGAACAAGCTGGAAGAAATCGCAGATGCGGAGTACGCCAAGACGGGCAAATATATCCGTCCAATCGCGCTGTTTCAGGCACAGCCGAAAGGCAAGGAGGACGCGACCACCTTTGAAAAACTGCGGGACAAGCTGGTGGATGCCGGGATTCCCGCCGAGCAAATTGCCATTCGTACCGCCGATGTGAACGAACTGAAAAACACCGATTTGATGTCCCCAAACTGCCCGATTCGCTATATTATCACGGTCAATGCTCTGAAAGAGGGCTGGGATTGCCCCTTTGCCTATATCCTTGCGTCCCTTGCCAATAAGACAAGTCAGGTTGACGTGGAGCAGATTTTAGGGCGGATTCTCCGTTTGCCCCATACGAGCCAGCACACGCAGTCGGCTTTGAATATGTCCTATGTGCTGACTTCTTCCAACGATTTCAATAACACCGTGGCGCATATCGTCAAGGGCTTGAACAGCGCAGGTTTCAGCGATAAGGACTATCGCATTGGAGAGTCTGCAAAACCGCAGATTCCCGAACAGCCAGCGGAACAAATCACGCTGCCTGACCAGCAAGGGTGTTCCAAAACGGAAACCCCTTTGGAAACCGCCGAGGACGATTTTTCGGGGCTGGATGGGAAATCTATCGGGGCAGAGCTGGAGCGGCGCAGAGAACAGGCGCAAACGCCTGAAATCGCCCCGAAAGCCAACACCATGTTGGACGCTGCCGCAGAGGTCGAAAAGGCATATACAGATGCTATCCAACAGACAGACAATGACCCGATGATGGACAATCTTCCGTGGGAGGTGCGGGACAAAGTGAAATCATTTGGGGTAAACCCGCAGTTCCGGGAGGATATTGAAACGCTGCAAATCCCGCAGTTTTTCCTGAAAATTGAGCAATCTTTGTTTACGGATGGTTCTTTTGAACTGCTGGACAAGGAAATGCTGGCAGAGGGCTTTACACTCAAGGGCAAGGCATACGACATTGATTTTGCCACCGCAGACGATGAAATCCGCGAAATCGACGTGCGGGAGCAGGACGGCGGTTTGCCGAAGGTGTTCAAGATGGAGAGCGCCGAACAGCGGTACTTCAAAGAGTGGTTCAACAATCTGCCGCCGGAAAGCCGGGTGCGTCAATGCAAGGATATGATGTTCAATCAGCTTAACAAGCTGAACATGGTGGACGCCGCCGAACTGAAAGCCTACATAGACCGCATTGTGAACGATATGGATAAGGCGCAGCTTGCCGCTATGGAGAAAGCCCCGCTGGGCTATGCGGCAAAGATCCGCGCCAAAATTGAAACGCTACTGGAATCCCATTATCGAGAAAACTTTGAAAGGTGGCTGGAAACGGAGCGCATCGTCTGCAAGCCCTATTTCCGTCTGCGCTCCTCTATCCATCCTGCCACATATACCGACATATATGCCCGTTCTCTGTATGCAGCAGAGGACGGTGACATGAACAAACTGGAACAGAAGTTGATTGTAGAGTTGACCGCCCTGCCGAATGTCCGCTGGTGGCACAGAAATATTGCACGTCAAGACTTTGCAATTAACGGCTTTATCAAGCACTACCCCGATATTCTGATTATGACCCAGAGCGGCAAGCTCATCTGTGCGGAAACTAAGGGCGAACATCTGAAAAATGATGACAGCCGGGAGAAAATCGCACTCGGTCAAGCGTGGCGCACAGCAGCGGGCAAGAATTTCCGCTATTACATGGTGTTTGAGAATGAGGAAAACCTCTTGCCGGGTGCGGTGAGCATGAGCCAGTTTATCGACACGGTTAAGGCATTGTAAATCAAATAACCATATATCCGTCACTTGCAGGGGGCGATAAAATCTACCCCCGATAAGAAGCAGTGCCGATTCGGGCAGCAGGAGCAATTCTGCTGCTCGTTTTCTTTTGTGTGACCCCCTGGCTCATGCGCCGCAGGGTAGTCATAAATAACAATCAGCAAGGAGGTTAATTGTCCAATGAAAAACAGTAAGCGAGGAGGTGCGCCGCCTATGAACCACATCGGGAATATCCGTATATCTGCAAGGGAGGGCTTATATGGCAAAGAAACTTGACCCTCAAGAGATAGAGCAGTCCCGCCGAAAAAAGACTCGCGCCGATAATCGGGAGGAACGCAAGGATCGCATACATGACGGAATCCGCAAGAATCGGGAAAGCGGCGGTGTAATTATAATACCGCCACCCCCAGCCGTACAAGCGCAAGGGCAGACTCCCCGAAAAATGCGTGTTGCAGCTTATGTCCGTGTCAGCACACAGGAAGAACAGCAAGTAGGCAGTTTTGAGATGCAAATTGTCTATTTCAAATCCAAAATTGAGAGCAATCCCGATTGGGAGTTAGTAAAAATCTATCAAGATTACGGCGTAAGCGGCACTTCCACGAACAAGCGGCAGGGATTTAAGGACATGATTGATGACGCAAAAGCAGGCAAGATTGACCTAATTTTGACAAAGGGCATAAATCGCTTTGGTAGAAATACGGTTGATATTTTGAACAATTTGCGTACTCTGAACGCCTTGACTCCACCTGTCCCGGTGCGATTTGAAAGCGAAGGGCTGTCCTCTATCGGGGATGGCAGCAACAATCTACTGATAGCGGTCTTGTCAGCACTTGCAGAATTGGAATCACAGCAAAAGAGCGAAGCCATCAAAAACGGTATTCGCTGGCGCATGGCAGAGGGTATCTACCAATTCTCGGTGATAAACACGCTTGGCTACTATTGGGACCACTTCGGACGATTGCTGATCGAGCCAACAGAAGCAAAGATTGTTGAGTACATCTACGAAAGCTGTTTGGAAGGTGCAACCCCCGCAGAAATTGCCGCCGCGCTGACCGAGCAAGGCATCAAATCGCCTAAAGGGAAAGATTTTTGGCGGGCTGCTACTATTCGCGGTATTCTCCGGAACGAGAAATATTGCGGGGACGCACTCATGCAGAAAACTTGTACGATTGATTTTCGGGAGCATAAGTCAGTGAAAAACACTATGCTCAACAAGTATTTCAAAGAGGAACACCACACAGCAATCATAAAAAAATCCGATTGGCAGAAGGTGCAACAGATTTTAGATGAAAAGCCACTACCCGGCAAATCGTCAAGGCTACACGCTATGCCAAAGCGGTTCACGGTCACACGTTCTAAAGACAAGTATTTCAGAGGGTATATCATTTTAGACCCGCGCTGGACAGCTTCGGAACGCCGCGAACTGCTGAAAGAGCTGAAAAATCTCTAATACCGAAAGGAAAATCCATTATGAAATTTGATTTTAACGCACTGAACTTTGAGATCCTTGATGCGAACACCAACGCATACCCCGACATTTTCATTAACCAGAACGGTGTCACCTTTACGAAAAAGGTACTTGATGACCTGAACTATCCTGCTTTTGTCCTGTGCCAGCTTGACGCAAAAAACAAGGTTTTTGCGGTTCGTATGTGTAAGAGTAGTGAGCAGAGGGGCTACAAGTTCTCCAAGCCGAAGGGTGAGCAGAAGGCCACGGTCAGCATCACCAACAAGAATCTGGTTGACCCCATTCGTGCCGCTATGGAGGGCGTTTGGCAAAGCGATAAACGCTATCGTGTGCGTGGCTTTTGGGTCGCAGACGCAAAAACGATGTGTTTTGACCTCTCCGAGGGTGTGCAGGAGGATTATAGAAATGCCGCCAGCGATAATGAAAGCGAGGAATAAATCGGTGAACGGATTGTTCACCGTCTGAACTTCCGAATGACAGTGGGGCAAGCTCATTATGGGCTTGCCCCTTGCTTAAATAAAGGCGGGTATTTGCAGATTGTAACGCACAAGGGGCAGATAAGTGAAATGTAGGGTGGGGTAATATGGCAGAGAAAAATAAACGGCGCACAAGCGATAATATCCCCGATATTTGCCCCGAAGGACAACAAAAAAACAGGCGTGGGAGTTGTTAGCGTCCCACACCTGTTGGAAAACTGATTTGTAGCAGCGGCGTACCTATATCCCTCGTGTAAGTTTTCTCTACGCCATTTTTACGCCATTTTCGTATAGAGTAGCATAGGAAAACATGAAGTTATATATGGTTGGTTTGTTCCAAAATCCGCTTCAAATCAAGTAATATTCGTATTTATTGAGGATTATTGAGATATAAAATCAGGTAGCGGTCCTCCGATACCTAATTTCATAGTTTCCTATATCTCCTTTATTTTCAAGGGTTTCCGGCTTTCCGCCAATTCAGTGGGCTTAATCAACCCAAGCCTTGCTGCTCCGCCGTCTGCCAGCCCCCAGCCCATTTCTCGGCATGGGCTTATACAGTAAACCACATTGTAACATAGCCCTTCTTGTTTCTCAAGGGTGCAGTCTCATCAAATCCGCAATTTGTTTTGGGATCCCCCGCTCCAGTCTACACCTCCCCCACCATCCGGATCAGCGCGTCCACATAGTGGGCGACGGGCTCCCCTTTTCGGAGGCAGGCGTAAAAGTGCCTGCGGTTCTCATAGCCCTCCAGGGGATAAAAGCACACTCCGTTGGGCAGATAGCTGTCCGCGCACACTATATAATAGCCGCACCGGACCGCGATCTGCCGGGCCGCCTCCATGATGTCCGTCTCCAGAAAGACCTGTGGGTGCAGACCCTGCTCCCGGAACAGACGCTCCTGGACGATCCGGGCGCTGTGTCCTGACCGCAGCGTCACAAAGGGCGCGTCCATGGCCTCGGACAGGGGAATGCTGGACCCGGACGGGACCCTCTGTGCCAGAGGGCTGCCCGGCCCGGTGAGGATCCCGATGCGCTCCCGGTGGATCAGCCGGTACTCCAGCTGCGGACTGGCCGGCTCCACTGAAGCCAAGGCCAGATCCACCTGTCCGCTCTGGACCATCTGTTCCAGATGGGCGCTTCCCGCCTCACGGAGGCGGAACTCCACCTTGGGATACAGCCGGGTAAACTCCGGCAGGACCTTTGGCAGCAGCTGGATGGACCGCTGTACGCTGATCCCCAGACGCAGCCTGCCCCGCTCCTCCCCACGGATCTCCCGCAGCTCGTTCTCCAAAATCTCATTGGTGTTCAGGATCACCTCCGCTGCATGGAGATAGCGCTCGCCGGCGTAAGTGGGATGAAACACCTGGGTCCCGCGCTCAAACAGCGGCGTGCCGGCCTCCTCCTCGATCTGGCGCAGCATCTGGCTCAGGGAGGGCTGGGAGATGTGGAGTTTTTTTGCTGCCGCGGTCACCCCCTTCTCCTCCGCAATGGTTCGAATATACAGCGCCTGTCTCACATTCACCGCCGACCGCCTCCGTTCGATCTATCCATTTCCCGCCTCCGCCGTGCCATTTTCTTATTCATACCGCACAACCACAGCCCCAGCATACAAGATCCGCCCAATTCCCCTCTCTGTTTCTCACAAATTTTTATTCACACTTTTATCCATTTCGACCATTCGTCCCACTTCCATCTCCATAAGGTTTTTCAGCAGGTGTATGAACTGCACGGTATACTCCGGAAGCTGCCTGCCCCGCCGGTAGGCAGCGGAGAAATCAGCCGCCAGCTGGCGTTCACCTACAGAGAAGCGGTAGGGCGGCTGAATGAACATCATATGCCGGAAATAGCTCTCGAGGCAGAAGGACACCCCCAGCCCATTGGCAGCCATCTGTGCCGCAGTCTCGATGTTCCGGATCTGGGTGATCCGCTGGGGAGACAGTCCCGCCTCCTCCAGCAGCTGATCGGAGTACTGGCGCAGGCTTTGGCCCTGGTGCTGCAAAATAAAAATTTCCTGTTCAAACTCCCGCAAATCGATCCAGGGATGGTAAAATGTATCCCGGTACCGGGCATACCGGCAGCAGGGATGTGCGCTCTGGACCAAAAAGATCACCGGATCCCAGCAGAGATGCTCATACTCCAGCTCGCCCTCCTGGTTGACTAGGTTGCACAGCATCAGGTCCAGCTGATCCTCCCGAAGCATCTCAGTCATGGCCCGCTGATTGCCCTCCTGAACGACCACCTCCACATTGGGGAAGCGGCTGCGGAAGATCTTCAGCGCGGAGGGGATCAGGTGGGGCGAGCGGCGGATCGGGATCCCCACCCGGATCCGGCCCTGATAGCCGTGGAGGACCTGTTCCCGCTGCTGCTGGAACTCCTCCCCCAGCGCCAGGATCTTTCTGGCCTTCTCCAGATAGAGCTCGCCCAAATAGGTTGGGCGCAGCGCCTTTCCCGTCCGCTCAAACAGGGGATAGCCCAGGCTGTTCTCCACCCCGGCCAGATAGGAGGATAGGGCTGGCTGTGTGATGTTCAGCTTTTTGGCCGCCTGGGTCATGCTTCCGCAGCCGGCCAGGGTCACGATATACTGCTGCTCCTTCAGATTCATGGGTCCATCTC
>OJQU01000952.1_pt1 | contig 14097 bp, 10 predicted proteins | sample 1598981 | NCBI WGS metagenome assembly OJQU01 (sample SAMN03922514, study PRJEB24848) | human gut metagenome | isolation source: stool sample | host: Homo sapiens | place: Germany | collected 2010-02 | reverse complement strand
CAGTTTAATAGTAAAAGAAATAAGACAGACCTTATTCCCCTCTCCTCACTATAGGAATTTTCCTATTACAAATAGGGAAACTCTCCTTTACAAATAGGAATATTCCGTTTATTGTATCATTCCCTCCACTTATCTTTGTGACATAAGAAAAACAAATTTTAAAATTAACGGATATGAGAACAAAAATACTGAAATACTTCGGAATGGTAGTTGTACTGATAATAATGGTTAACCTAACCTCCTGTGAAGTATCCATAGAAAGTTGGTACGATGATGATGATTACAGCGAAATATATTACAGAACCACTCGGGAACTATGCAGCCGGACCTGGCAGGAAACTTGGGAACAAGACGGTGAATACTACACACAACGACTAGACTTTTACGAAAATAGAACAGGCACAGACATCATACGCTGTCTCTTCTACACACAACGACTAGACTTTTACGAAAATAGAACAGGCACAGACATCATACGAATAGAACATCGGAACGGCTATGTAACCGAAGACAGGTACAATTTTGAATGGAGATGGGATAACAGCGCACAGACATGCATCCGTATGGTTTACGGTCCCAGTGACATTTCATATTTTGAAAATGTATGGTTGGCCGGAAACTTCTTAAAAGGCACATTGGATGGTGTCAATGTAAATTTCACAGGAATCAGGTAAAAAGAAAAAAAGCGAGATGATACCCAACACATATCATCCCGCTCTCCTTTTTCCCAATACACTACTCACTCTTAATGCTATTTACCGGATTCTCATTAGCGATATGCCATGCCTTAAGCACCACACAAGCCACAATAATAATCGCTACAATTAAAGCCGTAGCCAAAAAGAGTAACGGATTAAGATCAACCTGTTCCGCAAACTGTTCCAACCATGCTTTCCCAATAAAATAAGCTATAACAATTCCGAGTAAAATAGAAGGAATAGAAACATATAGAATATCACATACCAGCAGACGGAGAATGTTTGATGCTTCCGCACCATTCACTTTACGAATAGCTATCTCCTTACTGCGACGTTGCGTTTCATCGTTTACATAACCTATCAGCCCCATAATCACTATAAGCAGGATAAAACCGGAAGTGATAAGGACAGAATTGCGGAAACGATATACATCTTTATAGATTTCGGACAGCATATCATCCACTGTATGGAATGTTAAAGCCACTTGTGGAAAAGTTTTGTCCATGAATTCATTCAGGCGCTTCAAATTTTCATCGTAGGGTTCTTTCAACCGTACATTGAAGGTATGATTAAACGCATTACCACCTATCAGCACAATGGGTTGCTGCGCCTGATAGAAACTTTGATTGCGCACATCACGGAACACACCTACTATAGTTCCTTCCTTAATCTCATCAAAAGGTTTTCCTACGGCTCCATCCGTCCATTTCTTAAGCCGGACTATCTCTTCATTCACCAGCAGATCTTTGGCATGGGTCATCGGCTTTCCTTCTATAATCGTAATGCCTACCACATCCGGATAATTAAAATCCACATAGTTCATATTAAGAACACCTATACGCTTGCCGTCACTGCCCATCAATCCTTTTGTCCAATATTGGCCCAATACACTATGGCTGGCTGTAGCCACGCTCTCTACCATAGGCTGACGCCGGATCTCATCGCGCATATGAGGAACAATTTCAATGTCTAGCCAACTTTCGGCTTCTACCAGTCCGGCAGTATTGATCCCCATATCCCTGTTCATCAAATGACTATACTGCATTAACGTAACCAGTAATAATCCCAAGACAAAAGACACACCAGTAAACTGTATAAACAACAGTGACCGTTTCCATCCTTTTTTACCATCAGTATAACGACGGAATACCTGTGTGACAGGAATATGTGAAAAAATACGTCCGGGCAATACACCTGCCAACAAAAATAAAAGTACAACAACCAGCAGCGGTACCCACAAAGTTCCCCATGTAAAGAGTGATGCAAGTCGCACCGACAGCAAATCTTCTATCAAATCCCGCGCATTGAAAATGATAAATGCACAGACCAGAATGGATACCAGAACAATAATGCCCGTTTCCATCATAAACATACTGAAGATATTCCCATTATTGGCACCATTGCACTTATGGACACCGACACTCTTGGCACGACGTCCCAAAGTAGCAATTACAATAAGCATATAGTTCATAATAGCGACAAAGAAGATAGAGAAACCCAAAAAGCCATAGATAACTAGACGCTTTGTTGTTTCTGAAGAAGTCTGATGCTTTGTTGCCAATGGAATGACACTGAGTTCCAGTTTCCAACCGTTATGTTCAGTCGGCATGTATTTCTCCACCATCCGCTGGATGTTATCGTTTACCACCTCTATATCCGAAGCTTCTCCGGTCCGGAACACTGCATAAAAAATATCATTTCCTCCCCATCCGGCTCCATCCTTATAACCTCCTTCTTTATGTACACTTACTACAAAGTCTGCCTTAAACATGGTATTCTCCGGAATATCACGATAAACACCACGGACAATCATTTCAGTTTTCCGCTCCAACATTAACACTTTACCTATAGGATCTGCATCACCAAAAAAACGGCGTGCAAAACTCTCGGACACAAACAAAGTATTGGAGTTAATCAAATCGTTAGGATTTCCCTTTAAAACCGGAATGCCAAAGGTTTGGAAAAAACAAGTATCCACCATAAGACACTGTTCGTCATCCGACAACAATTGATTTTCATAATAATAATTACCGTTGGCTGTGTAAGAATTTATACAAGTAGCTTTTTCCACTTCTCCTGGCATATTCTCAGCCAAAGCCGCCGCTATCGGAGCAAAAACGGAATAATCATAGATATCCCCATCGTCCCCCATCGACTCACCTGTTTCCAAATTATGGTAATATGCGCGGACTATTCCTAGATTTCCAGCTTCAGGATAACATTTTTCATAACTTAACTCAAATGCAATCTGCGAGAACAACAGGATGCCAACAGTCAGCCCCAATGAAAGCGATATGACTTTCGTCACATTACTTCCACGACCGTGTAATATCGTTTGTATTGCATAATATAATTGCTTCATCGCTATCTATTTAGTTACTCAACTTTAATACTCTTTACCGGATTCTCATTAGCAATACGCCAAGCTCTAACAACGACACACACCACTATCAGAGCGATAATCACCAATGCTGTTCCGACAAAATACAACGCATTCATATCTATCGTTTCGGCAAATTGATCCAACCAAGCCTTTCCTGTAAAGTACGATACTACAATTCCTATCAAGACCGATGGGACAGCAACATATAATATATCACGGGACAGCAACCGAAGAATAGTCGAAGCTTCAGCACCATTCACCTTACGGATAGCTATTTCCTTACTGCGACGTTGTGTTTCATCATTCACGTAACCTATCAACCCCATAACAACAATAAGCAAAATAAAAGTAGAAGTAATCCATACAGAATTACGAAAACGGTATACATTACGATAGATTTCCTTCAGCATGGTATCTATCGGAATAAATTCCAATGCCTTAGTGGAATGCACCTGCTCCATGTATTCGTTCAGTTTTTTCAAACTCTCATCGTATGGCTGCCTTAAACGTACATCAAAAGTGTGGCTAGTATTATGACTATAAACTAAAGCTACGGGAAACTGCTTATAGAGAAAAGACGTATTGCGCACATTACGGAATACACCAACAATGGTGCCAGCTTTATCAAAATCATTCAATCGTTTGCCTACTGCCCCATCTGTCCATTTCATCAGCCGCACTACTTCTTCGTTGACCAATACATCCCCCTCATTCTGCATATCTTTCCCTTCAATAATAGTAATCCCCATGGTTTCAGCATAATTTTTATCACAAGGATTATACATCAAGGTTTCTATTCTCTTGCCACTATTATCAATCAGCCCACGAGTCCAATACTCTCCCAGAACCCCATGCATAGAACGGGTGGCATTTTCCACCATGGGTTGACGACGAAGATCGCTAACCATATTCTCAGCTTCTTCGGGTGACATCCATGTCTCCGCCTCCACCAATCCTGGAGTACGGATACCCATATCACTATTAATCAAATGATGATACTGCATCAAAGATACTAACAAAATCCCCATTACAAAAGATACTCCCATAAATTGTACAAATAAAAGAGAACGCTTCCACCCTTTTTTCCCATCTGTGTAACGACGAAAAACTTGAGTGACAGGAATGCGTGAAAACAATCTTCCCGGTAACACTCCGGCTACCATGAACAGTACAAAAACAATGAGCATCGGAACCCATAGAGTTTCCAATGTAAAGAGTGAAGATAACTGCACCGAAAGTAAATCTTCTATCAGATCTTTGGTATTGAAAATAATAAAGAGGGCCACTATAACGGACATCAATACCACAATCCCCGTCTCAAAAAGGAACATACTGAAAATATTGATTGCACTGGCACCACTACACTTATGCACACCTATACTTTTTGCCCTGCGGCTCATGGTAGCAATAGCTACTAATACATAGTTCATGATCGCCACAAAAAATATAGCAAAGCCCAAAAAACCATAAATGTAAAGGCGAGTGCGGGTATTTGAGTCATCCAGATGAATTTCGGGCAATGGCTGTGCATCATAAAAATTTCTCCATTCATCATCAGCAGAATCAGGATAATATTTTTGCATAGCCTTGTATATCTGACGATTGATTTCTTCTCTGTCCACCCCATCGCGCAAACGGAGAATAGTATAATAAATGTCATTACGTCCCCATGTTCCACCCCCTATATAGCCACCTCCGGCATAAATGGGAGCTACAAAATCAAAATGATAGGCAGTATTTTCCGGAGTATCCTGATAAACACCACGGACTGTCAGTTCATGCTGTTTATCCAAGGACAATTTTTGTCCCACAGGGTCCTGCCCACCAAAAGCATCACGAACAAAAGTTTCAGAAACAAATATACTCCCCGCCCTTTGTAATTCCTCAGGATTTCCTTTCAATACTTTGATGCCGAAAGTACGGAAATAGCAAGTATCTACATAAGCGTAATTTACATCTTTCAGCTTATGACCATCCTTGAATACATTTAATGTCTCAAAATTGAAAATGACTGTAGCATTTTCAATCCATTGTGACAAATCACTGCGGAACGCTTCTGCCATCGGAGCAAACAAGCTATCATCATATCCTTCTCCTTTCTCTCCAGTCTTCACATTCTCTCCCCCTCCACGTACCAATACCAATCGGTCGGCCTCAGGGTAACATTTCTCATAATTGAGTTCAAATGCTATTTGTGAAAAAAGCAGAATACCAATAGTCAGACCTAATGAAAGCGATATGACTTTCGTCACGTTGCTTCCACGGCCGTGTAATATCGATTGTATTGCATAATAGATTTGTTTCATAACAACCCTCCTTTCATTAATTATTCTTTAATGTTCGCCACTACGCTACCATCAAACAAATGAATGACACGATGAGCAAATCCGGCATCATGCTGAGAGTGAGTTACCATAACAATACTAGTCCCCTCCTTGTTAAGTTCGGTCAATAGATTCATTACTTCAGCACCGTTCTTTGAGTCCAAATTACCAGTAGGCTCATCGGCGAGGATCAATTTAGGATTAGTAACCACAGCACGGGCAATAGCCACACGCTGTTGTTGACCACCGGAAAGCTGTTGCGGAAAATGCTTGGCACGATGACTCAAATTCATTCGCTTTAAAATTTCCAGAACACGCTCCTTACGCTCACTGGCCTTGATTCCAAGATAAGTCAACGGTAACTCCACATTTTCAAAAACATTCAGTTCGTCTATCAGATTAAAACTCTGGAACACGAAACCTATCACACCCTTGCGCAAACGGGTACGTTCCTTCTCTTTTAGATTGGCCACCTCTTTTCCTATCAGTTTATAACTACCCTCCGAAGGATTATCCAATAATCCAAGAATGTTCAACAACGTGGATTTTCCACAACCTGATGGTCCCATAATAGCTACAAACTCTCCTTCTTTCACCTCTATGTTTACATGATTCAACGCAATTGTTTCTACTTCTGAAGTACGAAATACCTTACTTAAATTTTCAATCTGTATCATAATAATAAATTTTAATTGTTTGTTCTATTGATCCTTATTCTGATTTAATACTCTTTACTGGATTCTCATTGGCAATGCGCCATGTTTTGGAAATGACACAACTGACAATCAATATCAAGACCACAATAGCTACACATACATAATAAGGAACAAGCGAACCTACAGTCACAGCAAACTGTTCCATCCATAAACCACCTACATACCATGCTCCTAATGTACCTGCGACTACAGCCGGGAAAGAAATCCAAAGAACATCTTGCACCAACATTTCCAATATCGCAAATGACTCAGCTCCATTCACTTTACGAATAGCAATTTCTTTCGAACGTCGCTGTAATTCATCATTAATATAGCCTATCAGTCCCATCAAAGTAATAAACAAGATGGCAATTGCCGCCAATAAAGTCGCATTACGAAATACACGAACGGAATTATAACTATCCGCCATTTTTTGTTCCAAGCTTTCAAAACCGACTGTTTGATTCGGAAAAGCTTCGGCAGCATCACGGTTCAGTTTCTGAAGATTCTCACCAAAGGGTTCCTTCAGACGGAGATAAACAAGATCAGCCAAATCTCTGGGATGATGGTGCAAAACAAATGGTTTCAGCTCTGAGTAGAATCCGTCAATATTAAAATCTTTAATCACACCTACTATTTTGACACGTCCTTCTTCTGTCTGAATACTCTTACCTAAAACATCTTTTCCCCAATGCATTCTCCGCACAAATTCCTCATTGACAGCCACCTCACCGGATTCACGCGGTACACGCCCTTGCTGTATGGCCATTCCCATAAAAGCGACATAATTCTCCTGAGTAAAATCATAGCGACTGGAAAAAAGGCTCGTTCCTTTCTCATCCGGTATCATCTGCCCGCTATATCCATTAGACGGATAGCTAGTTGCTGAGGTCAATGCTTCCACGTATGGAAGCCCTTCATAAAAGTGACGGGCAGCAAGCCGAGCTTCAGCATCCGGTGCATTATTAATACCAATCACTACCCGCTCAGGATTATAACCCGGATCTTTATTAATAACATAATGATACTGGAGCATCACTACACACATCAATCCACATATAAAAGCCACTCCTGCAAATTGGATAAACAATAACGGACGTTTCCATCCTTTTTTACCCTCTGTATAACGCCGGAAAACCTGTGTGACCGGTATCTTTGAAAAAATTCGTCCCGGCAGCACACCACCAATGAGGAATAAGACAGCAGTCACTCCCAAAGGCACCCAAATACGTTCCACCGCAAAAAGGGACTCCAGTTTAGCAGCTGTAGTATCTTCCACAAACTCCCGGAAATTAAACATTAAAAAAACCATCAAAAACAATGAAAGCAAAATAATAATACCTGTTTCCCACATAAACATACCAAAAACAGTACCCGTCCCCGCTCCGCTGCATTTATGAACACCAATACTTTTGGCACGCCGGCTCAATGAAGAAATAGAAATCAACACATAATTCAATGTCGTGATAAACAAAATAGATATACCTAAAATAAGCATAATATTACGCATTCTTTTCACTTCATCATATCCACGGTACGTATCTCGAACAGGTTTTGCCATGACAGTGATTCCAAACTTATCACTTCTGGGAATATGTTGCTGTACTACCATATCAATACGCTTGTTCAATTCATCCAAATCAATATCCTGCTTCAACCGGATATATTCTTTCCAGCTGTCCCCACCGTTCCATGAATAATTTCCTATCCGGCGGCTCCAGATAGAAGGCAAGGAAATGACGGCCTTCGGTCGCATAGTACAATTCTCAGGTAAAGCAGCATACGTTCCTTTGACTGTCAACTCAATTTCTTTATTGAAACTAATTATTTTACCAATCGGGTTCTCACCGCCAAACATTTTATCCGCCAAATCTTTACTCAGGAAAATTACATCTTTTTGCTGCAATTCGCGTACCGGATCACCACTCAAGACCTCAATACCCATTGTCTGAAAAAACAATGAATCAGCAGCAACTTTAAAATCATCAAAACGGACACTTCCGTTGTAAACAGGTGATGATACCGGCCATATCCCCGCACTTGCCGCCGATTCCACAATTTCCGGCATTGCATCCAGTATGCCTCCGGCAGCTGCACCGATAATATATTCACTAGGAGGAAGAGGTTCCCCATTTACTGTCCATATATTCCACAATTGGTATAATTTATCATGATCCTTAAAACAAGTATCAAAACTCTGCTCATACACAACTCTTGAGAAAAGCAGAATACTCATAGTCAGGCCCAAGCCTAACGAGACGACTTTTATTATATTAGAACTTCGTCCATGTATCAAAGCCTGAATGACATAATAAATCTGTTTCATATTTCGTGTTTTTAATCATTATTATTTTGAAAGAGAGAAGTCCCGTTTCACAACGTTACTTCCCATAAAGTGTATAAGAAACTAAAGTTTCTATAATTCGTTCTCTATAATAGAAATGCTAAAACCGTGCCACGCAAACAAACAACTGATTAACAACATATTGCAAAAGAACAAAAAGAAACAGTCTGTCTAATTATTAGACAATGATGTATGATAATTAGACAAACTATAAAAACAAACAAATAGTTCTACGCTTCAAACTTATTGGAATTTGCCTTATTTTACTATCTTTGCATTATCACCTATATAAAACAAATTATTATGAAACACATTCTTTTGGCAGCCTGTGCGGTTGCCATATTAAGCGGTTGCGGTTCGCAAGGGAAACAGGCAGCCCCTACCGGAAATCCATTCCTTTCGGAGTACACAACTCCCTTCCAGGTTCCTCCTTTCGACCAAATCAAGATGGAACATTACAAACCCGCCTTTTTGCAGGGCATGGAAGAACAACAGAAAGAGATTGACGCTATAGTAAACAACCCCGAACCCGCCACTTTCCAGAATACCATTGCAGCACTGGATCAAAGCGGAACGTTACTTCGTAAAGTCAGCACCGTATTCTACGGACTGAAAAGCGCCAATACCAATGATGAAATGGATGCACTGAGCCGTGAACTCTCTCCACTACAATCAAAACACAGCGATGACATCGCCTTAAATGAAAAACTTTTTGCACGTATCAAAGCTGTCTATGAAAATCCCGGCAATTTGGACAAAGAGCAAAAGAAGTTGTTGGAAGAAACCTATAAAGATTTTGTACGTGGAGGTGCCAACCTGGATGCCGAAAGTCAAAAAAAATTGCGTGAATTAAATAGTGAGATTTCCATGTTGCAGCTCACCTTCGGCCAAAATATGCAGAAGGAAACCAATGCTTTCCAATTGATCGTGGACAAAGAAGAAGACTTAGCCGGATTACCCCAAAACCTGATTGCCAGTGCTGCCGAAACAGCTAAAGAAGCAGGCATGGAAGGCAAATGGATTTTCACCCTGCATAATCCCAGCGTCATGCCTTTCCTGCAATATGCCGACAACCGAGACCTGCGCGAAAAGATATTCAAAGGATACATTAACAGAGGAAATAACGGAAATGAATACGACAACAAGGAAGTGGTACGCAAACTGCTCAAAGCCCGTCTGGAAAAAGCCAAGCTGATGGGATATGAAAACTATGCTTCCTTTGCACTGGAAGAACGTATGGCGAAAACACCGGATGCCGTATATAAATTATTAGACCAGATTTGGACACCTACTCTGTCCAAAGCCAAAGAAGAACTGGCAGATATCAATGCCGAAATAAAGAAAGACGGAAAAACCTTCACAGCCGAAGGTTGGGACTGGCGTTATTATGCAGACCGGGCCAAGAAAGCCAAATTCGACTTGGATGAAAATCAGGTACGTCCTTATCTGAAACTGGAAAACGTACGTAACGGTGTGTTCTATGTTGCCAACAAACTGTACGGTATCACTTTCACCCAGCTGGACAATCTTCCCCTCCCTCATCCCGATGCACAGGCATTCGAATGTAAGGACAAAGACGGTTCTCATCTAGGTGTACTCTATATGGACTTCTTTCCGCGTGCCAGCAAGAAAGGTGGCGCATGGTGCGGAAGCTATCGTTCACAGACCTACAAGGACGGCAAGAAAGTGGCTCCTGTAGTAACCGTGGTATGCAACTTTACCAAACCGGCAGCCGGACAACCCGCTTTGCTCAGTGCAGACGAAGCGAATACCTTGTTCCACGAATTCGGACATGCTTTACATAATCTTTTCAAAGATGTACATTATTATGGTGTGGCTAGTGTTCCGCGTGATTTTGTAGAACTGCCGTCACAGATAGATGAGCATTGGGCTTTTGAACCGGAGGTATTGAATGTATATGCCAAACATTATCAGACAGGTGAAGTTATTCCTGCCGGACTGGTTGAAAAAATGGACAAGAGTGGCAAATACGGACAAGGCTTCGCTACGGCTGAATATTTAGCTGCTTCCCTGCTGGATATGGATTATCATGTATTAAAAGAAATTCCCGATGATATGGACGTTATGCAGTTCGAAACAGAAACATTAGGTAAGCGCGGATTGCTGAAACAAATTCCGTCACGCTACCGCACCACTTATTTCAACCATACCATGGGTGGTGGATATACTGCCGGTTACTATAGTTATATTTGGGCGGAAGTGCTGGATTGTGACGCATACGAGGCATACAAGGAAACGGGCGATATTTTCAATCAGGAAGTGGCCGGTAAGTTCCGCAAATATATCCTCACTCCCGGCTGCATTGACGATGCGATGGACATGTATGTCAATTTCCGCGGCAAAGAACCCGGTATTGATCCCTTGTTGAAGAACAGAGGACTAAAATAACCCTCTAACCCAAAATAGAATTCCTCCCCCTGCGAAAGACAAATGATTGTGATTCTTGCAGTGGGAGGATTCTCATTTTGTAGTATGATTGCGGATAGTTCTTTTTATTTTTTGTTCCAAAGCAAGAAATAATCCTCAGAGAAAGTGTACCTTTGTGCCTGTCAAATCAAAAATTAAATTATGAATCAACCTATTGCTATGAACACCACAAGAAAACATGTGGTATGGCTGGATGTCGTTCGTTTGGTAGCCATGTTCACCGTAGTTTGCTGCCATAGTGCAGACCCGTTCAACTTTTACCCCGGCGAACCGCCAGCCAACATTGATGAAATCAAATTCTGGGGAGCCGCCTACGGAGCCTTTCTCCGTCCGTGTGTCCCACTGTTTGTCATGATTACAGGAGCATTGCTGCTTCCCGTACGTGGCGAAATATCCGCCTTCTACAAAAAAAGAATCAGCCGTGTATTTTGGCCGTTCCTTATCTGGAGTGTCATTTATAATTTATTTCCTTGGTTTACAGGATTGCTGGGACTTAATCCCGAAATAATTCTTGACTTTTTCCCTTATAGCGGTGAAGAAGCCGCCCGTCAGTCACTCAACGTATCATTGGGTTATATAGCAAAAATGCCTCTCAATTTCTCTTTATTAGACGTACATATGTGGTATATCTATCTGCTTATCGGATTATATCTATACCTTCCTATTTTCTCCGCATGGGTAGAAAAGGTCTCGGAGAAAGCCAAACTATGGTTTCTTGTCGCATGGGGAATAACTGGTTTGTTACCTTATTATTATCAGTTCGTATCCCCATACATTTGGGGAGGCTGTGCGTGGAACTCATTCAATATGCTCTATTATTTTGCCGGATTCAACGGGTACTTGCTATTGGGACACTATCTGCGCAACCACGACTGGTCATGGAGTAAGACACTGTCGGTCTGTATCCCCATGTTTCTGGCAGGTTACATGGTCACATTCTTCGGTTTCCGCCACATGACCGCATTACCACAACGCACTGATGAAATGTTAGAACTGTTCTTCACCTATAATTCTTTGAATGTGATTATGATGACTATCCCTTTCTTCCTCATAGCCAAGAAAGTAAAAGTACGCTCAGAACTGATCCAGCGTATGCTGGCAAACTTGACCGTATGTGGTTTTGGCATCTATATGATACATTATTTTTTCACAGGTCCGGGTGTAGTCCTGATGCGCAATATCGGTGTTCCCGTGCCTTTACAAATTCCCGCTGCCGCAATCGTGGCATTTGGCGTATCGTGGCTGCTTGTGGTATTCATTCGTAAAATAAGCGGCAAGAATGCTAAATACATTGTAGGATAATAAAAACAGGACATACAAATATCGTTATATAAGAATAGCCGGAACTACTTTTTCCAAGTGATTCCGGCTATTCTTATAATGCTTCATCCACTAGAAATCAAGTCAGTTATTTGAGATGTAATTTAAAGAATATACCTCCGCTAAAAAATTTACCGTCATTCAGTTCAGCAATAAGATTGATATGGTCTTTCCATATTGAATAAGTTCCACCCACATTCACAGTATAAGTTGCTGTATGCAGATCTTCCGCATGTCCGGGACACACTTCCGCCATCAGATTAAATCCATTCAGAGCTTTCTGCCAGAAACCTTCGCCCTTCATGCCAAAGTGAAAATTTACCCCTGCAGCAGGACGGCTATAATGCACATCACTCATAGCTTTACCGATAACCCAAGCTACATGCCCCCCCACTGTACCTATTCCACTAAATTCAACATGTTTCGTTGCCGCCAGATAATAACGTGTCAAGTAATTGTGGTTTCCGCTACCACCGCCCCCCCAATCTATGTCTCCACCTCCATTTGAAGAATGGCTTCCCGGATCATTCGCACCAATCACTACCTGAGGCGTCCAAGCCTTCCACCAGCCTTCTTTCCATGCCCTCAACCGGAAATGAAACGATCTGTCCTGATTGGTAAACCTGCCCCAAGTTTGCTGAGGCCAATAAGAAGAACCATGTATCCCCTTTACCAACGTACAAGTATATGCTACTTCCAGCCAAGGAAACAGAGTACAATTTATATAATAGTTATAGGTATAGGGATGATATTCACTTCTCACCCAATATCGGGAAAGTATATTTACATCCAGCATATTTCCTCCCAGCATAACGGTTTTATCTTTCTGCATAACGGCAGTAGGTGCATGAAGTAGTCCTGTAGTACCATAAAAAGCCTGCCCTTTGATAACATTCATTCCTCCAAAGAGTCCCCCCAGAAATATTAGAGTTCTTAATTTCACTATTCTATGAATTTTAATTTATATTTGCAGCATGAAAACAGATGTATTAAAAATACTCGGAAAAATTATTCCTACTGCTATCTTCGTCCTGTTGTTGCCATTCTCCATTATTTACATGGCAATAAGCAAAGTCTGCTCTTTCATCCGAAAATTCTTTCCCCGATAAAGCGTACCGGAAACAAGAATGCAGCTTGCAGATATCTTGTACGTGTATGTTTCTCCTTATACATTCTATAAACGAAACGCAAATTCATCTTATCAACCCAGTCCGGATAATAGTGCATCCTATTCATTGCCGTTTGGTGAACAAAGCCACCACACGTAAAGCCGATGCCTTGGTAACCCATCTTTTTTACCTTAAGCAGAAACTTTTCCTGCATCAAGGCCCCCATACCTACTATCAGAAAATCCGGATTTAATTCGACTATATGAGAAGCTTCCTTATTCATTTCAGCATCCGAAGAGAAATATCCGTTCCTGAACCCTGCAATGCGTAACTCCGGATACTGCTCTTGAAATATCCTCACAGAACACTCCACTTGTTCTTGACCCGAGGCTACGATATAGAGCGTTTTACGGCTTTCCATGAGGTAATTCAACAATTCGGGAGCAAGGGAGGTCATATCAAAACTACGTCTGGTCACTCGCTTTCCGTATACTAATCTTATGGCAGAAACCAGTAAAGAGCCATCGGCAAAAATACCATCGAATTGTTTAAATAGAGATTTGTTTTCTAAAGCTATGAGGTAAGATACGGGGTTGAGAAAGGTGTAAATTCTGTTTTTCGTTTCGAAAAGTTCGGGAGACGTCCATTTCTCTGTTTGCAAGATGTGATTGACTAAGAGAGATGTCATATTTTATACTACAAGTTTTTGTAAATTCTCATGAGGTTTTCCGCCTCCGTTTCTATATTATAACCCGCTTTAGTGATAAGTTCAGTAT
>OJQU01000949.1_pt1 | contig 14130 bp, 12 predicted proteins | sample 1598981 | NCBI WGS metagenome assembly OJQU01 (sample SAMN03922514, study PRJEB24848) | human gut metagenome | isolation source: stool sample | host: Homo sapiens | place: Germany | collected 2010-02 | reverse complement strand
GTGCTGCTGCTGGCACAGAGTCGGTTGACTGCCGACCTGCGTTTTTTATCCTCCGCCTTGGAACAGCTGAAGCCGATCCCCGTCCCTGCGCTGGACACCCTGTTTGCCGGGGATGGCCGCCGCTTGTACTATTGCCCCGAAACGCTGCTCCGCACATTCCGGGCACAGCAGTCTGTGCCCACACGCGCCCTGCTGCATGTCACCCTGCACTTTCTTCTGGGGCATCCCTTTCAACGGCAGGAAATGGATCACCGCCTATGGAACCTTGCCTGCGACATTGCCGCAGAGGAAGTCATCCGGGAACTGGAGATTCCCTCCTGCGCCCTGCCGGATGATGCTGCACAGGACAGCTGGCGCAGCCGCCTGCGGGATGCCTGCCCTCACCTGACGGCAGAATCCATCTATAATTTTCTGCTGGAACGGCAGTACCCCGCCGATGTTCTGGCGGAATTGACCCAGCTTTTTTCCCGGGACAGCCATGCACTCTGGTATGCTGCGCCACGGCCTGGCTCTCGTCCGGCCCTCAACGGACAGCTGCTGCCCGCCGGAGAAGATGAGGATAGCACCAACGAGACCGAACTGCGCAAAACCGACACCCGGGACGAAACGCTGCAGCAGATGCAGCAGCGGCAGAAGGAAGCCCTGCGCAGACAATGGAAGCAGCTGGCCCGCCAGGCCAAGACTGATCTGGAGACCTTCAGCCGCCGTCACGGCAAGCGTGCCGGAGCATTGATGGATGGGTTAGAGCCTGTGACCTTTGAGGAATGCGACTATACCGACTTTCTTCGCCGGTTCGGGGCACAAAACGAGGTGCTGCAGCTTTCCGAGGACGAATTTGACCTCATCTATTACACTTACGGTCTGCGCACCTACGGCAACATTCCCCTGGTCGAGCCGCTGGAATATCGGGACGACAAGCGCATCCGGGAATTTGTGATTGCCATCGACACCTCCGGCAGTGTGCAGGGCGATATCGTTCAGAACTTTTTGCAGCGCACCTGCGACGTTCTGCGGCAGAGCGGTTCCTTCACCGAGCGGGTAGAGATCTATCTCATCCAATGCGATGCCGAGGTGCAGAGCGTGGAGCGGCTGACCAGTCTGGACCAGCTGCATGAGCTGATCCCCCGGCTGAAGCTCCGGGGCTTCGGCGGTACCGACTTCCGGCCGGTGTTCGCCTATGTAGACAGGCTGCTGGAAGAGAAAAAGCTGATGAACCTCAACGGCCTGCTCTATTTTACCGACGGCGTGGGCACCTACCCGGAAAAATCCCCTGCCTACAAGACTGCCTTCATCTTTAACCGTGACGACCACATCAGCCCCCACGTTCCCAGCTGGGCCATCCGGGCTGTACTTACCACTGACAACATCCGCCTGCTTGAACCGCAGAAGACCCGAACCGAGGAGGACACCGAATCATGGATATAGCAAGTGCAAAGCAACAGATCAAAAATACCGTACAGATCTACCTGCAGAAGGATGCTCTGGGCCGCTACCGACTTCCGCTGGTGCACCAGCGGCCCATCTTCCTGCTGGGTGCGCCAGGTCTGGGCAAGACTGCCATTATGCAGCAGGTCGCTGATGAGATGGGGCTTGGCCTTGTGAGCTATTCCATGACCCACCACACCCGCCAGAGCGCACTGGGTCTGCCTGTGATCGTAGAAAAGGAATACGGCGGCAAGCACTATCAGGTCAGCGAATACACCATGAGCGAGATCATCGCCAGCGTCTACGACTGTATGCGCACCACCGGCAAAACGCAGGGCATCCTGTTTCTGGACGAGATCAACTGTGTCTCCGAGACCCTCTCCCCTGCCATGCTGCTGTTTCTGCAATACAAAGTCTTTGGTGGGCATCAGATCCCCGAGGGCTGGGTGGTGGTCACCGCCGGCAACCCGCCCCGCTTCAACAAAAGCGTCCGGGAGTTCGACGCTGCCACCCGTGACCGGCTGAAGGTGATCGAAGTTGAGCCAAGTTATGAAGCATGGAAGGCCTATGCGCTGGAACACGGTGTCAGCCGCAGCGTCATCAGCTATCTGGATATCCGTCCCGAAGATTTTTACAAGGTCGAGACCACTGTGGACGGTCTGACCGTGGTAACGCCCCGTGCCTGGGAGGACCTCTCCGAGATCCTGCAGTATCACGAAGAGCTGGGCCTTGCAGTCAGCGAGGAGCTGACTACCCAGTATCTGCAAAACAAGCAGGTCGCCCGGGATTTTGCCATCTACTACGAACTCTATCAGAAATATCGTCAGGCCTACAATATTGATGCCATCCTGCAGGGTGTGTGGGATGAGGATGTCCTCACGCAGGCACGCAGCGCCAAGATGGACGAGCGGATGAGCCTTGTCAGCCTGCTGCTGGAAGCCGTGTTCCTGCAGATGGAACGCTGCACCCTGCGCCACGATGCGCTGCGCCTTATCGTGGCCGCCCTCAAAGCCCAGCGCGGGACGCTGGATGTTCCCGGCGATGCCCTGACCGCCCTCGCCGGGCTGGAGGACAACTGGCGCGCCGAAGCCAACAAAGCCCCCTCTGCCCGGCAGAAGGTCTATCTCGATCTGCTGTCGCTGACTGCCCAATGGCACGGAGAGCTTTCCGGCTCTACCCCCTTTTCCGCCCTCAAGGCCTGCTATCAGCGCTCGGTCGCCAACCTGCAGGCTGAGGTCGCTGAAACGCAGAAGAAGCTTGGCAATCTGCTCCGTTTTTTACAGGAAGCCTTCGGTAAGGGAACGGAGCTGAGCATGGCGGTAAACGATCTGACCGTAGCCCCCGTGGCCACCGCATTTCTGGGGCAGTTTCTCAGCACCGATTACTTTGCAGCCAGCCGGGATCTGCTGCTGCACCGGCAATCGGAGCAGCTGCTGCACCAGATCGATCTGACAGGACTGGTGTAAAATGGTACTGCTGCAATTTGAAATAACCAACGCCGGAACGCTGGGCAGCCGCTGGACACCCCCCGCCCCGGAAACAAAAAAGGCCTCCTCCCTGCCCGGAGCCGCACTGGCAGCTCTCTTGCAGGAGGAGGATGACGAGGATGATTGGGGCGGCGATGCTCCCGACATGAGCGCAGAGTTTGCACGGCTCGGCCATCTGAACGAAGAGTCCGACACCGATGCCCTGCCCCTGACAGCCGATTTTGCCCCTCTGCCGGACGGCTCTTTGGCGCTGGTGCGCTGGCCCCGGCTGGCACGGCCTGCTGTGGTCCCCGACACTGTAGAAGGCCGCACTGTCACCGCCATTGCCGCTACCGCCTTTGCTGCCAGCCATCTGGATGAGAGCTGCTTTGCGCAGTTCGGGCAATCGCCTATCAGTTTCAGCATATTTTGTATGCGAATGGGCCGCGCAGTCACCACCGAAACGCTGGACGAAGGCGGGCCGACTTCCGTCACACTGCCGGACAGCATCACTCACATTGGTCCCTACGCGTTCTACCACTGCACAAATCTGACTTCCATCACCCTGCCGGATTCCATTTCCGCCCTGCCTGCCGGTGTATTCGGCGACTGCAGCCGCCTTACCAGCGTCCATCTGCCAGAGCAGCTGCAGGCTCTGGGCTATCTGCCCCGCCCCACGGATCAGATCATGCCGGATGTAGGCACATTTGCCGGGTGTCATGCCCTGAAACAGCTGACGCTACCCCCACAGCTTAAAATGCTGGGCGCTCACAGCTTCAACAGTTCCGGTCTGGCGACCCTGACCGCCCGGGATGCCGGGTGTGAAAATTGGAGCCGTACTGTCACTGTGGCTGTGTCGGCATTTGACCACACTGCCGCACTGCTCTGGCTGGAAAAGGCCGATGTTTCCGGCCATGTGGTGGCGCGGCTGGGTCTACCCGTGGCCCGGGATAAAATTCTGGCAGGCGATGCCAAATTCGGAGCCATCCTGCGGGTACCGGTGCTGTTCTTCACCCAGCCGATTCCTTACTTTGACCAACTGGCCCGGGACGCGTTCCGGCTGGATTTCTCGGCCCGTATGGCGCTGGCTCGGCTGGAAGCCTCTGCAGGGCTTTCCCCCGCCGACCGCCAGTGGTATTGTGCAGTTCTGGTGCAGTATTTCGACCGGGCTCCACAGTTCATGCCCTGCCCGCCTCAACAGGCTTACGCAGAGCTGTTCCGCTTCCTCTGCCGCACAGACCTGCTCACCGCATCTGATGTCAGCACTCTGCTTCGGATGGCCGGAGCACTCGCCCTTCCCGCCGAACTCATCAGCGAGATGATGGAGGTTCGCACCCGCCGGTTTGAAACAGTCACCGGCTTTGAGGATCTGGAGTTGGATTGATCAGAACAACAGACATTGCGTAGAAAGATGCTCAGTTAGTACAGGCTGTTGCAAAACAGCGCCAACGGAAAAAGAAAGACCAGAGTGGAGACGTTGATAAGCGCCTCCACTCTGGTCTTTATAAATTATCCATTCTGCTTTTGGATGGAGAACGAGAACGTCATGCCCTTCTCCACCGCAAAGCAGGCATCCGCATGGGGCTTTGCGCCCCAGCTGTTGTCGCCGCCAACGCCGCGCTGGAAGGCAGCACAGCGGCCTGCGGAATAATAAGGCTTGAGGGGGTCGAGGCTTTTTTTTTTTTTTTTTTTTTTTTTTTTTGGAAAATATTTCAAACCCGTGCACTTCCGAGGGCGGCTCATTCGTATCCAGAATGAAGCGACAAAACCGGGTGCACACCCCGGCAGTGATACACACAATAAGAAGAGGGGATATATTATTATGAAAAAGACGGTTTCTGTTTGCATGACGGCTGTGATGGCCCTTTCCCTGCTGGCAGGCGGTGCGGTACAGGCATACGCACTTTCGGCAGAGACGGCAGAGCCGGTTTTTGCCGTGGCTGAGGAAAACTGCATTTCCGGCAGCTGGAAGCGTGCTTCCGACCCGGCACTGACCGAGAAAGTCCGCAAAGTGTTCGACAAGGCCTTTGATGGTCTGGAGGGCGTTTCCTATACGCCTGTGGCCCTGCTGGCAAGCCGCACCACCGGCTTCGGTACCCAGTACCGCATTCTGTGCAAGGCGACTGTCGTCGTACCGGGCGCACAGGAAGAGTATGTTGTGGTCACGCTGCAGCACAGCTGGCTGAGCAAAGCAGAAATTCTGGACATCGGCGATCCACTGTGCCTGACAGATCTGGACTATGAGGAAGGCGCTGTGGGCACCTGGCAGGAAGCGGAGTCCCCCGCCATGACGGAGGAAGCCACGGCGGCGTTCAACAAGGCCACCGAGGGCTTTGTGGGCGTGGACTATGTGCCAGTGGCTCTGTTGAGCACCCAGACCGTGGCAGGCACGAACTACCGCATCCTGTGCGAAGCAACCACGGTTTATCCTGGTGCTGAGATGCACTATGCCGTTGTGAACGTGTATGAAAGTCTGGAAGGCAATGCCAACATCATCAGCGTGACCGATGGATATGTGAGCTAAGGGAGAGTTTTTGATTCAGAAGGTCCTCCGCTGCACCTTGGGTATATTCAGCGGAAACATTTATTTTGATATTGCAAACAAGCCAGACCGGCGGGTCTGGCTTGTTTGCTGTTTCACGGAGTGGGCGTGGAGGAAAAGTGCTCCGCAGCATAACCTCAAAGCTGTGAGCCTTTTTATTTGACTCGTCCCTTTCTCTGCTGTCACTCTGCCTGTATCTCCTCCACCAGCGGCAGATAGTCGGCACAGTATTTCCGGTATAGCGGCTGCACCAGTTGCCGGAAGTTCTGCATTTCTTCTTCGGGCAGCGGCAGTTCCTGGCACCCGCCAGCCAATGCCGCTTTTCGGGCAGCTGTTTCCTCCTGTGCCCAGAGCTGGCGCTCATACTGCGCCGATGCCCGGGCGCACGCCTGCAGGGTCTGCCGGTATTCCTCCGGCAGTGCATCCCATGTGCGGCCGGAAGCCAGCTGCACCTCCGGTACGCGGCTGTGCTCATCGGCCATATAGTACCGCGCCACCTTATAGTGCTCCATGGAATAGTAGGCCGGCCAGTTGTTTTCGGCGGCATCGATCTGCCCGGTCTCAAGCGCTGAGTACACGTCGCTGTACGCCGTGGTCTCCGGCACTGCACCCAGCAGGCGGATCATGTCGATCACGATCTGCGAATCCTGCACGCGGATGGTCTTGCCCTGTAAATCGTTCAGGCTGCGCACCGGCTGACGGGCATAAAACGAGCGGGCACCCGCGTCGTACCAGCTCAGGCCTACCCGTCCCTGTGCGGTAAAGTCCTGCAAAAACTCAGCCCCGATGCTGCCATCCAGCACACGCCACATATGGTCGGCATCCCGGTAGAGATACGGCAGCAGCAGTACGTTGAGCCGGGGCAGATCGTTGGTGGCCACCGAGAGCGACACACGCGCAAAATCTACGCCGCCAATGGCAAGCTGCTCCCACACCTGCTGTTCCGAGCCGTACTCGCCGTTCGCTTTGACCTGAATGACCACCTTGCCCCCGGTCTGCTGCTGCACAAGGTCCGCAAAATACTGCGCGCCCTGCGTGGTGGGGTATCCGGCGGGCTGGTTGTCGGCATAGGTCAGCACATAGTCCGGTGTGGTCTGCGGCTTTGCGGCACAGCCTGCCAGCTGCAAAGCCGCAAAGCCCAGCCCGGCTAAAAAAGTCCGTCTGCGCATGGTGTCTCCCTCCCTTTGCAGATAGTATAGCGCACAAGGCTGCCTTTGTGCAAGAGACAGGAAAAGGCAGTACCCGCCGCAAAGCAGATACCGCCTTTTTTAGGAGAAGAAGGGAACGTCTCAGTTACATCAGGCCCATTGCCTGCGGCAGTGCGGTAGACACCGCCGGGATAAAGGTGACCAGCAGCAGGCCGCCGATGATGGCCACATAGTACATAAGCATGTACGGCATGACCTTGGAAAGCGAGGTGCGGCCCACCTTGATGCCCACGAACAGTGCGTTGCCCACAGGCGGGGTGATGTTGCCGATGCACAGGTTATACACGAGGATCAGACCGAACTGGATGTTGCTCATGCCAAAGCTCTGGCAGATGGGCAGGAACAGCGGGGTGAAGATGAGGATGGCCGGGGTCACATCCATGAAGGTGCCGGACACCAGCAGGATCACGTTCATGATGAGCAGGATGATGTACTTATTGCTGGTCAGGCTCAGCAGGGCTGCCGCCACAGCATCCGGGATCTGCAAAAAGGCCATGACCCAGCCCAGAATGTTGGAAACGCCCACAAGGAACACCACCATGCCGGACATCTTGGCAGAGTCCACGATGATCTTCCACAGGCTCTTCAGGTTGATGGAGCGGTAGCAGAAAGCCAGCACCAGCGCATAGACGACCGCGATGGCAGAGCCTTCGGTGGCAGAGAACACACCGCCGATGATGCCGCCGATGACCACGATGATCAGGGAGAGCGAAGGCAGAGCGCGCAGGGTGCAGATGCCGAGATTTTTCCAGTCAAACTTGCCGGGGGTGCCTTTATAGCCCAGCTTGACCGCCAGCAGCACGCCCACCACGCAGCAGCACAGCGCCCAGATGATGCCGGGAATGTAACCGGCCATGAACAGCGCAGCCACAGAGGTGCCGCCGGATGCCAGCGAGTAGGTGATCAAGGCGTTGGACGGCGGGATCAGCAGGCCGGAGCAGGAGGAAGCGGCGTTGGTGGCAGCGGTCACGGCGGGGTCGTAGCCCTGCTCGTCGGCACCGTCGCGGATCATGGAGCCAACAGCAGCCGCCGCAGCAGATGCAGAGCCGGAGATGGCACCGAACAGGGCGTTGGTGCCGATGTTGGTCACCAGCAGTGCGCCGGGCATCTTGCCCAGAATGGCCATGACGAAATCCACCAGACGCTTGGCGATGCCGCCCTGATTCATGATGTTGCCGGCCAGAATAAAGAACGGGATGGCGGTCAGACTGAACTTGCTCATGCCCACAAAGGTGCGCTGGGCAGCGGTCAGCACGGCCACATTCAGGTCGATGGAAGAAAGGATGGCAGTCAGAGAAGAGACTGCAATGGCGTACGAGATGGGCACGCCGAGGAACAGCAGCACCAGCAGCACTGCCAGAATTACGAGTAACGCTTGAATTGCCACAGCTTAGTCCTCCTTGTTTTCCTTGTCGGCATCGGCAGCCATTTCGGCTTCCACCTTTGCAAAGTCTGCATCTTCCGGGGTATCCAGACAGATGGAGCCGTTGGCGATACCGATAATGTTCAGCACGGAATACACCAGAATGATCACGCCGCAGATGGGCATGACCCAGTAGAACACGCCCACGGCTACGCCCAGCGAGGAGGTCTGCTGTCCCATAGCCAGCTGGGACACCTGAAAACCGCCGAACACCAGAATGGTCGCGGAGAAGATGAAGGCGATGACCTCGGCAAAGATGTGGAACGCCTTGCGCATGGTGGGGTTGAACCGGTCCACCAGCACGGGAATGTTCATGTGGCCTCGCTCGCCGGAGACGATGGTGGCACCCAGCATGGTGCTCCAGCCGAACAGATAACCCACCAGCTCTTCCGACCATGTGGAGGGAGAGTTGAAGATATAACGTACGATGACCTGATAGGTGGTCAGCACCACCATGACCGTCATGCTCAGACCTGCCAGCAGGTTGAGCACCTTGTTCAGGGTATTTCTCAGTTTTTCCATGATGCTCCTCCTCAGTCCGCAGTATGGGCAGCGTTGTGCTGCTGGATCAGGTCATAAATGGGCTGCAGCTCCGGGTTTGCTGCCAGCACGGAATCGTGCAGGGGGGCCATAGCCTCCTGAAATGGTGCAGTGTCCGGGTAAATAAAGTTGACGTGCTGCTCGTTCTCGGCCTTGTCCTTGGCCTCGGCCACAGCGTCCTCCCAAGCGTCCTGCTCGGTGCGCTTCACGATCTGGAAGCCCTCTTCAAAGATCGCGCGCTCCTCGTCGTTGAGCTCGTTCAGGAAGGCGTAGTTTGCAACCAGCAGATCCGGCACCATCTGGTGCATATCATAGGAGTAATACTTGCAGATATCGCCGTGACCGTTATCGGTCAGAGCCAGCTCGTTGTTCTCGGCACCATCCAGAATACCGGCCTGCAGTGCGGTATACACATCGCCGAAGCCCATGGGGGTCGCCGTGCCGCCCAGCAGGCGCATCATTTCCACGTTGGTGGGCGACTGCTGCACGCGAATCTTCAGACCCTTCAGGTCGGAGGGCTGGTTGATGGGGGTCTTGATGGTGTAGAAGTTGCGGGTGCCGGCATCCAGCCATGCCACCGTTTCCAGACCGGCCTTGGAGGTCGTCTTGAAAATGGGGTCCGTCACCTCGAGGTCGTCCATCGCCTCGTGGTAGGCTTCTACGCTGGAGAACAGGTAAGGCAGGTTGAAGATCTGGTATTTGGCACTGAAGGTCTCCATGATGGCAGTGGACGCCACCACAAAGTCGATGGCACCGGTCTGGGTCAGCTGCACCATTTCGGTCTGGGAGCCCAGCAACTCGCTGGGGTACACCTCCACACGGTACTTGTCGCCCAGCTTCTCGTTGATGTAGTTGGCAAAGGCTTCCAGTCCCAGATGATCCGGGTGGGTCTGGGACTGCACATGGCCGATGCGCACGATCTTGCGGTCGTCACCGGTGCCGGCACCGCAGCCGGTGAGCATCATGCTGCTGGTCAGTGCCGCTGCGCCCATCAGCGACAGAAACGTTCTTCTCTTCATGAATGGCATCCTCTCTTTTCGCGTTTTTCTATGATTTTATTTTAACAACTCGTTCATTTTTGTGAAACCGGATTATTTTGTGAAACGCAGCACGATTTTGTCTTTGTTGTATCCAAGTACAATTTTTGTGTTTTTTGGACGAAAGAAACTGGCAAAAATAAAAAAGCACCCGTTCCTCTCCTGCTGACAGGCAGGAAAGAACGAGTGCTTCTTTTGGATCCGATTTATCCTTGTGCCGCTTTTTCCGCTGCGGCTACGCGGTATTCCGAAGGGGTCTGGCCGGTCAGGCGCTTGAACACCCTTGTAAAATAGTTGGCGTCGCTGTAACCCACAGCAGCACCGATATCCTTCAGGCTCAGGCGCGGGTCCAAAATCAGCTGGCGCGCCTTGTTCACCCGGTATTCGTTCAGGTAGGCCGAAAAGTTTACCTTAAAGCACTGCTTGAACAACTTGCAGAAGTAGGCATCCGAGTAGCGCAGCGCAGCGGCGGCATCCTGCATGGAGATATCCTCCCTATAATGGGCGTTGATGAAGCGGCTAATCTCGGCACGGATGATGGCGGTACGCATATCCTCGTCCTCTTCCCGGCGGACAGGCTGTTCAGGCGCAGGGGGCTGTGCCGGGTGGGCAGGCAGCGGCACCGACACCTGCCGGATGGCATCCTCCACCGCGAATACCAGTTCCTGCTCGTTGTAAGGCTTGAGCAGATAGTCCATCGCCCGTACAGAGATCGCCTGCCGTGCATAGTCGAACTTATCAAAGCCGGTCAGGAACAGGATGGCGCAATTTCTGTCTGTTTCTCGGATCTTGCGCGCCACCTCCAGCCCGGTGAGACCAGGCATTTCAATGTCCAGCACGGCCACCTGCGGCGCTTCGCGGGCAAAAATTTCCAGAGCCTCTCTGCCGTTTTTGGCTTCATACAGGCAGATCAGGTCTCCCAGATACTTCTGCAAAGTCCGGCACAGCACCTTGCGCTCGATCAATTCATCCTCTGCCACCAGCAATTTGCACTTCACGAGAGCGTCTCCTCCTTTTCTTCCGGCTGCTGCGTTTGCGGGAGCTCAAACCGCACCACAGTACCGTGACCTGCGCGGCTGTATATCTGCATTTTTCCGCCCGGATACAGCATCCCGATGCGGCGGGAAATGTTGCCAAGGCCAATGCTGCGTCCGGTCTGCTCGCTCTGAGCGATTCTGGCCTGCACAGCGTCCAGCTCCTCTTTGTTCATTCCCTTGCCGTTGTCCGCAACCGTGAGCACCAGCACCTTGCCCTGCATCCATGCCCGCAGCAGGATGCGTCCGCCTTCCTCGCGGGACTTGAGCCCGTGCGAGTAAGCGTTTTCCACCACCGGCTGCAGCATAAAGGACGGCACCAAAACCGCCGCAGGCTGCACCCGGATGCTTTTTTCTACGGCAATGCGTCCGTCGAACCGCATTTGCTGCAAATAAATGTAGTCCTCCAGCCCGTCCAGTTCCTCCTCCAGCGTGATCTGCTGACGCTTGGTGCGCAGGTTGTGCCGGAACAAACTGCCCAGATGCACGATCATCTGGTCGGTGGTGGCAGCATCCTCCAGCCGCGCCATGCAGGAGATCATGTTCAGGGTGTTGAACAAAAAATGCGGATTCACCTGACTTTTAAGCACCTCCAGCCGGGTGTGTTCCAGATCCTTTTCCAGCGCAAGGTTCCGCACCTCTTCCCGGTGCAAAGCCTGCTGGGTGGTCAGCTGCTGCGCCATGGCGTGCTTCATCTGGTTAAAGGTTCCCGTCAGCCGCCCCACTTCGTCGCTGCTTTTCACCGGAAGATCCGGGCTTGAAAGATCCCCCTCGGCAATGCTGCGGGAAGCCTGCGCCAGCCGCAGCAGCGGACGCACCACCGCGCGGCTCAGCACCCGGATGAGCAGCAGCATCAGCACAGCCGCCGTCAGGAACAGCCCCAGATACAGCCACGGCAGATGCCGGATGTGAGCCGCCGTGCTGCTGTAAAGGGTGTTTTCCTGTTCCAGCGTGGCCTGTGTCAGACGCAGCGCATACTCGGCAAGGTAGTCCTGCAGTGCCATCACATGGTACATCTGTTCAATGTAGGTATCTGCCGAGGGGGAAAGCTGCAAAAAGGCATCCCGCTCCTGCCGATAGCCCGCATACCCTTGCAAAAGGTTCCATGTGCGGGCATAGCGTTCTTCACCGATGCGGGCATAATCGAAGGGCAGGGCCGCAAGGCTCTGCTCGGCAGCAGCGCAGGCAGCGGCATAGGCCTGCTCCGTTTCAGAAGTAGGCTGACGCACATAGCGTGCAAAGGCCTGTGCTTCGTCCTTGAGTGCGTTCTGCACCGTGTAGCAGACGGCGTTGTCGGCCAGCAGCGTATCAAAGGAATGTACCGTCCACTGACCTGCCATGGTAGCAATGCCGGTGGAAAGCATGGTGACCAGCAAAATCGCGGCAAGCCATGCCGTGACCTTGCGGCGCAGGGATATACCGCCCTGCGCAGTTTTGTTCCGTGCCATACGCTTTCCCTCCTGTCTTTGCAGCACCCGCCCTTTTTTATAAGTATAATAATCTCCCGGGGAAAGTGCAACTGCAAAAAAGCACCGGTTTTCGCAAGGGAGCCGGTGCTTGCAGGCAATGTGCCAGGCTGTCAGCGGGTCAACAGCTCAAAGTGATTCCGCTTGGTGATCAGCAGCCCTTCCTTTTGCAGCTTGGAAAGCTCCACCGACATGGCGGCACGCTCCACGCAGAGAAAATCCGCCAGCTGCTGACGGTCAAAGGGAATGTCAAAGGAGAGGGCGGACTGCCGGATGGATTCGGCAGACAGGTAGGACAGCAGTTTTTCCCGGGTGGTGCGCTTGCTGACATGGGTGATCTTATCGTTAAAAAGCAGTATTTTGTTTGCCAGAACGCTGACCAGATTGCGGATGAGTTTCTGGTGATGGTCGCAGGCGGTGGGGCAGGAGGTGAGCAGCCGCTTGACGTTCAGCAGCAGAATTTCGCAATCCTCCTCTGCCACCACGCTGATGTTCAGGATGGCACCGGGGGTGGCGGCGTAAGGCTCCCCGAAAAAGTCTCCGGTATTGCACTTGGACAGGATGTTGCGGTGTCCCCAAAGATCCTCCTGGATCACAAGGGTGGAGCCGGACAGTACCAGCCCCATGACCTCTGTGGAATCTCCGGCACGGAAAATGTAGGAGCCCCGGGGCCGGGTGATTTTCGCTGCACTGACACAGTGCAGGATGGACAAAATCTCATCGTCGGTAAGCCCGGTAAAAAAGGGGCAGTTCCGTAGAACAGGCAGATATTTTTGCATAAAAGCCCTCCTTGTTGGAATTCAAACATACAAGCTGCCTTTAGTATACTATAATAAGGATGCAAATGCAAAAAACACCCACAACAGGAGAGTATAGATATGATTCGGAAAATCATCCATATTGACGAAGAAAAATGCAACGGCTGCGGCTTGTGCGCAACCGCCTGCCATGAAGGTGCCATTGATATCATCAACGGCAAGGCAAAGCTGGTGCGGGAGAATTTCTGCGATGGCTTTGGCGACTGCCTGCCGGGCTGCCCCACCGGTGCCATCACCTTTGAAGAGCGGGAAGCTCCCGCTTACGACGAGGCGGCGGTGCAGGAGAACAAAAAGAAAAAGGAGCTGCAGGAGAAGATGAAGCATCTCCACGAGGGAGGCTGCCCCGGCTCCCGGATGCGGATGCTGGAACAGCCGGAGGCCGCCGAAAGCGCAGCTTCTGCCCCCGTGCAGTCAGTTTCCCGGCTCCGTAACTGGCCGGTGCAGATCAAGCTGGCACCCATCCATGCGCCCTACTTTGAGGGCGCAAAGCTACTGATCGCAGCGGACTGCACGGCCTATGCCTACGCCAATTTCCATCAGGAATTTATGCGCGGCAAGGTGACCCTCATCGGCTGCCCGAAGCTGGATGCTGTGGATTACAGCGAAAAGCTCACCGAGATCCTGCGCAGCAACGACATCCAGAGTGTGACCATCCTCCGCATGGAGGTGCCCTGCTGCGGCGGCTTGGAGATGGCCGCAAAAAAGGCACTGCAGACCAGCGGAAAGTTCATTCCGTGGCAGGTGGTCACCATCTCCATTGACGGAAAAATTCCGGATTAAAAGTACAGGGCAAACGATATGTACCAAGTTTTCTGGACACTGGATCAAAATTGAATCATTAAGAATCCATCATGGATGCTTCTCTGAATTTATAGCAATTCAACTTTTCAATGCAACAGCAACAACGTTGAATTGCATATCGCAAATATGCTGTTTGAACGTTGCGCTAATTTCTTGACTTGCGATAGAGGGGAGGCATCCATTTTGTTTTCGCTTGGATTCTGCTGTTATTGTAATAGTCAATATACTCGCAATCGCCTTGGAGAAGGCTTGAAAGGAGGGATAATCCTTTTCAAATCCATAGAACATTTCATTTTTCAGTCTGCCGAAGAAGGTTTCCATAAAGGAGAAACGACTATGGAATTCTTTAACTCTGCTATCGAAGTTCTTC
>OJQU01000923.1_pt1 | contig 14547 bp, 7 predicted proteins | sample 1598981 | NCBI WGS metagenome assembly OJQU01 (sample SAMN03922514, study PRJEB24848) | human gut metagenome | isolation source: stool sample | host: Homo sapiens | place: Germany | collected 2010-02 | reverse complement strand
CGGCAGCGTCAGATGTGTATAAGAGACAGCTGTGGAACGCCGGCAAGGAGGATGAAGGCGTAGCCAGGATGAAAGCTTTTATTGATTCCGCTCCCACGGAGGAATGGAAAGCCCAGGCTTCCGTTACCCTGGCATGCCGCCTGATGAACCGCGGGAAGGCGGATGAGGCGGATGGCCTGTTCCGTTCCGTGGTGGACGCGGGGGATCCCACTTTTTCCGGTTTTGCCACCATGTGCCTGGGGGACATTGCCCGGGCGAAGAAGGACAATGCCGCCGCGGGAGTCTTTTACCGTGAATTGGCGGAAAAGTTCCCGTCCAGCGCGTTTGTCCTCCAGCGCGGAGGCTACCTGCTGCGCAAGAGCCTGTTTGATATTCAGAGCCCCGTCCGCATCGAACCCGCTGCGGAGCAGAAATAATCCGGGCGGACTTTTCCGGAGCTTTCCGGAAGATGAACGCTTTCTACATCCGCATGTCTGTTCTTTTGCAGGCATGCGGATTTTCGTGTCCAGGAGCGCCGGAACAGGGCGTTCCAAAGGGTCCGCTGTGCACAATAGGCGTCATGATTCCGGGAATTCCTCTCCGGGCTGTGACATGCTTAAACAAATCATGCGGGCACGCCGCGCTTATTGGATGTAAGCCGGCTGCCGGCATTACCAATATTTTCACACCATGAACAAGCATATCAAATCCCTCTGGCTCCTTCCCCTGGCCGGGCTGTCTCTTTCCCTGATGCCGTCCTGCACGACGGACAGTTACGGAAACAGCACCGTGACGCCTGGCGGGGCCGCCGCCATCGGCGTGGGCGCGCTGGCCGCCGGGGCTGCCATCGGCGCGGCGGTCCAGCATGACCGCGACAAGGACAGGTATCGCAATGACTGGCATCACCACAATCCTCCGCCTCCGCCGCCCCGTCCGCCCCACCGCCCCCATTGGAGGCGGTAAGGGAAAGCCCATGGCCCGCAAATCCTGCGGCGCTCCAGCTTTGCAGGAAGAGCGCGGCGCAACGTGGTATTTCCGGAGTCCGGTGGGTTCTCAGGACTGGCGGATGCCGCGGAGCGCCCAGGTCATGCGCTGCCTGGCGCTTTCCGGGTCATTGAGGATGGAGCCCAGCAGATCCAGCACGGGCCGCACGGCATTCGGGTCGTGCACCTGGAGTTGTCCGGAAAGGATAAAAGGAGCCCCGCCACAGCAGACGAGGTAGATGAGGATGTTCATGGGGTCTCCCTGGAGCACGGAACCTTCCTCCTGGGCTTCCCGTATGGTTTCCAGCAGGACGAGGGGGTGGCGCGTATGGATTCCTGAAATGAAGCGGATGGCCGCCCGTTCTCCCGCCAGGGCGTCCAGCACCAGCTGGGCAATGAACTGGCCGTGGCGCAGCAGGAACTCCATGACGTCTTCCAGGATGGCTTCCAGTTTTTCAAAGGCCGGAAGATGAATGTTGGCGTGGGTTCTGACGCCGGTGAACAACGGTTCGTACCAGCGTTCCAGCAGTTCGTTCAGAAAAGCTTCCCGGTTGCCGAAGTGATAGACAAAGCTCCCCGTATTGGTGCCGGCGCGCAGGGACAGGCCGCGGATGGTGAGAGCGCGGAGCCCGGATTCCCCGACGATCATGGCTCCCGTATTGAGCAGGTGCTCTCTGGTGGATTTCCGTTTGGGCATGACGGTGAAGCTTAAGCACCCATGTGTGCTCCTTATCGGCCCGGAAGGCAAGGACTTGTTACGTCTGTCATTGTAAAAGGCGGAACCGGGGCCTCGTCCTTCCCCGGTTCCGCCGCTGGAATCCCGAATGGATCAGGAGGTTGCTTCCAATTCTTTCCGGCGGGAGGAAATCCAGCGGGAGAAGAGTTTGGCTGTGGCCGGAATGATGAGCAGGTTCAGGATGGTGGCTGAAACCAGTCCGCCGAACTGGACGATGGCCAGCGGCCCGAGCAGTTCGCCCCCGGGCTTGTCAATGGCCCAGATCAGGGGGAGCAAGCCGAGCACCGTTGTAAGGGAGGTCATGATGATGGGAACCACGCGTTCCAGCGAACCTTCCCGGATGGCTTCCGCCGGGTTCATGCCCTTGTGTTCCAGCGCCCGGTACCTGTTGAGCAGGATCAGGCCGCTGCGGATGGCGAAGCCGATGACGGTAACGAACCCCACGATGGAAGCCACGGAGAGGATGGGCGGAATGTACGCGGCGCCGAACAGGGAGGACAGCGTGCCGGGGGAGGCCAGGAAGACGGCCACAATGCCGCCCACCAGGCACAGCGGAATGTTCACCAGCGTCAGCATGGCGCGCCGGACGCTCCCCAGCGCGGAGGAGAGAAGCAGAACGATGAGCACCATCACGATGGCGCCCAGCACGTAAAGCCGCTGGGAAGCGGATTCCCGCGCCTTGATGGTGCCGTCATAATCCACCGTGCAGCCCATGGCGTTCATCACCGGGTCCAATTGCTCCCGGCAGGCTTTCGCCAGGTCCCCCAGGTTGGAATTGGGGGAGGGGTTGCAGGAGATCATGGCCTTCCGCATGGTGTTGTCCCTCAGGATGAGGTTGGAAACCTCCTCCCGGTACACCTGCGCCACGTCGGCCAGGCGCACGGTCTTTTTATTGGGGGAAATGAGTTCCAGGTTCTTGATATCTTCAATGGACGTCTTCAGCCTGGGATCAATGCGCAGGACAATGTTCCAGTGGTCCTGGTTCTTGATCACTTCCCCCAGCTTCTGGCCGTTCATGGCCGTGGAAACCTGTTCCGCGGCGTTCGCCATGGTCAGGCCGTGGGAGGCCAGGGCTTCCTGGTTGTACTGCACGCGGATGGTATCCACCATGATCTCCCGGTTGGCGCGCGCGTCCGCCACCTCCGGCATCTTTGCCAGAATCTCCTTGGCCTTCTGGGCCGCCAGGCGGAGCTGGGGCAGCTCCGTGCCGTAAATATTGATGGCGATTTCCGAGTTGGAGCCGGAGAGGGCGGAACTGATGCGGTGCGCCAGCGGATAGCCGATCATGGAGCTGGTGCCGGGAATATCGTCAATGCGCTTCTTGATGGCGGCGCGCAGTTCCTTCTGGTCCTTCTCCAGGTCTACGCGCACGAGCAGTTCGGAGGCGCTGACGGGTTCCGCGTGTTCGTCGTTTTCCGCGCGTCCCGTGCGCTGGGTGACGCTGAGAACGCCGGGAATGCGTTCAATGTCCTTCATCACCGTTCGGGAGATGCGCTCCGTTTCATCCAGGGAAGTGCCCGGCACCGTGCTGACGAAGACCGTGTAGCAGTCCTCGTTGAACGGCGGCAGGAAGCTGGTTCCGAAGGTGGACCCCAGCCACAGGGCCAGCAGCGTGATGGCCGCCATGATGGCGCAGACCGTCTTGGAGAAGCGCAGGCAGAATTCAAGAATGGGCGCATAAATGCGCTTGATGAGGCGGGAGCTGAAGGAGTCCCCGCTTTCCAGCGTGGCGGCGTTTTTGCTCTTCTTGAACCACATGTAGCAGAGCACCGGGGTAATGGTGACGGCTACGATGAGGGAGGAGAGCAGGGCCAGCATGTAGGAGATGCCCAGGGGGCGGAAGAACTGGCCTTCCAGCCCGGACAGGAAGAGGACCGGCGTGAACACCAGCAGGATGATGATGGAGGAGAAGGAGATGGAACCCACGATTTCCCCCTTGGCCTCCATCAGCACCTCATACTTGCTCTTGCGCCTGTCCTCCGGCAGGGCGGCGTTCCGGTTCAGGTGCCGCCACGCTATTTCCACGAAAATGATGGCGTTGTCCACCACGTCCCCCACGGCTACGGCCAGGCCGCCCAGGGTCATGATGTTGATGGCCAGCCCGAAAATGGGGAACATCATCATCCCGAACAGGACGGACAGGGGCATGGAAATCAGCGTGATGATGGCCGTGCGCAGGTTCAGCAGCGTCAGGAAGATGACGATCATGACCACCGCTCCCGCAATGAGCAGGGTCTCCGTGCCGTTGTCCAGGGACATTTCAATGAAATCCGCCTGGCGGTAGGCGGTGGTGTGCAGTTTCATGCCCTTGGGAAGCTGACTCTGGCTGAACTCCTTGACGGCTGCGTCCACAGCCTGCGTCAGGGCCAGCGTATTGGCTCCCGGCACCTTCTGCACGGAAAGCACCACGGCGTCTTCCCCCATGAACCCGGCGTCGCCCCGTCGCGGCGCGCCGTCTATCTTGACCTCCGCTACGTCCTGAAGCCGGAGAATGCCGGAGGCGTGGTCCGGAACCAGGGCGCGGTTCAGCTGTTCAATATTGGCGGTGCGGGTATCCTGCTGAATGGGGAGCTCCTGCCCGGCCACGTCCTCCAGGTACCCGGCGGGCACGGAAGACTGGGATTCCTCAATGGCCGTTTTCAGGCTGGAAAGGTCCACCCCTGCCAGCTTGAGCTTGTTGGGATCGTAAACCACCTGGTATTCCGGCAGGCGGCCGCCCAGCACCGTGACCTGTCCCACGCCGGGGATGGCCAGCAGGCGCGTGCGCAGCTTGTATTCCGCCAATTGCCGCATGTCCAGCGTGGAGGTGTCCTTGTCCCCCGTCAGGGCGATCAGCATGATTTCCCCCGTTACGGAGACGATGGGCGCCAGCTCCGGGGACGTGCCTTCCGGCAAGGACTCCCGGACCGCGCCCAGGCGTTCCGTTACGATTTGGCGGGCCTGGTAAATGTCCTTGTCCCAGTCAAAGTCCACCCATACGAAGGAGAGGCCGCTCCCGGAGGAGGAGCGCACGCCCTTGACCCCGGCGGTGCCGTTCATGGCGGACTCAATGGGAATAGTGATATACTGCTCCACTTCCTCAGCGGTGAGGCCGGGGGCTTCCGTCTGGATGGTGACGCGCGGAACCTTCAGTTCCGGAAACACGTCCACGGGAATATTTTTCACCACGAAAATGCTGATGACCGCCAGCGCGAGCGTCAGCAAAATCACGGTGATTCTGTTATTCAGGCAGAATGAAATTAGAAAGTTCATCGAATTCCTGTTTCTATTAACCGTTCTCTAATCACGTTGAGCTGAAAATCAGTGTTCTCCTTCGTGGAACTGGCCGTCCGCATGGAAATGCCCGGCCGCCTTCTTGCTCCCGGCGTCTCCCGTGGGCAGGATGTATTTCAATTCATAGCCGCCTTTGGTCACGATGGTTTGTCCCGGCGTCAACCCTTTGACGGGCGTTTTTCCCTGCCGTGCGGGCAGTGTTTCCACCTTCTTCATGACGAAGGTATCGTCCGCCGCCTTGATGAAGACCACGTCGTTCACCCCCACCTTGACGACGGCGCTGTTGGGAACGGGAATAAAGCCGTCCGTAGCGGCGTCATGGGAATACAGGTCCAGCCGGGCAAGCTGTCCGGCATGCGTCCCTTCCGGCATGCGGTCCGGAACGAAGTACAGGGCACGGGACTGCGTGGCGGGGTCCACCTGGTCCGCCACCCGCAGGGTGCCGTCCAGCACTTCCGTATTTTTTCCGCTGGTCAGGGCCAGCTGGGCCTTCGCGTAATGGACGGGGTCAGCCCCGTAAATGGTGGTGGCGAATTCCAGTTCCCCCTTGTTGGTCATGACGAGGGCGGGCGCGCCCTGTTCCCCCCAGGAACCCTGGGTCATGTTCACGGACTGGACGGAGCCGTCCGCCGCGGCGTACACGTAAAGGAGGTTGTTTTTCAAAGCTCCGGAATCCGTCACCAGCTTCAGTTTATTATTGCTGGCGTCCAGAGCGGCCCGGAGGCTGTGGATTTCCGCTTCCTTGAACTGGATGGAGGTGTTCAATTCACTGTTACGGGTGCCGATTTTTTCCAGTTGGGCCCGGCGTTCCTTGAGGGTATTGAGTTCCGCCGCGGCGCGGTCAAGGGCAGCCTGCGCCTGGGAGGCGTTTCCTTCCATCTCCACGATGTCCGGTGAGGCCAGCGTGTACAGCAGTTCCCCCTTGCGTACCTGCTGGGCGGACTTGACGTTGAAGGTGACGCGCCCGGCGGCGGGAAGGGCGTACGTCGTTACCGCATGGGGAGGAATAACCATCTGGCCGTGAAGGGTCTTTTCCGCGCCGTGAGTGGCTTCCGTCACCTTTTCAAAGCGCATGTCCAGGGAATGGCGCGCCTTTTCATCCACATGCACGGGAATCATGTCCCCCGACTGGCCGGAACCTTTCTCCGCGGCCTCTTCATGTTCGTGGTCGCCCGTGCAGGCTTCCCCCTCTGCATGCTGGTGGCCCTCAGGCTCGTGGTCGCCTGTGCAGACGGAGCCGTCCGCGTGCTTGTGTTCCTCATGGGCGTGGCCCTCGGCGCAGGTTTCCCCTTCCTTGTGCTGGTGGCCTTCATGGCCGTGGTCCGCCGTGCAGGCGGTGCCGTCCTCGTGTTTGTGTTCCGTAGGTGCCGGCTGCTCTCCGCGTGCGGGATTGAGGCTGAAAACGGGAGTCAGGCCCAGGATAATGGAAAAATAGAGACGTTTCATGTTCGTTAAAATGATGAAGATTTTTATTTGGATTGAAGGTTGGCGTGGGTGAGGTAGCGCAGCTGGGCCTGAATGGCCAGCAGCTTGTCCAGATTGTCCAGGAAAGCCAGACGGCTTTCATAAAGCTGGTGGCGGTTTTCCGCCAGCTCCAGCAGGGAGGCTTCCCCGATGCCGTGCAGTTTCTCCATGGTCCGGACGGAGGAGGCGAAGGACTCCATGCGCTGAAGCTCCGTCCGGCAGTGGCGGAGCACCATCTGCTGGCTGGCGTCAAGCTGTCGGGCGTTGAACAACTCCGTTTTCCAAAGCTGGATGGTTTCCTGCCTGGACAGGTTCCGTGTGCCGCGCGCTTCCGCAATGGCCTTGCGGTTGCGGTTCCAGAGGGGGAGATTGAACCCTATTTCTCCGCCCACTTCCTTTTCCCCGTCGTCACGGGTGAAGGAGGGCCCGAGCTCCAGTTCCGGGTACTGCCGGCGGATCTCCGTCTTGAACAGGGTTTCCGTGGTGGCGTAGGTTGCCAGTTGGGCCTTGATTTTCGGGGCTGAGGCCAGGGCGGCGGGGCCGGGGGCCGGAACGGCGGCGGGCAGTTGGAAGCCCTGTCCCGTCAGGAAGCCGAGCTTCCGTGCCGCGGAGGGATGCAGCCCCATCAGCCTGACCAGCTCCATCTTCTGCTCCAGTTCCGTTTCCGTCACGGTCTGGAGTTCCCGGATGGCGTCGTTCATGCGCTGGGAAGCTACCTGGCGGGAGGAAAATTCCACTTCCCCTGCGCCAATGAGTTTTTCAATCACGCCGTTTTCCTGCCGCACCGCATCCAGGCGTTCCCGGATGACGGCCTTGCGGCGCTGGGTAACGGCCAGCTTGCTCCAGGCCTGGTCCAGGGAACTGAGAAAATCCAGTTCCGCCTGGCGGAGGGTCCAGAAGTCCGCCTCCTTGTACTGTTCCGCCACCTTTTTTTCCAGGGCGGGAAGACCCGTCACGGGAATGGTGAAGCCCAGGCTGCCGGACATGTTGAGCGTATTTTCCTGGAGGACTTGTTCAATATCCCAGGAAAAGGACGGATCGTTCCACCAGCCCGATTGTTTGGCTGCTTCATTGCTGGAAGCCAGTTTCAGGCGTGCCTTGTTCAGATCCGGATTCATGACCAGGCCGATCTGGCGTGCCTGGTTCCGGGTAACGGAGATGTGTGTGTCCACGCGGGATGCCTCTTTCCAGGAGGCTTCCTCCGCGTTCAGGTCGATGGGCGCGCTGTGATAGACGCTGCATGAGCTGAGGAAGGCGGTCAGGCCTAGCCCAGCGAAAAATGGTATGGATTTCATGATGAAAAAGAGAATAGAAATAGTTCGGTCCAATCAGGTTTGGACAATGCGGCAAATAATTCCGCGGAAACAAATAAGGCCGGACGCAATCAGCAAGCAGCGTTCAGCCGGAAACGTCCCTGGGACGTTTCCGAAAAAGGGCCGTTAAATCAGCAGGGGAAGTTGAAAGCCTTCATGTATCGGGCCGTCGTCCCTGAAGGGGTCAGGGGGGGCGGGTATTGCGGAATCCGATGTTTGGCTTGTTAAAAGAAGAGACTGTGCCAGATGATGGAAATCCGGGAAGGTCTGCCAGATAATGCAGGGCTGGGGAAGCGGCGCATGAAGAACGGGCAGCGTCAGGTCGTCAATCTCCAGACGCTGGTGTTCGCAGAGGTGCCCGGCCAGCGGGCTGGAAGTGCTGCTGCCGGGACCGTGGTCCCCACGGCATCCGCAGGGTGCGGCATCGTGATGGCAGGAGCAGGAAAAGAGGAAGACCTCCTGATGGCAGGGGCATACGGAAACCATGCCCGTTCCGCCTACAATGACCAGCAGAAGGGTGAGCAGCATGATGCCGTTGCGCAATGCTCTAACCATGGTATGCGGCGAATCCTAGAAAGGAGCCGTGAAAGCGTCAAGAGCAAAGTGGCGGATGTCGGAACCATGGCATCGTAGGATCATGTTAGCAGCGGTATTTTATGTTTTTATAAGAATTTATTATAAAACGTTTTAGAATTGAAGATTAACATAAAAGACCCGTTGACTACTTAAGGAAAATTCTAAGGATAGGATCCAGTGGCATCCCTATAATTTATGAAATTTATAGGAATATCATAAAAAATGAAAAAACAATAATAAATTTATGAGAAAAAATCCTATTCCTCCTTATAAAAAATGGTTTGATTCCAAATCAGAGCCTGCAGTCCGCAGGCTTTCCGAAGGAAAACCACACCAACAAGGTGAAAAGATTGATGAACATTCGGACGGCAAATCTCAGGGACCGCCCAGCAGTTCATCTGATAGTTTCACGTTTTCCCATAGCTTTGAAGTGCCTTTTAAGGAAAATGAAGCTGCGGAGCAGGAGCCTATTCAAGCCCTTTGTTCGATCAGCCTTACTGTTGATGATTGGGGAACAGCCTCCGTTGACGGTAAGAAAGTAGTGGACTTGACCTCAGGCGTTGAAGATGGCGGAAAACATGGCGGCCACCAGCTGTGGACCGGTTCCGGTTCCTGTACTGTTTCTTCCGGTTCCCATACTCTTTCCGTTCAGCATACCAACATTGATATGCCGGACCCGAATTGGAACCAGGCTGTATGTAATTATTCCATCAGTGTGGTTGAATTGGAACCCGGTGGTGAGAAATGTGAAGAAGAGTGCGGCTGTGGAGAAAATGAACCGGGCGATCCCCCTGGAGGCGTGCCGCCCGAATCCTCTTCTTTTTCGTCTCGCAGCAATGCCGTGACTTTGTCGCCTTTTGATTCTTCCGGCGCCGGCAGCGGAGTAGTTGCTACGGCTACAGGGTGGGATATGCTTTGGTCGTGCCGAATGGGAACGTTCCGGGGTATTGGAGACCTGCCTCCCGGAAAACTGCAGATTCATGCCAAGGAGTTTTCTTCTGCTTTGGCTGGTCCAGCTGCTTTGCAGTTCAGCCATCCTCTGACGAGCCGGCTGAATGTTCCGGAAGGTGGCATCGTTCCTGGAGCCCGCTTTGAGCTGGTGCAGGGAGCTCGCGTTATTGCCATGCGCTGTTATACGGATGGCTCCGTACACCCTGTTGGCGTGGATACGTCGGGCGGCGGCAGAGCTACGCTCATGTCCATAGACGGAACCTCTTATTTGCGCTGGATGCCGGTAGACGGTTCTACGTATCTTTTTACAGCGGCTGCGGGGGAACTTTATTCCTATACCAGTCCTAATAAGGCTATTCTCAGCAATGTCAGCGATTATCTTTCCATCAAGCGGAATCCCTCGGATCATTCCCTACGCCAGATATGGAATTACTGGGATGGACTGATGAATATTGAAAACATCACTTCTACCGGATACAAGGTTGCCTTTTATATGCCTTTCCAAGTAACGGGCATTGACCCTCAAACCGGGCTGTATACGGTGGAAGAAGGTGCGGTTCCCTTCAAGAGTTTTGAAATGGAGTGGAATTCTTCGGAATTTGTCATCATTGAACGCACTCCCCAGCGGCAGGATTATGTCTGTACTTGGTCGTGCAGCAACCAAGCCTGGAGTTTGTCGAAGGGCAGCGGAGCGGATGCCATTGTTACGCAACGTACCCGTACTGAATTGGAACCCACCGCTTCCGGCAATCTGGCCGTCTGGCAGCTCGTGACTGAAGTTTCCAAGGGCGGCGCAGTGGCTTCACGCGTTTGTGAAGTGTATCAGACGGCCCCTGTCGGAGAGCTATTGTTGACCCGTGTAGACGGTTACGGTTTTGATGAGGCCCAAACCACCGCTTATGAATATAACGGGGCAGGACGTCTGAGCAGGCAGACCAATCCGGATGGAAGCGTCCATGCCTTTACTTACGACGCTACAGGACGCCTGGAACGCAAGACGGAGCCGTGGGGGGAAGATGCTGTTCTTGTAACTCATTATGAATACGCTCATTCCGATGAAGATAATTATAATGCGGATCTTGCCTCCATTACACGTAATATCAGCCCTGCTTCGGGCGTGCTGGTGGAACTCAGCAAGGAGACATATACTTATACCTACGAAAATAATATTAAACGGGTGGAGACACGCACTCGCGCCTTGGGAAGTCCCCATACGCAAATCACTGCCGTTGAAAAGTGGCTGGCGACGGCGGAAAACGCTTTTGCCCGTGGCCGTACGCGTATGGAACAAGCGGCCAATGGGGTACAGACGTGGTACGATTATGCCGCCGCCATGCTGCATGGGGCTCTTTATTCCGTGACCAAGGAGACAAAGGTACAGGGGGAATTGGTTCCGGGTCAGTCCACTCGCAGCGTGAGCTTTGTTTCAGCGGAAGGCAATACCGTACGGGAGGAATTGTATGCTCTGCTTCCGGACAATACCTGGGAACAACTGGAGGGCGTTTCCTATACTTTTGATGAGCAAAACCGATGGATTACGCGCACCCGGGATAATGGGCGCAGTTTCAGCCGCGCTCTGATGTGCACCGGGGATCCCCTGTGGGAAGTAGATGAAGATGGCGTGCGTACGGATTACGCCTATGATTCGGCCCGTGTCTTGATTGAAACAACCCGCAGTGAAACTCCCACCACTCCGGAAACCATTGTGGAATATGAAAAGGATGGTGAAGGCCGCATTACTCGCTCGACTACCCGTGTGGGCGCCATGGAAACGACCTCCGCCCGCAGTTATGATATTCTTGGACGTGTTTCCAGTGAAACGGATGTTTTGGGCCGTGTTACCACATATGCCTACAGCAGTGACGGGCTGACCACAACCAGGACAGTTCCAGGCGGGGCAACCTACATTTCCCGTCGTCTTCCGGACAACCGTGTCAAGGAGGAAACAGGTTCCGGTCAGCGTACCCTGTATCATGGCTATGAAGCTTCAAGCAGCGGTGTTGTCCATACTACCTGGCTTTCCGACGGCATTACCATGCTTCAGCAGGAAGTGACCAACGGGTTCGGGCAGCCGGTTTCACGCATTAAACCTACCACCCGGGAGGGAGAAGTTTTGGAGGAGATCAGTGAATACAATGCTCTTGGACAGCTCTCCCGCAAGCGGACGGGCATGGAGGCTCCCACTGTCTATACATATGATTCCATGAGCCATGTTATCAGGCAAGTCCTGGTACTTGATGAACTTCATCCAGATGATCCCCTTGCCAATCGTGTGCAGGAAATGACGACATCCTTTGCCTTGGAATCCGATGGTGTGTATCAGGTAACGGTCAGTTCCCGTTTTACCGAGGCGGGAGACAGGCTTACCAGTTCCCGGAAAGAGCTTCTCAGCCAGTTGAGCAATACCGTGGCAGCCAAGCGCATCAGCACTGATGCACGCGGAGAAACAAACATAGAGGAAGTTTCCTACCATCAGACTATGGCAGGCAGGTTGACAACTGTGAGCAATCCTGCATCGGATGTTGCGTCAACCTCCTTGGAAGTGGACGGTTTTATTGTCAGTCAAACTGATTTTTCAGGGTTGGCAAGATCGTTCACCAGGTCTTACACAAGCTCCGGAATCGTATATACGGATACGGATGCGCGGGGCAATACGGCTACCATGAAAGCGGATATTGCCGGAAGAACCATTGAAGAGGCGAATGCCGACGGCAGTTTCGTCGTGGCTCAATATGGTTCCCATGGTGATGATCCTGTCCGGGTGGAGACCGGGTCGGGATTGGTTGCCTGCTATAAATTTGACATTCGCGGTCGCAAAGTTGCAGAATACGGGACTGCCATTCAGCCGGTTTGCTACAGTTATAATGATGCCAATCTGCTGACCTCCATGACAACATACAGGTCGCGGGGAGAATCGGAACTCGACGATCCCAGCGACAGGACGGATGGCGACACTACTTCCTGGCTGTATCATGAAGCCACGGGGCTTCAGATTCAAAAAAACTATCCGGACGGCTCCGTGGAACGAGTTTCGTACGATGGACAGAACCGGCTGGTTGAAAGCACGGACGCTAGAGGGATTGTGACCACGCGCGCATATGCTCCCCTGACCGGGGATATTGTTTCCATTGAGTATTCGGACGGGACGCCATCTAAGGAATTCGCCTACAACTATCTCGGATTGCTCTCCCGGGTAACTGATGCATCCGGCACCCGAACCTTGACATATAACCAGTACGGAGAAAATGAAAGTGAGAGAGTCGAGGTGGGCGGAATCGGTATCACGGTGGAAGAAAAATATGATGTATTGGGACGTTCCACAGGTTATTCCCTCTTGAGGGGAGAAGAGGAAGTCATTTCCACGCAAATCGGGTATGATCCCCGGGGGAGAATTTCCAGTCTGAACGTCCATGGAGTAAATGGCGTTTCTTCTCCTTTCGGCTGGACGTATGATTCCTCCAGTGGCCTGCTTAGAGAGCTTGCCTATGCTAACGGCATCGTTCGCAAGCATTCCTATGAGACAAGCCGCGACCTGTTGAGCAAGATTGACTATTGGAGGCCCAACAGCGCAAATTCGGCCGCCAGGCATGAATACAGTTACGATATTCTGGGGCGTCCCACGCAAAAAAAGGATACGTGGAACACGCCGGCCCCCGGTACCGTCCATGCGTTCTCCTACAATGATCACAGTGAACTCATTCAGGATTCCGTAACCGGAACCGGGGCTGGCGCTTATACGTTTGACTATGACAACATCGGCAATCGCAAGACAGCGATGGAATTGGCCGAAGAAGTGGAATACGGCGCCAATAACCTTAACCAATATACTGCCATTACCAGGTCGGGGAATTCCGTTTTCGCTCCTGTCTATGACGCCGCGGGCAATCAGACCCTTGTGCAGACAAGTACCGGAATCTGGACTGTATCGTATAATGCCGAAAACCGCCCTGTGCGTTTCTCTGATGACACCGCTTCCACAGTGGTTGAATGTGGCTATGATTACATGGGACGCCGGGTGATGAAAAAGGTAACGGTGGAAAATGCAGTGACATACCACGCCTTTTACATTTATCGCGGCCATGTGCAAATCGCGGAGCTTAACCTCCTTGAAGCGAACAAGTCTGTTGTAAACCAGTACGTATGGGATCCCTCGGAACCGACGGCTACACGTATCCTCTTGTGGGTGCGCGGAAGCGAGCCGATCTATCCGACACATGACCAGACTAAAAATGTTTCAGCCCTGTTCGGGCAGGCTCGTGGGCGGCGCGCTCTTTATGAATATTCCCCCTATGGCAATATTACCCGTACGGAAGGAGATCTGGCTGGAGAGTTCAAGTTCCGCTGGTCCAGCGAATATGCAGATGACGAACTGGGAATGATATATTATAACTATCGCCATTACAATCCTGCAGATGGCCGCTGGATTGGCCGTGACATGCTTGGGGAGGAAGCTTCTCCGAATTTATACGTTTATGCGGATTCCAATCCAGCTTCCATGTATGATTCCCTGGGACTTGCCTGCCTGCAGAAACAGAATCCTGCCATAGGACGCCCGATTAAAACTGGTCTCGGAGGCGCGCTCATTGTCTTCCTGGATTATGGCATCTCCACTGAGTATGAGGCGTGCTGCATCAAGTGTGCGGATAATTCCAAAGGATATTCTCTTTCCGGCAAGGCGGCTTTGTCAGTCATGTTTACTGCTGAAATGGCAACTTACTCCTTCTTCGCAAGCGTCAGCAAGGATTTCGGTCCTTTTTCCGGCACGTTGCAAGCGAGAATGTGGGGCGGAGTAAGAATTTATGGACAGCTTTCGGCAGAGACTTCTCTTCAATTTACCTATACTACATGTCCCAATGATTCTCCGTCCGCAGAAGGAAATTTTGCCATCATTGGATCGTTGGGGGTGGAAATTGGGGGAGAGGCTTACGTCCGTGGATCCATTCGTCTAAAAGGGCTGTGGGGGCTTGTCCTCAAGAAATCAATCAAGATAGGAGTTGGTTTTGCCCTTGGCGGAAGGCTGAGCGCGGAATGGACGCCCAGGATATCTTGTGGATTATTGGGTTGCAATTTGACCGGGCCTATTTCATTCTCTATTGCGGGTACGGCACGGGTACTGGTTCTGATGGCTGAAGTGGAATTTTCCCTTAAACAGGAAATTGCAAAAGTGGACAATTTCACGGTGACATTGCCAACCTTCTTCCCGCTTCCCATCCCACCGGGAATCTAATGCAAAACATTCATGAATAAAAAAGTGGTTCGTACAGCCATTATT
>OJQU01000921.1_pt1 | contig 14556 bp, 8 predicted proteins | sample 1598981 | NCBI WGS metagenome assembly OJQU01 (sample SAMN03922514, study PRJEB24848) | human gut metagenome | isolation source: stool sample | host: Homo sapiens | place: Germany | collected 2010-02 | reverse complement strand
ACGACTCATAAATCTACCCTTAATCGTGTATTGGATGATAGTTGCGGATTTTAGGTATATTACAAATGTAGGATAAATTCCGTTCTTTACCAAAATATTTATTCTTTGCTTCTGTTTTTGAGAAACATAACAAACACACAGATTACTAATCCACCCAATGGTGCCCCGGGCCGAGATGCTTGCGAGTGCCGTTCGGTCTTATCAGTTCGGCGGAGGTGCCTTCCGGGATTTGGAGATCGAACTTCAATCGCTTGCCTTTCTTCTTGATACTTACTTGGATGGTTCCATAATGAGTCTCTAGGCTGGCAGAGGCTTCCGATAAGGAACCCAATTGAGGCGAGATCTTAAAGGTACGGAAGCCGGGAGAGGTTGGTTCGATACCACAGATCTTCTGACTCAATAAGGTAAGCGGGCCACCGCTCCAAGCGTGATTGATCGTGCCGCCACCGAAGCCCTCGGCTCCGATGCCCCATCCCTCGAACAAGGTCGTGTATTCGGCATAATCCAGCATACGGGTGTAACGTTGCTTCATCCGTTCCAAGGCAAACGCCGGCTCGCCCATCTGGAAAAGGGCCTCTAGGACATACTTCTCCATATAAGGGCTGGCGTGATACTCCTTTTTAAGTACCTTCGTCAGCGCCGGATACTTATCCTTCGAGGCCAGCCCGGAAACAACCGCCATGGCTTGGGAGCGATCGTCCGTCTCCCCTTTATAGCCGGGGGAGCGATAGGCGGAACCTGTCCAGAACTTCGTGTCGAAACAACGTTCTATGCTACGCATCATCCGGGAGATCTCATCGGCATCCTTATCCTTGCCGAGTTGCAGGGCGAAGGCTCGCTCCGCTTTCAAGGCCAGATAATACCAGCAATTGGTCAATACGCCCATATCGACATGTTCGCCCCAGTCGCCCCAGCTCCAAGCACCTTGACGCTCGATCACCAAGCCACTCTTATCGACTTGCCAAACCTCGTGCAGGTAACGGCGCATCCGGTCGTATATCACCGGGACGAAACTACTGTCGGCACTATAATAATATTGCGTATAAAAACCGTACCAACCGATAGACGCCAACATCTGTAAAGGAAGCTCCTTATCCCAATTACCCGCCGGAACCGGAGCGTAGAGCGTTCCGTCCTCCCGCTGCCAATTCATTAATTCATGGATGCCTTTTACGGCTAGTTTCTGCCCGGACGGAGAAAGGGCGTAGAAAGCCTCGCCTAGCTCATTCACCTCGTCGCCCCACCATTGGGCACGTTCACGGTCGGGACAGTCCATATAGTTGTCACGCATCGTTATGTATAAGGTACGGGCAGAACGTTGCCAAAGCTCGTCGTAGAACGGGTCGTCACAATGGAAAGAGCCTGCGAGGTCCGTGTTGTAACCGGTCTCACGGTATTTCACATCCAGCACCTTCACGCCCTCGGGGATGATGTAATAGACCTCATGGCCGTTCATCCAGCCATAGCTTTCGTATTCCTGCTCACCCTCACGGGTGATATATTCGGCACGTACGTTGCGCTCGCTTCCTCCCTCGTAATTATCCATCCGGATGTGGATAGTCTTCCCGGCCTCCGCCTCTACTTTTAGATACGGAGTGATCTGGGCATTATAGGGCAAACGACAGAACAGGGTATCGCCTCTCAAGGATTCCCGGACGGATACATAGGATAACAGGCCGCTGTTTTTCCACTGGGGTATCGGACGTTCCACCAGATCCCCGAAAGGAGCTTTCCCCGCCTTACCGACGCAGACCGCCCCCGGAAGGGAACCTTCGAAACTCGTACGGTTCCAGTTTGTTATCGCTTGACGGGCATCGAAGCGGATATTACTCTCCGGCATACGGTAATTCGGGAAAGGGGCCTCGGTATTTTGATAGGCCTCATACAAGGCGCACTGCCAGCTCGCGTCGGAGACGATCTCCAACCCCGGGGCGATCGCCTCGAATAACAAAGCCGCTTTCCCGCTGTTGATATGACTGAAACCGTCTTTCCCGAAATGCCAGAGCAAGATAGCGATGGTGTTCGAGCCTTTTGTCAGGTAAGGGGCGATATCTACCGGATCGTAATAAGTCCCGGAAGGAGAAGGTCCTCTTTTCAAGCCACCCTCGAAGATAACCAGTTGGTCGTTGATCCAAAGCCAATACTTGGAATCGGCGGCGATACGGGCGATGAGTTGATTCGGGACATCCGTCACGCCGAATGATTTACGGTAGATCAACCAAGTATTCGTAGCGCTTTGGCAACGCTCGGTATTGATCCATTGGGCTTTCCAAGGGAAGGAAGCGGGACAACTGTCCGAGGCAGTCACTTTTATCCAGCTGAAAGATAGGAGAAACAATAGAAGAGCAAGAAGTAGCTTGTTCATACGTTTAATCTTTAAGGTTCTCAATTATTTGCTTTCGAAATCCCCAGTTGTAGAGACGGGGCGTGCCCCGTCTCTACAACTAGGTAAAATAAGCCAATATAGGCGATGTCATTACCGGCTTACTAAAGTCATACGGTTCTTATCACACCGGATATGAAAACGTATGCGTACCGGCGGATACGGTCTCGGTCTGATCGCCTACCACGATATCGGCGGAGCAATCAGCCGGAATCGTCACGGTAAGCATAACCTTATCCCCCTCCCGTTTCCATTCGCTGGCGATACGGCCGCGTACGGAATGGTACTCACCTTTCGCCCAATCCAGTTCTTTCACGAAATGAGGCGTGATACGGATATGACGGAAGCCCGGAGCCGAGTCGTCATGATTGATACCGGCCAGCTGGTTCATCATCCAAGCGGAGACATCTCCCATAAAGACGTGGTTCAAGGAAGCGTCGGCAAACTTCGGACTAAGTGTCCACGTCTCCGGCAATGTGGAGTAACCCATCGTCTCTACCCAATATCCCCAAGAAGGTGCCTCGGTCTTCGTGATCATCTTCATGGCATCCTCGATATAGCCATATTTCGTAAGCATGGCCGGAACGGTCTTACTGCCTAATAGACCAAAATCCAAGAAATAGTTATTTCCCGCTACCACCTCACGCAGCTTATCCGCCACAAGTTGTTCCTTTCCTTCCGGTACAAGTCCCAGATACAAGGCCAAGGCTTGCGCCGTTTGGGTTCCTTCGGCATACACACTGGTCTCGGCGTTGAAGAACTTCTGGTTGATCAAGGATTTGAGCGTATTCGCTTTCTCTTGATAAGGAGCGGCATCCTTGCCCAGTAAAGAGGCGAAGCGAGCCATCAACTTATAATCCAGATAATAGTAGGCGGTAGAGGTATATTCATTATTCGTCGTAGCTTTCCAATACACCCAGTCACCCAAGCCAAAAGGCAAGTAACCGTCTTTCTCTTTCGTCTTCAAATAATCCAGATATCGCAGCATCGTAGGATATAAGCGTTCTATACTGCGAGACTCGCCATAATAATCATACAAGGCGTTCGGGATGATGAACATGACAGCGTCCCAAACCGGACCCGGCCACTCGCCATATCCCCAACCGCTGGAAGGAATGATACCGGAAATCTCACCCGCCTCACGCTGGTTATCGATAATATCATTCATCCATTTCTCATAAAGCGTGATACCATCGAAGCCCAGCAAACCGAGGTCGATCGCGATATGCGCGTCGGCTGTCCAGCCATTCTTCTCCCGTTGCGGGCAATCGGTCGGGATACTGTGCAGGTTACTGCGGTAAGCCTGCATCGTAGCCTCCCATATCTTATTCAATAGAGGATTCGAACAAGCGAAGGAACCGGACGGACGGACATCGGTATGCATAAACAAGCCGGTCAAGTTCTCTTCCGTTAAAGTAACGGGACGGCTGCTCTCCACCTCCACGTATTGGAAACCGTGATAAGAGAAGGAAGGCATGAAGATCTCCTCCTCTCCCGTACCTTTCAAGGTAAAGACATCCATCTGGAATACCTCGTCCGGTTTGACCGGATGATAATATACATTGATATTGCCTTGCTCCAAGCGACCGTCTGTCTTCAACAACTCACCATGTTTTAACGTGATACGGGTTCCCGCCTCACCTTTCACCTTCAAGCGGCAAAGGCCGGACATGTTCTTCGGGAAAGAATATACATATAACTGATCGGAGAAACGTTTCATCGACACGGGCCTCACCTCTTCCGTGATACAGATTCCCGGCATTTGCTGGGCTACCAACAGAGGTGCCGGAGCCTGCGCCGGAAGTGCCGCTTCCCATTTACTATCGTCGAAATGAGCGTTTTTCCATCCGGCCTCTTCCAGCCGGGCATCGAATTTATCGCCGCTGTATATATTATTATAGGTATAGGCCCCGGTGGAAGTCTTCCAAGTCTCGTCCGAGCCAATCACCTCCGTCGTACCATCCGTATAGGTAATACGTAACTCACATAGCAGGCGGGGACGATCCCGCCAGCGTGCCTCATGGAAATTCCAGACCGCCACGGACTGCTCGTTGTACCAGCCGTTTCCCAGAACAGCGGCCACGGCGTTGTCGCCTTGCTTCAGCAAAGAGGTAACATCATGCGTCACGTACAAGATACGTTTGTCGAAATGCGTATACCCCGGGTCCAGATAATTCGTTCCGACCCGCTCGCCATTGATGAATAACTCATGATACCCGGCGGATGCTACGTACACACGGGCATCCTTCACTTCCTTGCCTACCGGGAAAGACTTGCGGAACAGAGGGGCAGGCTCGAACTCCTTATCCTTATGATCGGTAATCCAAGAGGCGGACCAATCCGAGGGATCGAACTTAGCGGTCTCGAAAGAAGCCGTCTCCGAGGTAGCGCACGGACGCCCTTCACCATCCCATACCGTAACATTCCAGTAATAACGGGTATGAGGTTTCAGGGCCATTCCTTCCGCATAGGGCCGCAAGTCGTCCGGACTCGTACCGATCCGTACCTCATAGCGGGAAGCCTTAAAGCCCTCCTCATTTCCGGAGTATTCCCATGTAAAGCGAGGAGACGAAGTATCCAAGCCGATAGGCTCCGTAAGGTATTCCGTACGGAGATTCGTAGGTATCGTTAATTCATTATTGCTTTTGCAACCGCCTAATAAGAGGGCGGCGAAAGCGTAGATGCAAATAGTTTGTTTCATATATTCTATAATTATATACATTCTACAACTAAGTATAAGAGCTACGGGGTAACTCGTATCTCTTCAGGAGCGTTGATATGGCTTATCACCTTACCGTCCGCACCTTTCTCATGCCGGATCTCAATCACCCCATAAGGCGTGGGGAACGTACCTTCCACCCATTCGAGATCTCCCAGATGTGGGATGATACGTACCGTACGGCAACCCGGTTCCACCACTTGTACGCCCAATACGTACTCGCTTAACCACGATGTGGGGCCCGAAGCCCATCCATGGCACAAGCTATGGCGGAAACCTTGATAGCAATACGCCCCATAATCCCCATGAATGTCTTTCTTTCCAGCGGGGACCAGCTCATCAATACGCCCTGCGTCAGGAAGCCATTCCATATTGAAATCCTCCCAAAACGTCGTAGCACCTACATCCAGCATAGCTCCCCAATACGTACGGATCACATCTAACGCACCTTGGTAATTACCAGCCAACGCCATCGCCCGTAGCATATAATACCCGTAAAACGTAGAGAAGCCTTTCGCCCCGTCCACCGCCAAGCAACGCTCGTTCGCCTCCTTAGCATCCATGATACCCGCCAGAGCCATCAAGGCGGCGGCCTGTTTATCCCCGGGCGTAATCCGATCTTTCTCCGAAGGGAACCGGGATTTCTTCCGAAGGGAAAACTCAATAGCTTTGGAAGCTACCGCACGGCACTCCGAGGCCAACGCATCCTCGCCTAAAACGGTACATAACTCCTCTCCCGCACGCATGGCTTGTATCATCAGCGATTGAAGGCCGGCATCGATAGCGGGTGTATTCTCACTGGAAGGCCAATCCAAGAAACGGTTCCCATCCAGTCTCTCTTGTCCGCTTGGGTCAACCTTCGAGATCAAGTGACGCAACAAAGCAGTCATATAAGAGCGTTGCTCTTGTAGATACGCAAGATTCCCTTGGTAATAATACCAATCCCTCTGGATCAACAACCACCAGATCGAGTACGAACTGATACCGTTCATCCAACTAGGCAGCGGCGTAATATCCCGAATCAAATCCAAGCTCTTAGGAACCACCTCATTATAACCGAAGACGGTACTGACCGTCATTACCTCCGGATGTAAATCCCCCACCCAGACCAGACGATCCCGTTTTACGCCGTCCCATAGATATTCCTGCATATTCAAGTGGACCGTGTATGCACCTGTCTTCCAGATCCGGTTCAACCGCTCGTCATTACAACGGAAAGAGCCCAGATAAGGAATATCCCGAAACGTAGAGATCGCACGAACCTCTTTTAATTGCAACTCCGTAGAATCACCCAATACATCAATACGCACGAAACGGAAACCGGAATTACCGATCTCCTGCACGCCCAGCCAAGGGAGCGATACCACGAAATCCCGCATCGCATGATCGTTGCTCGCCCCGTTCGCACCATCTATCTCGCACATAGCCTCACTAACGGACTCGCCGAAACGAACCCGTACGGAAACCGGATCGTGAGACGGCGGCATACCGGTCACCAGCTGAAGACCGCCTTGCAACTCCTTCCCGAAATCAAGCAGCAAAGCGGGATGTTCGGTTGGCGTACTTTTCAACACACACAACCGATTATTCGCCAAATCCGACTGTCCGTTGCCTGAAACAAGCAAATGGTTCGCTCCCGTAATTCGCGAACTATCTTGCTGCCAGACAATACGGACCGGAGCGATATACTCCCGTGTCCGATGGTCTCGCTGCTGGGCGAACAACGTGAACGAACCGATCCCTATGAATAGAATGATTAATTTCTTTCGCATACGCTAGAGTCCAAAGGCCGGAACCAAGTCATCCAATTGCTGCTCCGTCATACCTTCCGGCTCGTAACCGGTCATGCGGGCACTAAAATAGATCTGGGCGGATTTACTCAACGTATCGATCGCATCGAAGCACTCGATCAGGTCCTCACCGACGGCAAGGATACCGTGCTTCTCCCAGAACACCACGTCGTGCTCCTCCAACTGACGGATCGTAGCGTGCGCCAACGCCAAAGTGCCCGGTATCTCGTAAGGAACGATACCGACCCCTTTCGGCACGATAATCCGACATTCCGGGATCATACTCCATAACGTGCGGGTAATCTTCTCCGAATCCAAGAACGGCTTGCAATGCGTCATGCCGATAATATCCGTCGGATGCGTATGCAATACCACCCGGTTATCCCGTCCCTTCGCACGCAAGAAATTGTGCATCAACAAATGGGAAGGCAACTCGGAAGTCGGTGGGATCGGTTGCTCCGCTAGGATATCATACGATTTCCCATCGGCGGCGATACGGATCAAAGAGCCGTTGGCGAAAGGATCTTTCGCCACGTAACGCATCCGTTTTCCGGTACCCGTCACATAAAAGACGTGCCCGCATAAGGCCGTCATCGCCTCTTGCAAGGGAATCGAGGAAACCAAAGCCGGCAACGCCTTCTCCTCCTCGCTCAATAAAGTAGTCAGGTTCACCGATATATTCCCGCCGTTTCGCTCAGCCCAACCCTTGGTCCACAAATAGCCGGCGACCTCGGCGATACGATCTATTTCCGCCATCAGGCGTTCATTGTTTCTTAGTGTTATCATGTCTATTTTAATTAAACTATATTCGGATATAATAAGGAAAGGATCAAGATACACATGCCGGTAATCAATACCACGATCGTCCGGCGATCCACGCCCTTCCATTCTTTTAATAAGATGCCCCAGACATTACTGAAAATAACATTCAACGACATCAGGATACTCCACGAGAAAGCCAGCATAACCGGGGAATCCGAGAAATAGCTCTTTCCCATCCCCAGTCCGAAGAACTGCGAGTACCAAAGCACGCCTGCCAAAGCGCAAAATAAGGCATTATTCAGCAATGTACCTCCCGATACCGAGAAATAATCCTTGCCCGTCCCGTTTTTCACGTTCTGGAAAATACAATACACAGCGTTCGTACAAAAGCCGCCCAAAGTAACCAACAGTATTACGGGATTCAAGGCGAACAGATCGCTAGCTCCCGCCTCTTTCGCTTTCGCCAGCACCTCGTTTCCCGATTCCAAACCCAAATTGAAGCAGGCGCTCATCACACCGGCAAGCAAGGCTACCGCCAAGCCCTTAGTCAAGGCAAAATCCTTCACCGCCGCTTTCTTCTCCTCCTCACTCATATTCCGGGCCCGCAGGCTTCCGGCGTAACCGATCACGGCGATACCTGCCAAGGTAATGCAAACACCGGTCAACAGGATCAATCCGGTTCCCTCAAACAGATTCGTTCCACCGAACAAAGCCGGGAAGAGCGTACCGAAACCGGCGCATGTACCCAAGGCGATGCTCTGTCCCAATGCTACGCCCAGATAACGCATACTCAACCCGAAAGTCAACCCGCCGACACCCCAGAGCATGCCATAGATAACCGCTCCCAAGCTACCCGGCGAACACCATAGCTCCAGTAAGGTACTCCCTTCCGGTACCGCCAACATCGCTCCGAGATAAGGGAAAACCAACCAAGCGAAGATACCTTGCACCAGCCAAAAGCTTTCCCAACTCCAATCCCGGATCTTATTGATCGGCACGTACGAGCTACTCTGCCCGAAACTGCCGATCGCGATGATCAACAACCCGATCCCGATCTCTATCATTTCCGTCTTGAGGTAACGTCGGACTCATATTTCTCGATCTCAGCGATATAAGACTCTCCTACGGGGACCCCACTTTGTAGACAATACATATCCCAAACCGCCCCCCAAGGCAGACTCTTCGCTTCCTCCTGCAAGGCAAGACGCTGGAAATACTTACCCTCATCCTCGTACTGGCGAAGCAAGGCGATCGGCTCCAGCAAAGCGAGCATAAAGGCTTTTTGCGTAGCACGGCTACCAATGACATAAGCACCGATACGATTGATGGTAGCGTCGAAATAATCCAAACCGATATGTACCCGGTCCAAGGCGTCGCAACGCACGATCTCACGGGCTAAATCCTGCACATCGTCATTCAAGATCACGACATGATCGCTATCCCAACGGATCGGACGACTTACGTGCAACATGATCTCGGGCGTAAACAGCAATAACGAGGAAACCTTGTCGGCGATACTTTCCGTCAAATGGAAATGGCCGGTGTCCAAGGTAACGATCTTGTTCTTTTTCGCCCCGTAACCCAAATAGAAATCATAGGAACCTACCGTATAACTTTCCAGACCGATACCGAAGAGTTTCGCCTCGATACAATCTTTCATCCATTTATATTCGGTAGCGAATATCTCATCCAGCGATTCCTCCAAGATACGGCGATAACGTAAGCGGCTGGCCGGTACTTCCTTGCTCCCGTCATGTATCCAAAGGTTCATCATGCAAGGATCGTTCTGGGCTTTACCCATCTCATCGCTGATCCAGCGACAACGCTTCGTATGCTCGATCCAGAAGTTACGGATATCATCGCTGGGGTTCGCCAAGGTCAAATCTCCGCTTTTAGGGTGCGAGAAAGAGGTACTGTTGAAGTCTAGCTTGAAATCATTCTCTTTCGCCCATTGTATCCAGCTCTCGAAATGATGGGGTTCTACCTCGTCACGATCTACTTTCTCCCCTTGGAAATCCCCGTAGATCTCATGCAGACTAAGCCGATGATTACCGGGGATATAGGATTTCGCCTTCAATACATCCCGACGCAACTCGTCGATAGTACGGGCACGTCCCGGATAATTGCCGGTCACTTGTATACCACCGGTCAAGGAGCCGCCTTGGTTCTCGAAACCGCTTACGTCATCGGCCTGCCAGCAATGCAGGGATAGGGATATTTTCTTCATATCCTCTAATGCTTTACGAACGTCTACACCTACGGCCGCATAACGTTCTGCCGCTACTTCAAATGCCTGTTGAATTAAACTGTCTTTTGTCATGGTATGATGTTTTTAAATTTATATGATTTGAATGTGTATCATCTTTCCGGATAAAATTCCTTGGGAGGGAATGCGGTGGCTATCAGTCTTCGCATCTCCCAACAATCCGTCAGTAATCCTGCCGACTTAGCCTGTATCAAGCAATTTCCAATGGCTGTCGCCTCAGACGGGCCTGCCAATACGGGAATACCGATAGCGTTGGCTGTCAACTGATTCAGCAGATCGTTCCGAGAGCCACCACCTATCACATGCAATCGTTCGATCGGATGTGGCGACATCGATTTGAGTATTTCCAGCACCTCTTTATAACGATTCGCCAAGCTATAAAATATACAATGTACATAATCGGCGTCCGAAGCGGGAACAGCCTGTCCGGTTTCCTCACAATAGGCCGTAATCTCACGTAGCATACTCTCCGGATTGGCGAAACGGGAATCATCCGGATTGATCAAGGAGGGAAACTCGCTTAACTCCGCCATCCGAACCATATCATCGTACGAATAATCCAATCCGGACCGCTTCCATTGCTCCCGGCAACGTTCCAAGATCCACATACCTGTAATATTCTTCAAAAAGCGAGTCGTACCCTCGATGCCCCCCTCATTCGTGAAATTATTCTTGAAAGAGACCTCGTTGATGATCGGCTTCTCCACCTCGATGCCCATCAAGCTCCAAGTACCGCTACTCAAGTAAGCGAAATTAGGAGAAGAAGCAGGAACAGCGGCTACCGCCGACGCCGTATCGTGACCAGCCACGGCGATTACCGGGATTTCCCCGATTCCTGTCTTACGGGCGATCGACTCGCTCAACCGCCCGATCAACGTTCCCGGCATTACGACCGGGCACATCAAGGTAGGAGATACACCCACGACCTCCAAGAGCTTGTAATCGAATTTATGGGTTTCCGGATTCAATAATTGAGACGTGGAAGCAATCGTATATTCACATACCATACGCTCCGTCAACATATAAGCCAAAAGGTCCGGTATGAATAATATTTTTTCCGCCACTTCCTGCGGTATGAACGAGTCTTGCCCCGCCCTAAAAAGCTGGAACAAGCTATTAAACGGCATCACTTGAATACCTGTCCGCTTATAGACCTCTTCCTTGGGAATCCGTTTGAAAAAGTCCTCGGGAGCGCCGTCCGTATAAGGATCTCGGTAAGCACGAGGTAAGCCCAATAGAGAGCCATCCAAAGCCACATACCCAAAATCCACTCCCCATGTATCTATTCCGATCGAGTGCAACCGGATTCTTTGCCGGGCGCATATCGTCAAGCTTTCTATAAGAGAAGTATAAAGATGATAGATATCCCAATAAAACCGTCCGTGTAATTCCACCATCGGATTCGGGAACCGATGGATCTCTTTCATTTCAAATTTGGCATCCTTTAAGGTTCCGAGCACGGCCCGTCCACTGGTAGCCCCTATATCAAAGGCTAGAAAATTATATTCCTTCATGGCTTAACAAAGTTATTTGTTTGACGAAAGCAAAAGTAGAAGCATTATTGCTATATTTGCTTACGAAAATGATTTTAAACCTTTCAAATCTGACATGAACGAACTGCGGAATGATTTACTACGTTACTTGACGATCAGCGCTACGGATGAGGAATGGGGAATCGTCGTCACGACGGTCGGATATCAATTCATCCCGCCGGGTTGCGCCTATCCGCTTTCCCGGCATCCGGAGAAGTATAATTTCAAGCCTCAGACCGGGCGCATCCTGAATGAGTATCAATTGGTATATATAACGAAAGGTAGCGGGTACTTTTCCTCCCAGTCTTGTAAATCGCAAAAGATAAACGCAGGGACGATGATCCTCCTTTTCCCCGGGGAATGGCATAGTTATTATCCGGACCGGGAAACGGGATGGGATGAGTATTGGGTAGGTTTCCGGGGCATTCATATCGATAAACGTGTGGAGAAGAAATTCTTTACCAAGGAAGAGCCGCTACACCGGATCGGGCTGAGCGCTACGATCGTCGGACTTTATGAGGATATACTGAAGTTCGCCTCGGAGGAGAAATCCGGTTACCAACAGATGATCTCCAGTATCGTGCTTCATATATTAGGCTCCGTATATTATAAGGAAAAGAACAACTCCTTCACGAACACCTATGTCGTAGATAAAATCAACGAGGCACGTATATTAATGAAGGAGAACATCGAGGACCCATTAAGTCCGGAAGAGATCGCTGCCCGTCTTGGTTTAGGTTATTCATGGTTTCGCCGGATGTTTAAGGAATACACCGGCGTCTCCCCCGCCCAATATCAATTACAACAGAAGCTCCTTCGTGCGAAAGAGCTTCTGACTAGCACCCCTTTGACGATCTCCGAGATCGCCTATAGCCTACATTTCGAGAATGCCGGCCAATTCTCCACATTCTTCAAGAAGAAAGAAGGGGTCACGCCCTCGGAGTTCAGGGATCGGACGCATTGAGCTGGAGTGAACCGCTCAATAAGGTTTATAAGGCGTACGCATGACATTCCATGTTTTTGGTAGCCACACTCTATAACGTTCTGCCTGATTCCACGTATTACCAGCTGATGCGAAATCGCACAGATGAATCGGGCGAGCCTTGCCGTTTCCTTCCAAATCCGTTCCTAAAACCATAGGAACGGTAAAAGCCATCCAAGCGAAATCGGGGGCTTGTACCGGAGTTAATTCCACATAACCATCCTTGCTGACGATCACGGAAGCCTCATCCACATCTCCATCCTTAAAGCGGCTATCTCTAGCCAGCACCAAAGGGCCTCTTACGATCGCTTGAGCCTCGTTCAGCTCCACCAAGCGAGCCCGCATATCCAACTCCACCGTAATTTCATCCCCTTTCTCCCAAGTCCTATGAATCGGTAGGTATGCTCCAGCCAACAGATCCGTTAAAGGCTCACCATTGACAGACACCACAGTTCGCTCACTCCACGCCGGGATACGCAAGGCGATCGTAAAATCACTCGTCTTCTCCGGTTCCACCACAATCCGGACTTGCCCATCTATCGGGTAGTCCGTCTCCTGCGTCATCGACACCCTCGTCTTTTTATCCAACTCTACCTCCACGCTCGAAGCCGCATATAGGTTGACATCGATACGTCTGCCGTTTACCTGATAAGCGAATTGCGGAATCATCGCGAAAGCACGAGGTCCATTCGCATTGCAACAATTGATATGCATACCGCATTGCTCCTCTCCTTCATGCCGCCAGCCCTCCAACGGACTGTATTTCGCTATTTGAGAGGCATCCGCTTTCAGCGAGGCTAGTAAAGCGTTATACATAGCCTTCTCGATCTGGTCCGCATATAAGGAATTTCCGGTTAGTCCGAGCATCCTGTCACAAATCTGCATCCACGTGAACGTCACACAAGTCTCCATCGTATGATAAGTAGGATAGGTCTGTAACGCCTTGCCTCCATACCAGCACTCGAACGCACTACCAGAACCGACCACATTGATTTCCTCATTGATTATATGATTCATCGTTTTCTCCACCACAGATAAATATAATGGATTCTTAGTGACCTTGTAAAGTTCCAACAAGCCCTCATAACAAGACATCATCTCATATGCTTTTTGTCCATTCTCCGGAGAGAACCAAACCTTTGGATGTGGGAAACGTCCGGCGACAGGAATATCCGCAATCGCCTTACTAATCAATCGAGGGCCTTCCGGAGTCTCCCATTGCTTTACGATGTACTTGGCAAAATCCAGATATTTATCTTGCCGGGTACGATTATACAGATACATCACCGGCTCAAGTACCGAAGAGCTTGGCATTCCTATATAATTACCGGTCGTCACGATATTCACTTTTCCGGGTCCCACCTGCGTCATCAAATGGTCGATCACCCGGCAGGCGGCATCCAAAGCTTTTCGATCCCCGGATAAGTCATAATAAGCGATCAAACCTAAAGCCGTGTATTTTCGCCCCCATATATCCCACTGGTTCAACTGTGCTTCCTCGGAATAGTTACCGATATATCCATTCGGCAATTGGGTTTCCATCAACAATTCCGCTCCATTCTTAATAATCTTGTACAACTCAGGATCTTTATCATAACGGTATGAGGCGATCGCCCCTTGTATCCATTTTCCCCAAAATTCCGATTGCCAGCGCGAGGTCTCTTCCTTATGCCGGAAAGGTTCCACCAAATGATCCACATCTTGAGCTTTCACTCGATACTCGATACAAGCGTCGATCCGTTGCCCCAAATAACCGGATATCCTCAAGTGACGTACAGGATCAGTGTTTCTTACTTGCGCATTCATACAACAAACACAAAAACAAAAGAATAGACACGACATGCCTTTTGTTAATACGGATATACTCATAAACACAATTCTTAAGGTTAATAAATGTGATAAAGATAGCACATTCCACTTGTTCGGAACTTTCAGAATTGACAAAATAAATATGAATATTGACACACAAATCGTATCTTAAAATAAAATATCTATTATTTTTCCCCTGATATATTTTGTATGAATCCCAGTAAATACATATTTTTACTTCAAAAAAATTTAAGTTATCCTTAATTCCGCAACACTTTGATTTAACTTTATTTATAAGTTCCTGAGCAACAAA
>OJQU01000873.1_pt1 | contig 15460 bp, 4 predicted proteins | sample 1598981 | NCBI WGS metagenome assembly OJQU01 (sample SAMN03922514, study PRJEB24848) | human gut metagenome | isolation source: stool sample | host: Homo sapiens | place: Germany | collected 2010-02 | reverse complement strand
GGAGATGTGTATAAGAGACAGGGAGAATGCACTATGCCGAATCTCCTCTGTGGTGCGATAGTTGATCTTTAAAATACTGCTTCGGCCGCGGACATTGATACCGCATTTCGATAAGATAGGCCGATTCCGATAGATCCTCTGATGCGCATCACCCACGATAAAAAGATCGTTTGCGTGTTCCGGGCCGGCCAGAGCACGAATCAGGCGATATGCGTTATCGCTTAGATCCTGTCCTTCGTCTACAATGATATGGGCATACTGCGATTTTACACTGCTGCCCTGTAAAAGTTTTGTGCACTCATACATGGCAGTATTGATGTCGCGAATCTGATGCTCTTTCATCAGATTTTGGTAGTTGTCCAGAACCTGCCATACAAGAAGCCTCTTTCTGCGGTCCAGCCGTGTGCCGCGGCCGTTTCGGGAGGCTTTCAGATATTGGTCACGCGTAATCGCCTCCTGTGAAATCACGACCCGATTCCATTCTTCCTGATAAAAAGAAACGTCGTAAGGCAGTTCCGTGTTTGCAAGAAAGAGCGCCTTTTCCCATATAGGAGCCAAGGCGTCATCGTAGCCGATCTGGAAAGAAAAGCCGGACTCGCGCATAAAGCGGCTGACCCATGCGTCAAGATGAATGACTTCAATTTTGCGTAGTTCCTCGATCGAGCAGATCTTGCGGAGATTTTCCTGAATATCTGCGGCGAGGTTCGCCGTATAGGTCGTAAAAAGAATACGCTGCTGCCCGGTGCATTGAGATGCCAGATATTTAGCGCGGTGCAGAGCGACAACCGTTTTTCCCGTTCCTGCACCACCCAGAACACGAACAGGGCCAGAGTAATTTTTCTGCGTCAGATTTCGCTGAGCCGGATGTAAAAAAACACGCCATTTTTCAAGCGGTGCAGCCATGATGCGGCGCAGTTCGTCTTCCCCTTCCACGACGACAAAGGACCGCATGGTAATGGGCTGTTCCAATGCTGCCGACAAATCCTGTGCTGCGGGAGAGGTATTGCATTCTTCGTTAGCAAGTTCCAGAACTTCTTCCATGGAAAAGCCTTCTGCAAGCCAGGCGAGATATTCGTATGCATCTGCCGGGAAGGAAGATCGCGCCTGATAAAACTGTTCTTTTGTTTCAAAGCTGCGGACATAAGGCAGCAGCGCTTCAGGAACACTCAGCCGAAGCAGATCCGCGTCTTTGAAAGCAGAAAACAGAAGCGGCTGACTGTGTGCTGCGATCGGTTCGGAAACCGTTTGTACATCAAAAACCTGAAGTGAACCGGTGTTCGGGTTTACTTCACAGCGTTTTCGGGCGGCCCACTGGTAGGCCTCATCGTGATGATCGACCCATAAAAGCAGATAAACTTCGGATTGACGAACGACAATGCCGCGGTAGGCATCATCGATACGAATGGAATATATTTTTTATCGATACAAGAGTTTATCTTTTCGTAGTGAATTCCCGGCGAAGCAGGGTCATTCCGGAATTTGTTGACAAGTTCGGTAACTTTGCCCTGCACCTGACGGGGAAGGTGTGCAAAGGCCGTCAAAAAATCAGCGGAAATTGCGACTTTTGCAGTTGTCATACGTTCTTTCCTCCCAATAGATTGCTTAAATCAAGACCAGATAGATCGGCTGCGGTGTATATTTTCCAGCCGAGATGCTCCATCTTTTCTCGATCAATGGACTGTTCAAAAGTCATAAATCCCAATTTCTTGTCCGGCCAAGCAATTTCAATCGTTGCGATGACATTTCCATCTGCACCAGCTGCCTCAAATCCAATGAAATCTTCAGCAGGTGCTGGGATACCGCTTTTCTGTGCCAAGGCAGCGAATGCTTTCGCATCTTCGTCAAATAGCAATTCACCGATGGAATTCCATCCGGAATCGGGTGTGGAAGAGGCTTCCGCCGAAGAACAGCTGCTCTGGGAAACGGGAAGTGCGAGATAGGCCATGCGCCTGAGCCCGGTAGAAGAAACGGCAGCAAATTCTGAGGCAAACTGCATCAGATTGAAAAACTGCCAGAAACCGTTCCACTCCGGTTCGTATTTATCTGTGCGGCTGTTCTTGTCATCGTTCAGGACGGCAAAGACGGTAACAGCACCATCTGCTTTCATGGATGCAGCGGAAATGCCTGCATAGAGAGCCAGATGAGAATTTACAGCACGAGGGACCCACGCTCCATAAGCGGTCAGCCCAAAGCGGAAACTGGAATCTGTAAAATGCAATTGATCGTTCACATCCTGAAAGACCTGATGCCATTGATCGAATGCCGCATTGTTCTTGATGAATGCCGGATACAGCAGAGAAAGTGCATAAGCGTGTGCCTGTGCGTGGAAGATCGTTTCGGCATCCGGCAGATTCAGGTAGGCAATCAAGAGGTCAAACGCAGAAAGCTTTGCAGGATCAAGTACCTCTGCATGGAGCTTTCGTACTTCGGAACGGTACATCACCTTGCCGAGCGGCATTTTTTCGACCGCTAAAACAGAAGTGGCGTAATCCCCCTGCGGGATAAAAACGTTCTGAACATCCTTAAAACTCAGGGACCAGACCCGGAACTGCCCACTGCGGCGGAGTGCTTCACGTTTGATGGTGTCATCGGAAACGATATCCTTGTGATATAGGAAGCCGTCCGTAAACACCGCTAGGGGCTTGTGTCCGGGCGCGGCTACAGGCCAGAACACAAAATCTGGTTTACAGGGAACGGATACACCGTTGCTTGGACCCAGTGAAACCTGAGGTTCAAGTTCCCAAGCAGAGTGCTTCAGTTTGAGATAATAACTGTGTTTTCCGTTTCTTACGGTGTCACTGATATTTGCAGCACCAACTTTTAGACGGATCGCTTCCCAAAAGCGCGATTCCAATTCGCTTTCAAACAGCGGGTTTACAGGAATACTGCTGATCATATCGATTTTTTGGATATGGTCTTTACCGGAAAGAATCGTTTTCAACAGCCGAATGGCAGTTGCACGCGAAATATTACCGATCTGCTGGCTCTGGCGATACGCATATAGGCAATGATAGCAGCCGTCCTTCTGCGGATCGTCTTTGCAGGAGCAGGTTTCCATAACATGAAGGGCTTTTTCAAAAATCTGAATCAAAGAATCTTTTTCATGCATCAACTGCTTCAGATATCCCGTGCCGCCGGGAACCGAATCGTAGATCACGAGATACTGTTTGCGATAGTCGGCATCCGGGACGGGTACTTCGCTGACAGCAGCCCGGAGGTGATCGACATTGCCAAAATATTCTTTCATACCAAGCATGAAGGCCGCAACAAAGGATTCCATCCGGACGGAAGAAGAGTTCATCGTCGTAGCGGGAATCAGAAGTCGGAGAACCTCTGTGCTGAATTCACGATACAGAAACAGACATTCTTCATAGGCATCGGCCTGTGAGAGCGCAGGGATTTTGCGTGTCTTACAGGAATAGCTGTGGTTATTCGGCTTGCTGTCAGTCTGAATCTTACCACAATATTTGCAGATCCGGAACCCTTTGCGCACTTCCTCGACACCAGAAATCGATAACTTTTCACCTGTCAGGTCACTCTCGCCAAAGTTGATCTCCCGCAGCGTTGCTTTACGGACAAATTCGTAACCAAAGGGAAATTCCTCATTGTCCATGCGATAGGCACAGGAGATGTCATGGTCCTCATCTACGTCTACAAGGAGCTGCTTGCAATAAAAGATATTAGAGCGGTCGTCGCTTTCATCACTAATCAAGCTCTTGGCGTAGTCCATGTTAGAGTAGACCATCTGCACTTTCAGCATGTTGCGCATCTGACCGGAATCGGCCCAAGCGGGGCTTCCGCATTGAGGACAGGCTGCTGTGTTCCGGCCAGCTGTTTCAAGCTGCGCATGAGAGCAGTTTGGACACAGACGCCAAAGGGCACTCTGAGCAGTTGTCAGGTCTACCTGATCGATCGTCAGTTTGCGACCATCCACATAGAAACTGTTGCTCGGTGCAAACTCACTGAGGGCAGAGGAAGCGGAGCGGTTGTATTCATAGACGAGCTTTTCATACTTTTTTCGGGCAGACGGAAGTTCCTCATCGGACTTTCGGTAGAGAACCGCCCGCAGAATGATCCCAGCCTCCGGAAAAGCATAGTTGGGCAGCAATCCCTCATCGGACAAGAAGTTGAAAACGTTCTTTTTGCTGATCTCCTGCAAAACGGTCAATAGAGCCGCTTCCTCGCCCTTTAGTTCCTTGATCTCTTCGTCGTAAGAACTGTCTTTGGGCTTGTTTTCCAGCTGCTGGATCATGACCTTCAGGGAATTTACGCTGTTGTGCAGGCTGTTTTGCTGCTTCTTCAAACTTTCAAAGGCATCCAGAATTTTAATGTGCATGGAACTTTCTGTGGTTCCAGTGCCGCGGGCAAATATTTGCAGCTCTTCCTTGGAGCTTTCGTCCAGATAAGCGGAAAACATCTGGACAAAAGAGTTGATCTGCCGGGAAAGTGTACTCTGCACGTAGTTGAGAAAATTGAAAGGGAACATATCGGAAGGCCGCGCATCCAGTTTCTTCAGAATAATACCGACCTTATCGGGGATAGCATCATCAGGAATGCCTTTCCGCACCCAAGAATCCATGCAAAAAGCCATGAACTGCCGTTCCAATACAGCGGAAGCGCGCAGGAAGATTTTTGGTGGTGTGACCGAACCGGAGATCATCTCTAAAGGATCTGCGTAAAAATAGAGGTCATGTGGCCGCGCATTTGCAATTGCCAAGGTCAGAGCATTGCCGTCTTTGCGTCCGGCACGGCCAACACGCTGCAGAAACTGACTTTGTGCAGGCGGCATACTGCACAGGATGACCGTGGAAAGGTCACCAATATCAATACCCATTTCCAAAGTGGGGGTACAGGAGAGAACATTGGGGTCCCAGTTGGAACGATTTTCCTTGCTACGCTTAAAATCCTTCTCCAGTTGCTCACGATCTGGGCGTTCCAGCAGGCCAGTATGCTCCCGTGCATTGATGCGCGCCAGATCGCCGGTGCTGTAAAGTCGGCCATAGTAATTGATGCCGGATGATTTATATTCGACAAGTTTACCGCCACAGGCAGACCGAGGACAGGGCGCATTTTCCCACAGCGGCAGGCTTTCGGCAGAAAACGAATACACCGCACCGCAATGTTCGCAGCGCAGCTGGATAACATCGTTTGTAAGGAAGACACGGCTCTTGTTCAGGCCATAGACTTTATAGTTTGCGGAAGAAGGCACAGATACGACAATGCCGTTCTTCACAGATTCTTCCAGAATCAGCTTGCTGATAGCACGGAAATTGAGCTCGTCAAGAATTGATTCTGTGCAGCAGAAAGCAATCCAGTCTGTGTAACGGCGCGAAGATGGTAAATCAAACTCAGAAGTAGGATGGCTTTTTCCAAGGTATTCAGCTATAAAACGAGGAATATTACGCCCGGATTGTTGACCGGGCAGCCAGCGATTGCGGTCGTTTGAAAGCATATAGCTTTTGCCATCATTGATGGTGTACTCATCAAAAACAACATCTTTAAAAGCACCATTGCACCGGAGTAGATTCAGCCAACCGATGACCATGCGCTGAAAGATTATGCGGTCTTCCCGAGACATGATACCCAGTTCGTTAACAACACGCAGCTGGACTGCTGCAGCAATCTGCTCAATATCCTCAGGAGAAAAGGAAAGAACCGAGCAAGCCGACCGTTCCAGAGTGCGTCCAATTTTACTGGTAAGACCATATTCCAGCATGATTTCATACTGGATGCGCTGCTCAATCTCATGCATCAAAATATGCGCCTGCTTGTCATCACTGAGCTTACGATTTTGCGTCATTTCTTCGTATGCACGCTTCCAGGTTAGATTGGGCGGAATAAAAAAGCTGACAAATTCTTCATCGGTCATGTGCAGGTGCCAGTAATCCACAAACCCGGCCTGAAAATCAGCAAGGCTTTGACCTGAACCACATTCTGCGCAATAACGCTGAATTGCCGTGCGCAGACCAAACCGCCAGGTGCGGGAATTGAAAAATCCAGCGCGATGAGCAGCATCCTGCACATTATCGGAAAAGGCAAGCGTCTTTTTATCATCGTTGAAGCGGGAAGCGAACATTTGAGAAATACTGGCACTGATCTCCGTGGCACTGCGTACACCCATCAGAGAAAGTCCCCGGCGGCTGCCGCAGCAGGGGCAGATGTACTGCTTATGCTGCTTCGGGCCGGTTGTCCGAATCGGACTGGGAATCAGAATGTCCACCATGCGGGTGCCGCAGCTGGCACATTCGCTGCTGCCGTCGATCCCCAGTTTTACCTGCAGGCAGTCTGGACAGATGCGTGCAGGCAGCATTCCGGTGGGAACATTTTCATGCGGATGAGGGAAAAGCATCACGACTTTTTCATCTGCTTTAAAATATTGGTTGTAAAACGCTTCAAGATTGACAATGGTGGCGTTCTGACGCTCGTTCAGGATCGTGACCCAGCCGGTGATGCCGCAGTCACGGCAGTTGACAACGGGCAGGTGCTGTTTGGCCTGCTGTCGGTTCAGATCATGCGCAATTTTATAAGTGATGTGCTCCGCATCGACCTTGGCAACGATGCGCCGCAGTTCCCGGATCCAAAGCTGCACCTGTACATTCAGGAACGGGCGTAATTTTCGCGGCTTACCGGTGCGCGCATGAGAAACCAGTGCAAAGAGCGAGTTGAGCGCGGCAGAAGCATCGGATAATTCATTCAGTGCCGGATAATGTGGTGCCAACGCTTCCACAATGCGGGAAACCTGATAGTAATTGCCCTCCGTTAGGTGTAGAACAGACTGTAGGAATACATGCTGCAGAAGAACCCGGCCCAGTTCAATGCGGCCACTGTCGGATAGAACGTCCTGCGAAAAATCCGGGAACCATGCCTTTACCGCGCACTGAAGATAGGCGGAAGGATCGTCCTCTTCGGCAAGAGCTACCAGCTGTGCAGTCTGATCTGCGGAAGGCAAGGCAAAGAATGAGGTCGACTGTCCAGCAAAAAACTCATCGGCACTGAGCCGATCCTCGGTGATGACGGCATCTCGTTCAAATGGCTCACCAAAGATCTCCTCGGCATAATTCAGGATGGCACCGTTATTTTCCTTGGAACCCATGGTAGCAGAGGTGCCAATGCAGCAGAGGTACCCATCATAGATACCAAGGCGGCGCTTGAGACGGCGCAGCAGGCAGGCAAGGTCGGTGCCTTGTGCACCATCAAAGGTATGCAGCTCATCCACTGCAATGTACTTTAGCGTTTCTGGATTATTCTGCTTCCAAAGCAGGGCATCTTTGGGGCGCACAAGCAGATAGTCCAGCATTTTATAGTTGGTCAGCAGGATATCCGGCGGACTGTTCAACAGAGTCTCGTGGTCAGTAATGATGCCATGCTCACTCATGGTGCGGGACGGAGTGCGTTCCAGACCGCCAACATACATACCGGCAGTTACATTGCCGCGCAGTTCGGGACTGTTATGAATCAGTTCTGCAATTCGCTTGGACTGATCGGTGGCAAGGGCATTCATAGGATAGATGATCAGCGCCTTGATGCCAGACTCCCCACGGTGCTGGTAACAGTATTCCAGAATGGGGTACAAGAAGCATTCAGTTTTGCCGGAGCCTGTGCCGGTTGCAATCAGTGTAGAACGGCCGTCATTGCCAGTCAGTCGTTCAAACGCTTTTTGCTGATGAACATAGGGAAGATATGCAGGGTGAATTGCCTCAAAGCAGGTTGGCATTTCCTTTGCAACACGGAAGGGCAGACGCACGGCAAGATAAGGTTCATGATAAACAGAGCCTTTCTGAGCAAGCATTTCTGCAACGGAACCTTTGAAGGGAGCGTTGCTCATGGGAAATGTAGTTTCGATGTAATCACCAATGCCTTTTTCGAGTTGGCTGGCAAGAATTGAGGGTAACATATCGCAATATACTCCTATAATTATTGATTGGATATCTTGTCGATGGAGAGAGGAATGCGCTGTTGACCGTCACCGACATATCCCTCAAGAACATCAGAAAAAAGAAGTGCGGTTTTATCGTCAATAATACCAAGTTGACGATTTTGAAGAAGAAAAGTCATCGTTGACACAGAGGATTCACTGAGCAACTCTTTAATATAAGATTGCTCCAGACTGTATTCTTCGGCTGTTATATCATCCTTGACTACGATATTGGAAAGAAGATAAATCAATCGGGTTAATTCGGATGCGGATTCTTTAGTCTTGGCTAACAAAAATGCAGCCTGTTCATTTGTGACAGGAATAGGCTCAAATGAAGTATCTTTTGAATCCGGAACAATAGTTTGTGAAGATAGAATTTGTTCTGCTTTTGTTTGAAAAACTTGTTCAGAGAGAGGGGGGTGCGGTTGTGAGATGCCTTTGATTCTATCAATAGTATCTTGAATTTTTGGTTGTACCTTATAGTGCCAGAGTACGTGAATAAGGTCAGAAATGGACTTTTTAACTTCTGGGTCGCTAAGGATGTCGCCCAAAATTTCCATTGTGGCTCCAGTAAGAGCCTGCGCCGTGGGGGATGGGACAGGAGACTCTTTATATACGGTTTCCGTGCGGACTACCTCACGTTGAGGAAGTTCATTTTCTGAAATATAAGAAATATCAAGAGAAGCCTTAATATGACCAGAACTATCGCGGAGTCCATGATTGGAGCGCAGTTCACCGCTATCTAATTTTTTGAAGTCATCTTGGGACATGGTGACATTCATAGTGCGTGTTTCAAGGTTGGAACACTCTTTTTTCTTGGACAACTTGATGCCTCCAATCAAATTATAGGCCTATTATTCTTTATACTTTTCCTCAAAGAACTTCCACGCAGTTTCGTAATCCTGCTCCCGGTCGCAGCGCTCAAAGGGAGCGGCGTATTCTATAGTGCGCTGTACCGGGCCGCCAGGCATGGTGTCATCCGTAATGGTACGGGCAAATACATAACCGGCCGGAGCATGCTTCATAATACCGTCCCATGGAGCATCGCCGCGCTTGATTGGCTGCACAGCACCGGCATTTTCCCACTCCGGGCGGGTGAAGCCTACACCGGTCAGGCTGCGGTTATTGGTAAAGGTGATGCGACCGTTGGCATCGTACCAGGTATCAGCTTCATAGCTTTGCAATACCGGGAACTGGATGCGGTAAATAGTTTTGAGCTGCTGCAAGGTCATGCCCAGTGCCATGGCGGTAAGTACGTCAATTTCTACCAAAGCCTGCCGCCGCTCGTAGTCGGTGCGTAGGGGCGTTTCCCACGTCCACTCCGGGGTCAAAGCGGTAAAGCGTGCAGGGGAGAGGCGCGGGTCGGATTTCGCCCAAGTAAAGTTGTTGTATTCTTTTCGGTAAGTTCTTTTTGTTAGGTCAGAGTAGTAAACATTAACTGCATTTAACAGTAATTCACGTGCCCGTAATTCTGGCAAGAAAAGGGAGTCCGTTATCCATGGAAAATTGGAGACGCTATCGTATCTGCCATTTGATTTTCCGCCAGTTTTGATTAAAAAATCATATGGAATACTGGCCATAAAGGCGCCCAAAAGAAGTACATCATCAATAGCAATGCCGAAAATGCCATCGATATGCTTTGTTTGTGGTGGAATTATAGCAGCAATTAAAGTTCGTTCGCCACCTTGATTAAGCATTTTTCGCATAACAACACGGTATACATCGGTATAGTAATAGTTAGTGGAGATTTTAGGTATTTGGTTAGAATATTCGGCAGGAGTACCAACGGGGATATAGTTACAGCGCTGCAAATAATCACTTTCAACATTTAGCAAATCAAGGCTATCATAGTCACTGTTTAATTTGCAGATTCTACGGGATGTCTTAAATAGTGGGTTAGCAACTCCAATATGTGGCCCAGAATAAATTAGCGATTCAGGAGTATCTGAAAAATGAACATCTCTTTTTGTAAGCCCTTTATCTTGACTGCTTGTTTCTTCCCACATTGTTGTGGTAAAAACTTTTGGGCCAAGGGATGCAATAGACATTTGAGAGTCTGCAAAACATTCAAGAGTTTCTATAAGCTGTTTGGCATGAAGTTGTGGCAATTTTGCCTGCTGCCACTTGTCACTGCCATCAAACAATTTGGCAAAAACTTCCAACTCGCGCTGCGTGACATGGATGATGCGGTCAGGGTGGCCGGTAGTATTCCAGTCGCCATTGGCATCCTTGATGCCTGGAATCGGCGCGGAGGCTTCGCCTTGGTAACACTCTGCGATGCCTTTAGCATCGTAGAGGTTACTGATGGTGTCGAACGACACCATCAGTGGACCACCCTTCGGGTCGTCGTAGACGCCCTCAGGGTGTACGAAAGCGGCAATGCCGCTTTCATTCGTTTTCTCCCACGAGAGTGGAAGAAAACATTTAAACAGATTCGTCTGCTGTCCTTTCAGGGCAGGATAATTCTGCACGGCGTTCAAAAAGTTCTGTTCGCCGGAAAGCATTTCATACTCTGCAAAATACATGCTGTGCGTATGCGCATTTTCCAGTGCCGTTTGGCGTTCGTGGGTAGTCTGGGCGGCGGTTAGCTTTTTTACAGCAAACATGGGGTTGGTATCTGCCAACACACCCTGTTCGTTCCACTCGATCTTGATCCACGGCGGGTTACCGATCATCAGGTCAAAACCGCCGCGTTCGGCAAACACATCAGCAAACTCCAGCTCCCAATGCATAAAGTGATTCTGCTGTGCTATTGTGCGAGCCAGCTTCAGCCGGGGCAAAAGGGCGCACAGTTCGTCCAAGTTGACCTGAAGCAGGATGTCAGTATCTTCTTCGTCTGCATCTTCTAGCATGGAAAGCTGCTGGGAATCATTGTTGGTGGAGTACAGCCCCACCAAGATCATGTACATATCATTCAGAAATTCGCTGCGGCTGGGCAAAAGATCAGCCTTGTCAATGGGCCAGAACCACAGGGCGCACCAGTAATCCATCGCAAATTTTAAACGAGCATAAGCACCAGCATTTTTGGCATTCTCGGAACGGTACATGGTGCGCAGCATCTGATCTTTGGTGCGGATGGAAGTATGGGAGTCCGGTTCATCATCATTGAATTTGAACACAGACAGGCTGTCGTGCGTCTGCTGCTTCAGCTGCTGACGCAGAGAAATCTGATCTTTCCAGAGCTTGTCAATCGTCTTGGAGAGTTTTTTCAGCGTTTCGATATCATCGTCACAGTAAGGAGCAGTAAATGCCTTGTTCCAGGTGTTCAAAAACTTGATTTTTGCAGGCTCCAGCTGTTTGATGACTTTGTCGGTATAACTGCACATACCGGGGTCGCCCAACAGAAAATGATAGATTTGTGTGGACAACTTGCCGCGCTTGCGCTCGGTGCCAAGGGGAACACGCTCCGGGGCTTTTTCATACCAGCGCAGACCTTTGCTGGTGGCTTGCAGGGAACTCACGCGGTAGCACTGCCGCCGGGCACCAATCAGGGAATTGCCGTTGACCAGCTGGGTACCGAACCACGGCACAAATCCATTAGGATAAATGGTGTTCAGCCACAGAGAAACCTCGGCCAGTTCCACGGCCACAGGGTTCAGGTCAACGCCGTATACATTGCGGTCGGCAATGAACATTTTGACCTTTTGCAGCTGGTTAAAACGTTCTTCGTAGCCGATGATCTCTCCGGTTTCCTGCTCTTTACGAGAAATATAGGCTTCTGCAAGCTGATTGATCGCTTCATTCAAGAATGCTGCGCTGCCCATGGCAGGTTCACAAATGGTTAGATGCAGAATGTCATCCGCAGATTTGTCTTTCAGCAATTCCTTCAGGGCATATTTGACAAGGCATTTGGTTAGAACTTCCGGCGTATAGTAAGAAGCGGATTTTTCCCGTTCGCGGCCAGCCAAGCGGTAGATGAATGTGCCTTTGGCATACATGCGCAACTTGCCCTTTTTGTTGCCAGACGCATAGCGGACGCGTTCCTCTTCTGTATATTGTGCCAAATCAGATTCAGAAACAAAATAGCCGACATCCAGTTCATTGAAGTCAACTCCGGCGCGTTTGACCTCGTATAAATCCTGCTGTGCGATAAAGCCACGGTAGGAGAGCAGAGCTTCGTATACCGCGCCCATTTGGTTGATGCCCAAATTGGCGTAGGAAATACGCCCCCGGCGGCTATTGCGTTTGCCGGAGGCACGTGTCAGGCTCATTAAGTCGATAATACGCAGCATGCAGCTGTTGCGCAGTTTGGCAGCATTGATCAACTTGGTGTACTCCGGGTCAAAGATATGCGCCTTGAGCGGAGCAATCAAAAAAACATCGTGTATACTGTCGGCACCGGTTACTTTTTGAAATTCGGCTTCCGTTTCCGGATAACCGTTATAAATCAGGTCATAAAGTTTTGCCAGCGTTTCATGTAGATAATAGCCATCGCTCACTTCATCCACATCATCTCGGACAGCGTCGGCGATATCCCGCAGACTTTCCAACGAGTAACCTTTCAGATAACTCAGTTCACGGATGGGAGCATAGCCCAATTCTGGCCGCGCCTCAATGAACAGTATGAACAGCATCCGGTACATATAGCGCAGGCACTCCAGTGTCAGCTGTCCGGCATCCACGGGATGCTCTTCTAGGTTAATTTTCTGCCGGGTTCGCATGTCGTGGAGGACTTCATTGCCCAAAAGTTCGATACATTCACGCAGGGCATATTTTAAATCCTGTGAAACACCCGCAGCATTTTTCTGACTCTGCTCGTTTAACTCATCTAGAAGAATAGAACCGTCTTCCGGGCAGAGGGAATCTTTATGCAGTAGGACGACCATGGCTTGCAGGGTTGTGAGTTCCAAGCGAGAAAAGATGTCTTCTAATTCGAATTGCAAATAGCGTTTTTCACTCCATTTGTTCCGGTCAATCAGTGCAATCTGATTCAGCGAAATAAACAGAAGAAAACGCGGCGGCTCTGCGGCACCGAACAGAATCTGTGTGGCAAGATCCTCATTTTTCAGTTCCAGCAGGTCATCGTTGTGGACGGCACCGAAGGCATCTTCCTCTGCAATGTTACCGTCAAAGACATTGCTTTCCAGAATACCGGCATCCGATTCTCTGGAAGCAGAGAGCATGACCCATAGCAGTGGTGCACCGTTGCTCTTTTTCATTTCCAAATAAACGGGAACAGACAGAGAAGCATCTACAGGGACAAGTTCCGGGGCAGCTTCTGGATACCCAAGAGAAGCCAGGTAACGGTCTGCCATCGTGCGAATCGCAGCCAGAAGCTGCAAATTCAATGCACCGCCTGCGTAGCGGTCGTGCAAGGGATAGAACTGTCGGGCGTTTTGTCGCAGCTGTGCCCAAGGTGTGCGGATCTCTTCGGATGACTTTGCAGCCTGAGCCCAGGCAGTGATGGCCTCACCTGCATTTTCCTCAAAGATGGTCGAAAAATAGTGGTTGGTATAATATTCGTTTTTATTTGTGATACCGGTTAGATCGATGCTCATTCGGATACCCCCATCAGGACGGATACGATACGAATATATGGGTTGTTTTGAATCGTCAGGGTTTCTTTTACCCAGTTCGTAAAATCATCAAACAGTTTGTCCACCCGGCGCTCCTGCTCCTGCAGTTGACGTTCATGTTCAAATAGGGTGGTCTGATAGTACTCCTTGTGTTTTTCCTGCAGTTCAATCAGCTTATCCACCTCTGCATCCAGCTTGGGGTTCATCTCTGCCTGGTACTGCTGGTATCGCTCTGTGAGATAGGTCTTTGCCTGCGTGACTACATCGTGCAACAAGCTGCTTGCAGCAACGATGCTTTGGTTCGTGATGCAGTTTGTGTTGGGAATACGCGCGCTACGCAGTCCGGCTTTCTGGACAACCTCCTCCATGGAAAGTCGCTGAATGAATTGCCCATCCCGATACAGCAGACCAAACCATTCATCGATGAGCGGCGTGGATTTCAGGTTGGGAACACTGCCGGAAACGATGTACAACGCTTCACCGGGATACAAAACGCCGGGCAGACCCAGAACGGGAGCTTCTGCGCGTTTGAACAAAAGCCCGGCCTTATCATTGACCCAAGAGAAAATCGGGTGCAGCTTCCACAAATACTGCGAGGACGGCCATGCCGCCTCATCCATGTTCTTTTGCATGCTGGTGCGCATCTGCTCCATGCAGAAGGCTTTGTCATCCGAAAGGCGCAGTGTTTCTCCTTGCGGCATGGCTTCTTCCGGTATAAGCGCACGCAAACGGCGCTCCATTTCCGGGGTTAACCGGATATCTAGGCCAGAAACCGTTTGCAGTTCCTGAACTGGATTGCTGTCAGTCTGATTAAGGTATTGCACAGCTTGCTCCAGATATTCCTTATCGGTGAACAATGTTTCGTCGGAAACAGTTTCTGAAAGCTGCTCAATAGCAGTCTCCTCTGTTTCTGAGGCAGCGGCCATCAAAGCTTCAAAGGGGTTGAATTCCTGCGCATCGGCATCTAGACTCTGAGCAAATGTATCTGCGTCGGAACCGGATTCGATGGCTTCCGCAATCACCGTTTCTTCCTCTTCCACATTGAACTTGCCCAACAGTAAGGCAGGATCGCCGATATTTTTCAGTGCCTGCTCTTCTTTTTGAATCAGAATCTCGATGATACGCATATCACCTTTGATCTGTTTGTTATTGCTCTCAATGAGCAGATAGCGGATATCAGGGCGTTTTTGCTGACCGTAACGGTCGATGCGGCCGTTGCGCTGCTGGAATACCATCAATGACCACGGAATATCAAAGTGAATCAGGCGGTGGCTCAGATAATGAAGATTCAGACCTTCAGAAGCTACATCCGAAGCGACCAGAATGCGGATGGGAGATTCCGTGCGGCCGAAATCTTCTACAATGCGCTGCTGCTCTGCATCGCTCATACCACCAGAAATCTCTTGGATCGCAGAGGACTTCAGCCCCAGATCAGTCCGCAGATGTTCCGCCAGATAATTCATGGTTTCGATGCGCTCGGTAAAGATCACAACGCGGTCACCGGGATCTTTGGGGTTCCATCCGTAGGAATCGCTACGCAAAAGTTCCAGCAGTTTTTGATAGCGCGTGAAGTTTTCGGGCGTGACCTGTCCCAGAGCAGTATGCAACTCTTCTAACAAGCGAATATCGGAAATATCATCTACTGTATATTTTTTATAGAGCTTTTTCAGGCGTGCCTCGATACTTTTGCAGCAGGCAGCTGGGCTGGAAAAAAGAGATTTCTCTAAGTTCGTCTTGAACAGACGTCCAGTATTTTTGGCTTTGCCGGCATCCATTTCCAACTGCATTTCAGCAAGCAGATCGAAGGCATGTTCCTCCTGTGCAGAGGCGTGACAATGTTCCAATGTGACCTGCCGCTCGAGAAATGAGCCGTTAACCTGATCTTTGACATCATTTTTGAAACGGCGGATGCACAGTCCCTTGATGTCTTCCGGGGTGTAGTTTTCAGGGTCTGCGATGGCAGTCGGGTCCAACATGTTCATCAGGGAAGCAAAACTTTTTGCACGGCCATCGTGCTGTCTCTTATACA
>OJQU01000871.1_pt1 | contig 15469 bp, 10 predicted proteins | sample 1598981 | NCBI WGS metagenome assembly OJQU01 (sample SAMN03922514, study PRJEB24848) | human gut metagenome | isolation source: stool sample | host: Homo sapiens | place: Germany | collected 2010-02 | reverse complement strand
TCGCACAGGCGATGAAAGCCGCAGCAATTTTCTTCTTCAAAGACATAATAGTATCTCTCCCTCTCTTGTTGATTGTCGGCATTTCGTCGGCAGGTGTTATCATACACCCATTTTCATGAAAATGCAAGTATTTTCCCGAAATTTTAGCATATATTCACTTTTACATAGTATATATTCATGCTGCGTTTTTCATCCGCCCCTCCGTGAGCGCAAAAAACCGCCCCGGCTTCCCCTTTCGGAAACCGAGGCGGTTCATTATGCTTTATTCGTGCTTTCTCAAGCCCTCACGCGATTACTTGCGGGGGTTCTTGATGGCAGCCTGGGCAGCAGCCAGACGTGCGATGGGCACACGGAAGGGAGAGCAGCTGACGTAGTCCAGGCCGACCTTGTGGCAGAACTCCACGCTGGTGGGGTCGCCGCCGTGCTCGCCGCAGATGCCCAGGCCCAGCTCGGGACGGGTAGCACGGCCATCGGCAGCAGCCATCTGCACCAGACGGCCCACGCCGTTCTGATCCAGGTGCTGGAACGGATCGCTCTCGTAGATCTTGGTCTCGTAGTAAGCAGTCAGGAACTTGGCTGCGTCGTCACGGCTGAAGCCGAAGGTCATCTGGGTCAGGTCGTTGGTGCCGAAGCTGAAGAAGTCTGCTTCCTTGGCGATCTCGCCGGCAGTCAGAGCTGCACGGGGGATCTCGATCATGGTGCCGACCTCGTACTTCATATCCACGCCAGCCTCAGCGATCAGCTTGTCAGCCACGCCGACGACCACATCCTTGACGTACTTCAGCTCCTTGACCTCGCCCACCAGGGGGATCATGATGTGGGGGGTGATCATCTTGCCGGTCTCAGCGCTGACGTTCAGGGCAGCCTTGATGACGGCACGGGTCTGCATAGCAGCGATCTCCGGATAGGTGACAGCCAGACGGCAGCCGCGGTGGCCCATCATGGGGTTGAACTCATGCAGGCTGGAAACGACGTTCTTCAGATCGTCGTAGGTCATGCTCATATCGGCGGCCAGCTCCTTGATGTCCTCCTCCTTGGTGGGCAGGAACTCGTGCAGGGGCGGGTCCAGATAACGGATGGTCATGGGACGCTCGCCCATGATGCGGTACATGGCCTCGAAGTCGTTCTGCTGGAACGGCTCGACCTTAGCCAGAGCAGTCTCACGCTCCTCCACGGTACGAGCGCAGATCATCTCACGCACGGCCTTGATGCGGTCCTCTGCAAAGAACATATGCTCGGTACGGCACAGGCCGATGCCCTCAGCACCCAGGTCCACAGCCTGCTGTGCGTCACGGGGGTTATCTGCGTTTGCCATCACCAGCAGCTGGCGGGCAGCGTCGGCCCAGCCCATGAAGCGGCTGAAGTTCTTGTTGCCGGTGGCAGCCACGGTAGCGACCTGCTCGCCGTAGATGTTGCCGGTGGAGCCGTCCAGGGAGATCCAGTCGCCCTCGACGAACTTGTGGCCGTTGATCTCGAAGGTCTTGGCCTCCTCATCGATCTTGACCTGGTTGTCGTTGCCGCAGCCGGAGACACAGCAGGTGCCCATGCCGCGAGCCACAACGGCTGCGTGGCTGGTCATGCCGCCGCGCACGGTCAGGATGCCCTGAGACACCTGCATGCCAACGATATCCTCGGGGCTGGTCTCCAGACGGACCAGGACGACCTTGGGCATCTTGCCGGACTTGACCATCTCCTCAGCCTCTTCTGCGGTGAAGACGATCTGGCCGCAGGCAGAACCGGGAGAAGCTGCCAGGCCCTTGCCCACGACCTCAGCGGCCTTCAGGGCAGCGGCGTCGAACTGGGGATGCAGCAGGGTATCCAGCTGCTTGGGCTCCACGCGCAGGACAGCCTCCCGCTCGGTGATCATGCCCTCGTCCACCAGGTCGCAGGCGATCTGCAGAGCAGCCTGTGCGGTACGCTTGCCGTTACGGGTCTGCAGCATATACAGGTGGCCGTCCTCAATGGTGAACTCCATATCCTGCATATCGCGGAAGTAGTTCTCCAGACGGTTTGCGATCTCAATGAACTGATCGTACACCTCAGGCATCTGCTCATGCAGGTGGCTGATGGGAGAAGGAGTGCGCACGCCGGCAACCACGTCCTCGCCCTGGGCGTTGATCAGGTACTCGCCCATCAGCTTCTTAGCGCCGGTGGCCGGGTCACGGGTAAAGGCCACGCCGGTGCCGGAACGGTCGCCGGAGTTGCCGAATGCCATCTGCTGCACGTTGACAGCGGTGCCCCACTCGTAGGGGATCTCGTTCATCTTGCGGTACACGTTGGCACGGGGGTTATCCCAGCTGCGGAACACAGCCTTGACAGCCTCGATCAGCTGCTCGCGGGGATCCTGGGGGAACGGCTTGCCCTCGTTGTCCTCGTAGATCTTCTTGAAGATGGCGACCAGTTCCTTCAGGTCGTCAGCGGTCAGATCCACGTCGTTGGAGATGCCCTTGGCCTCCTTCATCTTGTCGATCTCGACCTCGAACAGGCTCTTCGGCACCATCATGACAACGTCTGCAAACATCTGCACAAAGCGGCGGTAGCAGTCGTAGGCAAAACGGGCGTTGCCGGTCTTCTTGGCCAGGCCCTCAACAGCCTCGTCGTTCAGGCCCAGGTTCAGGATGGTGTCCATCATGCCGGGCATGGACTGACGAGCGCCGGAACGGACGGAGACCAGCAGGGGGTTTGCGTTATCGCCAAACTTCTTGCCGGTGATCTCCTCCAGGCCCTTGACGTGCTCAAAGATGTCAGCCGTGATCTCGTCATTGATCTGACGGCCATCTGCATAGTACTGAGTGCAGGCCTCGGTAGTAATGGTGAAGCCCTGGGGCACCGGCATGCCGGCTGCGGTCATCTCTGCCAGACCAGCGCCCTTGCCGCCCAGGACATTCTTCATGGTGACTTTGTCGCCGCCAAAGGCATCGTTGCCTTCGCTGAAGTAGTAAAGGTACTTTTTGCTCATGAGTGATTTACCTCCCAAATCGCGGCCCCCCTGCACACCAAACACGGCGGTAACGGCGGCCTCTTCGCTTTGCTCTGTTTTTCTTTCGATGAACATTGCTCTCATTGCTAAATCATTATACCAAAAAAGCCACCTGATTCCATCGGTCAAAATACCGAATTTGAAACATAAATTTTGTGCATTTCCCTTGCTTTTTCCTTGTTTTTCCGGTAATATAGAATGGGAGAAAGTTCGAGAGTATTTTCATTTGAAGGCGTAATTTCTTCCCCTACTTGGATACAACTTTCTATCCATTTCATTTGTGCTGTTGTTTGTCCCATCCCGCCCTTCTGTCCATTCCCCATAGAGGGACAAAAACACACCCTTCAAAACTTCTATTTATGGCATGCCCCTTCCGGGCAGGTTCTGCCCGCACCGGGGGCATACCGTTTCAAAAGGAGGTCCTTTGTTATGCAAAAACCCTCTGCCGCTGCTATGGACGCCGCCCGGGCTGCGCTGCATCAGGCTGCCGAGCAGGCACAAGAGATCCTGGTGATGCACATAGCCAACGGGGTGGAGATCCGCAGCCTGAATGTGGAGATCGAGCCCACTGTACGCATCGCCCCCGGTGCGGTGATCCTGTCCGGGTGCATCCTGCGGGGCAGCACCGTGATCGGCCCCGGCTGTGTCGTAGGCCCCAACACCCTGATCGAGGACAGCATCCTGGAGGAGAACACCACCGTCAACGCCAGCCAGGTCTATGCATCCCATCTGGGGGCAGGCAACAAGATCGGCCCCTTTACCCATGTGCGGGCAGGCACCGTGACCGAGTACGGCGTCCACCTGGGCGCTTATGTGGAGACCAAGAACTCCAACTTTGCCCGGGGCAATACGGTGAGCCACCTGACCTATATTGGCGACAGCGACGTGGGCAAGTACTGCAACTTTGGCTGCGGCACCGTCACCTGCAACTACGATGGCCAGACGAAATCCCGCACCAAGATCGGTGATTACTGCTTTATCGGCTGCAACACCAACCTGGTGGCCCCTGTAACGGTGGGCGACGGCGCTTACACCGCTGCCGGCAGCACCATCACCCAGGATGTCCCCCCCAGCGCTCTGGGCATCGCCCGGGCACGGCAGACCAACCTGGAAAGCTGGGCGGAAGATAAGATGGCCCCTTACATTGAAAAGAAGAAACGGCTGGAGCAGCAGGAAGGCTGATCGCCCCCTCTGTTCAAGCCGACGCCCGGACCGCTGCGCATGGAAATGACGCAGCGGTTTTTCACGCCCTTTCCCTATCTTTTCACACGCCTGTATGTTATAATAAAACACTGCGGAACTGCCCCGGCCCAGCCGGAGCGGCCCCACCAAAACAGCGCCCCGCTCCCGGGGCAGACCTATCGACCAGTAAAGGAAGCGCAATGACAACGAATGAAACATGGCTGATCGCCGGGCTTGGCAACCCGGAGACCAAATACGACGGCTCGCGGCACAATGCGGGCTTTGCTGCACTGGACTACCTGTCCGACAAGTGGAATATCCCCCTGAACAAGACCAAATTTCAAGGGCTGTGGGGGCAGGGAGACGTGGACGGCCGCCGGGTCGTGCTGCTGAAACCGCTGACCTACATGAACCTTTCCGGAGAATCCATCGGCCCTCTGGCAGACTTTTTCAAGATCCCGCCCCAGCAGGTGCTGGTGCTGTGCGATGATGTGACCCAGGCGCCGGGCAAGCTGCGCATCCGGCCATCCGGCTCTGCAGGCGGCCACAATGGCCTGAAAAACATCATTGCCCGCCTGGGCGGGCAGGAGTTCCCCCGCATCCGCATTGGCGTAGGCGCCAAGCCCCACCCGGACTATGATCTGGCGGACTGGGTGCTGGGCAAGTTCCCCCCCGAAGATGCCAAGGCCCTGGCCGACCGCTGGCCGGATGTGGATGCTGCCGCCCGGCTCATCATGGAGGGCAAGCTGACCCTGGCACAGAGCAAGTATAACGGGTGATCTGCCCGCCGGGCGCTTTGCCCAAACGGAGCGGGCTGCCGCTCCTGGATCTTTAGAATGAAAAGGAGGCCGTCATGTACGAAGCGCTGCTGAAAGCGACGCCGGAATATCAAAAGATCGCCGCCAGTCTGGCCAGCCCCGGCCCGGCAGCGCTGTTCGGCCTGCCGCCGGCGGGCCGGGCGCTGCTGTATGCGGCCTTATCCAAGGACCTGGGCCGTGTGCTGTGCATTGTGACCCCAGGCGAAGCTGAGGCCACTCGCCTGGCTGAGGACCTGCACGCCCTTGGGCTGAACACGGCGGTGTTCCCCCCACGGGACCTGATGCTGCGCCCGGTGGAGGGTGCCGGACGGGAGTACGAATACCGCCGCCTGTCGGTCCTGGGACAGCTGGCGGGGGGGCGGCTGCAAGCCGTCTGCGCCCCGGCAGAAGCCCTTTTGCAGTACACCGTCCCCCAGCAGGACTTTTTGACCAACACCCTGACCCTGAAACCCGGCACCGTTTATAACCGGGAGCAGCTGATTACCCGGCTGTTTGCCGCCGGGTATGTGCGCCGCAGCCAGGTGGACGGGCCGGGGCAGTTCAGTGTCCGGGGCGATATCCTGGACGTATACCCGCCGGATATGCGCCAGCCCGCCCGTATTGAGTATTGGGACGACGAGATCGACTCCATCTCCACCTTTGACCTGCTGACCCAGCGGCGGGATTCGCCGCTGGAAAAGATCCACCTCTCCCCTGCGCGGGAGGTACTGTTCGGGGACACTGCCCAGACGGCCGAGGCCCTGCGGGAGGCCCAAAAGAAAGCCCGGGGCAAACGCCGCACTGCGCTGGAACAGGCCATGGCCGCAGACCTGGCCCAGCTGGATGCGGGACAGATGCCGGAGGCCATGGACAAATACTACGGCCTGCGCTATCCCGCCCCCGCCACCTTGCTGGAGCATCTGGATTCCCCTGTGCTGGTACTGGACGAGGTGGGCGGCATCCGGGATGCACAAAAGGCCACCGAATACCGCCGGGGCGAGGAGATCACCGGTCTGCTGGAAGAAGGCGTGCTCTGCCCGGGTCTGGATGTGTTTTACCAGACCATGACCGACCTCTCTCTGGCAGCCCAGCAGCACTCCGCCCTGCTGTGTGAAAACTTCCTGCGCGGCATGAACGAGTTCCGCCTGAAGGATCTGATCAACGCCGACGCCCACAGCGCCCCCAACTGGGCCGGAGATCTGGCCTCCCTGCAGGAGGATCTGGACCCGCTGCTGGCCCAGGGGTACGCTGTGGCCCTGTTTGCCGGCACCCCCAAGGGCGCTGCCGCCCTGACGCGGGATCTGGCCGATAAGGGCTACGCTGTAAGCATGAGCCGGGACGTGCGCCCCACCAAAGGTCTGGTGCAGGTGCTGCCGGGTCATCTGCACGGGGGCTGCACCTTCCCCTTTGCCCATGCAGCGGTATTGTCCTCCCGCCGTCACGGTACGGAGGAAGGAGCCGCCGAAGCCAAAAAGCGTAAAAAGAACAAAAACGCCCTGTCCAGCCTGTCGGACATCCGGCCCGGCGACTACGTCGTCCACCAGAACAACGGCATTGGTATGTATGCAGGCATCCAGCGTCTGGAAGTGCAGGGCGCTACCAAAGACTATTTGAAGATCCAATATGCCGGGGCAGACGTGCTGTATGTGCCGGTGACCCAGCTGGATCTGCTGAGCCGCTACACCGCCCCCGGCGACGAGAGCAAGGTCAAGCTGGCCAAGCTGGGCGGCGCAGAGTGGAAGCGCACCCGGGCCAAGGTCAAAAAAGCCACCGAGGACATGGCCCAGGAGCTGATCGAGCTGTACGCCCGCCGCCGCCAGGCCACTGGCTACGCCTTCCCCCCTGACGGAGACTGGCAGAGCGATTTTGAGGCCCGGTTTGAATACGACGAGACCGACGACCAGCTGAACGCCACCGCCGAGATCAAACAGGATATGGAGAAGCCCTGGCCCATGGACCGGCTGCTGTGCGGGGACGTGGGCGTGGGCAAGACCGAAGTGGCGCTGCGGGCCGCGTTCAAATGCGTGATGGGGGGCAAGCAGTGTGCGCTGCTGGCCCCTACCACCCTGCTGGCCTGGCAGCACTACAACTCCATCCTTTCCCGGATGGAGGCGTTCCCGGTCAAGGTGGGGCTTTTGTCCCGTTTCCGCACCCCCAAGCAGCAAAAGGAGACGATGCGGGGCCTGCAGGCCGGCAGCGTGGATATCGTGGTGGGCACCCACCGGCTGCTGTCCAAGGATGTACGGTTCCACGACCTGGGTCTTGTGATCATTGACGAGGAGCAGCGCTTCGGGGTCAAGCACAAGGAAAAACTCAAGGAAAACTTTATCGGGGTGGATATGCTGACCCTCTCTGCCACCCCCATCCCCCGCACCCTGAATATGGCCATGAGCGGCATCCGGGATATGTCCACCATCGAACAGCCCCCCTTTGAGCGGCAGCCGGTGGAGACCTTTGTGCTGGAGTACAACGATGTGATCCTGGCGGAAGCCATCAAAAAGGAGCTTGCCCGGGGCGGCCAGGTCTATTACCTGCACAACCGGGTGGACAACATCGAGGCCACCGCCGCCCATGTGAGCCAGATGGCCCCCGGCGCACGGGTGGGCATCGCCCATGGCAAGATGACCGAGGAAGAGCTGAACCCCGTCTGGCAGCACCTGCTCAACGGAGAGATCGATATCCTGGTCTGCACCACCCTGATCGAGACCGGCATCGACGTGCGCAACTGCAACACCCTGATCATCGAGGATGCCGACCGGATGGGTCTGGCCCAGCTGTACCAGATCCGGGGCCGGGTGGGACGCAGCGGCCGCAAAGCCTACGCCTACTTCACCTTCCGCCGGGACAAGACCCTGACCGATATTGCCCAAAAGCGGCTGTCCGCTATCCGGGAGTTCACGGCCTTTGGCTCCGGTTTCCGCATCGCCATGCGGGATCTGCAGATCCGGGGCGCCGGCAGCCTGCTGGGGCACAGCCAGCACGGCCACATGGAGGCTGTCGGCTACGATCTGTATGTAAAGATGCTGGGCCAGGCCATTGCCCGGGCCAAGGGCGAACCCATCCGCCGGGACAAGAGCGAATGTCTGGTGGATCTGCGGGTGGATGCCTACATCCCGGAAAAATACATCTCGGATGGGTCCGGCCGCATCGAAGCCTACAAGCGCATTGCCGCCATCCAGACCCCGGAGGACGCCGCCGACGTGCTGGACGAGCTGATCGACCGCTACGGCGACCCGCCCCCCTCGGTCAGCGACCTGGTCAATGTCTCGCTGGCCCGTGTGCAGGCCACCGCTGTGGGTGTCTATGAGGTGGCCCAGCGCAAGGATGTGCTGACCTTGCAGCTGGAGCAGCTGGACGTCCCCATGATCCGCGGGCTGCTGATCGCCTTTGATGGCCGGGTCACCGCCGGAGCCGGGGCCAAGCCCTACCTCTCGGTGACGCTGCGCCCGGAAGAAAAACCTTTGGATCTGCTGCAGTCTGTGCTGGCAGGCATTGCCCAGGTGCAGGCACAGCAGGCATCCGACCCCAATAAGAAATAGGAGCGATACACACATGACGAAGCACAAACTCTTTGCACGGGCACTGGCCCTGGTGCTGTGCCTGACCCTGGTATGCGGCCTGACCGGCTGCGTATTCTCCACCCCGGAGAGCGTGGGCCGCATCGGTGAGGTGGATATCACCTCCGGCAACTATCTGCTGGCCCAATACGATGCCTACCAGCAGGCTGCCGACCTGGCCCAGGAAGACCAGGACCCCACCAAGGTATCGGCTTTTCTGCGCCAGCAGATCACCCCGGAAGGGGGCGAGCCGGTGACTGTGGCGGACTTTGTAGCGGAAAAGACCCAGCAGAACCTGGACCGTTACGCCGCCATCGAGACCCGGTTTGCCCAGCTGGGCGGTGAGCTGACCGAACTGGAGCAGACCCAGGCCGAGGCCTACGCCCAGCAGCTGATGGACCAGTACTGCCCTGTGTACGAGGCCAACGGCATCGGCCTTGCCACCCTGGAGCAGTTTGAAAAGCTGCTGCTGAAGGAGCAGGTCCTGCTGGATCTGGTCTATGGCCCGGAGGGCGAGACCCCCATCTCGGACGAGGAGCTGGGCGGCTACCTGTCCCAGGAGATGGTCCAGCTGGCCTATGTGGTGATCCCGCTGTACAACAGCCAGAACTTCGCCCCTGCCTCCGATGACGAAAAGGCAGAAATGAAGAAAAAGGCCCAGGCCATCGTGGATCAGTATACGGCCCAGACCGCGGCACTGACCCAGGCACAGGCCTCCCCCTCCATCACCGAAGCCGAGATGAAGCAGATCCCCCGCCAGCAGCTGGAAGCCTTCCGCACCGCTGCGGCGGCTGGCCTGGGCGAGGTGTATCAGGTGCTGGGAAGCCCCGCCCCCGAGGGAGACCCCGTTTCCACTGCGCTGCTGGGTCATGCCTCTGTGGATGCCACCTTTACCGAAGGCGACTCGGCCAAGCAGCTGTATGACCTGGCTTTTGGCCAGGCTGCCGTGCTGGAGCACTCCGGCTTTGCCATGATGATCGCCCTGCGTCTGAACCCCCTGACCTACCAGGGCATGGACGCTGTACGTCCCCAGGCCCTGACCGATTATAAGGCTGCCGAGCTGCGCCAGGAGCTGGCAGACTACGGCGCCGCCCTGCCCCACGATTTGGACAGCAGCGCCATGAAGAAGCTGCCTGCCAAAAAGATCGTGACCGGGTAAGGCAGACCCCACGGAGTTTTCCACTTTTTCAAAAGGATCTGTGCAAAACTTTTCACACGGCCCATGCCCTTGCATGGGCCGATTTTTTTAACCGCAGGCCCCGCTGCACCTTTGAGGACTGCGCTCCGCCCTGCCACGGCCCAAATAAAAAGCACCCCCGCCGCCTCTTCCTTTTCCGGGAAGAAGCGGCGGGGGTGCTGCTATTTTGTGTTGTTTTTTTGTGTACTGGGCTTAGTTGAACATATCCTTCAGGCGTTTGAAGAAGCCCTTGCGCTTTTCGTAGTTATCCTCTTTCAGGGTGCCCTCGAACTTCTTCAGTGCATCACGCTGGATCTTGGAGAGCTTTTTGGGGATCTCCACCTCGCACTTGACATACATATCGCCCCGGCCGCGGCCGTTCAGGTACTGGATGCCCTTGCCCCGCAGACGGAAGGTGGTGCCGCTCTGGGTGCCCTCCGGCACTTCATACTCCACCTTGCCGTCAATGGAAGGCACCGTGATCCGGTCGCCCAGCACAGCCTGGCTGTAGGTGATGGGCACCGTGACCCACACATCGTAGCCGTCCCGCTCAAACAGCGGGTCCGGACGGACGGTGACCATCACGATCACATCCCCAGCGGGGCCGCCGTTGGTACCGGCATCGCCCATGCCCCGCAGTGCAAAGCTCTGGTCATCATCAATGCCCATGGGGATGGTGACTTCCAGGGTCTTTTTGGTGGCCACCCGGCCGCTGCCGTGGCAGCTCTTGCAGGGGTCCTTTACCAGCTTGCCCTTACCGCCGCACCGGGCGCAGGGCTGCTGGGTCTGCATCACGCCAAAGGGGGTGCGCTGCTGGCGCAGCACAAAGCCCCGGCCGCCGCAGTCCGGGCAGGTCTCCGGGCTGGTGCCTGCTGCACAGCCGCTGCCATGGCACTCGGCGCACTCCTGCTGGCGGGTGATGGTGATGTTCTTTTTGCAGCCGTGCACCGCCTCGTCAAAGCTCAGGGTAATGCGCACCCGCAGATCCTGGCCTTTGCGGGGGCCGTTGGGGTTAGCCGAACGGCTGCCGCCAAAGCCGCCGAAACCGCCGCCAAAGATATCCCCAAACAGGTCTCCCAGGTCCACGCCGTCGGCGCCAAAACCGCCAAAGCCGCCGGGGCCGCCGCCGTTCTGGGCTGCATAGGTGGGGTCCACCCCGGCAAAGCCATACTGGTCGTACAGCTGGCGCTTCTTTGGGTCGGACAAAACCTCGTTGGCCTCGTTGATCTCCTTGAACATCTCCTCGGCTTTTTTATCGCCGGGGTTATAGTCCGGGTGGTACTTCATGGCCAGCTTGCGGTACGCCTTTTTGATCTCGGCGTCCGTAGCGGTCTTGGATACCCCCAGCACCTCGTAATAATCGCGTTTTTCCTGTGCCATATCCACTCACCTCTCGGGAAAGTCCTTCTCCGTGAAAAGCCCCTTCCCCGTGTGCGAGAGGGGCGCATCTGTAAAGCCAGCAAAGGCCGCCCCGGCATTGGCCAAGGCCAAACCGGAGCGGCTTCGCTTGCTTTTGTCAGCCGAGGCCCGCCGGTTTGGGCCGGGCGCAGGGCTGTTTGCTTTTTAAGTTATCAGACTTCCTTGAAGTCTGCATCCACCACGCCGTCATCCGGCTTCTGCTGAGCGGATGCGTCGGGGCCGGGCTGTGCACCGGCAGCAGCCTGCTGGGCAGCAGCGGCAGCCTGGTACATCTTCTCGAACACCTGGCTCAGAGCCTCCTGCTTTGCCTTGATGTCGTCGGTGGAGCCGGACTGCACGGCGGTCTTCAGGTCGGCCAGCTTTGCCTCAGCCTCGCTCTTGACGTCGGCGGGCAGCTTGTCGCCGTTCTCCTTCAGCATCTTCTCGGTCTGGAACACCATCTGGTCTGCACCGTTGCGGATGTCCACTTCCTCACGCTTCTTCTTGTCATCGGCAGCAAACTGCTCGGCCTCCTTGACGGCCTTGTCGATGTCGTCCTTGGACATATTGGTAGAAGCGGTGATGGTGATGTTCTGCTCCTTGCCGGTGCCCAGGTCCTTGGCGCTGACCTTCACGATGCCGTTGGCGTCGATATCAAAGGTGACCTCGATCTGGGGCACGCCACGGGGAGCCGGAGCAATGCCGTCCAGGTGGAACACACCCAGGCTCTTGTTGTCGCGGGCAAACTCACGCTCGCCCTGCAGCACGTTGATCTCGACCGAGGGCTGGTTGTCCGCAGCGGTGGAGAACACCTGGCTCTTGTGGGTGGGGATGGTGGTGTTGCGCTCGATGATCTTGGTGCACACGCCGCCCAGGGTCTCGATGCCCAGGCTCAGCGGGGTAACGTCCAGCAGCAGCAGGCCCTTGACGTCGCCCTGCAGCACGCCGCCCTGGATGGCAGCGCCCACAGCCACGCACTCGTCGGGGTTGATGCCCTTGAAGGGCTCGCAATTCAGCTCCTTCTTGACGGCGTCGTAAACAGCGGGGATACGGGTGGAGCCGCCCACCATCAGAACCTTCTTCAGGTCAGAGGGACGCAGGCCGGCATCAGCCAGAGCCTTGCGCACGGGGGTCATGGTGCGGTCCACCAGATCGGCGGTCAGCTCGTTGAACTTTGCACGGGTCAGGGTCATATCCAGGTGCTTGGGGCCGGTAGCGTCAGCGGTGATGAAGGGCAGGTTGATCTGGCTGCTCATAGCGCTGGACAGCTCGATCTTTGCCTTCTCAGCAGCCTCCTTCAGGCGCTGGGCAGCCATCTTGTCCTTGCGCAGGTCAATGCCGTTCTCGGTCTGGAAAGCGTTGGCCATCCAGTCGATAATGCGCTGGTCAAAGTCGTCGCCGCCCAGGTGGGTATCGCCGTTGGTCGCCAGGACCTCGGTCACGCCGTCGCCCATCTCGATGATGGACACGTCGAAGGTGCCGCCGCCCAGGTCGTAGACCATGATCTTCTGGTCATCCTCTTTGTCGATGCCGTAAGCCAGAGCTGCGGCAGTGGGCTCGTTGATGATACGCTTGACGGTCAGGCCTGCAATGGTGCCTGCGTCCTTAGTGGCCTGGCGCTGGCTGTCGTTGAAGTAAGCCGGCACGGTGATGACAGCCTCGGTGACGGTCTCGCCCAGGTAAGCCTCGGCATCCGCCTTCAGCTTCTGCAGGATCATAGCGCTGACCTGCTGGGGGGTGTAGGCCTTGCCGTTCAGGGTGACCTTGTTATCGGTGCCCATCTCACGCTTGATGGAGGAGATGGTGTTCTCCGGGTTCGTAATGGCCTGGCGCTTTGCCACCTGGCCAACCAGACGGTCGCCGGTCTTGGTGAAGCCCACCACAGACGGGGTGGTGCGGGCGCCTTCCGAGTTTGCAATAACGACAGGCTCGCCGCCTTCCATCACGGCGACGCAGCTATTGGTGGTGCCAAGGTCGATACCAATGATCTTGCTCATAATAAAATCTCCTCTCGCTGATAAAACGATGAATCTTTATATACTTAAGCGGTTGTATTTATCAAGACCCCGGAAAAGGGGGGTACGGCTTGCTCAGCCAGCCACCACGACAGTGGCATGGCGGACGATCTTATCGCCCATCTGGTAGCCCTTCTGGTAAACGGTCACCACGGTGCCGCTCTCCTGGCCATCCTCTGCGGGCACCTGCTGCACCGCATTCATGAAGTTGGGGTCAAAGGGCTGGCCCAGGGTGGGGATCTCCTGGATGTTCAGCGCGGCCAGTGCTTTGGCTGCTTTGTCCAGGGTCATGGTCACGCCCTTCTTGTAGCTCTCGTCGGTGGTGGGAGCGTTGGCCGCCATCTCCAGCGTGTCCAGAATGGGCAGGATCTGATTGACAGCAAAGGAAACGCCGTCGTTGAATTTCTGGTCTGCCTCACGGGTGGAGCGCTTGCGGTAGTTGTCGTACTCCGCTGCCATGCGCAGCAGCTGGTCCTTTGCCTTTGCAGCGGTCTGCTCGGCTGTTTCCAGCTGGGCTTTGATGGCGTCCAGCTCCCGGGCCTTTTTGTTGAACCAGCCGTCCTTCTTCTTCCCGTCGTCCTTTGCCTGCTCGGCAGGTTCGGTCTCAGGGGCAGCGGACTGGGTCTCCGGCTCGGACACCGGCTCGGCAGCCGGCTCCACAGTGGGCTCCTGCTGGGCCTTGTTCAAATCTTCGCTCATACCAGATCCTCCTTGTTATAGGGTGCAGCCCGCCGGGGTACGGCAGCCTGCGGGGTGTCTTTTCGTTTGCCGCTCATGCCCTCGCCCAGCTCGTCGGCAAAGGCGTGCAGCAGGGGCACCAGCTTTTGGAAGGGCATCCGGGTGGGGCCGATCAATGCAATGGAGCCCCACAGTCCGCCGCCCACCAGGTAACGGTCGCTTACGATGCATAATCCGGGGATCTGCGGCTCGATGTCCTCTCCCAGAAGGATGCATTCCTCCTGCCCGGCAGGGGGTGCGATCAGCTGGGCGGCCTGGGTGTCGTCGTTCAGCAATGTGAGGATATCCCCCACCTTGCCCTCCAGCTGCGGCCAGTCCAGCAGGTACTGCTCGCCCCCCAGAAATACATGGGGCTGTGCGCAATCCTGCAAGATCGCCGCTGCCGCCGAGACCACCGGCACCAGCTCCGGACGGATCTGGCTGCAAAGCTCACTGAGCATCCGCCGGTTCAGATCCACCGGGGCCACAAAGGTCAGGTGCTGGTTCAGCACCGCCGCCAGCGCAGCGGCATTGTCCCGGGAAAGTCCGGTGCGGACCCGGGCCACCCGGGTGCGGACGTATCCGGCGGTAGTCACCGCCAGCACAGCCGCCGCGCTGCGGCCCACCTGCACCACCTCAAAATGAGAGATGCACAGGTCCTCGGCGCAGGGGGTGCTTACCGCAGCCGTGCAGCCGCTGATAGCGGCCAGCGCCTTGGCAGCGCCCTGGGCCAGTTTTTCCGGCTCATGATCCAAACTGGCAAACACCGCATCCACCCGGGCACGGGTGACACGGTCCAGCGGCTCATTGGCCGAAAGCAGATTGTCCAGATAATAGCGGTAGCCCTTTGCGCTGGGCACCCGGCCCGCGCTGGTGTGGGGCTGCTCCAAAAGGCCAAGCTTAGTAAGTGCGGCCATCTCATTGCGCAGCGTTGCGCTGGATACCGCCATGTCGAAGTAGTTGGCCAGGACGCTGCTGCCCACAGGCTCCCCTTCGAGGCTGTACAGAGCTACGATCGCCTGCAGCACACGCTGCTTCCGTGCATCCATCGTCACTCGGTCCGCCTCCCTTGCGTTGTTTTGAAGTGTTTAGCACTCGTTGTTCCTGAGTGCTAAGACCATTATAGCCAAATTTCCCGGCCTGTCAAGAGGCTGGGAAAAAAGTTTTAAAAGATTCATAAATCTGTCATAAAGGGGTCGCCGCAAGGGGGTGGAGCAGGTGCAAAGCGGAAGGAACCCCTTCCGTTATTTCGCTTTGCGAAATGCCACTGCCCCTTTTTGTCGCCTGGCGGCGACATCTTCCCCCGGCCGGGGGAAGTCTTTCCACTCAGGTGGAGGCTTTGGCAAGGGCGGAAAGTTTACATCTTAACAGCAGGCTTCTTCCTGCCGTTGACTGGTGAGAACGAAACCTACCGGTTTTGCCAAGGGCTCTCCCTTCGGGAGAGCTGTCGCCGTAGGCGACTGAGAGGGTCACTTCCGGAAGGAACCCTCTCCGTCACGGCTTCGCCGTGCCACCTCTCCCGAAAGGGAGAGGCTTTGGCAAGGGCGGAAAGTTTTCCGCTTATAAGCTGACTTCTTCCTGCTGTTGACTAGTGAGGACGAAACTCATCCTCTTTGCCAAGGGCTCTCCCTTCGAAAGACTTCCCC
>OJQU01000840.1_pt1 | contig 15885 bp, 9 predicted proteins | sample 1598981 | NCBI WGS metagenome assembly OJQU01 (sample SAMN03922514, study PRJEB24848) | human gut metagenome | isolation source: stool sample | host: Homo sapiens | place: Germany | collected 2010-02 | reverse complement strand
AGAGCAAGGAGTTTTTGGCCGACCTGACCACCCGCGACCAGCGGATGATGCAGGCCGTCCTCACCCTGGTCATCACTGCCGATACCAAGCAGCAGCTTGACACCGACACAGAGAAGATACGCTCCCTGTCCGGGCGGTGCCAGCTGGCGGTATTGAAATACCAACAGATCGACGGTCTGAACACGGTCCTGCCCATCGGGACACGGAAGATTAACGCTTTCCGCACCCTGACCACCGAAAGCCTGGCCGTGTTCATGCCCTTCAAGGTGCAAGAGATCATGGACCGGGGCGGCATCTACTTTGGGGAGAATGCCATCTCCCACAACCTTATCATGTGCAACAAGGCCAATCTGCTCAATCAGTCCTCCTTCCGGCTGGGCGTTCCCGGCTCCGGCAAGTCGTTCAGTGTGAAAGAGGAAATTGTATTCCTCATTCTCAATACGGATGATGACATTCTCATAGCAGACCCGGAGGGCGAGTACGCATCTCTCATTGAAGCTATGGACGGTCTGGGCGCTGTAATCCGGGTGGCCGCTGGTGGGAAAGACCGGCTCAACGCCATGTATATGGTGGACGGCTACGGCGAGAACAACCCCATTGTGGTGAAGTCGCAGTTTATCATGTCCCTGGTGGAGCGGATCGACCCCAAAGGTGTGGGGGCCAAGCAGAAGTCCATCATTGACCGATGCACGGGGGACTTGTATGAAGAAGCGGAGCAGAATAGTACAGTTCCCACCCTCGCTGCTCTCCGTGAAAAGTTGATGGAACAGCCGGAGGCGGAAGCGAGGGAGATCGCCCTGGCGCTGGAGCTGTTCACCACCGGCTCCCTGGACATCTTCGGCCACGACAGTACCGTGGACCTGGACAAGCGGGTGGTGGTGTTCGACATCCACGGCCTGGGCGAACAGTTGAAGCCCATCGGCCACCTGGTCATCACCGACACCATGCTCAACCGCGTCACCCTGAACTGGAAGAAGGGCAGGCGCACCCATGTTTTTATCGACGAGTTCCATGTGATGTTTGAGAACGAGTTTTCCGCCGCCTTTTTCAACTCCGCGTGGCGGCAGTTCCGCAAGCGCAACGCCTACCCCACCGCCATCACCCAGAATGTGGAGTATCTTCTGGACTCCGTGCAGGCCAGCACCATGCTTAGTAACTCCGAGTTCATCGTCATGCTCAATCAGGCGGCGGGCGACCGGGAGAAGCTGGCCCATCTGCTGAATATCTCCGAGGAGCAGATGAGCTATATCACCAATGCGGACGCCGGGTGCGGCCTGATCAAATACGGTTCTGCCCTGGTGCCTTTCGTCAACCGTTTTCCGCACAACACGGAGCTATACCGCTTGATGACCACCAAGCCCGGTGAGGGCCGCTTTTCCGGGGGGCGGGCTTGATGCCCGCCCTCTTCTTATGGATAAAGGAGGTGTGTAAATTGCCGCTGAACATCAAGCCCTGCCACCTGCGGGCGGCGAGGGACTATGTAAGCCGGTATCACCGGCACAGTATCCCGCCCGTGGGCGGTAAATTTGCCGTGGCCTGCTATGATGGGGACCGCCTGTGCGGCGTCGCTATCTGTGGCCGGCCCGTTGCCCGGTATCTGGATGACGGGCTGACCCTTGAGATCCTGCGCTGCTGCACGGATGGGACTGACAACGCCTGTTCCAAGCTCTACGGAGCCTGTTGCCATATCGGGTTTGATATGGGCTATGACCGCATCGTCACCTACACGCTGGTGTCGGAAACTGGGGCATCCCTGCGGGCCTCTGGCTTTGTCTTTGACGGCATAGCCGGGGGCCAGATGTGGACGGGCCAGCGCCGTAGGGACTACTATGTGGCCCCCACTGAACTGAAATATCGCTGGATGAAAAGACGGGCAGGTGAGCGGCCATGAGCAAGATTAAGACCCGTGAAAAGACGAAAGACATTAAAGTGCCGGATAGATCCGCCATAATCGGCCAGCGCATGAAAAGCGCCTTCATCCGTTCTAAAAAGAACGCGGAGGCCCTAATGGATGACCGGCAGGCCACCCCCAATGAATATGCCGCAGACAGGACAGGGCTTGCCGCGGATGATCTGGCCCACGATGCGGCAAATGTGGCTGCGTCCGGCACGAAAACGGCGGTGCGACAGGGGCGGAAGCTGTTGCAGTGCCAGCGGGAGAAATGGGCGGCAGAAAAGCGCCAGGAGAATACGGCCCCAGCTGAACAGCCCCACTCCCCTGGACCGGCCCAGGGGAGTGCCCCGGATAGGCACACCCCGCAGCGAAGCGGAGGGACAGTCCCAGAGCGCCAGCGCCTTCCACAGCATAAGTGCATGATGGAGCATCCACCCACCCAGGCCGGCATAGAGCGCCCAACGGATACCACAATCTCTTATGTAGAGAGAGGTCGGGCCTTTGCCAAGAAGCAGGCCGAGTGGAATCAACAGGTCAAAAACCAGACCGTCCCGCCTGATTGGACGCCGCATATCAAGAGCCCAGACGCCGTCCAAGCGTCCCGGCAGAAGGAACTCCCTGTAAAAACAGCAAAGCAGCCTGCCCAGGCTATGGGGCAGGCCGCGAAGAACACCATCAAACGCGCCCAGAGAACGATAAAAACTGCCCAGCATACCGCCAAGACTGCTCCACGCACGGCAAAAACCGCCATCAATACGGCGGATCATACAGCAACGGCGGCTCGGAAAACGGCACAGGCTGCTACAAAGACCGCGAGAGCGACCGCCCAGGACGCCCGCGTCACGGCAAAGTCCGCCGCCGCTGCCGCGAAAACCACCGCAAAGGGCGCTTCTGCTGCGGCAAAGGCCCTGCTTGTGTCTGTCAAGGCGCTGGTGGCCGCTATCGCCGCTGGAGGCTGGGTTGCTATCCTTGCCATTGTGATGATCTGCTTGATTGGTCTGATCGTCGCCTCTCCCTTTGGCCTCTTCTTTTCTGGGGAGGACAGCGGCATGCGCCAGACCATACCCACCGTTGTCCGGGAGATCAACCAGGAATACGAGGGTAAGCTAGGAGAAATTGAGAGCAGCGTCGCACATGACCGACTGAAACTGTCCGGTTCCCGTGCCCTCTGGCCCGAAGTGCTGGCGGTCTATGCCGTGAAAACTACCACTGACTCGGACGATCCACAGGAAGTCGCCACGATGGATGATGGGAAAAAAGGACTTCTGAAAGAGATATTTTGGGCCATGAACGAGATCAGCCACCGGACAGAAACGGCGACCACCACCCAAACTGTGGAAACCGATGATGGAAAAGGAAATATCATTGTGGAAGAAGTAGAGGTAACAGCCACGATCCTTTATATCACCGTGATCCACAAAACCGCTGATGAAATGGCGGACATCTATAATTTTACCGCTGACCAGCGAGAAATGCTTGCGGAGCTATTGGCTGAAGAAAACAGCGGTATGTGGAGCGCCGTCCTGTATGGCATTGGCACGGGTAGCGAGAAGATCGTGGCGGTGGCCCTCTCCCAGCTTGGTAATGTGGGTGGGGAACCCTATTGGTCCTGGTACGGCTTTGAGAGCCGGGTGGACTGGTGTGCCTGCTTCGTTTCCTGGTGTGCCAACGAGTGCGGTTATCTGGACACTGGTGTGATCCCCAGGTTTGCAAACTGCTCCATCGGCATCCGGTGGTTCCAGGAGAGAGGGCTGTGGCAGGACGGCAACTATGAGCCGCGCCCCGGCGACCTGATCTTCTTCGATTGGGACGATGGGGACGAGGGCCAGAACGGGGTGGCGGATCATGTGGGTATCGTGGAAAAAGTGGAAGACGGGATCGTCTACACTGTGGAAGGCAACTCCAGCAATGCCTGCCGGCAGCGCCAATATGCCAAAGGCCACTATGAGATTTTTGGATACGGCATAATTTCCTATTAAATTAGCAATAATAAGGTGTGAATAAGTAACATTTGCGAGAGAGTGTGTCATGTGCATTTCCTGACACGCTCTCTCGTAAATCTATATAAACATGGTGACGCAGCTAAATAAATTAGAAAATAAAATGAAAGACAAAACTGACTTACAAAGTAAAAATCACTTGTACTTGAAAAAAGATAATACGGATGATACACTACTATTGCCTTTATTCTAGCCTAGAAGGTTGGTGAATCACCGTTGACTCCATCTGATGTATTTACCGGAGTGCTGCATTTGTCTAATCAGAAGTTAGTACAAGAGCTCATCTTGGCCAGTGCTCCATTACACCTTGAACCAGGAGATTTTCTGATCCGTGAGGGAGATAAACCTGTTTTTGTTCCTTTCCTGTTGCAGGGGATTGTCCGTGGCTTTCTTTTCGATATAAATGGTCGTGAGATTACAGACTGCTTTGCAGTACAGCCTGGCATCCCGGTTATGACAGCCGCCGACTTCCGGATGCCGTCTCCACTTTATCTAGAGGCTACAGTTCCCTGTGACTTCTTGACCGTTCCCGTGCCGGAAATTCAGCGTCTGATGGGGGAAAACTCAGAGCTTCAGCAGCTATATAACCGACTTCTGATTGACTCGTTTTCCATGCACTGGGAAATCAAGCTGACTTTATGCCGGAATACGGCTATGCAGAAATATCAATGGTTTTTACAAAAATACCCCGGCTTAATCAACCAGATCAGTCACAAATATATTGCTTCTTTTTTGGGGATTACTCCAGTTACGCTCAGCCGCCTGCGCCATGCACTGCACGAACAAAATTAAGTTATGCCGTCTGTATCGGGACCCCAGTTAAGGGGTTCCGTTTTTTATTGGTCGTTATCCTAAGATAATGCACATTGTCCCAGTGTACGCTATAATCAAACCACATTGGAATAGTTCGTCCTGCGCTGATGTTCGTGGGTTGTGTGAGATCAGGAACCAATTTTTGTGCAAGCAAGTATGCAGTTTTAATGGAGAGGACGGAGTGTATATGAAAAAACGTATTCTGGCAAGTCTTTTGGCGCTGTGCCTCATGGGCGGAATGCTGCCGACAGCTGCATTGGCGTCGGAACCTGACATAACAATGCCAACAACAGAACGGAAATTGGAAAAGAACAATGGGGCGCCCGCTAACCGTGCGCCCTCTGCTCCTGCATCTGCAGGAGCAGAGGGAAATTTCTCAGAACCATTATTGGTTCGTGCGGGGGAAGAAGATACTCCTACCAGTGGCACTTGCGGAGAAAATCTGACGTGGGAGCTGGATTTAGAAACTGGGACACTGACGATCAGTGGAACGGGGGATATGAAGGATTATGAACAGGTTTATAATGGGGACGCTGATTATAGTTTCTCATCTTCTTCACCATGGAGTAACTGTGACGACATTAAATCAGTTATCATTGAATCTGGTGTAACCAGTATTGGAAAATGTGCATTTGTTGGTTGCAAGAATTTGTCTGGAATTTTAATTCCAAACAGTATAAATGATATTGGAGATCTTGCATTTAGGAATTGTAATGGTCTAACTAGTATTTCGATTCCGGATAGCGTATCTGTTATTAATCCAGATACGTTTGCTTATTGTAGCAATCTGACAAGTATTTCAATTCCAAACAGTATAACCGGTATTGGGTGGGGAGCATTTAGGGGATGTAAGAGTCTGGAAAATATCATAATTCCACAAAGCGTGGTTTTATATATTGGCGAGTCTGCATTTGGCGATTGTTCTAGTTTGACTAGTGTTATAATTCCGCAGGGCATTACTAGAATAGGAGATAAAACATTTTCTGGTTGTTATAATCTTACAAATATAATGCTTCCAAAGAGCATCGATGAAATAGATTGGTATGCATTTGAAAATTGCGATAGTTTGACAGACATTTACTATGCTGGTTCTGAATATGAATGGTCAAATATTGAAATTGATTCTTTTCGTAATGATGCACTTCTTAACGCCACCATCCACTATAACAGCACTGGCCCCGACAGTGGCGACACAGGAACAACAATCCCCGATGGTAGGACTACTGCTGTCAAATACCTCACCAGTTGGGACGAGACCAGCAAAACGGCAGTGTTTTCTGATGACAGCTACATCCGTTATACCGCAGCAGCGGATGCAGAGTTACCCTCTGATGGAATTACCCAGCTGGTAAACCGTTATGTGCTGGTGGAGTGCGCTCAGGATGAGAGCGATGTCAATAAAGGACAACTGTTCCGACTCCAGCCTGTCAATTCTGCGCTTGGCAGTCTCACCGCAGGAACGGAGACCACAGTGACCATTGACGGCGTAACATATGAATGGCCTGATGGGATCGGTATTAGCGGGCCTGGCGCTCCATATGAGGTGTTGTATCACACGATTGACGGGAGATTAGTGGGATATACAGTTTTGGCAGAAAAAAAGGGAACTGCCGGCGATTGGAACGGTAGCGACACTGTCCATTTGGACGGCGTTGACTTCCACACCAACTATATGACGGACCAAGATTCTCTTGCGGAAATCAGCAAAATTGCAGATAAGGATCAGGCGGTCGTTTATTATTTTGTAGGAGATGCGCTGCTGAAAGCTAAACTCGGCAATAATGACCCCGTAGATCCCCCCATTGAATTGTATTATACAAAGATCGGAACGCTTACGGCGTTTGATTTGAACCAGATGACCCTTGCAATCGATGGAAAATCGTTCCCTGTTCAAGACGACCGGGATATAAAGGACAATTTGAAAGACGCCGTAGGAAAACAGACGGTGTTTGTCATTACCAGCGGTAAAGTCAGCTACGCCATGCCGCTGGAACGCGTATCTACAAGGCTGGAAGCTGTAGCCACGGTGGAACCTTCCACAATAACCTATCAGGGTGGATATGATCTCACTTCTGTCACTGCAAAGGTTGAAGTCCAAAATGTGTACGATGTGGATTCATGGGTTGACAAAAAAATGCTGGAGACAGCAATTTTACAAAATGTTCCAGAGTGGAACGGCAATATTACGCTGGATCACGCGGATTTTGAGATCGCATGGGGCCCTTCTGAGCAAAGCAGTGAGAGTGTTGAGAAATTTTTGGTGTTCTCCAACGACGCATATGAGGACCATTTTCTCGTCAATGACTGTAAAACCACGATAGATAATACGACTACACTTGCTTTGAACGAGCCTGTGACCATGTCGGCAAATATTGCAGTTAACCCCAATTATTCTTTTGATAATTCGGAATATGCTGACGCTTTCCCAGAAGGCAAGACGGAGAAAAATGTACAAGTGTCCGTTGAAGCGCAGGGAAAGCGCTGGGATGGGAAAAAGCTTCAGGATACTTCCGTCTGCTCTATTACTGCCCGGTATCCCGATAACATCATTTCAGAGGAGGATGTCCTTGATATTGCCGCTAAGGCCGGCGCGGAGCTGGAAAAAATCAATGGAGCGCTCTCATTAGACCTGAACACAATGTATGAGGTATTCGGCCTCAGGGGAGAGGCGCTCGACCAGCTGGAAAAAGAAATTCTTTCTGTGATTGTCATGAGCAATATTCCAGAGGAAACCCTGGAAGAAAAAATATCCAACGATATTGTAGATAAAGTCATTGGCAAATACATTCCGGATGAATTTTCTGCTAGTACATACACTGTGCCGTTGGTGTACCAAATTGCAACGCCAAAATATGGCTTAATTACTGTGCAGTTTAACTGCGAAGTCCACACCTATAATTTGCACGGAAAAAATTTTGCACTTTGGGCTACAGTGGACTATGAAATATTACGTTCAGAAAAACCTGTTCGTGCTGATCAAATAAGCGGATTCTTAGGTCAGGGAACAAGAACAGATGTGGGCGCATTTTCTTCTGCCGCATATTCACTCGTGGAAGCGGAACTTAAAGAACAATACAATGAAGTGTGGGGGAACTCAGCAAATCAAGTGGCAGACTTCCTTTTTAATGACATTGTAAAAATGATTTTTGAGGAGATGGAAACCACCTTTAAGGACGAAGTTTGGAAGCTCCTTGTCTGGCCGACAACCAACGCAAAAATTGCCTGTCCTGTCGATGTATTTGTTTACAATCAGAATGGTGATTTATGCGGTTCAATCGAAAATGATGTCGTCACTCAAAGTTCCAATGAGTTCGGCCTATCTGTAAAGGGTGAAACAAAGTATATTACGGATTTGGAAGACCTATACACGATCAAATACGTAGCAACAGACAATGGCACCATGGATATTACTCTCACTGAATTTTCCGGCTGCGAGACCCCGGCGAGGCAGATTGCATTTTACAATGTTCCCTTGGTGAAGGAACAATCATATACACAAAATATTCCCGAAGCTATTCAATCGGAAACAGAAGAATACAGTCTGATTACCTCTGGCAATAAGGAAGTGTCAGCGGACATAGACCAATCCCTGATAAATCTGAGGCCGATTGTCCCGTCCCCACCTGAAACCTACACAATTATTTTCAATGGAAATGGCGGTACAGCCTCCCAGACGTCCATGGAGACCGGGACGGACGGAACACTGGATACTTTGCCCACTGCCTCTCGAGACGGGAATTATCGGTTTGACGGCTGGTTTACTGAGCCTACCGGCGGTGTACAGATTACAACGAGTACCGTCTTTACCAAGGAAACCACAGTTTATGCTCACTGGGTCTACATTGACAGACCTACAGATGATGATCATCTCTCTGGTAGCGATTCTTCCAGCGATCCCAGCTATCGTATCGACGTGGACGTGATCACCCGAGGCGGTAATGTGTCCGTGCGGCCCACCAGTGCATCTGTTGGCACTCGTGTGGCCATCACAGTGGACTCGGATAGTGGTTATGAACTGGACCGGATTGTCGTGCTTAACGAGGGCGGAACTGAACTTGCTCTCACCCAGCGGAACGAGAATACCTACACCTTTATCATGCCTGACGGCCGCGTCAGCATTGACGCTCACTTTGTGCGAGTGGAGATGCCCAGTACCTCTAATGTGTTCTACGATGTGGCTCAGGGGGCGTGGTATTACGATGCAGTCCAGTATGTGACCCAGCGTGGTCTAATGACCGGGGTGTCCGACAGACAGTTTGCCCCAAATGCGATTCTATCCCGGGCCCAGGCGGTCCAGATCCTGTATGCCCTGGCGGGGGGGCCTACTGTATCTGCTTCCAATGACTTTGTCGATGTGAACCGCGGCGACTGGTACGCCGATGCGGTGTCTTGGGCAACTGCCAACGGTGTGGTTTCAGGTATGGGAAAGGAAATGTTCGGCCCCAACGCCCCTCTGACCCGAGAGCAGCTGGCTCTGATTCTCTATCACTATGCCCAGGTGGCAGGATATGCTCCCCACCAGGGTGGTATGGCCATTCAGGAATTCAGTGATTCCGCATCCATCTCCGGCTGGGCATTGGAGGCTGTACAGTGGGCAGTAAATGCTGGCCTGATTTCTGGTACTGGAGACGGGATGCTCGACCCAGACGGAGCTGCAACCCGCGCTCAGGTGGCGCAGATTTTTATGAATTTCTGCCAGGACAACGCAATCGAATAAGTTTTCACAAAGATGGCCCCATATCGTTTTGGACGGTGTGGGGCCATTTCCTAGGAATGCAGTTTAGAGTGGACATGAACGTCTATGCCCCCAGCACTCAAAGCGTTCTTACCCGACTGGACTACCGATATTCCAGCCCTTTTATTTCTTTTGCCTTGACAAGAGGTGATTCCAGTGTATGATAGCAATATAAAACAAGATACCGGAGGGGAGTTTGTGTCTGAGGGAATGTTCTTTCCGGAGCAACCGTGCTATCATATTGAAATATTGGAATGGATTGACAAAGAAGATATCACAGATGAGTGGCGCTATGTCTGGATGTACGATCCACCAGAGCCGGTCTATTCGGTCACACTGGGAGGCTTTGTTGAGCCTTTAAGCCTTGCCTTTGTGTACGAGTGCATATATACCAAATCTGAATATGAACAAATCAAACAAACTGGTTTTGACTATCAAACGCTTTCCTGGATGACCCATATCCTCACAGACTGCCCTGATGATTTCGACTACGAAAAAGACGAACCACGGAAAGCTGGAGGTGTGACCAAGCAGTTGCCCAGATTTCTGCGCTTTTTACGGCGCAAAACAAATTGAGCCGTATTTTCTCTCTACTGGAGACTCCAAAAGCCTTGCAGTTTTAGCGTCTGACTCTTTCAGTATCTCTCCTTCCACTTTGCCTGTGCAGATAAATAGTCGGGTTTGACTGGACAGCTTTTCCTATCTGTGCTATAATTTCGGCCACCAGCTGCAAATCAATTTATCTAAAAGAACAGGGAGCAACGTATGAAAAGAAAAATTTTATGGGGAGCTATGGCCTCGTTTATCTCGTTTATGATCATAGCAATAGCCTTGATGACAGCCATGTTTATCCGAATGGTCCAAATGACCGTTCCTGAATCTTCAAGTGTGTCCCCGTCGGGGCCATATTACGATGGCCTATATATTGATCTCGTACAGGAAGCGGATTATCAGAACTATTTGGACAATGGAGACAGCGCAGTGGACAGCCACATTATAAAGATTTCCAATGATACAGGATATCTGGCCTGTGCCTCGGCTTCCTCCGGCGATTTAGAGATCGTGTATCCGAAGTTTGTTCATGAGGGGGTTCCTGTTGAACTGCGTTTTGAGAACCGTGTGCTGACCGGTTACCGGCTGACTTATGAGGGAGAAATACAGAGCATGCTCGGAGCCCGTGAGCAGATAGCACTCACAGAAGATGATCAGACTACCATTGAAGATGTGGCGCTTGAGCTGGCTTGGAATGACGAAACTTGGGTGACTGATCAGCCATCACTGGAAGCGGTTCTGGTGGACTATATGGAACAGGTGGATGCTTTTGTGGCTGAAAATGGGCCGCACACTAATGTCACCTTATAAATTTGGTAAAGGGTGCAAGTCACCTAAAAGCGGCAAGAGTATAAGAAGAGCCGGCGTGTTATTTCTCCGCGAAATAACACGCCGGCTCTTCTATTCTTATTACTTCAGGGGTTGAAAGACTTTTGAAGTCACATTGCCAAGTCAGCTCCGACAAACAATTTCTGGTTGTGTTACGCCAGAGAGATCAACCCAAACATTAAGGAAAAATTACTACAATGTCAACCGTAGCAGCCATTGTGTGGATGCTGTGCATTATATGCCTGTGTAGTTTTATTTTGCAAAACTGTGTTGTGGCTGCCACCCCAGTGATATAATCAAAATGCTAGGATAGACTATCAGAAAAGGGGGACAGAATTATGGAAGCAAGAACATATCTCGCGGTGGATCTGAAGAGCTTCTACGCCTCGGTGGAGTGCGTGGAGCGGAGGCTGGACCCCATGACCACCAACCTTGTGGTGGCAGATCTGACCCGCACAGAGAAAACGATCTGTCTGGCTGTCACGCCGGCCTTAAAAGCGCATGGGATACCGGGACGGGCCCGGCTCTTTGAAGTAATCCAGAAGGTCCGGGAGATCAACGCTCAGCGTCGGCAGCAGGCTCCCGGCCACGTCTTTTCCGGTGCCTCCAGTAATGATCTGGAGCTGAGAGCCGACCCTGCGCTGGAGCTGGATTATATCGTGGCCCCGCCGCGCATGGCCCGTTACATGGAGTGGAGCGCCCGCATATATCAGGTGTACCTCCGCCATGTGGCGCCGGAAGACATCCACCCCTATTCCATCGACGAGGTGTTCATGGACATCGCGCCCTATCTTCAGCCCACCGGACTTGCACCGTGGGAGTTTGCAAAGCGTGTAGTCAAAGATGTGCTTGACACCACTGGGATCACTGCCACCGCAGGGATCGGTCCCAACCTCTACCTCTGCAAAGTTGCGCTGGACATCGTCTCCAAACATATCCGACCGGACAAGGACGGCGTCCGCATTGCGAGGCTGAATGAGCTGAGCTACCGGCAGCTCCTGTGGTCCCATCGCCCTATTACAGATTTTTGGCGGGTGGGGCCGGGGTATGCGAAAAGGCTGGCGGAGCACGGCATTTATACGATGGGGGACATCGCGCGCTGCTCTCTCGGCGGCCCGGGTGACCTGCACAATGAAGACCTGCTCTATAAGCTGTTCGGGATCAATGCAGAGCTGCTGATCGATCACGCCTGGGGGTGGGAGCCCTGCACGATATCAGACATCAAAGCCTATCGGCCGGAATCCAACAGCATTGGATCAGGTCAGGTCCTCCAATGCCCATACAGTGCTGAGAAAGCCCGCATCGTGATACGTGAGATGGCGGATGCGCTGGCCCTGGAGCTGGTGGAAAAGGGGCTTGCAACGGATCAGCTGACTCTGACCGTGGGATATGATATTGAGAACATCCAAGATCCGGAACGCCTCAGTCGGTATCAGGGCGAGATTAAGAAGGATCGATACGGCAGATTTGTGCCGAAGCACAGTCATGGGACAGAAAACATCGGAAAATACACATCATCCACGCGAAAGATCCAGGATGCCGCCGACGCGCTTTTTCACAGGATCGTGGACCCGGGACTGCTGATTCGCCGACTCAATATCACGGCCAACCATGTGATGTCGGAGCGGGAGGTGCCGGAAGCAGACGCCTGTGAGCAGATGGACCTGTTTGTGGACTATGAGATCATGCAGGAGGAGAAACGCCGGGAGGAGGCAGAGCAGGTGCGGGAGAAAAAGATTCAGAGCACCGTGCTGGATATCAAGAGGAAATTCGGTAAGAACGCCATTTTGAAGGGGACTGCGCTGGAGGACGGCGCCACCAGCCGCGAGCGGAATCAGAAAATCGGGGGGCACCAGGCATGAGCGGAAAATACGACGATATGCTCTTCTTGCCCCACCATGTCTCCGCGGGCCACCCTCAGATGTCCCGCCATGATCGGGCGGCGCAGTTTTCTCCCTTTGCAGCCTTGAGTGGCTACGATGCGGTCCTTCAGGAGGCGGGGCGGTTGACCCAGCCGCAAAAAGAGTTGGACGAGGGCGTCCAGGCAGAACTGAACGGGCAGCTCCGGGTGCTGGCCGGGCTGCTGGATCAGCATCCAGAGGTAACGGTGACCTGGTTCCAGCCAGACGGGAAAAAAGAGGGTGGAGATTACTTGGTTGCCACCGGGGCGGTCCGCAAAATTGATGCTTATAGGGAGGTCGTGATTCTGGAAGGCGGAGAGCAGATCCCTTTCCGTGATCTGCTGTCGTTGTCGGGAGAGTGTCTTTCCGATAATGAATGAGAGATGGAGGGAGGAGCAGAACAATCTCGGATAAAGAAACCAAAAGAGCCGATGCAGATGAACTGCACCAGTATGTCCTAAGTGTGGGAAGAAACTTTGACCATTGGGTCTTACAGAAAAAACGGCTGCCCGGGATTCCGGCCAGCCGTTTGTGTTTTCAAGGGGACCAGGGCATTATTCCTTAGTTACTCCGCCTGATTTTTGATGTCTTTAAATTTTTCTAAAAGATTTTTGAGCTGACCGGGCAAGGGAAGACCAATCTTGCAGACATTTTCAAAAATGCTGATGCCTTCATTTGACAGATAAAAAAGCGTTGTTTTTTATTTATCCTACTGTGGTGCCCCGCAGTATCCAGACACTTTCCCTGCCTGAGACAGCACATCTTCCTGCGTACCGTCATCATCATACCAAGTGCAGGAAGCCGCGAACTTGGGAAACCAATCTATCCGTCTGTCCGAAGCAATGCCATCAAAATGGCCCACATATTAGAGAAATCTTCTTCGCTGCCACAGCCTATAAAGGACACTTCTCGCCATTGGAAACGCAGGATAATCCTTTTGCCGCAAAGTTTTTCTGGATCGTCTGCCGCACAGTGTCCACAGTATATCCGTACTGCTGGATCTGCTCCTTACCAACTGATTGGGAGCCTTCCAGTCTTTATATTCCAACGCTTTCCGGCCCTTTTTCTCCAAAAGGATGAGGTCGGCGGCACTCTTTGCTCCTTGGCTCCGTACAGTCCTTTCTCCGTGTGGGTCGGCGTGTGGGTCAAACATAGGGAGCCTCTATTTCTGGAGAGCTTAAGATATTTTTATTGCTCCTCCTGTGCCCGTTCCCGGTTATAGGAAAACCAGTCCATAGAAAGGTTTTCCGAGGCTATTTCCCTTTAATTTTAAATACCCAAGAAAAATCCTTGACCCAGTAATTCCTCTGTATTCGCCAAAGTATCCATTGCATGATCATGATCCTGCAGTGCAACTGCCGCTAAAAGATAATTGCAGACACAAAACAAGGCCGTCAATGAGCTCTTATACGATACACCTGTTGTCTGACAAGGTAAAATGATATCTCCATACGGGTGAATCTCCTTGTTTCCCGCTTTGGTAAACAAAATGACTTTAATTCCTTTTCGTTTGATCCACGAAACCAAATTGGCCGTCATTTTTGAATAGCGGGGAGTCAAAAATGCAATGCAGATATCCTCAGGCTGGATTCCTATGACCTGCTCGGGATAGGCCATGGAAATCCCGTCCACCAAATGTACTCCCGGCTTGATCTGTCCCAAGCGGTACCCCAAATAGTGAGCCACAGAAAAGTTGCCGCGAATTCCGATGATATAGACATTTCTTGCCTGAACAATAGAGGATACCGCTTCCGACAAAACCGTTTCAGATAAGACAGACAAGGTCTCTTGAATATTATCGACATCCGTCTGAAATGTACGCAGGAGCAGGTGGTTATCCCCTTCCGCCTGTATGGAGCTTTTGAGCCGTTCCGGTAAGCTGGCTTTTCCCAAAATACTTTGCTGCAGTTCCTGTTGCATATCGCCGTAGCCCTGATAGCCGATGCTGCGGGTAAATCGAATCACGGAGGTGGTGCTGACCCCAATCAGATCTGCCAACTCCTCCAGCCTTTTAAACGGAATCGTATCCAGATGTTCCAGAAAGTAATCTGCGATGGTCCGCTGGATGTTGGTCAAATGCTCATACGCATTTCGGATCTGCTGTTGGAAATCTGTCATAGAACCCTATCCTTCCTGATGTAGCGTCACTTTCCTGATCAGCCGCAAACACCGTCTCTGCTAGAAATGATAGCTTAATTATAGCGTATTTTATCGTTTTTGACAAGAGAGTCCGAGGTTGCGGCGAACTTTTTAACAGTTCTGTGCATTTTAAGCGTGTTGGAGGCAGAGCGGATAGAATACCTCCGTCAGATTCCACAGATGGCTGGCAGGGTTGTCGCTACTGGCGCGGAGCAGGGAGTTGATTTTGTCCAGCCGCTCTCCGGACTTGGGTGCCCCATTTTTGGAAATGGGCGCCTCCAGGGCCAGCGCCAAGTCGGCCACAATATCGCCCACAGCCCCGCCGGAACGGCCGGAGGGGATGGTAAGCAGACCGTTGCTCTGGGCGTAGGCGTGAGTATCCAGGGCCTCAGTGATGGTGCCCACCTGGTTGGGTTTTAGGATAAATCCGTCCAGCGCATGGCGCTCATAGGCCTTCTGGAGCCGCCGGCGGTTGGTCACAATGAAATCGTCGCCAATCAGCTTGACCCCCTTCAGCTTCTGATGGGCCTGAACAAATCCATCCCAATCGTCCTCTGCCAGCAGATCCTCAATGAACAAGATGGGATACTTCCGAATCAGCTCGGCGGCGTGGTCGATCAGCTCCTCTCGAGAGACCCGGCGGGAGCCGTAGAGATAGGTGTCCGTGTGTCTGTCGTACATTTCGCTGGAGGCGCAATCCAAGCAGTAGGCCATTTTATCCGCGCAGCCGCACTCCTCCACTGCCTGAGCCATCAGTTGCAGGACAACATCGGGATCATCGCTGGGAGCTGCCCAGCCGTAGGACCCGCCCAGGAAGGGCTTTTTGCCTCCCAAATACCGGCTAATCACCTGTTCCAGGCGTTGATAGACCTTCACCGCCAGTTCCACGGCCTCCTCCACCGAGTCGGCCTTCCAGGGGGCCAGCATGAATTCGTTAAAGGGCTGAGTCAGCTGGGGATAACGTCCGCCGTTAATTACATTGAAGGTAGGCAGGGGGATGTTGGTCAGCACTCCGCCCCGAAG
>OJQU01000818.1_pt1 | contig 16313 bp, 23 predicted proteins | sample 1598981 | NCBI WGS metagenome assembly OJQU01 (sample SAMN03922514, study PRJEB24848) | human gut metagenome | isolation source: stool sample | host: Homo sapiens | place: Germany | collected 2010-02 | reverse complement strand
ACTTGTCGATACTCAAAAGAAACTTGTTTGGTTTTCTTTTGAAACTTCTATATTGACAAGTAATGCCTGTTAGTGTACTCTTCTTCCAAGAAAGGAAGTGCTGTAACAGATGAATGTTTCGGACGCCATCAAAGGGATACTGGCAATGGCAGGCAAGAAGCAAACCGACTTGGCAGAAGTCCTTGGCATGAGCAGCAGGCAGGCGATGAACAACAAAATCAGAAAAAACAGCTGGTATGCCAGTGATGTCATCAAGGCTGCCGAGTTGTGCGGCTGTAAGCTGGCGATTGTCATGCCGGACGGGCAACAGATTTTCCTCCAAGACAACGAAAAAAGCCCGGATGCTTGACGCATCCGGACAGAAGAAGTGTTATCTCTAGCAATACCTGCTTATAGTCTGGGAAAAAGTTGGGATGCAAATATCCCCGAAAGATATATGACTTTCAGGGGTGTTTGCATTTGCAAGGCGAGTGGGTTATAAGAATAAAAGCGGCGCTGATTTTCAACGAATCAGCGCCGCTTTTTGTGGTGCGGGAGAAGGGGGTCGAACCATAACATAACGATTCTGTGTTGAAAACTGTGGAGCGAAGCAATAGAGGCTCCTTTGCTTTTGTGGGGGGGAGGGGTATGTTCTCGCAAGGGGTTTTCCGGGGGTAGAGAAAAAAGTGGGTTACAAAGTGGGTTGCAATTTTGGCCCGGTGGGGGCGGTATTTACTTAGTGCGGCCCGCATCAAGCAGGCGGTCAAAGACGCTGTCCAGAGCATCCGTTCGGGCGCTGGAGTCGCCTTGCAGTTCGTGCCCATACACTCCGTAGGTGTCCATGGAGCGGCTATGGCCCACAAGGGACTTGACCAGACCGACCGGAAGGGTTTTTGCCACGCTGACAAAGGTGTGCCGCAGCTCGTAGGGGGTGACCACCGTGATCCCATTATGCCGGCAGTAGCGGGCAAGATGGTCCTCAAGATACTTGCCGCTGGGGATATCAAACACCGGGTCAGAGGGGGAGGGAATACCGCATTGCTGGCGCTGCGCTGCAAGCTCCTGGCGGGCCAGCCCGGACAACTCAATCGCCCGGCGAGCATTTTTGTTTTTGCCGGAGGTGGTCTCGCTATATCGGTTAATGGAACGGCGCAGCTCGAGGCGGTCGGGCTTTACATCGCCCCACTGTAGCCCCATCAGCTCCCCAGGACGCAGGCCGGTGAGCACGGCCAGGCGGTAGGCGTGGATCAGCGCTTCGGGAACAACGCAGTCGCGCCAGGTTGTCTCTTCACTGCGGAAAAGCACGGCCAGGTCGTTGGGCTGCAGCACCTTTTTTTCGGAGCTGGTGGCAGCAGAAGGAATGGTCAGGCTCTCTGGGAAAAGTGTGCTCAGGCGACCCACCCGGCAGTACTTGGCGAAACTGCACAGATCTGTGCGCAGGTTGGTCAAGGATTTGCGGGACAGCCCCCGGGACGAAAAGGCGTGGTCGATGACCCGCTGCAGGTCTCGTTCTGTGAGAGCGGACACATACTTGCGTCCAATCAGGGGCTCAACATAGTTGATCCAGCGCCCCTGCATGGGCCGCCAGTTAGAAAAAGAGGTCGTCTGATGCTTGTGCTCCAAAAACTCAGTGTAGACCTTATCTACCCGTTGGTTCTGGCTTTGGATGCCGTCATCCAGCCAGGCATCCGCTTTGGCGTTGGCCTCCCGCTGGCCGGTGCGGCCGGGCTTTGCGCTGGTAAAGGTGCGGCGTTCGCCGTCCTTTTGTACCTTGATCTGCCAGCGTTTTTGATTTGGAAGCCAAGCGGCGGTATTGGTTCTTCTGCCCATAAAAATACACACCTCCAGAAGGGTACACTTTGACAAGCCTGCCCGGAGGTGGTATCATAGTCTTACAGAGCCTTCAATTCTGTACAGAACTATAATGCCCTCGGGCAAGCGGTTCGGAAGCCTCCCTCGGTGCGCCAACACCGGGGGAGGCTTTTTATTTATTCGCCTTCTAAACATGAACTGTCTGCAAGTGCAAAAAGACCTGCACTAACTTTTTCTAGGACAGTTTTCTGTTTATCACTGATATATGGGAGATACGGTTCGAATGCCTGCTGATACTTCTCAGCCCAATTCTTCTTCGCTTTTTGTGTTTTCAGGCTTTCGATCTTTGTCCGGTATTTGTCCGCTGTCCGGTGAATGATCTCATTTACGGCCTCATCTCGGAACGAAATGCTCCGATATTTAGTCAAATCAGAGGTCGTGCTTACAGGTACTCCATATCTTTTGCATTTTTCCAGCTCTATCAAGCGCCCAACACAAAAATCGTATCGGGTAAAAAATGTAGCTGGCTCCGTTGTCGTTTGGAGGATTTTTGCACTTTCCTGCGCCTGCTTCAAAAACTGCGGAGCCAAAATCTTTGCGTTCTGGCGGGAGTTGACGAGATCTGTCTGCCCCATCCATTCAGGGTTTGGTGAATACACAGATTCTTCTGTTTCTTCCTGAGGTGCAGCGAGCGGTTGTGCTGTATGTGGCCGTGTGATGAGATTGAAGATCTTAAAAATAAGGACCATCACCAAAAACGGTATCAAAAAGAAGAACACCAGCACTGCCAGAAAAACGCCATCTATCTCATCCACTATCTCATCCACTCCTAAAAGAGCCATCAGCGGGAGGATCGATCCAACTGCGCAAGCAATCAACAGTTGCTTGCCAGTAAGGTTTGCCCTCTGGCGCTCTTCAAAGGTACTGTCAGGTGTTTGGACTTTTGCTGTGGATTTTGATAAAATGTCACACGCGAAACAGAATGTGCCAATCGATCCATGCTTCGGTCAAACGATTTCATAGCACTCGCATATTTTTTTGAATATCCAGCCGTCTTGTTCTTTCTCGACATAGCAAGTTCCTCTTTACCATTTATCGGAACACCTTCCGGCACTCCACAACCAATCCAGCAATCTGCACCGGCACCCTCTTCAGATCATAAATCTGCGGCTGATGCACCGGGTTAAAGCTCTTCGGGGTCAAGATCACGAGATCACCTTCCCGCCGAAAGTATTTTACAGTCGCTTCGTTGCCGTTGACCATCACCACAGCCAGTTGGCCGTTTTCCGCTTCCGGCTGTTCACGTACAAGGATCTGGTCGCCTTCATCCATGCCGGCAGCATTCATGCTGTCCCCGCGAACAGTCAGCCAAAAGTAGCTTGCGCCATCCGTCTGTCGAATCGGGATATAGTCCACAATATTTTCTTCTGCATACATCGGCAGGCCGGCGCGAACAGTACCAAGCAGAGGGGCCACCTGATGGGGATTCATTGCAGTCGCTCCTGCCGGAAGGGGAGTTTTGTCCCCAGGGACAGCGAACCCCGGCGGGATGGGGGAGGGGGCCGGAGTGGGCTGCTCTTCCCAGCCCATCAGGTAGGCGGGAGTAGTTTGAAGAATCTTTGCAAGTTCCGCCAGACTGTCAACAGGGACTTTTTCAATGTCCCCTTTTTCATATCTATAAATAGTCGCCGGTGAAACGCCAAGGCGCTCTGCTACCTTTTCGGCAGAGAAGCCAATCTCTTTTCTGCGCTTCTTCATTCTTTCTCCGGTGGTCATGTTTATCACCTCTTGATAAAAGAATACACGAAAAGTCGCAAAATTGCAATAGTGAACTGCAAAATAAAAAACTGGCGTCGCAAAAATGCGAGTTTTCTCTTGACTTCTTACTGGAAGGGTGGTACTCTATACACAGAAACTCGCACAAATGCGAGAGAGGAAAGGGCGGTGAAAAGATATGTCAACAAATATGAACCTGCTTCGTGGCAAGCTCAAAGAACGGGGAGTAACCCAGCAGGAGCTTGCGCAAAAAATCGGCATGGATTCAAGCACTCTGTCGCGAAAGCTCGCCTCGGACGGATTGAAGTTTACAGTTGGAGAGATGCACGAAATCGCAAAAACCCTTAAGTTGTCTGCGAATGATTGCAAGTCGATTTTTTTGCTTTGATACTCGCATTTATGCGAGCAGAAGGAGATACCATGAACGACATTCAAATTTTTAGCAACCCGGACTTTGGCAGCGTCCGCACGCTGGAAGAAAACGGTGTTATCCTGTTCTGCGGCGCCGATGTGGCAAAGGCACTCGGCTATGCCAAGCCGCAGAATGCTTTGGCCACACACTGCAAGGGTGCCCTGAAACGGGGCAGATCTACTTCGTTAGCCTGTTTTTGAATCTCACCCCGGCGGGGGAGATGGTGAAACCATGAACGGCCGCAACAAATACTGGCGGGAAGCCCGCTGCAAGCGCATGATCGCCCTCTATGAGCGCATCGGCGCATGGATCGAAAAGAGGTGAACAGAATGAAAATTGAAATCATCGGCGATGCCGAAGAAATTGCCGCCCTTGTATTAGCGGTACAAGAGCGGCAGTCTCCAATCTATTTGGTAAACAAGCGAGTTGTTGAGGATTTAGGCGAAGGTGATCGAGCAATGACAGCGAGGTGTTCATCTGAGAATTTCCGGTGATGTGATCCACTGTGCCCCGGAGTTCCGAAGCACTAGAATGTCACAATCTTCGCTGACTGTCTGATTTATCTGAGCATAATGTTGGAGCCCTGCAACCGAGCGGGTTAGAAAGCGAAGATAGTTAATTGATTCCTGCAACGGAAAGGCACTGTAGTTTACAGGAAACATATCCGTAAGCTTTTTGAGTGTGTCAGATTCACCTGAGAATGAAAGACAGAATCCGTTAGTTGAGATATGATCCGTAAGTTCAGATGAAATCAGAGATGTTGCGAATACACGCCGAATGTTTCTGCTGTCGATTGCCGCCCCAAGCAGAATTACGTTTCTTTCTCCAGCAATGGATTTAAGTCTTTCTTTTACGGATAGAAGTTCTTCTTCAATAGAAAGTGTTGGAGCTAATCCGACGAGAAAGTTTCTGATGATGCAGGATGTTTTCTCCCCATTCTTAAAAGAAGAAGCCCCCGTATAAGTAATTCCATGCCCGGAATTTGTAAGGAAAATTTTCTGCTCATATTCCGTGAGAACAAAAGATTCTTTTTCGTTTGTTTTTTCATCCGTTACCGTTGTTGTTAGTCTTCGGTCGGCGGACATCACAATTCCATACTGATTTGCCAAAGTTATTGCAAGAGACATTTATATTCACCTTCCTTTAAGGTTAAGTATACCGCAGAAGGGAGGCCACAACAAGGAGGGACAACCTATGAGGAAGAAGTATATTAGCCTGCGCCGCAGGATTGAGGATGCAGGGTACAGCCAGCAGGAATTAGCAGAGAAGGTCGGAATGGGGGTCAGCACCCTTAGCAAGCGGATGGGCAACTGTGTCGGATCTGGTGAGTGGCGCAGCAGCGAGATCACCGCCATCTGCAAAGTGGTGGGGATCCCTCGGGAGCAGATCGGGGAGTATTTCTTCCCGGAGGTCAAATAAGAGGAGGACGTATGAAACCAACTAAAAAAGCCCTGCTGCGGCGTGCAAAGCTTTGCTACACCGGCGCCATTGTGGCAGGCGTGGCCAGCCTGCTGGTGGCCAGCGGCATTGAGACGGCCGCCACGTTTGGCGGGATGATTGGGTACTCGCTTGCGGCTGTGGCCGTGTTTGCGCTGGCGCTGCCCTGTGTGGGCTATGCCCGCTGGCTGGAGATGGAGGCTGACCGCATCGGCCGGCCGGTGCATCGGCAGCACGCCCGGCCGGATGAGCACTGGGAGGAGGCAGCCAACCGATGAAAAACGCCATTTATACCCGCACCTGCCAGATGTGCGGGGCAGAGATGCAGGGCGTGGGCAGCCGCAAGCTGTATTGCCCGGACTGCCTGGACCGCCGCCGCCAGGAGCAGAACCGCCTCTGGCAGCAGGAGCACCTCCGGGAGCGGAAGGCCCGCCAAAAGCAGGCCCAGCTGAGGGCCAAAGCCTGGAGCAAGCGGTGCCTGACCACCGACCAGAGCATTGACGAGATCGTGCGGGCGGCCGCAGCAGTCGGATGGTCTTACGGCCGTCAGGTCGCCCGCCTGGAAGGGAGGTGCTGAGATGTGCGCACCCCACTGCCCGACCCCAAGCCCAACCCTTTCCGCTGCCCCATCCGCACCCCAAAGCCCCGGGACTGCGCCTGGTGTGCCCATCGGGAGGACTGCCCCCGCCGGACCGATCTACCTGACCAGTGCGGGAAACATCGCCTATACATACGCTGAGGGCCATGACTTCAAAGAGATCACCCAGAAGGAGTTTGATACGATGTGCGAAACTGGAATTGCCCCGAGCGGGGATGCTGCTGCGACCACGGGCGGGACTGTTGCCCTGGAACCGCAGCAGACGGAAATTCAAACCACCACGGCGGATGCCGATGGAGGATCGGGCCGCCTTTGCCCTGTGGATGCTTCGACCCCTGTGACTGGCGGGCCTATGACCCAGGATCTTGCAGGGATTGCCACTGGACAGGCCATGCCGTCCTTTGACTTCTCCCCTCTGGGAGCTCTAGCAGAGCAGGCTGCCGATGCAGACCAGCAGTTTGATCTGCACTACGGCACCGCCCAGGATGAGTACCTGGTGTCCTGCATCTATCTGGCTCGAATCCACGCCCTGACCGCCAAGGCGGGCCGCTACGGCGGCGGCACATGGACCAAATGGTACGAGAGCAAGGGGCTGAGCGAGGGCAGCGCCAGAACGATGGTCAAAAATGGTGACGCTTTTAATTCCGCAACTGTTGCGGAATTAAAACAGCTGCCCAATCTGACCCGGAAAGACCTGAACCTCATTGCCCGGTCTGGCTGTGCCGACCAGGTGGTGGCTGCCGCCGGAGACAGTCATCGTGTGCAGGCCCTGCTTGCCCAGCTCAAAGCCGAGCGGGAGCGGGCCGACAATGCCGAGGAGCGTGCCCAGGGCGCCGAAAGACAGCTGGAGGCCGCCCAGGCCGATGTGGCTGCGGTCCTGGAGCGTGCCCAGGCAGCGCAGCGCAGCGCCGAGCTGGATGCCAAGGAGCTGCAAAGACTGGACAAGCTGACCACCCACTACAAGGCCGAAAACGACCGCCGGGCTGCCGACCAGCAGCGCCTGGAAGGGCTGAACGCCACCCTTGTCCAAGAGATGGCCGAAAAGACCGCCCGCATCCAGGAGCTGGAGGCCCGCCCGGTGGAGGTGACCGGCGCCACCGAAAAGGAGATCGCCCGCTGGAAGGCCGAGGGCGCCAAAGCCGAGCGGGACAAGGCCCAGAAGGAGCGGGACAAAGCTGCCGTGCGGGAAGCCGCTCTGCGCAAGGAGCTGACCGACCTGCGGGAGGATAACGAGCAGGTCAGCACCGAGATGCTGGCCCTCCAGAGCGAGCTGTGTGAGCTGCGCCGCCAGACCGACCAGGGCCAGGGCGACCCGGCCGACCCTACCCGCTACGCCGCAGCCGCCTGCCGGGCCATCCTGCTGCCGGAGCTGGAGCGCATTGCCCAGCTGCCCAACGGAGCGTATCGGGACGCCATGGAGGTGCTGTATGAGCTGAGCGATGCACTGGGCTACGCCTGCGCCAATGGCGGCAGCTGGCCGCAGGAAGCAACCGAGCCGGACACCTCCATGGAGGATGTCCCGGAGGATGCCGAGGAGGACCCCGGCTTTGAGGAGTGGCCCGGCTGGATGCACCAGAAGTGGGCCGAGGAACACCCGGAGGAAGGAGACCCCGCATGACACCTGCACAAATCAAGGACCTGTCCAACCGGGCGGAGGGGATCTATCAATTCGTTGGCGGTCAGAATATGCTCTACCGCATGATCTGCAACGGCAACGACCTTGCCAGTGCCGTCAACCACGGGGTGAGCCTGTTCACCCGATTTACTGTGGATCACCGTCTGCCCTCAATGGAGATGCGGGAGACCGTCTCCGCCATCCTGGTCAAGGTGGGCGACCTGCTGTGCGACCTGGATATCCTGATCGCCGCAGCAGGGGAACACATCGCCCCGGAGCCCAGCAAACGGGTGGACGCATCGTACATGATGGAGTACCGGATGCTGCTGCGTGAGGCTCTGATGGGTGGTATGCCGGACGATTACGCCGGCACAGCCCAGAACCCGTACCGGATCAGCCTGACCAAGCCCGCCGTCGCCTTTGGCGGCCGGTTTGACCCGGACGAGTTTGACGACGGCACCTACATGGCCTTTACCGCCCGGGAAGAGCCTCGGGACCGCTGTCTGATCCTGCGCTGCACCGGCCCGGAGCTGGATGCCATCCAGCGCTATTGTGATGTTTTGCATGTGAATTACAAGGAAAAGGAGCTTAAAAATGGCTGAGACTATGACCGAGATCGCAAAAACCACCCCTTCCGTCCCCGCTGAGGCCCTGCGGCCGGAGGGCCTGCCCATCCATGCAGGTGGTGTGGGGGCAGCTATGGAAAGCTGGAAGCTGGCGTGCAGCATGGGCAAGGCGTATGCCCAGCAGCCGGAGGGTATGGTGCCCAAAAACTACGCCGGAAACCCCGCATCCTGCACCGTGGCGTGCAGCATGGCCATCCGCATGGGGGCCGACCCGCTGTTTGTGATGCAGAACCTGTATGTGGTCAGTGGAAACCCTACCTGGAGCGGCAAGAGCTGTAAGGCCCTGATCGACAACAGCGGCATTTATGCAGGCCGCAGCCGGTACGAGCTGACCGGTGCAGAGGGCGCCGATGCCCGTAGCTGCCGCCTGGTGGCCACCGACCGCCTCACCGGGGAGCGGGTGGAAGGCCCGACGGTCTCCATCAAAATGGCCAAGGACAGCGGCTGGTGGACCAAAAACGGCAGCTACTGGCCCCGGATTCCCGAGATGATGCTGCGCTACCGTGCCGCTGCCTACTTTGCCCGCACTGAGTGCCCGGAGGTTCTGATGGGTGCCACTGTGGATATGGACGGCGACGAGGGGTGATCTTGTGCTGAATGTTGCAGCCATTATGGGCCGCCTGGTGGCCGACCCGGAGCTGAAAACCACCCCGGCAGGCGTACACCTGTGCCGGTTCCGCCTTGCCTGTGAGCGCAGCTATGCCCGCCCGGGCGAGCAGCGGCAGGCCGACTTTTTGGACGTGGTGGCCTGGCGGCAGACCGCTGAGTTTGTCTCGAAGTATTTCAAAAAAGGCAGCCTGATCGCCGTACAGGGCAGCATCCAGTCTCGCCAGTATCAGGACAAAAACGGCGCAAACCGCACCGCGGTGGAGATCGCCGCCAGCAGCGTCAGCTTTGCAGGCAGCAAAAAGGAGGCGGCTCCCCGGGATTTTGAGCAGCAGACCCAGGACTATGCCGCAGCGGCCTCTGCCCCCGCCCTGGCCGGTGCGGAGCTGTACCCCGGCGAGAGCCTGGCGGACTACCCGCCGCCGGGCCAGCGGCCCCAGCAGCCGCCGGAGGATGGGCTGGACCGGCTCATCGAGGAGACGGCGGCGGACGATCTGCCGTTTTGATGCCGCCAGGGGAAAAGGAGGTGAGGCTGTGTGCCCATCTGCTGGGACAAGGGGTTTGTGGCCCTCCCTCGTGGGCTGATTGATTGGGAGTGGTACGAGGATGCCAACACCACCCGGCTGTACATCCACCTTTTGCTCACGGCCAACTGGACCACCACCCAGTGGCGGGGCATCACGGTGCAGCCCGGCCAAAAGGTGACCAGCCTGGCCCACCTGGCCCAGGAGACCGGACTATCGGTGCAGAACGTGCGCACCTCGCTGAATCGGCTGGTGTCAACAAGCTATCTAACAATCAAAACCACCAATCAATACAGCGTTATAACGATAAAAAACGCCGATAAGCATTTTGCGCCTAACAAGCAGCCAACAGGCCAGCTAACAAACCCCCAACAACAATCATACAAAGAATACCAGACTAATAGAAGACTGTCGTCTTCTATACGTGCGCACGCAGGCGTGCGTGAGGATCGGACGACGACCTCCCCCCTGGCGCTGGAGTATGAGCGCCAGATCGGTAAGCTGGGCGAGAAAGCAAGGGCTGAGCTGGATGCCTTTGGGCAGAAGCTGGGTCAGACGCTGACGCTGGAGATCATCCGCAAGTGTGCGGACCTGGGCGGCCGCAGCTGGGCGTATGTCCGCAAGGCGCTGACCGAGGCCCAGGCCCAGGGCTGCACCAGCCCGGAGGAGTACCGCCGCACCCACCCCATCGGCTCTGGCAGGGCCAAGCGAGTGGACCGGGAGGCCCCCAGTGGGAACGATTTTTTACAGGATGCCCCCGCCCGGCGGCGGAGGATGAAGAAGGAAGGAGATTGAGATGGGTTTTCAAATCTTTGAGCGTTGCATGGCCGAGACCTTGAGGCCGGGCCGATGATCCCCCCTTGCAAAGACTGCCCCCGGCGGCACACAGCCTGCCACGATACTTGCCCGGACTTCCTGGCCTGGAGAGAGCAGCACACGGCAGAGATGGAGCATCTGCGGAAGATGACGACCAACGTCAGCGTTTACTGCGAAGATTCTTCCGACCGTCATCGCTGGCAGGACAAGCGCAGGCCGCTGCCCTTTGCGGTCAAATAGCAAAATCGCAGCACAGCGGGGCCGCACCGCCCCTCTGGGCTGCTTTTGCACTCCGTCCCATCCCGGGATACCCCCAAGGACAAAAACGCCGCAGAACGTTTCAGCGGCGGAGTGAGGTGAAACAGTGTTTTTTCATTTGACCCTGTATGGCCCGCCCCGGACAAAAAAGAACTCGGCCCGCATCCTGCAAGCAAGTGGACGGCGGTTCGTGGCCCCCAGCGCCGCTTTTGCGGAGTACCAGGCGCACTGCCTGCGGCAGCTCTGGGCACTGCCGGAGCCGCTGCCCGCCAGGATCAGCACCCCGGTCAACCTGCGCTGTGTGTACTACATGCCCACCCGCCGCCGGGTGGATCTTGTGAACCTGATCGAGGCCACCTGCGACATCCTGGTTAAAGCCGGGGTGCTGGAAGACGACCACTGCCGCATCGTTGCCGCCCACGATGGCAGCCGGGTGGAGTATGATAAGGAAAACCCCAGAGCAGAGATTTGGATTGAAGAAATGGAGAAAGCGGATTATGCGGAAAGGAGAACGAATGACCGACCCTGAAACCGTCCGGCGCTGGTTTCAGCAGCTGCCCCGGATGCGGGAAAAGATCCAGCAGCAGGAAGAACGCATTGTGGATTTACAATGCGTTGCTACAGCAACGACACCCAGCGTTTCCGCCACTCTTGGACATTCCGGAACCAGCGACAAGGTTGGGAACGGAGTGTTGGCTATTGTTGAGGCGGAGGAAAAGCTGGCTGCCCTTAAGCGTGAGTATGTGGAAATGCAGAAAGCAGCCATTGATGTGGCATACCTGCTGAACGCTGACCAGGCATCTATCCGCCGCAGCAAGTGCATTATTCTGTGTTATGTAGAAGGTAAGACCCGTGAGCAGGCGGCAGTAGAAATTGGATATACACAGGCCCGAACAGTAACAAGGGCGCTGAGGGAGGCGTTTATTTCGATCGCTGAGGTTTGGGAAGATACCACATCTTGTGATTTTGACGGAAAAGCAGGATGATACAACACTTATTTTCTCTTGTTGATGACGCCTTGAAGCCGCCATAATAGCCTTGTCATGTCGCTGAAAAAAGCGCTTTAATTGTATCATCGGCAAAGCCATAAAGGCCAACCGATTCACGCAGTCTCCAAAACGCACTCCCCCAACCCTGTGCTGTCCGCAGGTACAGGCTCCGTTTTGCGTTTTGCGGGCTGCTTCTATGCCACGGTAGCTCAACTGGCAGAGCGGCTGCCTTGTAAGCAGCAGGCCGCAGGTCCGACCCCTGCCCGTGGCACCACAACGCCGGGCCCCGCCCCGGCAACAGCCTGGCGCATCGGCTCATGCCCGGCCAGGAGCTTGCGGGGTGAGCGGCGGGATTTCCTCCTTACCCGCCTTGACCAAGCTCGCCCCGCCCACGGAGGCTCCTGAATCCGCAACGGGAAAGCATACGCCCGCCGGATGTGCGCCAACAACTCGCCCCGATACCGCAAAGGTATTGGGGTTTTCTTATGCAAAAATTCAGAGCGGAGAGGTGGTGACGTGCCCAATGAAAAGAATCTGGTACCTTTCGACCAGCGAACAGAGAGGGAACAGAGAGAGATCGCCCAGCTGGGCGGCATCGCCTCTGGCCGGGCACGCCGCCGCAAGCGTGCTATGCGAGAGGCGGCGGATTATTACCTTAGCCTGCCAGAAACAGACCACCGCCGGGTAAACGCTATGCTCCGGGACCAGATCAAGCCGGAGGACATCGACAATCAGATGGCCGTGGTGGTGGGCATTACAGAGCGGGCCAAGCGAGGGGATGCGCAAGCAGCCAACGTCCTGCTAAAAATGCTGGGGGAGGAGACCGTACAGGAAGCCCCCGCCGCAGATGCTCTGGCAAAAGCGAAGGAACTTCTGGGAGGCGTGGACAGTGCCATTGACTGAATTTCAGCAGGAATATCTGCGCAACTGCAATCACCGTTGGAATGTCAAGACCGGCGCGACCCGCTCCGGCAAGACCTATCTTGACTGCGCTGTGACCATCCCGAAGCGTCTGCTGGCGTCCCGCGGCGAAGGGCTGTGCGTGATGCTGGGCAACACTTTAGGCACACTGGAGCGCAATGTGCTGGAGCCTATGCGCAGCTTGTGGGGGGCGGATCTGGTGGGCATCGTGCGCACCTCTGCATCCGGCAATGTCGTGCAGCTGTTTGGCCGCAAGGTCTATGTTCTGGGAGCCGACAACAAAAAACACATTGCCCGCATCCAGGGTGCTGCGTTTGAGTATGCCTATGGGGATGAGATCACCACCTGGGATGAGGGCGTGTTTCAGATGCTGAAAAGCCGGCTTTCCTGCCCGCACAGCCATTTTGATGGCACCTGTAACCCAGATAATCCGCAGCATTGGTTCAAGCGCTTTTTGGACAGCGGTGCAGACATCTACTGCCAGGCCTATACCATTGACGACAATCCCACTCTGCCGCCAGACTTCGTGGCAAATCTGAAACAGGAGTATGCCGGAACCGTTTATTACAATCGTTTTATCCTGGGCAAGTGGACAGCCGCCAATGGAGTCATCTACCGCCTCCTGGCCGACAGCCTTGCCGCCGGGGATGGGCGCTTTTTCTGGCCTGCGGACAAGCCGCTGGCTCCGTGGCGGGTACGCATCGGCGTGGACTTTGGCGGCAACGGCTCCAAACACGCCTTTGTGGCAACGGCTATCCTGCCGGGGTATTCGGGCGTGGTGGGGCTGGCATCCCAGCGCATCGACCCTGTGGCGCAGGATGCGGATTTCCTGGCCGACAAGCTGATCGAGTTCTGTATCGCGGTCTTTTCCCGCTGGGGCGAGATCCAGTATATCTTCTGCGACAGCGCTGAACAGACCCTGATCAACCACATCCGGACCCGGCTCCGGCGCTGTAAACTGAGCTGGCTGGCCGACCGGGTGGAGAACAGCGCTAAGATCCGCATCAATGACCGCATCCGCCTCACCTGCATCCTGATGGGAGGTGGGCGGTTCTGGCTGCTTCCGGAGGCTGCCACCCTCCGGGATGCCCTGGCCACGGCTCTATGGAGCGGCAAACATCCGGGAGTAGACGAGCGTCTGGATGATGGCAGCACCGACATCGACACGCTGGATGCGTTTGAGTACACCATTGAGCGAGAGTTTAAGAGGCTGACAAACACATGAATATCACTGCATTCCTGGATTATCTGCACAAGACCAGAGGCTGGGAACTGGACCCTGCTTACTATGGACAGATCGAGACCTGGCGGCAATGGTGGCAGGGGGAAGTGCCTGGCGTACACACCCGCACAGCAGAGTATGCAGGCGGTGCAAAAAAACGCCGGCTGGCATCCCTGCGGATGCCCAAGCGGGTCTGTGAGGACTGGGCAAACCTATTGCTGAATGACCGCACTACCTTCCAGATCAAGGACGCTGACACCGCCCGGTATCTGCTGGGCGACGATGAGCAGCAGGTGGGTGGTCTGCTTCGGGAGCTGCACTTCTGGCGCAATGCCAATGCTCTGGTGGAGCAGGCGTATTGGTCCGGCACCGGGGCATTTGTGCTGAGTGCCGAGAACCTGACCGTCGTGAACGGGAAAGCGGTCCCCGGCCCGGAGACCCGGCTGCAGCTGGACTACGACCCTGCCAGCTGTATCCTGCCGCTGCGGGTGGAGCGGGGCATTGTGACCGAAGCGGCGTTTGTCTCCGAGTGCAGGATAGACGGCAAGCCCGCAGTATACTTACAGACGCACACCGGCAACGAGACCCGGAGAACCATCCGCAACGAGTGGTTCCGGACGTCCGGCCCGGTTTCTGGAGTGCCTGACTTCCGCAAGATGCCTGCCCCGCCGGGCATGGTGGATAGCATCACGGTAACTGGCTCGCCGCCCTGGTTTTCGCTTTTCAGCCCGGCAGCAGTCAAAAACATCCCTGGCGGCGATGGCCTCGGCATGAGCGTTTTCGCCGAAGCGCTGGCCGAGGTGCAAGGCATCGACCTGGCTTTTGACAACTACCGGGAAGATATCCGCCTGGGTCACAAAAAGATCTTTTACTCTGCGGATATCTGCCGGAAGGTCGTGGACAAAGACGGCGCAGAGCACGCCATCCCGCCGGACGATGATGTAGTAAGCCAATTTGTCACTCTGCCGGAAAAGGCGGGCAGTCTCGATCAACCCAGCGAGTATCACGAGTACAACCCTGACCTGCGGGTGGAGCAGAACCACAAAGCCGTACAGGATATGCTGGACTTGTTCAGCTTCAAGTGCGGCCTGGGCTGTCACCGGTACAACTTTGAGCTGGGCAAGGTCACCACGGCCACCGAGTACAACGGCAGCCGGCAGGATCTGGTGCAAAGCGCAAACAAAAACCAGATCCCCATCGAAGGCGCACTGATCTCCATTGTTCGGGCGATCTTATGGGCCGCTAAAAACCTACAGCAAGCGGACGTTGACCCGGACACTGCACTCAGTGTGGATTGGGATGATAGTTACATCACCGATGCAGAGACCCGGATGACCCAGATGCGGGAAGATGCTCTCAGCGGACTGCTGCCCCGGTACAAGTATCTGGCCGCTCGGTATGGCATCAGTGAAGAGGATGCCCGCAAGCTTGCCGAGGAAGCTGCCTCCGAGAACAAACAGCCTGAACTGAGCTTCGGCGGGGTTGGCTGATGCTGGCCCCGGACTATCTCGACCACGCACCCGACCGGCTTGTGCTGCTCTGGCAGCAGGTAGAGGACGATATCCTGCGGGACGTGGCCCGGCGCATCCGGAAAATGGAGACCTTGACGCCGACAGCCAACTGGCAGCTCTGGCGATACCAGCAGGTGGAAGCTGTCCGACAGGACGTGGTGAAGCTTCTGGCCCGCTACACCGGCAAGAGCGAGGCCGAGATCCGGCGGCTCATGCAGCAAGCCGCTACCCGGGCCATGGAAGCCGAGGACGAGATCTACTACCACTACGGACTAAGTCCCACCCCCTTTGCGGAGAACGAGACCCTGCAGGCTCTGCTCAATGCGGGTTACCAGCAGACCGCCGGAACCTTTGCGAACCTGACTGCCACCACAGCCAACACCGTCAGCGGCCAATTTGAAGCCGCCCTCGACCGTGCGCATCTCAAAGTAAGCAGCGGTGCGTTTGACTACAAGAGCGCCGTCAAGAGTGCGGTGAACAGCCTGGCTGACACCATGAAGTATGTTACCTATCCCACCGGTCACCGGGATACGCTGGAAGTAGCCGCCCGCCGGGCTGTGCTTACTGGCGTGAATCAGACCGCCGCAAAGTTGCAGGTAGCCCGGGCCGACGAGATGGGGGTGGAGTTCTTCGAGACCACGGCCCACGGCGGTGCTCGGCCTTCCCACGCTGAGTGGCAGGGCAGGCAGTTCCACCGTGGCGGCGCTGTGGACTACATGGGCAAGCATTACCCGGACTTCGAGGCCGCCACCGGATACGGCACTGGGGCTGGACTTTGCGGCTGGAACTGCCGTCACACCTTTTTCGCCATCTTCCCGGAGCTGGGCGCACCGCCTGCATGGACCCAGGAAAGCCTGGAAGCCCTCAACGCCCGGGACATCGAGTACAGCGGGAAAAAATACACCCGGTACGAGATCAGCCAGATGCAGCGTGCCCGGGAGCGCACCGTGCGCAAGTATAAGCGCCGGTATCTGGCCGAAACAGAGGCCGGGGTGGACACCACCGCCAGTGCCGTGAAGCTCCGGCAGTCCCGTCAGGAGCTGGCCGAGTTTATCAGCGCCACCGGCGGCAGAGCCGACAGCGCCCGCACCAGCGTGGCCGGGTTTGGGCGGAGCGCCAGCAGTAAGGCAAGCTGGGCGGCAAAACGGCAAGAGCGACTGGATGCCGTTAACAACGATTTGACGGCGTTGCGTCAATCTGGTAAAATCAAA
>OJQU01000814.1_pt1 | contig 16373 bp, 13 predicted proteins | sample 1598981 | NCBI WGS metagenome assembly OJQU01 (sample SAMN03922514, study PRJEB24848) | human gut metagenome | isolation source: stool sample | host: Homo sapiens | place: Germany | collected 2010-02 | reverse complement strand
TTTCCTCGATTGCCTCTAAGTTATTCTCATTTATTTAAAATAGTTCATGCAGGAATGCCAAAGGGTAGATTCGTCAAGGCATTCCTGCACAGCCCTTAGAATGGATACTATTTCTCTTCACCAAAATTAACGGTATTCTCGACATTGTCCACATCATCAAAGACAGCCACGTTGCCGTTTGTTATCGTTACACGGAGGTCGGCACTATTAGGGCCGGCGATATTCACCGTCAGCTTATAATGATAATCCCGATAGATATTGTAATCGGTCACCAAGTCACCCCCAAGATAGAATTTATACTCTACATCGATCGGCGAAGAGTATGCTCCTCCACCCAAAGGATACTGATATTGCCCTCTTACCAATAGATAAGTGCATCCTTCCAAAGATCCGCCAGTCCCCGGCCCCATATCCTTCTTATTCTTCTCTTGCGCCGTGGTAGCTAAACCTGTACCCCGGATATTTTCCGCCATATAGAAAACTCCTTCTTTATCACCGAGTGTTATTCCTGATACAGGTATCTCCTCCGTATAGAAATTAGTAGATAAAGGACTTGAAATCGTTGGATATGTCGAGTCGTCATCATATAGCCGGGTTACTTTAGGTACATTTGACATAATAACCGGTTTCGTATCAATTAACTTAAAATTGCCAGAGGCCACTGAAGAGTTCACGGTCACGGTCACTTTCGCGAACGCCCTGTACATACGGGATAATACGACTAACTTCATGTCAGCCTCTGAGCTAGAGGGATCCTTCGTATAGTCGGTCGGTCCCGAAGATAGTATATTAGTACCTGTTGGAGCACCATCTCCTGAATAAGCAATACTTTTCGTTTTAGCCATCAGATCTGTTACAGAAAGGGTCTTAGGAATACCACTGGTACCATCATTACCAAATAAACTGGCGGTTGCCTCCGTCGCATTCATTTCCTCCGCATTTACGATAATATAAAACTCACTAGTCTCGTTCTTAAAACGCATATCATCCTTTGTTAATTGAATCAATAACTGGCTATAGTCAGTACCACCACTTCCCGGCACAGCCGTTATGCTATTCCTATCGGCAAAGACAGCTTTCAACAACTCGGTTCCATCCTTTTTAAACTGTAAAATCCATACGTTATATATATTAGTATCTCCCAATTTAAGAATTGTCGTTTCCGTTCCCGCTTTCGTCTCTACATCAATCGTACCCGGTACCCTTAACAGGAACTGGAAAGCACATTCCTCCCCTCCTTCGGATGTTGATGGTATCATTTCCTCATTACTACATGCCCCTAGCAGCAAGCATAGTATACAAAATAAACTTATTCTCATTTTCAGTTCCTCCTTATTCCCCTCCAACGGGATCTGTCACATTTTTTATTTCCGTGAATTCCAATATGCCCAATGTCAGTTCTGTTTCTTTAAAATCCCCAAAGAACTTCAAGGTAAATTCAAAGCTATAGGACATACCGGGCAAGAAAGTCTTACGAGCGGTAGCATTGAATACAAAATGACCGGGCACAGATCCACCATTTCCATTTTTATCATAATCTACCGTTAAATCAATTACAAACTGTAATTCCGACCCGCTTAAAGGCAATACTATTTTACGTGGATCTGAGGTATGAGGCAGGCCTACAGCTACGGAATTATTGAAAGAGCTAAAATCCACTCCGTTGTTTTCATTCGCAACTCCATCCGAATACCATGCATTATCCCCTAGCCGATAAGTTCTTGAATCAGATAAGTTTTTCATCGTTATAAAGTTTACACGCAAGCCTTTTACAGTAACAGGAGATACACTAGCCGCTTTTACCGACACCTCTACTTGCGAGCAAAGCCGCGTGAACGGATTCGTCAAGGTAACCGACATCGTGTTTTGTCCCGCTTTCTGGGGCTGGACAGTTATATCGTTCATGAACGTATACATAAAATCTTGCCCATTTTGCACGGTCACCAGATTTCCATCACCCAATTCCGGCGCATTCTCTTCATTGTAGGAAATGAAATAAAGGTTATATACACCCCGATACAAAAATAGGGCCTTGCCCGATTGGGCGGTGACCTTTCCATCCGCACCCACCACATAAGTACCTTCCGCCGAAGGAGTACCAGTCTCACCAGTCCCAGTCTTAGTACCGGTCTCAGTCTTAGTCTCCACCTTGAAAGCATAGACTTTAATCAACGCTTTATCATTCAAGACTGAAACGGCCGCAGCCTTGGTTACATTCGCTTGATAAAGATCGAACTCCAAGGCAACCTTATCACCTTCCCCTTCTTCCCAAAAAGATTCCTTTTGGCAACCCACCAACGTGACCAAAAGCCATAGACTTACAAAACTTAATACATATCTCATATCTCCTCCCTTCTTATTTAAATACCCACACTCGTATTCTGATCCGTACTATTTTGCCAATCGTATACGGTTACGCCCTCGAATGTACCTTCCATCTTATCAATACGTATCTTATAGACATAATGATAACCCGCCAACCATTTCACCCCGCTTTCGGAAGAAATAGAGGCAGTCTCAAACTCACGTTCCACCCCGTCTACATCCACTGTCAAACGGAACGACAATACTTGCTCGGCAGCGTCCATCGGGGCTACGAGACAAGATATGTTCGGTTGCGTCAACGAGGTTTCCAATATTTTCGAACCGGTCAACTCTATCGAGGATGTCCCCGCTAGGCCATTCAGACGCCCTAGTTCCTCCCCTGTCCCGTTCAATCGCATGTCCGCCTTACCGATTTGCAGACGTCCGGTGTTACTACGTATATCTATTTTTTTCAGCGTTAAGATCTCATCGCTGGCATTCGCAGACTTATAGATATAGAAACTCACCTTTGTCAAGGCATGGAACAATTGAAGGCTGATTATCTTTGAGGTTTTGGAAGCCTGAACCGGCTTAGCATAAAGGTAATCGATCTGTTTACCATCGAATGTATCCGCATCCCGGACCGTGACCTCGACAGAGTACACGCCGGAGGAGGCTGTTACGTTAATGGCCTTACCTTCTTCTTCCGTAGGATAATAAGCATACACATCCGTAGCGGTACTACCCAGCAGTGGCGCGGATTCACATCCCCATGTTACTCCGGATTTGGAATACACCGGATTCACCCATGTATCACTGGAGTTCTTCAAATACAATTTCACGTTATCCACAGAGGTAGTCACTGCCTTCGTAACAGCGTCGTCAGCCAAAGAGACCGATCGCAGCTCAAGGGTGGAACCTGCCTCCACCTCCGGTATCCCGTCTGACTGGCAAGCTCCCAACAGGGAACAGAGGGCCAATCCCCAACCTAGATTATATAAATTTTTCATATTCTTCATTCTTTATAGATTTTAAATGGATCAAGTGGCGCTAACAGGATTGTCGGGAACCGTTGTCTCCTTAAACCCCATTACTTCCACGGAAGTCAATATCAATTCATCGGATGACGTGAAGTTATATACATAGTTCTTACTAGCCCCAAATGTGTATGCCGGCTGAGTAAATGTTTGTTGTGTAGCCTCTGGACTTGAAGCACCGTCAAGCGTACGGGAAACGCTTAGCTTGAAACTCATACTCGCTCCCGGTCTTAAGATACAGACGAAAGTATGCTTATCGCTAGCTACGGTATTATCCCCTGTATGCAACATCTCGATCGTTTCAGAAGAAGAAGCACCAGTCCGGATGCCATTGCCTGCCAAGGTAGCCGTCACATACTTATATTTTGTAGTAGTCCCCCCTGATGAGGCATAATTAATTGAGATCGTGATCTTCGCCGCTACCGGCATGAAGGTAAAGTTTACCTTGTTACTACTCAAGGTAACGTTAGCACCTTTCGCCTCCAGTTTATTGCTTTGCCAGAAATTCTGATATGATTTCTGGTCTTGCAGAATAAAGGTGAAAGCTGCCGGATATGAGGCCGAGAATGAAGAAGCCGTAGATGATCCGGAAACCGTCAACGATTTTCCCGCCGTTTTCGGAATCCACCCGTTCGTGGCATCCTTTCGGTAAGTCACGGTTTGGCTCCCGTCATTGATCTGTATCTCATCGTCCGTACTAAAGCTACTCTTATCATAGTTCGTAGCGTCGACGGCACGGGTAGACAGAGAAGAAACGATCTCCGCCGTCACCTCCAAGGGCTGTCCACCTTCCAGATCCACCTCTGAGGTACAGGCGGGGGCGAGCAATAGCAATAAGCCTCCGGACAGGTGGAGCATGGTTTGTCGTATATTCATAGTATAATGTATCATAATGCTATATAGTTGTTAAGTTAAATTTCCTCCAGCCATGATCTCATCCGTCCATTTGCCGATGGTACAACTTTCCGGGATCAGCATGTCGTTATGCAAGGTCAAATTATATGTATAGTGGTAACCGGTCCGCAAGGCACAACCCGTTAAGGTAGCCTTGTAGGTAACACCATCGCAAGTGAGAGAGACCGTTAGATCCGTAGCGGAGGTTCCCGCGCTACCACCTACAGCCCTTAGGATACCACACCATTCATATTTCCGGGATGCATCGCCCGGGTAAGGCCGATATAGCGTGATCGTCTGGTTCGTAGATACAGCCGTACGTATCCCCGTCGCCGCTACCGTAACGGCATCATTGGCGATAGAGGTCTCACGCTTCACGGTAAACATCAAGGTCAACTTCGAATTGACGTGCGTAAAGGGCTTGCCGCTCGACGTAAAGTCCAACGTACCGTCGCTGGATGTGGCATCACCCGTTTTCAGCAGGTTACTGGCCAAATAAGCAGCGCTCGTGGTTTGAAACTGGTTGATGGCCGAGTAATCCGCCGGAAACTGCGCCGAATACGTAACGGCAGGCTCCAAGGTCACAGGCGAGGTTCCCACCACGGTCCATGCGGAAGTCCCGTCATACCGATAGCTGGCCGATTGGGAAGCCGCCGTCCCACTTGCCTTTTTTGTCCTTGTCACCTTTATCTGATCGCCGGAAAGGAAGGATGTCCTATCGAAACCATTATCCGAGCTAACCGCCTCGCCGCTTTTGGTAACAGGGCTGATCTCGGCAAGTACCGTCACCGGGATTCCCTCCGGAGCGGAAAGCCCCGTCTCTATCCCGTTCGTGCAACCGGAGAGAGCCAGCGCCATGTTTAAGGCTCCCATCCATGCTAAACTGAGGTTCATGTAATTCATATTCATATTTTTCTTTTTATGCCGTAATTAATAGCCGCCGGGCTTAACGTCTCCCGTTCCTGCTGAACCGCTCTCCATCCAAGGGACGATATTGGCGTTCACCGTAATCGCTCGGTTGGATAAGGTTATTTGTATTTTGTGGGTATGTCCTCTTTTCCAAGTGATCTGACTTAGGTTGGCGGATAACGTCCGGTCATCCGTAGTGCCATCCCGCTTGCCGACCACTACCGTAAGGGTCATGTCAGTCGATACCAAAGGAGCCACCAGCCCATAGCCTACCTCCACCGGAACACCCGCGGCACCGCAAAGTATGGCGGTGGTTTTACTCGACGCATCGTTTTTAGGGGTAAAAGTGAGTTCGGCGACCGTTGTTCCTCCACCAAGCGCTCCATCCGCGATCTGCATCGTTCCCGTGCCGGTAGTGAACGCATTGGGGGATGTCTTCAACGTTATCTTCTTCACGTAATCATAGGTCGTATTCACGGAACGTCCCGTGGCGGATTGCATCGTGAAGGAAAGGCGGGCCAGCGCATGTTGCAGGTAGATTTCCGGCTGATAAGTATCGCTTGAGGGGGAACCGCCGGACGGCGTGGTATTACTGGCCGTAATAGCGGTAGCCTCTCCTACCGTGTTGCTGGCGGAACCGTACATATAATCGGTAGCGTCAGAATCCCATCCCTTGCCGCCATAGAAATTCTGGTGAACGGGAAGGGTGGTCGCTATAGTATGCGTCGTGGTAGTCGTTGATTTTGTCAAGATGGCGTTCGCCGGGCTATAGGCATAGATCCGGGCCTTTACACTCGATAAATTCACAGTGGGATCGCCTACCCAATCGTTTCCGCCGCTACCTACCGACTGATAGGTGAAGGTGGAAAGGCCAGCATTTCCCGCCGTACCAACCCCGCCATAGGGAGTATAGCCGTCCTCTGCTTTAGTAACGAAAAGTTTTACCGCGTTAATCCTTCCCTCACCCTCCGTCGTGGAGGTTCCGCTTATGATGGAGCGGGTCTCGACACCGCTCATGTGGAATACGGGTTGTAAGAATGCCCCTGTCGTGTCTTCCGGCAAGGAGTCGTCGGAGGAGCAGCCGGATAAGAGCGCCAGTATCGCCAACAGGCCTACACCGAGGTGTAGCGGACGTGCGTTTTTGTAAATATCCTGTATCATAGGTCGTATAGTTTTTTTAGATAGTCGTACTTGTATTGTCGGATGATTCATTCGTCCACCCTACCACATTGAAGCCGTCCAGCTTAAGGCCGGTACCGTGGATGGAGATGGTGTATGTATATTTATTTCCGGCGGACCATTCGCCACCGTCGGTAATGGTGTCTAGTTTCATTTCCTTGCCATCTACTACGACGGTCAAGGTAGCGGCGGTAACATTTGCAGTGCCGGAGGGGAATGGTACGCCGTAATTGATGAACTCGATTCCGTCTGTGGTAGCGGCAACGGTTACGCCGCCATTTACCGTGTACTCGTACTTTACCGGTGTACCCGCCTTCGCTCCGGTTAGGTTGCCGAGGGCTCCGTCCTTTAGGCTCATGGTGGTGGTACCATTCGTTTGTAGTGTCGGGATGGGGCGACTATAGGTTATTTTTGTTAGGTTGCAAGGACCGACGTAGTCCGTGTGTTTCTTGAACTTTAGGCTTACCAAGCAAAAGGCATGCTTAAGGCCGAGGTTTATCTTCTCGCCTTTTGGATCGGAGGCTCTGTGGCCGTTATCGGCTATGGGTTGAGTTGTTACAAAGGTATTCGTGGAAGTGTTATAGGCTACACCATACATATAATCGTTACCGGGAACTGTGAAATCCAAGGAGGAGGCATTCGTTACCGTATTCGAATAGGCTATGGCAGTGGCTCGTACCGGGATGGTATAGACCGGGGAAGAGGCATTTCCGGCCGCGGTTATCGTAGTGGCATCCGTGACTGGATAGCAAGAGTAGACTATGGCTTGCTGGGTGCTTAGCCAGATCGTTTGATCCTTACCGTTTATCGTAGCGGGTTTTAAGGAACCCTCTTGGAGGGTGTATTGGCCGTATGTACCATGGGGGGATGTGCCGTAATGGTTTTCACTTGCCACGTTATTTACGGCGTATAAGCCGATGGCCTTTATATCGCCGGATGTGGCAGTGGCCTTGGTGAGGGCTACGCTGGCGATCTGCGGGGACAGGGCGACAGGGGTATCCGGATCAACCGGGGGTACGATGGGGTCTTCGCCATCCTCGCCGCCGCAGGCGAAAAGGGAAAGCGATACTGTTGTTAATAATAGGTATCTATACGGTTTCATATTTATCGTTGTTTATATTGTTCGTTTATTTGCCACCCGGTTTTATTATTTGCCACCCGGTCTGATTGTTACTACACGGGTTTCGTATTCCGTGTTTCGTGTTTTGTTGTAGAGACGGGGCACGCCCCGTCTCTACAACCCTAGACTGTAGGTTAATTAACTTTCAAATCATCATTGCCGGTTCCTGTGCCCCAATCGGCTACGGTTACGGTGCCTATGGATAATTCCTTACCGCTAAGTTTTACGGTATAGATGTTTTCTTTCCCCTGCTCCCAAGTAACTCCTGTCGCATTATCAGCTAACGCTACCTCATAATCCGCTCCATCAATCGTAAAGATGGCTTTGGTATTATTTAGGGCTTGGTTAGTTATCGGCAAAGCCAAGATGCTGAATCGGTATGAAGCCCCTTTAGCTGCATTATCGTCTGATAAACCAGAGTCTCCTTTCTTTTTCAAGGTATAAGTAGCGCCAGTAGCAAACTCACGGATATAAGATCCCGTTGTCAAGGAACTATTATTAGCCAAGGTTCCCTTATCAATATTCATCGTAGCAAGAGGATTGCTATTACCGCTTACCTTTTGATTAGGTACATCCTTCAACTGTATCTTCGATAGCACACCTTTATTCTTATAAGTTCCATCATTGTAAATGCGGAAACTAACCAAAGTCAAGGCATGCTTCATGGTTAGATCAACAGAGGCATCTATAGAGGTTTCCTTTTTCGTGTTGCTGGCAGTTATCCAATTCGTCTCAGAGCTACCTTGGTCCGCCCACATATAATCGATTTCACCTTTCGCTGAATTAATCTTTGCCTTATTGGTATTTGTCGTTTCAGAGTTGTCTATTAATGTCGAGGGATAATCCCTATGCGCATCATCAGTCTCTCCCAAAAAGACCGTTACCGGGATCGTGGAGTTATCCGTAGCGGTATTATCAGATAATACTAGAGCTGTGGTTGTGGCTAACTCTTGATTTGTTCCGGGCTGATAAGCCGGATAATAAGCGTATATCTTTGCCACTTCGGAGGTCAGATAGATCTTTTTATCTCCGCTTTTCCAACCTGCGGTTCCTGTCGTCGAATAAGTATATAATGCGTAATTATTGCTTTTCGCATTCGTATAAGGATCTTCACCCGATACGACTGTCCCCTTTAAGCGTGCGTACACCGCCACGCTTTTCATGACATCATCTTTGCTAGCGTTAGCTTGGGTACCCGAATTTATCACGCTTTTCGTAAGCGTCACCCCCGCCGTAATCCCCAGCTCTACGGCATCCGGCTGGTTGGAAGGGAGGATGGAGGGGATATTGTCCTCGTTGCTACAGGCAGCCAAGAAGAAGGGAGAAAGAAAGAGTAGTTTATAGTTTATCAGTTTTCTCATGATTACTTTTTTTGATTCGTTCTATTAATTGTTCAATTCGTTTAGTCAGTCAGTGGATCAAGTCTAGGTTACCATCGACATACGAGGGAGTCCATTCGGCTACCTCCACGGAGGAGATACCTAAAGAGGCATCGTAGATATCCAACGTGATCACGTGAGAGAAACCGGGCTTGAAATTATCCTCAGATATTTCATCACCCAACTTCACGGATACGTCGGTAAAGGTACCGATCGAAGTCTCGACCGTTATTTTCACATTGCCCGGATCGGGTGTAGGCGGCAGATACAGGCAGCCCAGATCGATGGGACCGACATTTGATGCCCCTACCGTGGCGTTGCCGGCAGGCTCAAGGATCACTTCCGAGGAACCGGAGAAGACAGCCTCGCCCGTAGCCAGCGGAACATTTACCGCCGTAGGTATGCTTTTCACGATAATCTTGTTCACCTTCACCTCCAGTCCTCCGGCATCATGCTTCTTTGCCTTGAATACCAGCTGGGTAAGCAAGTGGGCGTAATTCAATGAGCGATTCGCCTCGACCCCGGCGACGGTATTGCCCGTAAAACGGTTGCCATCCCACTTATTACCCGCCAAGGGGCCGGCGTACATCAAGTCCATATGCCCGTCAAGGGTATAGCTTACGGTACCCTCGGTGGCATCGTACGAGTTATCGCCCGCCACGGGAGATACGCCGACCAGATACACGTTCGCTCCCATGCGGGGATAATGGTGCTTACGAGAGGCATCCCATGAGATACTCCCGCCTACCGCCACATCAGCCGTCCGCTCTACCCATTCCTCGTAGAATACGGCATCGGCCCAACTTGTGGTCACGTCGGATACGGGGGTGGAGAAACGATCGGCAAGACTCGTATAGTCGGGAACACCTGTGATGGCGTCGAGACGGGTCACGCAAAAGAGGGTGGTCTTGAACGCCTCCGCCTCTCCCACTTCCGCTTTCGTGCTTATGGACGTGTCCGGGTACGTCGCCCGAAGCTCGATCGGAGGATCGGCGGAAGGTATCTCACCTCCCGCCTCACCATTGTCCGAGCAAGCGGCCAACGATCCCATGACTATCATCGACAATATGTATATAGAGAGTTGTCTCATGATGGTTGAGGGATATTTGGGATTATTTCAAGTCAACGGTTCCGCCGTTACCCTGTTTCCATTTGTTGACAGTGGCTTTCACTTCCAGTGCCTTCACATTATCTCCTGTAGGTTTGTCTGGCTCGGTAATGTTCAACGTAACCGTATGGGCATAGCCTTCTTGGGCATTCAACTTTTCACCTGCATTCTTTGAGTCCATCACCGGGACATTCAAGAAGGTACGATCCGTACCGCCTACGTTGATCGTTACGTTCAGCTTGATATCATTAGACGGAGCGAGCATCACTGCCGGGCTAATCGTAGAAGCTGTCGTGGAAAGGGTGGTTGTCGTGATATTGGGAACAGAGAAATCGGAGGCAGTAGCCCAATTCACGTCACCATTTGTCAGGTTCACGGATTGGGGCAATTGCGTGCCCAAAACCTTGATGCTCTTGATGGATACGTCCTTTCCGGCCCATTCTCCTTTGTTATCAGCCACACTAGTGTAACTAGCGGCGAAAACCAATTGGGTGGTCTTGTGGGAAAACGTCAACTTACATCCCTCCTGACTTGGTAACGCTGCTGTTCCGGCATCTTGATCCGTACCGATCGTCATGACATCCTGCAATCCGTCTACCTTACCGAAAACTACTTTTGAGGACTCGATTGTTCCGGAAGGAACGACCGCCGTGATATGGGAGTTTTTAGGACTCGCCTGCGCATTATCATAATACAAGGTGGGAGTCAAGGTAATATCCGTCTCTTTCCCAGCTGTAAATACAGCGCCGGCTACGTTGGCACGAGTTTTCAATACCTTTGTACTCGCATCGATCTCATTCTTGTAAACCGGATTAAAACTAGCCCAATCATGCGCCGGATGTCCTTCTCCGGTCGCCACGTCCACCATCACCACGATACCTTCCACCTGCGATCCGCTCGTGATCGGGGCTTTAGTCGTGAGACCTTCCACGCTTTGTGTCAATTTGATCGCTACCGGAGCGTTCGCCGTACCCAAATCGGGAGTAATCACATCCTTGTCGTTCGAGCAGCTTGCCGCTAACAGGGCCACAGCCGCCATTGTCAAAATCTTTTTCATTCGTCTTGTAATTTTAAAGTATTAATAAAAAATATGAATTAAATAATCTGGTCTATAAATCGGCGTTGCCGCCATTGCCCGGTTTCCACGGGGTGACGGTTGCCGTTATCTTTACTTGGTACTCCTCGAAGGGGTCCGGTTCCTTGGGTTCCTCGGGAGTATCGGGGTCGTCCGGTTCATCCGGATCAACGGGTATCTCAAGCGAGATCTCGATATCGTAAGCCCCTCCACTCTCGTTGCCCTCGCCGCCGAACGAGACGGGGAGATCCTTGAAATCCTGCCCGGAGGCGGGATCACCTTCCGGTGCGAGCGTCATGTCAAGCGTCAAGGAGGCCTTGGGCTGCACCAGCACGAATCCGGGGAGCGTCACTACGCCATCCACCACGGGGATACCATTCCCGTCATCGGAAGAATAGATGATCACCGAGCTGGTCTCCCCGACCGGGACCACCTCTCCATCCGACAAGGACACCTTAGCTACCGAGGCTAGCCCGTTCAGCTTGACGGCATGTACGCTATACCCGTCCGGCGCTCCCTTGACACGTAGGCGGAAGCTGAGTTGCGTCAGCAGGTGCTTATGGATCAAGGGCGTTTCCGTAGCGTCGAAACGGCGGGACAGGGAGCCGCTCCGCTCATCGGTCAGCATCAAGTCTTCCTGCCCCGTCAGCTCGTACCGTACCTCGCCGTTCACGTGGGGGGCGGCGGGGTGATAGCTGCGGATGAAAAGCGCGGAGCCGTCCGTGGGATAATAATGTTCCGGGTCCAAGAGGATATCGCCCTCCGTGGCCGTCCCCGTCCAATGCTCCGTGTAATCGCCGGCGGAAGTGCCTACGGCGATGGATACGGGCGTGGAGTCGAAAACGTCCACGGCGGCACGGGTCTGGATACCGGTGTAAAGGCGGATCGGGACGGCGGGGCTTACCTTCAAGGAGAGATCCAGCGTATCACGGCCCGAGGACATGGCCTCATGCAGGCTCGCGGTCAGGTTCTCCTTGTAGCTGAAACGCTCGCCGCCGGCGGTCTCGAACGAGAGCGTGCAGACGTTGCTCCGGTCCGAGCCGTCCTGCGTCACCGTACCCAAGATACCCGCCACGGCTTGGTAAACGCCCGCTACGCCCGTAGCCGAGGCACGGAAATCAAGGTCGAGCACACCCACTCCTGTCGCTATCCGGTCGGACAAGCGCACCGACGAGGCTATCCCGTCCAAACGGCCCTCCACCTTGCCCCGCCGAAGCCTTTCCCCGCGTCGATGGTAAGGCGCAAGATCCGGCGGATATCCTTGGGGGTCGATGAGATCGCGGTCTCATCGCCATCGGTCACCTTAATCCCCGTCACGCTCTCCACGTAAAGAGGGCTATCCAGCGATACCAGCAGGCTGTCGCTTCCCGAGGGAAGGGCGGCGGCATAGGCTTTCCCCAGATTCTCCGTATCGCCCAACCGGACCTCGGCGGGGTCGGCGCCGGCGATCAGCAGAGCGTACTCCCCCACCACGAGCCGCTCGCTCCACGACCACGTAGACGGCGTTCCGGCGGGCTCTTCCTTCCCCGCCACGCGGGAACCATCCGCCTTATAAGTGAAAACGGCCAAGGGAGTATCGCCTGTATGTCGCACGGATACCCGCAACAATCCCTCGCCGGAACCGGGAACGGGTGGTTCCGGATCGTCCTTACCGCAAGCTCCCAAGACGAGTAAGCCGAGTAATAAAAAAGCTGTTTTTTCCGATAAATGTCTTAATCTCATATACTAGTTTATCTATAGTTTTTCCTTTCCCTCTGTACGGGCCGGTTCCCTGCCGTCGGGGAGGGTCTCTCCCTAGCGTTAGGGATGATGCCTCCCCAGCGTTAGGGACGATGCCTCCCTAGTGTTAGGGATGATGTCTCCCCTGTGCTAGGGATGATACCTCCCCCGGATCAAATCTCATCCGGGCTCTCGGAGTCGCCTCCCCCGGCGCCCACGGTGAGCGGCAGCTTGTACTCGATCGTGCGGGGAGACTTGAGCAAGGTGACGCCTTTCGAGAACTGCGTCACGATGCGTAGCTTGTACTTGCCGTCGGTCAAGGCCGGTACGCGGGCGATGATACGGCTGGGGTCGTTTTGCGTGAGGCGGCGGGTCACGGGCGTAACCTTCTCGCCGTCTTCCGACACGAAAAAGATACCTACCGAGCTGTCCGCCCCGTTAATACGGATACGGTCGCCCTCAATCAGTATGTCCTCGTTCGGGGTGATAGAGCCGTTGGACAATCCCGTGAAGGTATCGGTCACCATGCCGATGCGCCCCACCTCGGACTTGGCTCCTAGAACCTCCACGCCCACCTTGCTCAATGCGTCACGCATCTCGGCGGAGGGCACGATATCGAGCGTCAGCTTATGGATAGCGGGATCGAACTTCGCCGTCTCGCCTCCCCAAGGGCCCGTGATACGAGGCGTGTACTGGCACACCTCGGTGAGTAGGCTGTAGCCCATCATGATATGCTCCCGCACGATGCGGTCGCGTTGCTTGATGATAGAGAGCAAGGTGTCATACTTGATCTCGGAGCCTTCCTTGATGATGGCGTTGGCTATATTCTCGTTGTGCAGGGTGTCCTTTTGGGTCAATACCTCCGCTACGTAGTCGTTGTCGTCATCCTTGGTTAACAAATTCGGCCGAAGCCATACTTTCCAGTAATACTCGTTTGCCATGATTGGTTTGTTTTTAAGTTGTTTATAATTCGTAATGTGTGATCTTATTTGTTTGTATTCTTTACATGTCAGTTTGCTTGCACGCAACGGACAGCGAAACCGTAAGCCTTGCCACTCACGGTCGCTGAAGGGGTCGAGGTCAAGTTGTATTTAAATTCAATGTACCAGCCATATTCATTATAATAATCTTTTCGTGAATTCGCCCCAAATAAGGAGAAACTTGGAGCTAGACCTCCATTAAACGAACAGGGGGTTCCATCAATATTACGCTCGGGGTCCCTTAAAAGACCGGTACTTATTTCACGCATCCTGAAAAAGGGGAACCATGCGTAATCCCCTTGCGGTGTCTCATATTTTATTCCATTCATGATATGGAAGGAATTCTTGTTGACAGCGATCCCTGTCGTTTTCCAGTCGGAGTTTACTAACATTTGAAACTTGTTAGTACCCCACGAAAAACCACTCCAGATATTTTTCATTGCCGTATCATCGAAATCCGGGACTCTCCATCCGGCCGGGCATGGATCGTACAGGGCCTTCGCCGTAGGTCCCCACGAGCCATCGGCCGCCTTATAGCCTATATGGAATTTTGATGGATTCCGGATGGTATTTTCCAAACTGTTACTATTCACCTTTTCAAGATCAATAATCTCCCCATCCCCGTTAAACATCAATCCCTTGTCATCCCTTCCGCCATCGGCGGAGCCTGGCATCGGGTCTTTACGACCCCATTGATAAATGTTGCCGTAAGCACGAGCGGATTCCAAGGGGTTTGTCGTAGACCACGTATTGCGAAGGGCTCCCAAATTGCGATCCATGATTACCTTGCCGAAGAAAGCTCCGGACGTGGCATCAGTCCAGGCGTCTCCGGCGTACGTATGTACCGTGCCCCCGGCGCTAGCGCTCTTGGCCGTCCGGATAGCCTCTTCCCTGTTCGCCGCCGTGATCGTTCCCGACAGGCGTGCCGGCACGTAATCCGTGATCCATAGATGCCAGCTCCAGAGGATCGTGGTACCATCCGCAGCGTACGCCGCGATCACGGCGTTGCCGCCTTGCGTGACCGGCACCCTCACGTGGACAAGGGCATTTGCCCTATCGCCGATATTCGTATAGTTCACCAGATTCTGATGGTTATAGCTACCCGCCTCATTGCTGACGGCGTAACCCATCACCAAATCACCCGAGGTTCCGGCGTCCTTGCTCTGCCACAAGACACGGACGCTACCGATCGTCTTATCGGACAGGTAGGTGTTGTCGCCACCCGAACCCGCCTCGTGCTTATAGGGGTTGAAGCAGATGTTCGTACCGGGACGCATCATGAAGCAGTTCGATGTCTGGACGAGGTTCGTGCTGATCACAGGAGTCTGGTCCAGCAATTGGATACGGGGATCGCCGCGGTAGTCGGTGTTCCGGATATTTATCGTATAGTTGTAGTTCGTGCTCTCCAAAAGGTTGAAATCCGACACGTCGTTCCCTCCCAGATAGGCCCGGTAGTACATACGTTCCAACCCGTCTTTGCTGTCCACCACGAGCTCCATATAGGTAGCAGAGGCATGGGCGTACTCTTTCGTACGGTAATACTCGGAGGTCACGCTACGGGACTTGCCTTTCGCGTTGGCGGGCATCCAAGTGGTTAACGAGCCTTCGTTTTTGGCATCGGCACCTTTCAAGCGGTACAAGTCCTTGTATTCCACCGTGGAGATCGGGTAAAGATCGCCCTCGAAGCGAAAGTCGGTCTCCGTCGGGGACATAAGATAATAGACAGTGGGCACTTGGCAGAGTTTTACCTCCTTCAAGGTATAGTCGGTACGCAATCCCTCGGCGAACTTCCAGTTCACCGTGAGACGCACGGCGAGGCGCTTCAAAAGGATACGGGCATCGCTACCGTCCGCACTTTGGATGACGATCTTGCCCTCATTCGTCACGTTCACGTTCTTCAAGAGGATGAAGTAAGGCATGGCGTTAATGTCGTTGGTACCACCATCCCCTATCCCATTGATGGTGGAGGCATCGGCAAGCCTTCCTTGAAGGTCGCTCCAGCTAAGGCTGCCGGAAAATTCGGATATGGCGTTCGAGGAGCCACGGGCCACGATGATAAGCTGGCAGTTCTCGCAAGCAACCAAGTCTACGGTCAATGTTGAGCCAGTGGCTTGGCTGACTGTAGGGGTTAGCTTCTTGAAATTCCTGTTGGAATCATACTGCAAGATCTGCAAGTTATGGAGTTGGTCCGGCTTGGCACTGGCCAAGGCATCCGCCTTTGTCCGGACAGCGGCAGGCACCAGACGAACGTCGAAGGCCCCGTTATTCCTCGCCCCTACGCTCTTCGTCCCGGATGATCCGGCATTCAGTGACGCCGCATCCACCTCGTCGGCGATACCCACGCACAAGGATACCTCCACCGTCTTGCCTCCACCCGTAGACGGGCAGGGTGAATCGAGACGATCCTCACAACTTGACATTCCTAACATCGATACTATTGACATCATCATCAATACTGCTTTTTGTAATTTTACACCTATTTCCTCCATAACTGCACGTGCTTTTTCACTACTACATTTCACATATTTTTACTTGAAAGCACCTGTCTCTTTCTTACGCAGAAAGAGACAACAGGAGTATAAACGCTCCTATCCGCTGTTTTTCAAGCCCTTGAAAATGTTAATAGGACAAGGCACGTCACGCTTGACGGCTCGCTATTGTTTGTCTTT
>OJQU01000789.1_pt1 | contig 16803 bp, 10 predicted proteins | sample 1598981 | NCBI WGS metagenome assembly OJQU01 (sample SAMN03922514, study PRJEB24848) | human gut metagenome | isolation source: stool sample | host: Homo sapiens | place: Germany | collected 2010-02 | reverse complement strand
ATCGCTCGTCGGCAGCGTCAGATGTGTATAAGAGACAGCCGTATAGTTCCAAACGAGCCAACGCTACGCCCCGAATCCTGAATACGGCGCCCTTTTTCAACATGGTTTAGGCGCCTTTTAAAAACCGGATGCCTCCTCCCGCCAAGCCAGCCTTTCCGGAATTTTCCTCCAGCCGTATATCTTCATTCACCGGCTCCATGAACCCCGGTAATCAAGATGACACGGAACCAAAATATACTCGCCTTCTCCTCAGCCCATTACGCAGGCTACGTCATGTGTACCGTTCCCAATACCTATCGGGAGGAGATGGACCGGCAGACGTCCCACCCCTCCTGCGGCTTTTACGCAGCCTCCTATGTCCTCAATTGCTTCAATCCTGATGCCGCATGGACGAATATGGAGCTTTTAAAATTGGCCGTTCAATATCCCCTCACCAATCGTGCAGAGGGCTGTTTAAGCGAGGTAGGGGAAGTTTTCCATCCCCACGATTTTGCCCGTTTCATCCATGCGAGAGCCAACGGAAGCTGCTCCGCCGCCTGCCAGTTATTTCATGAACAAACCATCCGGGACACCATTGATCAGGGAGGGTATGCCCTCGTTCCTTTTCAAGTTATCAATGATAAGCAAAACGAAAAACACGGTTTCCCCCGGACTGGCGTCCAGTGGACGGACCTTCCGCATGCACATTGGTGCGTTATTGCCGGATATGCAACAACGGATAACTCCAAACTGCTCGCCAAGCACTGGGGAGAAAACCGGTTATTTGATATAGATGAGCTCGGTAACAGCAATCAAGGGTGTTATCCCCTCCAGCAAACCAATAACATCACAGCACAGCGCGCCTCCAAAGTGCAGTTGCTGCAGAACCAAATCATCACCATCCTGCCCGCGCAAGCTTCGCCGGGCCGCCGGAGAGGCTGCGCCTGCTGACCTGCAAGGCATCTTCATCGGTCTCCCGCTCTAAAAAAGCCAAGCCCATGGAAACGGCTTTTCCGTCCAGTGAAGCAGGGAGGCACGCAGGCTCGGATAGAGGGACCGTTTCATGAGGAAGGAGCCCTGGGAAACGGTCCCGGTTTAAAAAAATGCCACGGAGCCTGCCTTCGTGAACAGCGTTCTGGATTCCAGACAGGTTGCCGAAGTCCATTTCCGGAAACCGCCCCCCCTTTTAAGGATGTGAATGAAGCTCAGGAGATACGGCAGTCGTTGAGCAGCTCGTCCATGTAGAAGGTCATTTCCGCCAGGGCCTCACGGTATTCCGTCTGGGGAAGGAGCCACAGGATTTCACGGGCAGCCTCGTTTTTCTCCAGAGCCACCTGGATCGACTTGTCCAGGGCCTCCGCAAAAACGGGGTTGTCCTGAAAGGCGGAGTAATCCACCACTTCACGGTTTTCAATGGCGTCCCTGAGCGTGGCTTCCACGTTCCTGTCCCCGCATTCCAGCAGGTTGAAGATGGGGAGGGTCAGCTTGCCCTTGGTGGCGTCCGTGTGGAGCGTTTTGCCGGCATCGTCTTCATCGCCCACCATGTCCAGGCAGTCGTCGTAGATCTGGTAGGCCACCCCCAGCAGGTCTCCCAGCTGGTAAAGGGATTCCTCCACTTCCGGGGCCACTCCGGAGATCCACGCCGCGCCGCCCGTAGCGGCGGAGAACAGGGAGGCGGTTTTTTTCCGGATGATTTCAAAGTATTCCTCGCGGGTCATGCTCAGGTCATACAGGCGGCTGGACTGGGCCACTTCCCCCTGGCATACGTCCCGGACGGTGTTCGCCAGCCTGCGGCAGAATTCCGTGCTGCCGAATTCCGTGCCCAGCACCATGGCATGGGAAAAAAGAACGTCCCCCAGGAGCACGGCCAGGCTGTTGCCCCACAGGGCGTTCGCAGTAGCTTCATCACGGCGCTTGTCGGCCTCGTCAATCACGTCATCGTGCACGAGGGAGGCCAGATGCACCATTTCCAGCAGGGCTCCCAGCCGGATGTGGGCTTCCTTGATGCCGCCCGTGGCGCCGGCTACCAGCAGAACCAGGGCCGGCCGGAGCATTTTCCCCTTGGACTGGCACACTGTTTCCATGTAGTCGGTGACTTCCGGGTCAAAACAGGATGCCTGGGCTTCCACAAACTCAGAAACTTGCTTCAATTCCGGCTTGACCAGTTGAAGATAGTGCTTCTGGGATCGTAATTTCGAAAAGAACGGGATGGACATGATATGGACGAGGGCCGGCGCTGGTCAGCGCCGCAGGAATTGTGGCATATTTGAAGTTCTCTAGCAATGTATTTCACAGGCCATCTTTGCATGGCCAGGCGGCAATGAGCCAAACCCGCGCTGCCGGACGCCGGGAACCCTGCGGAGATAAGGCTCACTTTGACCTTGAGCCGGGATGTTTTCCTTCTACACTGGCCTATCATGAGAGCCTTGGTCTATGATTGCAGCGCGGGCATCAGCGGAGACATGAATCTGGCCGCCCTGATTGATTTGGGCGTGGACAGGGAAAGCCTGGAACGGGAGCTGTCCAAATTGCACGTGCACGGGGAATGGAAACTGGAATGCCGCCGTGCGCAGCAGTCCGGCATTCAGGGAACGCGGATTGACGTACTGACGGTGGAAGAAGGCCATTCCGGCCACGGCCATGCACACCATCACCGGACCATGGCGGATATCCGCAGGCTTATTGGGGCAAGCGGCCTTTCAGACGCCGTAAAGCGGACGGCCCTTTCCATTTTCTCCCTGCTGGCGGAGGCGGAGGCCCAGGTGCACGGCACCACGCCGGAGGAAGTCCATTTCCATGAAGTGGGAGCGGTGGACTCCATCATTGACATCACGGGGGCCGCCATCTGCCTGGAGCTGCTCCGGGCGGACGCCGTCTTCACCGGACCGGTGGAACTGGGCTCAGGCACCGTGACCTGCCAGCACGGAACGATGCCCGTTCCGGCCCCGGCCACGGCCCTGCTGGCGAGCCGCTTCCAGTCCACCCTGAACGGAACCGCCCATGAGGCCACCACTCCCACCGGAGCAGCTTATATTGCCGCCCTGGCGCGGCCTGTCCCGGCCCCGCTGGCGGGCCGCATCACCGGAACCGGCTACGGCATCGGCCACCGCCAGGGGCTTCCCCTGCCGAATATCCTCCGGGTGATGCTGGTGGAAACGGAGGAACAGGAGAGTTCCCCGGAATTGCTGACGGAGCTGTGCGCCAACATAGACGACATGACGCCGGAACAGACCGCCTACCTGGCGGAAAAGCTGATGGAGGCCGGCGCGCTGGACGCCTGGCAGGAGTCCATCTGCATGAAGAAGGGGCGCCTGGCGGTCAAAGTCTGCGCCCTGTGCCTGCCGGAACAGGCGGACCGCGTGAGGGAAGCGTTTTTCCTGCACAGCAGCACGCCGGGCATCCGCCAGCATGACACGTGCCGCCACATCCTGCGCCGGGAGAGCGCCTCCGTATGCACTCCCCACGGAACGGTGCATGTAAAAACCTCTTTCATGAACGGACGCCCCCATCACCGGAAGGCGGAATTTGAAGATTGCAGAACCCTGGCGGAAAACACCGGACTGCCGCTGGAACAGTGCCAGTTGATGGGGCTTTTCCCCACCCCCTCCCATGACGACGCCCCCACAGACTCCGTTTGAACGGCTGCGCGCCGTCCTGCTCCCCAGGGAGCGCATCGCCGTCGCCCTGTCCGGCGGGCTGGACAGCAGCGTGCTGCTGGCTGCCGCCGCCAAGGTTCTGGGGCCGGAACACTGCCTGGCCCTGACCGCGCAAACGCCCTATGTAATGGAGGAGGAAGTGCGGGACAGCGCGGAGCTGTGCCGCCGCCTGGGCATCCGCCAGGAGACACTGGCGTTCCCCATCCTGCCTTCCCTTGCGGATAATCCGCCACTGCGCTGCTACCTGTGCAAGCATGCCCTGTTTTCCGCCCTGGCTGCCAGAGCCGCGGAAGCGGGCTTTCCCCTGCTGGCGGACGGCTCCAACACGGATGACCTGGGCGACTACCGCCCCGGGCGCAAAGCCTTGCAGGAACTCGGCATTCTGAGTCCTTTTCTGGAAGCCGCCATGGACAAGGCGGACATCCGCAGCGTGGCCCGCGGACTTGGCCTGCCGGAGTCCGTCAGCGGCAAGCCGGCCTATGCCTGCCTGCTGACCCGGCTGGAGCACAACCGCCCCGTGACGGAATCCCTGCTGCGGCGCGTGGATGCGGCGGAGGCCTTCCTGCGCTCCCTGGGGCTGAAAGGCTGCCGCGTCCGGGTTCACGGGGACGACCTGGCCCGCATTGAACTGCCGGAGGAGGAACGCGGACTGTTGCGGAGCGGGGAGCTTGCCGCTCCCGTAGCGCACCGCCTGCGGGAGCTGGGCTTCCGCTACATCACCCTGGACCTGGAAGGATATTCCAGAGGCAGCATGAACGAACCATCATGAATGACATTACCGCCATCCTGCATCAGCTTGAGGAAGGCCGCCTTTCCACGGAGGAAGCGGCGGAAAAAATCCGGGCCGCCACTGCGCCCGCATCTTCCCATACGGATATTGATTATGGCCGCCTGGAGCGCACCGGATGCCCGGAAGTGATTTACGGCGCAGGAAAAACCCCGGACCAGATTGAAGAGATAGCCCGCGGCCTGCTTGCCGCCGGACAGAACGTGCTGGCCACGCGCCTGAACGTGGAGGCGCTGGACCACCTGAACCGCGCCTTTCCGGAGGCGGACATGCACCCGGAAGCGCGCCTCATGCGCATCATGGCGAACCCCGTTCCGCAGACGGAGGGCTTCGTCGGCATCGTCAGCGCGGGCACCTCGGACCAGTCCGTAGCGGAGGAAGCCGCCCTGACGGCGGAATTCCTGGGCAGCCGGGTGCTCCGGTACCGGGATTGCGGCGTGGCGGGCCTGCACCGCCTGGTTTCCCATCTGGATTCCATCCGCCGGGCCACCGTGCTGGTGGCTGTGGCAGGCATGGAAGGAGCGCTTCCCAGCGTGCTGGCCGGGCTGGTAAAAGCCCCCGTGATCGCCGTACCCACCAGCGTGGGCTACGGAGCCAATTTCCGCGGAGTAACCACGCTGCTCGCCATGATGAACTCCTGCGCCAACGGCGTCTCCGTCGTCAATATAGACAACGGCTTCGGGGCCGGATTCAACGCTCATCTGGTCAACAGCCTGGCGTCCCGGCCCCGCTGAATGCCGCGGCCGCCGCCCTTCCATGACGGAACCGCCGGCATCCGCCATGGACAGATTCACCGAATGGGCGTTAAATGTCCCGGAAGCATTCCTCACCATCCCATCATGACCAGATTTCCCTTTTTCCATGCCCTTTCCTGCTCCCTGCTGGCCCTGGCCTCCCAGGCGCTGGGGTGGCAGCCCTCCGGAGAATCCGTCCCCGCCGCCCCGCAGGAATTCCGCGCGGCGTGGATTTCCACCGTCCATAACATTGACTGGCCCTCCCGTTCCGGCCTTTCCGGCGCTGCCCAGCGTGCGGAGCTGCTGACGATCCTGAATACCTGCGCTCAGTTGAAGCTGAATGCCGTCTTCCTCCAGGTGCGCCCGAACGCGGACGCCCTGTACCAGTCCTCCCTGGAGCCGTGGAGCCAGTGGCTCTCCGGGCCCGGCGTCAATCCGGGGTATGACCCCCTGGCCTTCGCCATTCAGGAGGCCCACCGCCGCGGCATTGAACTGCACGCCTGGTTCAACCCCTTCCGGGCAAAGGCGAACGTAAAGCACGCCGTGGGCCGCAACCATATTTCCCTCACCCGTCCGGACCTGATGAAGCGCAACGGCTCCGTTCTGCTGATGAATCCCAGCGCCTCAGCCTCCCGTGACCACGCGATGAGGGTTATCCTGGACGTCGTGCGCCGCTACGATATTGACGGCGTGCACCTGGACGACTATTTCTACCCCTACCCCACGCCCGGCCGCACCTGGTCCCCCGCCAGCTTCAGCGACGGAAAGTCGCCCTCCCAGCGCCGGGCCTGCATTGACGACTTCGTGCATGACATGTACAAATCCGTCAAATCCTCCAAACCCTGGGTACGCGTGGGCATCAGCCCGTTCGGCATCTGGCGTCCGGGCGTTCCCGGCGGCATTGAAGCGGGAGTGGACGCTTACGAGCACCTGGCCTGCGACGCCCGCAAGTGGCTTTCCCGCGGATGGGTGGATTACCTGGCCCCGCAGCTTTACTGGCGCTGCAGCCCGGCCAAGCAGAGCTTTCCGGTCCTGATGCAGTGGTGGGCCGCCCAGAACACGAGCCGCCCGGTGTGGCCCGGCATCGCCACCGCGCGCATCATGAGCAGCGAGGACCCGGGACGCCCCGCCTCCGAAATCGCCGCGCAGGTCAACTATTCCCGCTCCCTGGCCAGAACCGCCCCCGGGCAGTGCTTCTGGAGCGTCAAATCCATCATGCGGAATGCCGGAGGCATCCAGAAATACCTGAACAAGCTGTACCCCTCCATGGCCGTTCCTCCCGCCATGCCCTGGTGCGGAAGCGGGACGCCCGGACAGCCGCGGAATTTTCAAGTGGAGGACAACGGTTCCACCGTGACCCTTTCCTGGCAGCCGTCCGGCAATCCCTCCCGGAAATGGGCCGTCCAGGCGCGCTACGGCAGCCAGTGGGCCACGCGCATCCTTCTGCCGGGCAGCCAGACCCGCGTGACGCTGCCCAAATCCTTCCTGGGGGATGCCGGGTCCGTCTCCGTCAGGGGCGTCAGCGCCTACGGAGCCCAGGGCCCCGCCGCGGCGGCCAGAAGGTAGGAAGCTTTTTCCGGCAGCCTCCGGCGGGAAAGGAAAAAAATGCCCGATGTTCTAAGTTTTTTGAACAACTCCAAATCCATCCATGTCCAAACTTCCATGAATTCCCGTGGCGCGGACATGAACAGAAGGCGTTTCATCGCCCTTTCCTCATTGGCGGCGCTGGGAACAATCAGCCAGGCCCGGGCAACAGGGCCGTCTATACAACCACAGCACAAGATGACTAAAAAGCAAGATCCCTCCACGGTCGGCTATGCCGACGGCAAGTACGTGTTACCGCCCCTTCCGTACGCCTACGACGCGCTTGAACCCATGCTGGATGAAAAAACCGTGCGCATCCACCACGACAAGCACCATGCGGCCTATGTCGCCGGCGCCAACGCCGCGGCTGAAAAGCTCCGTGAAATCGCGGACGGCAAGCTGGACGCCTCCGCCACCACCAACTGGGTGCGCAACCTGTCCTTCAATGTTTCCGGCCACGTCCTCCACACCATTTACTGGACCAACATGACGCCCGATCCCAAGAAGGAACCGCAGGGCCCCCTGGTGGACGCCATCAAGGAAAAATTTGGTTCCCTGGAAGCCATGATGAAGGAATTCAAGGCCGCCTCCCAGGGCGTGGAAGGTTCCGGCTGGGGCATTCTGGGAGTGGACCCCATGAGCAAGACGCTGGTGATCTGCGGCGCGGAAAAGCACCAGAACCTGGAAATTCCCGGTCTCGTCCCCATCCTCGTCTGCGACGTATGGGAACACGCCTATTATCTGAAGCACCAGAACCTCCGGGCGGATTATATTGAAGATTTCTGCCGCCTCATCAACTGGGACGACGTGGAACGCCGCTACCAGGAAGCCATGGCGTCCTGACCAGTTCCGGCAGACATTGATTTTTCTTTTTCTTCAACGGCACGGGCCTTCTAAGGTCCGTGCCGTTTTTTGGCGTACTTCCACCCGGCTCTTGCATCCGGCGGAGCAATAGGGCATACTGCCGTGGACTAATTATCTATCACCACGCGCATGAAAAAAGTTTTCGTTTCAGGCTGCTATGACATCGTCCACGCCGGTCACATCCAGTTTTTTGAAGAAGCCCGGGCCCTGGGTGACTATCTGATCGTCTCCTTTGCCTCGGAACCCGTGCTGTGGCACCACAAGCAGCGCAAACCGTCCATCCCGGACGAACACAAGAAAGTGCTGCTGGAAAGCCTGCGCATGGTGGACAAGGTCATTCTGGGCACCGGCATGAAGAAAGGCCTGGATTTTGAAGAAGAGTTTCTCCAGGAAAAACCGGACGTGCTGGCCGTGACGGAGGACGACCTTTACAGCGGCATCAAGAAGGAGCTGTGCTCCCGTGTGGGCGCGAGTTATGTGGTGCTTCCCAAGACGCCTCCCAAATTCGCCCCCGTTTCCACCACCATGCTGGTGAACCGGATCAAGGCCCCGTCCACCGTGCCGCTCCGCGTGGACTTTGCCGGAGGATGGCTGGACGTTCCCCGCTACGCCAGAAAAGGCTCCTATGTGGTCAACTGCGCCATCACCCCCATGGTGTCCCTCTGCGAATGGCCGTATGAAAAGCGGTCCGGACTGGGCGGCAGCGGCGCGTGGGCCATGCTGGAAGGACGTGACCCGGTCGCTTCCGAACTCGCTCTGGGCGTCGGCTGGCAGGACCCCGCCGTCATTGCGGAAACAGGGCTGTGCGTCTGGCGTTCCGGCAGTTCCCCCGTGCTGGACGTCAAGGGCACGGGCGACTTCCTGGAAGGAAGAATGGCCATTCTGTACACGGGGGAGGAACACGACACTCCCAGAATGGCGGACGAACAGCGCGATTACGTGCGCATCTCCCAATCCTCCCTCATTGCCCGCACCGGAGTGCTGGAACGCAACATCAATACCCTGGCCGCAGGCGTGGCCCTGTACTACAGCGTTCAGCTTGACGAAGGAATGCAGCCCCTGCCGGACATCCCGAACGCCCTTGCCAAAAAATACCTGGGCGGCGGCTACGGAGGGTACGCCCTGTATCTCTTCCCCTGCCGGGATGACCGCGACCAGGCCGTCAAGGACAATCCGGCCATGAAGCGCGTGGAACCGTACTGCCGCCAACTGTTCAAGTAAGCCCTTCTCTTTCATGTCCCTGATGCGGAACAGCCTGGTAGCCTCCGGCGCCATCTTTGCCTGCCGCCTGACAGGCATGGCCAGGGAAATCGTGTACACTTCCCTGTTCGGCGCTACGGGGGTGCTGGATGCCTTTTATACGGCCTTCCGAATCCCCAACCTGTTGAGGGACCTGTTTGCGGAAGGGGCTCTCTCCCAGTCCTACACCAGCGTAGCCTCCAAAACACGGGAGGCGGAAGGCGACGCGGCCGCCTGGGAGCTGACCAACAAGGTAGCCACCCAGCTTTCCACGCTGATGGTCGCCATCGTGACGCTGGGAATTCTTTTTGCCGGCCCCGTCATGGAGGCCCTGTACAGCGGGGACCATTCCCTGACGGACCAGTTGTTCGCCACGGACCTGAGCCGCATCATGTGGCCTTTCATCGGCTTCGCCTCCCTGTCCGCCCTCGTCATGGGGGCCCTGAACATGGTGGGGATCTTCGGGCTGCCCATGCTGGCCTCCGCCGCCTTCAACGTCACCTCCATCCTGTTCGGCCTGCTGATCGGATACTTCATTGACCCCACTTTCGGCCCCAGGGCTTTGTACGGTTTTGCCTGCGGCGTCACGATCGGGGGGGCGGCCCAGATTGCCGTGCAGCTCCCCAAGCTCCGTAAAACCGGCTTCCGGTGGAAGCCCAACTTCCATTGGGACGATCCCCGCGTGCGCAAAATCTGGGGGCTGATGCTCCCCTCCGTGCTGGCTTCCGGCGTCACGCAGTTCACCATCTTCATCAATATGGGCTTCGCCCTGGACCTCCAGAAAGGCTCCGTCACCGCCCTGACCACGGCGTTCCGCCTCTGGCAGCTTCCCGTGGGTCTCTTCGGCGTGGCGACGGGCATGGTGGTCCTCCCCGCGGTTTCTCGCATGATGGTGGGAGACGGCAGGAAGGAAGTGGCTGCCCACATCGCCAAAGGGCTGCGGCTGGTGGCGTTTTTTGCGGTGCCCGCGTTCCTGATCCTTTTCATCCTGGGAACGGAATTCGTCTCCTCCGTGTACCAGTGGGGCCGCTTCAACCAGGACGCCGTGCGCTACACCGGGGAGGTGCTGGGCGCCTACTCCCTGGGCCTGCTGGGCTATGCCGGAACCAAGGTGGTCCAGCCCGTCTTCCTGGCCCTGGAAAAACGCTGGGTACCCCTGATTGCCGCCGCCGTGGCGCTGGCTATCAGCATCGGCCTCAACTACTACTTCGTCTACGGGCTGCATAAAAATGCGGCGTGGCTGGCGCTGACCACCTCCGTGGTCACCACCTTCAACTTCCTCTTCTACTTCCTTTACCTGCGCCGCCAGCTGGGCGGCGTGGACGGACGGACGCTGGTTTCCGGCCTGGGCCGCATTCTGGCGGCGGGAGTCCTGCTGGGAGCCGTGTGCTGGGCGGGTAAAACGTGGTTCCTCCAGGACTTCCTGAACTGGTCCTTCCCGGCCAGGCTCCTGGGCATCTCCCTGGTCTGCGGCTGCGCCGGGATCGTTTACCTGGCGGCGGCCTTCCTGTTCAAGACGCCGGAACTGGACGCGGTACGGGCCAAATTCATGAAACGCTGACAGTGAAACTTCCCTTCCGGGAGGGGAGGCGCGCGCTCCGCAAGAAAAAGAATGGCCTTCACAAGCATTCTCCTTGCCAGGGGTGCGCTCAGTGAGTAAAGTTTTTCCGCCTGTGCGGGGAATAGCCTGTTTTCCGCCAGGGCATCAAAATTCTACGATCGCACCACAACAATGGACATGATTTCCCCCAGCATTGCTGCATTGACCCCTTCCCTGACCCTCAAGGTGACCAACCGGGCCAAGGCTATGAAGGCCGCCGGTGAAGAAGTTTACGGTTTGGCAGGCGGTGAGCCGGAAATGGACACTCCTGACAACATCAAGCAGGCAGCCATTACGGCCCTGAACAACGGAGCAACCAAGTACACTCCTTCCGCCGGGTTGCCCGCACTCCGCCAGGCCATTGCCGACAAGCTCAAGAGGGAAAACAATCTGGAATATGATCCCAGCCAGATCACCGTGGGCGCCGGCGCCAAGCACGCCTGCTTCAACGCCATCATGGCGACCGTCTCCGAGGGGGACGAAGTCATCATCCCCTCCCCGTACTGGGTCAGCTATCCGGAAATGGTCCGCATGTGCGGCGGCATTCCCGTCATTGTGGAAACCACGCCGGAAAACGGCTGGAAGCTCACTGCGGAACAGTTTGAGGAAGCCATGACCCCCCGCACCAAGATGGTCATCCTCACCACGCCGAACAACCCGACCGGAGCCGTTTATTCAGAAGAAGAACTGCGCGCCCTGGGAGAAGTGGCCCTGAGCGAAGACATCCTCATCCTGGCTGACGAAATCTACGAACACCTCGTGTACGGAGACACCAGGCACGTCAGCATCGCCTCCCTCAGCCCGGAACTGTACGACCTGACCATCACCATCAACGGCTTCTCCAAGGGCTATGCCATGACCGGCTGGCGCATGGGCTACTCCGCCGCTCCGGCCCCCATTGCCAAGGCCATCCAGATGATTCAGGACCACACCACCTCCAACGTCTGCACCTTCGCGCAGTACGGCGGCATTGAGGCCCTCACGGGGGACCAGAGCTTCATCAGCGACATGCGTGACGAATACGACATGCGCCGCCAGTATGTCCTCTCCCGCCTCAACGCCATCCCGAACGTCAGCGTCGTGGAACCGCAGGGAGCCTTCTACTTCTTTGTGGACACCAGCAAGCTGGGGCTCACCTCCCTGAACTTGTGCGACAAGCTTCTGGAACGCTACAAGGTGGCAGCCGTCCCCGGCATCGCCTTCGGCAATGACAAGGCCATCCGCATCAGCTACTGCACCACGCTGGACATTCTGAAAGAAGCGCTGGACCGCTTTGAAGAATTCTGCAAGGCGCACTAAGCGTCAAATACTGATTTTTCCAATCTTCAGGACCGCTTCATTCATGAAGCGGTCTTTTTTTATTCCTCATGAGAAGACTTTCCGGCAGGACCGGCAGAAACAAAACACCCGGCAAGAGTGAACTTGCCGGGTGGAGGAAGAGATATGAATTCCTTTGTGCCTAAAAGCTCCGCGTATATCCCAAATTGATCGTCCAGGGACGATCATATTTGTCTCCGTAGACATATTCGTAGTCCAGGTGCACCTGATCGCGGGCGCTGAGCTGCCATGCTACGCCGCAGCCAACCATGCCGCGGGTTCCATCCGTATTCGGACGCCACTGGTTGCCGGCGGCCTTTACTTCACCGCCATTGCTTGCCTGCTGCGTAACACCGATTTTCACGTAACTCTGCACCAGCTGCCTGCCTCCGTTGACGCTCCATGTGCGTCCGGCTCGCAGGCGTCCGGCAAATTGCCAGATGTCGGCTGCGCTTCCCGCCACTTCCAGGCCCTGGTTCGTGACGATATGCGTGGAACCGGAATGAAGCCATGCGATTTGCACGGAGGGTTCCAGGAACCATCCTCCGGCGCTGCTCCACTGCCGCCCGGCTTCCATGCTCATTCCCAATCCCCAGTTGTCATAGCTGCCCCGTTCCGTGCCCCCGGGCTGGACCGCGGTCCATGCGGCATTGTAGCTCATTCCCTTGAGAACCGCGTCCGCAAACCACCCCCTGCTGTGCAGCCATGAGGCGTAAAGGCCTCCGTAACCGCTGTCCGTGCTGCCCTTGCTTCCCCAGCCGTCATGGAAGCGGCGGTCACTCCGGCGATATCCTCCGAAGAGACCGGCAGCCAGCATGCTGTTTCTCCCGGATGCAACAATCCAGTCCGCGCCGCTGTCCGCCCCATACTGGTATTCTGTAAAGCCGCATACTCCGGCGATGCCCAGGTCCGTGTCCGTGCGTCCGGAAGCCGTGCGCGCCCAGTAGTGCCCCCTGGGCGCCTCTCCGGCGTTCCTGGCCTGTTGGTCCTGCTGCCTGTAAAAGTCCGCTCCCATGCGCAGCTCTCCCATGCGTTTGGAGAGGGTGTCAAGCTGTTCAAACCATCCCGTACTCATGCAGCCAAGCACATTGAGCAGTACGCCGCCCAGGTTGTTGTAGCCCTCCGGCGACAGGTCGTATCCATTACCTGCGGCGTTGAGTTTAAGGCCGTAGGAGTAAAAACCCGCATCAAGCGTTCCGGTAAAGAGCGTTGCCGCATTACTGTCTTCCGCCAGACTGTCCCATGTGATCATGTCGTGTATGAAGGACGGGGAGGAGGGAATGCCGCCTTGCAGGATGAAATGAACCGTGTGCGTGCCGGAAGCCTCCCCGGCGATGGCGATGCGGTCGCTTGTTCCGGCGGCCAGGTTGATGTTCATGGTAAAGGCCTGCGATCCGGAGAGGGAGCCGAGCTTCAATGTGTCACGGCCGCTTCCTTCAAAGGCTACATGCCCTCCGTCGCCCTTCAGGCCTCCCGAAAGCTGGAAGTCCTGCCCTGTGCCCGATGTATTGGCCAATAGGAGCGTTCCGGTGTTGGCAAGCGCCGATTCCACCTGCGCGCTGGTGAAGACATACATGGCGTCCGTGTTGGAGAATGCCTGGCCGCCCTTGAGCAAGCCTTGCAGAATAAACCCTTTGCTGTTGGTTTGTGCGGTGGCGGCCGTGTCGAATGTTGCACCTTCCTTGACCTCCAGGATTCCGGCGCTGAAGAGGTTGTCCGCTCCGGCAGTGACCAGGCCGGAGTTGATGAGGGTTCCCCCCGTATGGCTCGCAGCGGAGGTGATGGTGATGCCGGCCGCGTCGCTATTCAGCTGCAGCGCGCCGCCGCCTGTAATCCGGGCGATGAGCGTCCGGTCGCTGTCCGGATCGGCCGGAGCGTCCAGAACCCAGGTTTTCCCATCATGGATGTTCAATTCCTTGAGTCCGTAAGTGAGGTGGATACCCGTCTGGCCGCTGTGCTCATTGGTGCCGGCTACGGCAATATAGCTGTAGGTCGCGGTAACGGTATCCTGATAGGTAACTTCGCGTTCCTCGCCGCCGGTGATGACCTCGCCCGTATCAGCGTCCACCAAGTCCAGAAGAGTTGTATTCGCGACGTTTCCGGCTTGTACCACCAGCAGGGCGTCCGCGTTGATGGTGCCGTCCAGAGCCAGTTCCTGAAGATCGCGGTCCAGGAAGCCCGGCTGGGGAGCTATGTGGTCCAGACTGTCTTTCAGACCGGAGACGGCCAGCGTGGATGCCGACGTGATGTCAAGACTGCCGGAGACGGAGAGCTGGTGTTCCAGCCGGGAAGCGTCACCATCCACCTGGACGGTAAGCGTTCCTCCGGCCAGATGCAGCTTGCTGATGGAAAAATTTTCCGCGACGGAGAGTTCGGAGCCGCTTCCGAGCCGCAGGGTTGCGGTGCCGAGCACGGTTTGTCCTGTGGCGTCCGGACGGAGCCGGGTATCAGTCAGGGCGATGGTTCCGCCAAATCCGGTCAGCGAATCCGGGAGGGTGATGGAGCCTGCGGACTGGATGTCCAGTGTGCCGGAACCTGTGATGTACGCGCCTGTGCCGGTCCGAATCTGTTCCATATCGTTAATCAGGATGCTGCCTTCGTTGAGCGCAACTCCGTTCGTGAACAGATTGGTTCCGGTATTCCTCAGGTCAAGGACTCCCTGTCCGGTTTTGAGCATTGCGTCGGAAGCTGTGACGTTTCCGTTCAGCAGGAGCGTGCCTTCGGTGTCTACCGTGCCGTTGAGAACGATCGAGGCGGCATTGATCTCGCTGACGGCGCCTTTGCTTCGAAGAGTGGCTCCGGCATTAAGCGTAAAGGAGGTTCCCGTGTCCGTCATGCTCCCCGTGCGGCCGAAAACGACCCCGTCCCTGAGTTCCAGCGTACCTCCGTATACAGTGGTTTTTCCCCGGAAATTGTTGTAACGGCTGGCAACCAGATGGGCGTCCGTACCCTGATAGCGTGTTCCGCTGAAGACGACCGTGCCGGAGGTGTCGTGATCAGTCCCATTGTCATCCGTATACCGGTTGATCGCGAGCGTTATTGCGTAGTCCGTTCCTGAGGTGATCGGGTCGTCAAACTGGATGTTCCGTCCTTCTCCGGCCGCCAACTGCAAGGAGCCTAACCTTTCAACATGGATGGCGTTGGCTGTTCCCCCGTCTACGGTAAACGTTCCGTTATCGTTGCGCGTGAAGGTTCCCCCTGTCATATTGCCGCTGAAAAGAACGTCGTGGGTCTGCGCCAGGAATTGCTGGGCGGCGTTGGTGCCGAAATTGTTGATCAGGATGGCTCCCCCTGCCGTGGGCGCGTAATTGTTCGTGAAATTCGCCCCGTCCCGAATGGTCAGCTGCTGATTCTTCAGGTAAATCGCTCCGCCACTTCCGGAAGACGCCTGAATGTAATTTCCGGTGAAGGAAACGTTGGCTCCCAGAGTGCAGGCCCCCCCTGAAGACATCCAGATGGCACCTCCGTCACCGGATGACGCGGAGATATAGTTGCCCGTGAAGCTTGCACCCGCCCCAACGGTGAGGGATGCAGGGCCTCCATTTGCCCGCACCGCAACCGCCCCGCCGGCCCCTTTTCCCGTTCCGGCGGCCAAGATGTAATTCCCGGTGAAGACGGCTCTGTCTCCCAGTGTGACGGAGGCGTCTCCAATCGTGATGTAGGTGCTGATCGCCCCCCCTTCACTGGCTGCTCCGTCTGCCGAGGTGGAAATATGGTTGCCGCTGAAAGTCGCGCGGTCTCCCAGGGTAATGGAGGTGGCGTTTCTATCGGCGCCTATCGCTCCTCCGTAGCTGGACTTGCCAGCCTGGACATAGTTGTCCGTGAATGTGGCGTCATCACCTATTTCAATGGAGGAGGAACCGCCCTTGGTAAACATTGCGCCGCCCCCGCCGCCTGCTTTGTCTGACGCCAAAACATGGTTGGCATGGAAAACGGCGCCGTTGCCCAGAGTGATCCGGGCGTCGTTGGAGAACGCCAGAACTGCGCCTCCTCTAACCTCTCCGCTTGCGGAAGATGCGTAATTTCCGGTGAAAACGGCATTGTCATCCAGCGAGACTGAAGCGAGACCTTGACCCTGAATGGCAATCGCGCCGCCGCCCGGAGCGGTGGAATCATCATAGATTCCCGTATTGTTGCGGAACGTGACCGCTCCGGTAAGATTCAGAGTGGCATTGCTGCCAAATCCCTCCACACGCAGAACCCGGTTGCCCGCATTCTCCCAGATGATGGAATTCATGTCAGCGCCATGGTCTCCTTTCTTCAGGAAAAACATGGGAGTTGTTCCCAGCCCAGCCAGATCCAGCGTGCGCGCTGCCGCCGTGTTGTCGGACTGAACGTTAATGAGAAGATTCAGGCCTCCTGTCAGCGTGGAGTCGTCGTTATGCAGGACAACCGTGTCGTTGGCACGCAGCAAACCGGACGCCCTCAATTCTTCCAATGTGCCGTACAGGTTGCTGCCCGGCATGGCGGACTGGGTGTTGTTCACCGTGTAGTCCGCACCGGATGCGGCCGGGAAGGTGCAGATGAACAGGCTCGCAAGCACGTAGCGGAGCAAAGAGGAAGGAAGATGTAGTCTCATGGTATTGAATGGATTTGGAAACGGATTAGTCGATTTTGAGCAATTTTCAGAAGTTATACGCTTGAAAGGCTATATTAGGCTATGACTGGGGAATCGGCAGCTGCGCGCGCAGCAAAACAGGATAAGTTTAGCAGGAGATAAAATCGTGACGCTGAATGGTTCATGGATATAAATGTCATGTTTTCCAGTAGGGAATGAATGCAAATTAGCGGATTTCCAATCCGGAGACAGGGCCCATGCGCCAACGGCTTGAAAGAAGGCTCCATCCCTGGAACGGGAAATAATATCAATGCAACTAACCTATAACATTTTGACGACAAGCTTTTTGGTTCCTTGAAAAATCCTGATGGCAACAGGAAGAATAGAAAAATTCCCATCTGTTTCTTTCCCGAATGCACGTCTTCCGTCCATTCAAATTTTCTGTCTATGGTCCAAATAATTTTGTATTAAATGCTTTTTTTCAA
>OJQU01000786.1_pt1 | contig 16882 bp, 9 predicted proteins | sample 1598981 | NCBI WGS metagenome assembly OJQU01 (sample SAMN03922514, study PRJEB24848) | human gut metagenome | isolation source: stool sample | host: Homo sapiens | place: Germany | collected 2010-02 | reverse complement strand
CAAGAGCCAGAATGGTGGTCAAAGTATTGACTAGTCCTACCAGAACTTGGTAAAATGAAAGTTAACTGTTTGCATAGCTGTATTATGGTAGAAAAGTTTTATCTTTATCGCGTTAAACTAACTAATACCCCCATTATGAGAAGAATTTTTTATTTACTTTTCCTTGTCTTATTAGGCTATTCTTTTGACGTAAAAGCTTCAGACACAGTGTTTATCCATGAAACACAAATCCCGGTTTTGATAGAGCGGCAGGACAATGTTCTGTTCTATATCCGGTTGGATGCAAAGGAAAGCAAGATGCTCGATGAAGTTGTTTTAGATTTCAGTAAAAGTACCAACTTAGCGGATGTCCAGGCAATCAAACTCTATTATGGAGGAACAGAGGCCTTACAAGATCAAAACAAAAATCGCTTTGCCCCTGTAGAGTACATATCCAGCCATCGACCGGGTGCGACATTGGCGGCTAATCCTTCCTATTCCATAAAATGTGCAGAGGTCGGACCATCGGAAAAAGTTGTATTAAGAGGTAATTACAATTTATTTCCAGGTGTCAACTTTTTTTGGATCAGTTTGCAGATGAAAACAGATGCCTCTTTGCATACTAAAATAGTCTCTGATTTACATGCTGTAAAAGTGGATGGGAAAGAACTCTATTGTAAATTTATTTCCCCGAAAGATATTACTCACCGGATGGCAGTCGGAGTTCGTCATGCTGGTAATGACGGTTCTGCTTCCTTCCGTATTCCCGGATTAGTGACAACCAATAAAGGAACATTATTGGGAGTGTACGATGTCCGATATAATAGTAGTGTCGATTTACAGGAATATGTAGATGTGGGTTTGAGTCGTAGCACTGACGGAGGGAAGAGCTGGGAGAAAATGCGTCTTCCGCTTTCATTTGGTGAGTATGGCGGTTTGCCTAAAGCACAGAATGGGGTAGGAGATCCCTCTATTTTGGTAGATACTCAAACGAATACCGTCTGGGTGGTTGCCGCATGGACACATGGTATGGGTAATCAACGTGCCTGGTGGAGCTCCCATTCGGGAATGGATATAAACCATACCGCACAGCTGGTATTGGCAAAGAGTACAGACGATGGTAAAACATGGTCGAAACCGATCAATATAACAGAGCAGGTAAAAGATCCGTCCTGGTATTTTCTCCTTCAAGGACCCGGACGTGGAATAACGATGAGCGACGGCACATTAGTATTTCCAACGCAGTTTATAGACTCTACCCGTGTTCCGAATGCAGGAATCATGTATAGTAAAGACCGGGGGAAAACGTGGAAAATGCACAATATGGCACGAACAAATACAACGGAAGCACAAGTTGCGGAAATAGAACCGGGAGTATTGATGCTGAATATGCGTGACAATAGAGGAGGAAGCCGGGCTATTGCCATAACGAAAGATTTGGGAAAAACCTGGACAGAACACCCGTCTTCACGTAAGGCACTTCAGGAACCGGTATGTATGGCCAGTCTGATTCATGTCGATGCCAAGGACAACGTTTTGAATAAAGACCTCCTGTTGTTTTCAAATCCGGATACGACTAAAGGGCGCAATCATATAACAATAAAAACAAGTCTGGATAAAGGACTTACCTGGTTGCCCGAACATCAAATCATGCTCGACGAAGCAGAAGGATGGGGATATAGTTGCCTGACGATGATTGATAAAGAGACAATCGGTATTCTATATGAGAGCAGTGTGGCACACATGACTTTTCAGGCGGTGAAATTAACAGATTTGTTAGGAATGAAATGATAGATATAATAGCGGTTAAACTATCCGATATGATAAAAGAATAAAACCGTATATTTATCGTGGCGTGCAAAAACAACATATTTTGTTAAATTATCAGTGAAATTTGCTGAAAAAATAATATCTTTGAATCCGTTAATATCTAATGCCCCACTATGATGATTAATTTGATCGGAAAAAAGGCTCAAATAGCATGTGAACTACTATGCTGTTGCAGTATGGCATATGCACAGAGCAATGACAATTCCGAAGTTGTCGTTCTAAATACAGGCTGGGAGTTTTCCCAGGCAGGGACGGAGCTGTGGCGACCGGCACAGGTTCCGGGCACCGTTCATCAGGATCTTATCAACCATAAACAACTTCCCGATCCTTTTTATGGCATCAATGAACAAAAGATTCAGTGGGTGGAAAATGAAGACTGGGAATACCGGACTGCTTTTACAGTTACCCCCGAACAACTGAAACGGGATGACGCCCAATTGGTTTTTGAAGGTCTTGACACATACGCCGATGTATACCTCAATGGAGCATTGTTGCTGAAAGCCGATAACATGTTTGTCGGTTATACCATACCTGTCAAGTCCCAACTCCGTATCGGAGAAAACCTTCTTCACATCTATTTTCATTCCCCCATCCGGCAGACACTGCCTCAATATAACTCGAACGGATTCAACTATCCGGCAGACAACGACCATCACGACAAACATTTAAGCATATTCTCCCGTAAAGCCCCTTACAGTTATGGCTGGGACTGGGGAATCCGCATGGTGACCAGCGGCATCTGGCGTCCGGTGACCATCCGTTTTTATGACGCAGCTTCTATCAGTGACTATCACGTAAAGCAACTCGCACTGACCGACCAGCTCGCAAATCTGTCTAATGAATTAGAAATAAACAACATACTCTCCCGGCCACTTCAGGCAGAGGTGAGAATCAATACCTCATTCGAAAGAAGTGCAGAAAAAAGCATCAGCCAGGCAATCACCTTACAGCCCGGAATCAATCATGTTTCCATACCTTCCGAAGTGGCATCCCCCGTACGTTGGATGCCGAATGGATGGGGAAAGCCCGCCCTGTATGATTTCTCCGCTCAAATCATAGTAGAAGATAAAGTCGTAGCCGAGCAATCGCACCGGATAGGACTGCGTACTGTTCGCCTCGTTAATGAAAAAGATAAAGACGGAGAATCCTTCTATTTTGAAGTAAATGGTGTACCTATGTTTGCCAAAGGAGCCAATTACATCCCCCAGGATGCACTCTTGACTAACGTCACTACCGAACGCTACCAAACCTTATTCCGCGACATCCGCGAAGCGAACATGAATGTCATTCGTGTATGGGGAGGTGGAACGTACGAAGATGACCGTTTCTATGACCTGGCAGATGAAAACGGAATACTGGTGTGGCAAGACTTCATGTTTGCCTGCACTCCCTATCCGTCCGACCCCACCTTTCTGAAAAGGGTAGAGGCGGAAGCCTGCTATAACATCCGTCGCCTTCGCAATCATGCTTCCCTGGCGATGTGGTGCGGCAATAACGAAATACTGGAAGCCTTAAAATATTGGGGATTCAACAAGAACTTCCCGCCCGAAATCTATCAGGAAATGTTTCGAGGCTACGACAAACTGTTCCATCAGCTCCTTCCAGCCAAGGTTAAGGAACTGGATGCCGATCGTTTCTACATACACAGCTCCCCGTATTTTGCCAACTGGGGGCGTCCTGAATCCTGGGGGATAGGAGACAGCCATAACTGGGGAGTCTGGTATGGTCAAAAAACATTCGAGTCACTCGATACAGACCTGCCCCGTTTCATGAGCGAATTCGGTTTTCAGTCCTTTCCGGAAATGAAGACCATCTCCACTTTCGCCGCTCCGGAAGATTATCAGATAGAATCGGAAGTGATGAATGCTCATCAGAAAAGCAGCATCGGCAACGCCCTGATTCGTACCTACATGGAGCGCGACTATATCATCCCCGAAAAATTTGAAGACTTTGTCTATGTCGGACTAGTGCTGCAAGGACAAGGAATGCGTCACGGACTGGAAGCACACCGCCGGAACCGTCCTTACTGTATGGGTACCCTGTATTGGCAACTGAATGACAGCTGGCCGGTAGTATCCTGGTCGAGCATCGACTATTACGGTAACTGGAAAGCCCTGCATTACCAAGCCAAACGAGTCTTTGCTCCAATCCTCATCAATCCTATCCAGCAGAACGACAGCCTCAATATCTACCTGATTTCCGACTGTCCGGACACCAAAGACCACCTGATGTTGGAAATGAAAGTAACAGACTTTGACGGAAAGAAACAAGGCAAGCCTATACAACTCAACACATTGACAGTTCCGGCTAACACTTCCCAATGCGTGTACCGTATAAAACCCGACACCTGGCTATCACCGGAAGAACAGCAACGCTGTTTCATGCAACTGACGCTAAAAGACAAGGCAGGAAACACCCTTGCCGAAACCGTATACTTCTTTAGAAAAACAAAAGACCTGCTTCTGCCTGAAACAACCGTTTCCTGCAAGATGAAACAGAAAGACGGCATGTGTGAACTGACATTGTTTTCTCCCGCTCTTGCAAAAGATGTCTTTATTGAAATTCCTTTGCAGGGAGCCCGTTTCAGCGACAACTTTTTCGACCTTCTTCCCGGAGAACGTAAAACGGTCGTCATCACTTCTCCCCAAATAAAGAAAGGAGAGGAGCTGCCTTTGACAATCAAACATATTCGTGAAACTTATAATTAATCTATTTAATAACTTAACACTTAATTTTTTAGTTTATGAAGCAACTCTTTAAATTAACCGGATGTCTGGCACTAGCAGGACTTTTTGCCTCTTGCCAATCGGTGCAACAGGAAGCCAACTACCAGATTATCCCCATGCCACAAGAAATTGTAACCGCTCAAGGAAGTCCCTTCATCCTCAAGAGCAGTTTGAAAATTCTCTATCCGGGAGGAAACGAGAAGATGCAACGCAACGCAAAATTCCTGGCAGACTATCTGAAAACGGCTACCGGAAAAGATTTCGCTATTGAAGCCGGAACAGAAGGTAAAAACGCAATCGTACTGGCATTAGGCACGGAGAACGAAAATCCGGAATCCTACCAGATGAAAGTTACCGGTGACGGAATCACGATTACCGGTCCTACGGAAGCCGGCGTATTCTATGGCATCCAGTCCCTGCGCAAATCATTGCCTGTGGCTGTCGGTGCGGATATTGCCATGCCAGCCGTAGAAATCAATGACGCTCCCCGCTTTGGCTATCGTGGCGCGCATTTCGATACCAGCCGTCATTTCTTTACCGTGGATGAAATAAAGACCTACATCGACATGCAGGCTTTACATAACATGAACCGCCTCCACTGGCATATCACCGACGATCAAGGTTGGCGTCTGGAAATCAAAAAATACCCGAAACTGACTGAAATCGGTGCTAACAGAACAGAAACAGTCATCGGACGTAACTCCGGCGAATACGACGGCAAACCTTACGGTGGATTCTACACCCAGGAACAAGCCAAAGAAATTGTAGATTATGCAGCCGAACGCTACATCACCGTTGTTCCCGAAATCGACCTTCCGGGACACATGCAAGCTGCCCTTGCCGCTTACCCTGAACTGGGTTGTACCGGTGGCCCGTACGAAGTATGGAGACAATGGGGTATATCCGAAGATGTGCTTTGCGCCGGAAACGACCAAGTATTGAAATTCTTGGAAGATGTTTATGGTGAATTGATTGAAATCTTCCCATCACAATATATTCATGTAGGGGGCGACGAATGCCCGAAAGTAAGATGGGAAAAATGTCCGAAGTGCCAGGCACGTATCAAAGCATTGGGATTGAAGTCAGATCAGAGCCACAGCAAAGAAGAACGTTTGCAAAGCTTTGTCATCAACCATATTGAGAAATTCCTGAACGACCACGGACGTCAAATCATCGGTTGGGATGAAATCCTCGAAGGCGGACTTGCTCCGAATGCTACCGTGATGTCATGGCGTGGTGAGAAAGGTGGTATCGAAGCTGCGAAGCAGAAACACGATGTCATCATGACACCGAACACCTATCTGTATTTCGACTACTACCAAGCTAAAGACATCGAAAACGAACCGTTCGGTATCGGTGGTTATCTGCCGATGGAAAGAGTGTATAGCTACGAGCCGATGCCGGCTTCTCTTACTCCGGAAGAACAGAAATACATCAAGGGAGTGCAAGCCAACCTCTGGACAGAATACATCGCTACCTTCCCGCATGCACAGTACATGGTATTGCCTCGTTGGGCTGCTTTGTGTGAAATTCAGTGGTCCAGCCCCGAAAAGAAAAACTATGCCGACTTCCTGTCCCGTCTTCCACAACTGATTAAGTGGTACGATGCAGAAGGATACAATTACGCTAAACACGTATTTGACGTACAAGCCGAGTTTGACCCGAATCCGGCAGAAGGAACAATGGACGTTACCCTGTCTACCATCGACGGTGCCCCTGTTTACTATACATTAGACGGCACAGAACCTACTGCCGCTTCCTCCGTTTATGAAGGAGTATTGAAAATCAAGGAAAATGTAACCCTGTCCGCCAAAGCCATTCGTCCCAACGGCGAAAGCAAGATAGTGACAGAGAAGATTGATTTCAGCAAATCCAGCATGAAGCCGATTGTAGCTAATCAGCCTATCAATGAACAATACCTGTTCAAAGGAGCTTCCACTTTGATAGATGGTCTGAAAGGAAATAGCAGCTATAAGTCAGGCCGTTGGATCGCTTTCAACGGAAACGACATGGATATGACTATCGACCTCCAGCAACCTACTGAAATCTCAAGCGTGGCAATCTCTACCAATGTAGCAAAAGGGGACTGGGTATTTGATGCCAGAAACCTGTCCGTAGAAACTTCAGATGATGGCAAGACCTTCAAAAAGATTGCTTCCGAAGAATATCCGGAGATGAAAGAGACAGACAAAGACGGAATCGTTGAGCACAAACTAACCTTTGCTCCTGTGACCACCCAATACGTGAGAGTCATTGCTTCACCGGAGAAATCACTTCCGGCATGGCATGGAGGAAAAGGTAAAAAGGCATTTTTATTTGTAGACGAAATCAAAATTGATTAATGAATATAAGAAAAGAATACCCTAAAGTTTGTCTTTTCTTATGGATATTGGGGATGTGCTTCCATGCACATCCCATTCTGGCACAGTCCTTCATACCTGTCCCATTAAAAATGGAGCAGGGGACGGGCTCTTTTTTACTGTCAGAAAAGACTAAACTTTATACAAACCTGCAAGGTGGAGAAGCGGAACTCTGGGAGAATTACCTGAAAGCATTACCTGTTCAGCTGAAAGAAGCGAGAATGAAAGACAGGAAACAGATGCTTTTCTTATTGATAACCCCCAAGACCCCCCAATTGCCATCACCGGAAAGCTATACACTCTCCGTCACCTCTCAACGAATCGAGATCCGGGCAACTTCGGGAGCCGGATTATTCTATGGAATGCAAACCCTGTTACAGCTGATGCAACCGGCAAGCACAGGCAGCTATTCCGTACCCTCTGTCGAGATAGAAGACACCCCTCGTTTTGCTTATCGCGGACTGATGCTGGACGTATCCCGTCATTTCTCTACCAAAGAGTTTATAAAGAAGCAGATAGACGCATTGGCATATTACAAAATCAACCGTTTGCACCTGCACCTGACCGATGCGGCAGGCTGGCGGCTTGAAATCAAGAAATACCCTTTACTGACCGATTTTGCAGCCTGGCGTACAGACCCCACCTGGAAGAAATGGTGGAACGGCGGACGTAAATACCTCCGTTACGATGAACCCGGAGCTTCCGGCGGCTATTACACCCAGGACGATATTCGTGAAATACTGGAATATGCCCGTCAGCATTACATCACGGTGATTCCGGAGATTGAAATGCCTTCCCATTCGGAAGAAGTGCTGGCTGCCTACCCGCAGCTATCCTGTTCGGGAGAACCTTACAAGAACTCCGATTTCTGTGTCGGTAATGAAGAAACTTTCACCTTTCTGGAGAATGTACTGACGGAAGTCATGGAACTTTTCCCTTCCGAATACATTCATGTAGGAGGTGATGAGGCCGGCAAATCGGCTTGGAAGACCTGTCCGAAATGTCAGAAGAGAATGAAAGACGAGCATCTGGCCAATGTAGACGAGCTGCAAAGCTATCTGATACACCGTATCGAAAAGTTCCTCAACAATCACGGACGCCGTCTCTTGGGATGGGACGAGATTCTGCAAGGAGGTATCGCGCCCAATGCAACCGTTATGTCGTGGCGTGGAGAAGAGGGTGGTATTGCTGCCGTCACCTCCGGCCATCATGCCATCATGACACCGGGTGCATACTGTTATCTGGACAGCTATCAGGACGCCCCGTACTCCCAGCCGGAAGCTATCGGTGGCTACCTGCCATTGAAGAAAGTATATGCCTACGATCCTGTCCCCGCTTCCTTAACTGCGGAGCAGGCAAAGTTAGTCTATGGTGTGCAGGGTAACCTATGGGTGGAATATATCCCCACTCCCGAACACGTGGAATATATGATTTATCCCCGTATGCTGGCATTGGCGGAAGTAGCCTGGTCGGCTCCGGAACGTAAGTCGTGGCCCGATTTCCATACCCGCGCACTGTCAGCAGTGGCCGATTTACAGAAAAAAGGATACCATCCTTTCGATTTGAGCAAAGAAATCGGCAGCCGTCCCGAATCTCTTCAACCAGTCAGCCATTTGGCGCTCGGTAAAAAAGTGACCTATAACTCCTCCTATAGCCCCCATTATCCCGCACAAGGCAACACAGCCCTGACAGACGGCATACGTGGTGACTGGACTTACGGTGATGGTTCATGGCAAGGATTTATCTCGGACAACCGTCTCGATGTGACGATTGATATGGAAAAAGAAACCCCTATCCATTCCATCACCGCCGCTTTTATGCAAGTGGTCGGCGCGGAAGTATTCCTGCCGGAGACAGTGGTTATTTCCATTTCCGATGATGGAATTAACTTCACGGAGTTGCAAAAACAACACTTTGAAGTGAGCAAAGAAACCCCTATCCGGTTTACGGATATTTCATGGCAGGGAGAAGCCAAAGGAAGATACGTACGTTACCAGGCACAGGCCGGAAGCGAATTCGGAGGGTGGATATTTACGGATGAGATAATCGTGAAATAGACATTGTCAATATCATTTATGAATAAAAGAGGGAATCTATTCAACCAGATTCTCTCTTTTTTTGTTATATTTGTATTATTACCTTAAAAACTAAGAATATGGTACAACACGCTAGACTCATTTTCTACACCCTTCTTCTTCTGGTAATCCCGTGCGAGAGCACCTTGGCGCAGAAGATTCCCGTCACGCCCATAGACTCATTGATAACTGTTGGATATGCCACCGGAAGTTTGAAAACCCTCTCCGGTTCCGTAGAGAAGATTACGGAGACACAGATGAATAAAGACCAGATAACGAACCCTTTGGAAGCAATCCGCGGACGTGTGCCGGGCTTGACTATCCAACGCGGGTCAAATGGTCCGGCAGCCTTGGATGCAGTACGCCTGCGGGGAACTACCTCACTGACCAGTGGCAATGACCCTTTGATAATCGTCGACGGAGTATTTGGTGACTTGAGTATGCTCACCTCCATTTACCCTACGGATATTGAGAGCTTCACCATTCTGAAAGACGCTTCCGAAACCGCACAATACGGTTCACGAGGAGCTTCCGGTGTGATCGAGGTCACCACTAAAAAAGGAATGAGCGGCAGAACACAGGTAGCCTACAACGGTAGCTTCGGAATTTCCACCGTCTACAAGAATCTGAAAATGCTGTCCGGCGATGAGTACCGCCGTGTCGCCTCGGAACGCGGGATTTCCATTCTGGATAAAGGAAATAACACCGATTTTCAGAAAGAGATTGAACAGACAGGACTGCAACAAAACCATCACATCGCCTTTTATGGCGGTTCCAGTGAGTCCAGCTATCGCGTTTCTCTTGGTTTCATGGATCGTCAGGGAGTGATTCTGAATGAAGACATGAAAAACTTCACTTCGAATATGAGCATGAATCAGAAAATGTTCGACGGCTTCCTGAACTGCGAGCTGGGAATGTTCGGTTCCATTCAGAAGAATCATAATCTGGTGGATTATCAGAAAACGTTCTATTCGGCAGCCACATTCAACCCCACCTATCCCAACCATAAAGACCCCGTCACCAATTCTTGGGATGGAATAACGACCGCCAGTCAAATCACCAATCCATTGGCATGGATGGAAGTGCAGGACGATGATGCCACTTCGCACATCAGCACGCATGCCCGTCTGACTTTCAATCTACTGGAAGGGCTGAAACTTAACCTCTTCGGTGCCTATACCTATAATATCGTGGAAAATTCGCAATACCTCCCCACCTCCGTCTGGGCGAACGGCCAGGCTTACAAAGGAACCAAAAAGCGAGAATCCTTGCTGGGCAACATGATGCTGACCTATAAGAAAAACTGGAAAAAACATTTCTTTGACGTGTTGGCACTCGCCGAACTTCAAAAAGAAACCTACACGGGATATTATACAACAGTAAGCAATTTCAGCACCGACAAATTCGGGTATAATAATCTTCAGGCAGGCGCACTCCGTTTGTGGGAAGGCACTAATTCTTACTACGACCAACCCCGTCTGGCATCCTTCATGGGACGTTTCAACTATACATACGCCGACCGCTACGTACTGACGCTGAACGCCCGTACAGATGCTTCCTCCAAATTCGGGGCGAACCACAAATGGGGATTCTTCCCCTCCGCATCTGCCGCATGGGTGATTAGTGAAGAAGAATTTATGAAGCAGTTGCCGATGGTGGATAATCTGAAATTCCGTATTGGCTACGGTCTGGCAGGTAATCAGAGTGGGATTGACTCATACACTACATTGAACCTTGTAAAGCCGAACGGTGTAGTCCCCGTCGGAAACTCCGCCGTCGTATCTTTAGGAGACTTACGGAACACGAATCCCGACCTGAAATGGGAAGTGAAACATACCTTTAATACCGGTATCGACGTAGCTCTTTTCGGCAACCGCCTGCTGCTTTCCGCCAACTATTACAACTCCCGAACCACAGACATGCTTTACCTTTACAACGTAAGCGTACCGCCTTTCACCTATAACACCTTACTTGCCAACATCGGTTCCATGCGCAACTGGGGTACGGAAATCGCCATCGGCATCACCCCCTTGAAGACCAAGGATATGGAACTGAATATCAATGCCAATATCACTTTCCAGCGCAACAAACTGCTCTCATTAAGCGGTATGTACAACGGCGAAATGCTTTCTGCCCCCGAATATAAAAGTCTTGCCAGCCTAGACGGAGCCGGCTTTCACGGAGGATACAACCACATCGTATATCAGATGGTGGGTCAACCGTTGGGCGTGTTCTATCTTCCCCACAGTACGGGACTGGAATCCGACGGAAACGGCGGATACACCTATGGCATCGCCGATCTGAATGGCGGAGGTGTCAGCCTTGAAGATGGTGAAGACCGCTACGTGGCAGGACAAGCCGTACCTAAAACGATTCTTGGCTCCAACATCAGTTTCCGCTACAAGCGTTTCGACCTGTCTTTGCAGGTTAACGGAGCTTTCGGACATAAAATTTACAACGGAACCTCCCTGACCTATATGAACATGAATATATTTCCCGACTATAACGTAATGAAGAAAGCCCCGAAACAGAACATCAAGGATCAAACCGCCACCGACTATTGGTTGGAAAAGGGAGATTATGTCAACTTCGACTATGTGACGCTGGGTTGGAACGTGCCGATTGAGAAAGTGCAGAAACTGAAGAAATATGTCCGCTCCCTGCGTCTGGCATTTACAGTCAACAACCTGGCAACCATTTCCGGTTATTCGGGACTTTCACCCATGATTAACAGTTCAACAGTGAACTCCACTTTAGGCGTGGATGATAAACGGGGATATCCGTTGGCGCGGACGTACACACTGGGATTGAGTATTAACTTTTAATGGAGGAGGAGATGATGAAACAATATATGAAAAATAAAAGTCTTTTTTTGCAGAAAGAAGAACTGCTTTCAAGGATAGCGGAACTGTTTTCAAAGAAGATCTTACGTCCTTCGGGAGTGCTGGTATTCCTTCTTATAACGTGCCTGGGTTTATTCTCATGTAGTAAGTTTTTGGAGGAAAATCCGAAAGATAAGTTACCCGAAGATGACGTTTACAATACAATCTCGGAAGTATATCTCAATGCAGTAGCTTCGCTTTATACATACGTAGGCGGTTATAGTGATAGTCAGGGATTGCAGGGAACGGGTAGGGGAGTCTACGACCTGAACACCTTTACCTCCGACGAAGCCATTATCCCCACCCGTGGAGGTGACTGGTATGACGGTGGTTTTTGGCAAGGACTTTACCTGCACGATTGGGGAATAGAGAATGATGCCATTCAGGCTACATGGGAATATCTCTATAAAGTCGTCATGTTAAGTAACAAATCACTGGAACGGATAGACAAATTCGCCGAAACTCATTCCGCTACGGAACTGCCGGCATACCGTGCCGAAGTACGTGCCATGCGGGCTATGTATTATTATTACCTGATGGATTTGTTCGGACGCATCCCGCTAGTTCAATCCTCTTCCGTAGCAATGAAAGATGTAGTGCAAAGTGAACGAAAAACGGTCTTTGACTTTGTTGTCAAGGAATTGCAAGAGGCGGCTCCTTTGTTGAGCGATGCACATAGCAACCAGTCCGGCCCTTACTATGGCCGTATCACTCGCCCCGTGGTAACTTTCCTACTGGCCAAACTGGCTTTGAACTCCGAAGTTTATACAGACAATGATTGGACGGACGGACAACGCCCGGATGGAAAAAATATAAAGTTCACAGTGAACGGCAGCGAACTAAATGCCTGGGAAACAGTTATCTACTATTGTGACCAACTCAAGACTATGGGCTACAAACTGGAACCGGAATACGAAACGAATTTCTCTATATTCAACGAACCGTCCGTAGAGAATGTCTTCACTATCCCGATGAACAAAACTCTGTACACCAACCAGATGCAATATCTCTTCCGTTCCCGCCACTATAATCACGCCAAGGCTTACGGACTAAGCGGTGAGAACGGTCCCAGCGCCACCATTGAAGCCCTCGAAGCTTTCGGTTATGAAACCGCGGAACAAGATCCCCGTTTTGATATTTGCTATTTTGCAGGAATTGTCCACGACCTGAAAGGAAACATAATCAAACTGGATAATGGAACGGTACTGGAATATCTGCCCTGGAAAGTATCTCTGGATATAACAGATACCCCATACGAACAAACCGCAGGAGCCCGCATGAAAAAGTATGAAGTCGACCCGACTGCCACAAAAGACGGTAAGTTGATGGAGAATGACATTGTATTGTTCCGCTATGCAGACGCTTTGTTGATGAAGAGTGAAGCGAAAGTCCGGAACGGAGCAAACGGAGATGAAGAACTCAATGAAGTTCGTAGCCGTGTCAACGCTTCTCCCCGCACTGCCACTTTAGAGAATATCCTTGCCGAACGTCAGCTGGAACTGGCTTGGGAAGGATGGAGACGACAGGACTTAGTCCGCTTCGGGAAGTTTACAAGAGCTTACAGCAGCCGTCCGCAACTACCGGATGAGGCAAGTGGATATACAACTGTATTCCCTATACCGGAGAAAATACGGGTGATGAATGAGAGGTTGAAACAGAATCCGGGGTATTAGGAAGAAGATAGTAGTAATCAAAATAAAAAATCCTCGATTTTCATCCGGAGAATCGAGGATTTATATTATTTGTTGCAGCAATCGAATTACTCAATCAAATCGAAATCATATTTTTCAAATTCACTCCCATTGATTATTATAGCAATTTGATGAAGCCCGAGATGGAATTTTCTCGTCGTAACCACGCGGAAAGAGTGCTTTCGCGTTATTCGTGTGGTAGAATTCCCGGTATATTCTTTTTCGCTGATTTTATGAACTTTCTTCGTCAGCGTTCCATTTGCTTTTTGGTAATAAATACCATATTCAAGCCGTATTTTGATTGTCTTATTGCTATGATTCAACAAGTTAAAACCAAACTCCAACGAATCACCGACTTTAACCTTAAGACTTGAAATCTGAAAATCCTCCACACTAATATGATTACTGATAGAATCAAAACCAAACAACTCCATCACCTCCGGAATCCCTTGCTTTAAGAGCGTCCGGCAACCGTGTTTAATAATCCAGTCTACCTCTTTCGATTCACCCTTCCATTTCTTTGCCAAATCAATGACAATTTCCGGATTATCTTTCGCAATATCATTCAAATTATTGGCAACGCTCAACCGTACAAATCTTGCCGGATCATTTTTAAGATTCTCCAAAATAGGAATAATAGGTGTCGGATCTTTCTTCAGATTCGGCAAAGCCATCGCCCAAGGCAAACGCGGACGGCAACCTTCTGACGCAAGCCGCCTTACTCCCCAATGCTCATGTTTCGACCAAACCAACATCTGCTTCATCATTTCATCCGGATATTTTATTATAAAAGGATGAGTCACAAATTCGCAACTTGTGAACTGTGTGATTTTCTCTATCGCCTTGACAGACGTTTCATAATCATCCAACCCATATTGCTCGACATAATTATTCAGAATCACCCCATACTCCAGCATCAATCCAAACTTCGTATCGTCTATCACCGAAAAATCAGGCCGCGTACTTTTTACATGATCCAACAACTCAAGAATCTTAGCGATTGCCTCTTTGTAATCTGCCGGCAAAAACTTTTTCAGAATGGTAGTGATATGTATGCAGCGCTGTTTAAGTTCCCTGCCTTCCCATTCATCATCCATAACTTGAGAAACAAACCCGTGAGCATCAAAATCATCGATAACAAGTCTCAAATCTTTCGTAAACAGATCGAAAAATTGCTTGTTGTACATATTCTTAAAAGGTTCTGCCATACTTGAAGTCTATATTTAGTATCTATTTATTTGCTACACAAATATATGTCTTTTTTTTAAAAGGACAAGCCCTAAAAACAGAAGTGAGCCACAAAAAAGATTGCAGCTCACTTATACCTTATATATTATAGCAAAAAATTAATCGAAGAAACTCTTGAACTTCTTGAAAATCTTCTCCTTCACCGACGTGTTAGGTTTGAAGTTGTCCGAAGCCTCCATCTTTTCGAGTGTGCTCTTTTCCTCTTTATTGAGCGCTTCCGGCACATAGATACTGATGTTGACGAGTAAATCCCCCGTTCCGTACCCGTTCACATTCGGCAATCCCTTGCCGCGCAAACGAAGCACCTTACCCGGTTGAGTACCCGAATCAATCTTCACTTTCACTTTGCCGTCGATAGTCGGAATTTCCACAGCTCCGCCCAGAGCAGCAGTCGGGAAACTAAGCAACAGATTATAAATCAAATCATTCTCGTCGCGAATCAAGTCCTGATGCGGTTCTTCCTCTACGAGAATCAGCAAGTCGCCTGCCACACCATTGTGTTTGCCGGCATTTCCTTTGCCACCCATAGAAAGCTGCATACCCTCTGCCACTCCGGCAGGGATTTTCACCGACACCACTTCTTCACCGTAAATGATTCCGTCGCCACCACACTTCTTACATTTGTTCTTGATAATCTTACCCTCACCGCCACAAGTAGAACAAGTGACGCGAGTCTGCATAGTGCCCAGAATAGTCTGCTGGTTACGGATCACGGAGCCGCTACCCTTACAAGTAGGACAAGTCTCCGAACCGCCGTCACCTTCGGCACCCGTGCCATGACACTGGTCACACGGCACATATTTTTTGAGTTTAAATTTCTTTTCTACTCCGGTAGAGATCTCCTTCAACGTCAGCTTCACTTTCACACGAAGGTCACTGCCGCGATACCGGCGTTGCTGTGAACCGCCACCGCCAAATCCGCTAAACCCTCCGAAGCCTCCCCCGAAACCGCCGCCGCGGCCACCAAAGATGTCGCCAAACATAGAGAAAATGTCATCCATCGACATCCCCTCGCCACCGAAACCACCGAACGGACCGCCATTGCCTGCCGCACCGCTCACTCCCGCATGACCGAACTGATCGTAACGCGAACGCTTTTCCGGGTTACTCAACACGTCATAAGCCTCGGCCGCCTCCTTAAATTTCTCTTCTGCCTCCTTATCCCCCGGATTCTTGTCAGGGTGATACTGGATTGCTTTCTTACGGTACGCTTTCTTAATCTCCTCTACTGTGGCTGTCTTCGTCACCTCCAATATTTCGTAATAGTCTCTTTTTTCTGCCATGCTTCTTTAAAAATTATGAGTTTTATGGGTTGCGAATCCTTATTCCCCTACTACCACTTTGGCGTGGCGCAACACTTTGTCGTTCAGTGTATACCCCGTCTGCACACAATCCAGAATCTTACCTTTCTGTGCTTCCGACGGTGCGGGGATTACCGCGATGGCTTCATGGAAATCAGTATCCAGCGGTTGGTCTTTCGTCTCGATGACTTTCACACCATTTTGAGCCAGAACAGCCATAAATTTATTGTAAATCAGTTCCACCCCTTCTTTTACGGCATTGACATCCGTTGCCGTTTCCATCGTCTTGATGGCACGTTCGAAATCGTCCACTACCGGAAGAATACTGCCAAGACTCTTTTCGCCACCATTCAGGATCAGTTCGGCCTTCTCCTTTAAAGTGCGTTTACGATAATTGTCGAACTCGGCAGACAAGCGCAGATATTTATCCTTTTGCTCTTCAAGCGCTTCTTGAGCCTTTTCCAGTTCCTTTTCCAACTCCTCTTCATGAGTCAGCGGAGCGGTTCCCTCTGCTTGTTCGTTTTGCGGTTGGTCTTCCGCAGGATTGTGAGTTTCCTCCACATTCAGTTCCTCTTCCTTCACTTTTTTTTCTTTCGGATCCATCTTGGTATTTACTATTTTATTATTTACTATTTAGAAACACACGTTATCTATGCAAGATACCGCTTATAAACATACCGGACTGACCGGATGTCACAGATTTCGTCTGCAAAAACTTTGCCAAGTTGGCCGTTTTGCCAAAAAACGCAGCAAAGGTAACACTTTTATGTCAGATTGGCACATATCAGAT
>OJQU01000760.1_pt1 | contig 17460 bp, 16 predicted proteins | sample 1598981 | NCBI WGS metagenome assembly OJQU01 (sample SAMN03922514, study PRJEB24848) | human gut metagenome | isolation source: stool sample | host: Homo sapiens | place: Germany | collected 2010-02 | reverse complement strand
TTCCCGACGAATAATGCCCGACCTATCCGACACAGTAGCTAAGTGCCGGATAGGAACGGCAAAAAATTTTACACTTCTATTGCTTCTTTATCACACACAAATAAAGAGTCAGGGCACGAAGCAGCTCATGGCTAGCGGCGGCGTTGCCCTTATTCCTCTGCTGTCTGGTCTGTTCGGCTAAGTGCCGCAGGCGGGTCTTCCCGCCTGTACATAATCAATCTGCCAATTTATATGCCCAATAGCGGCCATTTCGCACTTTGGCGAGCTTTCCTTCTTTTGTCAAAGTGTTCAGGATTCGACTTGCAGTGGCAGGAGAAACATTGAGAAGATTCTGAACATCGACGTTCTGGATAATATGGTTCGTGCGGAGAAAAGCTGCAATCTTCATCCAACGCACTTCTTCCTTACTCTGTGCAACAGGCTGTTCGTTGATTGCTTCGGTCAAAGCCTCTTTGATAATTCCCAGCATAAACTCGATAAAAACAGTTCCTTCCCCCTGTGCGTTAGATTGATTGATTGCTGCGTAATACTCGGCCTGATGGTCGTGAATGATGGATTCGATTGGAAGCCATGCAAACAAGGGGTTCCACTTTGACAGCAGAAGTGTGTGCCAAAGCCGCCCAATACGACCGTTGCCATCCGCAAATGGATGGATCACCTCAAATTCATAATGGAAGACGCAGCTCTTAATTAAAAGCGGTAAAGGACTGTTTTCTGTCCACTGAATCAGTTCCTCCATCAAAGAGGGAACATACTGAGGCAGGGTGCCGAAATGGAGGACATTACCCTTGCTGTCTACTACGCCGACAGGACGAGAGCGAAACTCGCCAGCCTCCCGGACAAGACCCTGCATCATCGTCCGATGTGCAAGCAGAAGATCATCCATCGAATATGGATTCAACTCTGCGAGATGGTCGTAGATTTCGTAGGCGTTTTTTACTTCTGCAATGTCTTTTGGAGGGGCAAGCACACGTTTTCCAGACAGAACAGCCGTCACCTGCTCCAAAGAGAGTGTGTTCTGCTCGATAGCCAGAGAAGAATAAATCGTTCGGATGCGATTCTGGCGGCGCAGAATCGGACTTGTGGAAAGATTCTGGGTGGAACTGATTTTGCCTACCAGTTCGCTGATTTCCATAGCCTCTGAAAGAGCTGCTTCTGTGATTTCAAATGGCGGTTTCTTGTTTCGCACGGTGTATACCTCCCATATCATTTCATCTATCATTCATCAATCAAAATTTTGAAAAAATGATAGATGAAACGAGGCTATTGTTCCATACGGCAGCTTGAGCAGCAACGGAAAGCCCTCTGCGGTTTGCAGTTTTATTGAATGTCCGTGCTCCAAGCTGTGTTTTTATGTAGACCCGATGGGAAAGCGGATTCGGCCCGATTTCCTGAGCCAGCATTTCCCAGATTTTCTGGTAGCACACCAGATGAAGCGTATCCGTTTCCACGACCTGCACCATAGCTGCGCCAGTCTGCTCTATGCCAATGGCGTGAGCCTGAAGGAAATCCAGGAGTGGCTGGGTCACAGTGACATCAGCACAACAAGCAACATTTATACACATCTGGATTTCTCCAGTAAGGTATCTTCTGCCAATGCCATCGTCTGGATCTTCCCGGAGGAGACAAAAGTGTGAAAATGAGCCGGATGCGGGGGATAAAAAAGAAAAGCAGCCTAAAATCTTACGATTCTAAGCTACTTTTCAATGCCGGTGGTGGGGGTCGAACCCACACGTGTTATTAGCACAAGGGATTTTGAGTCCCCCTCGTCTGCCATTCCGACACACCGGCGTATGTAGAACGGTATTATTATAGCGGATTTTCCGTCCAAAATCAAGACGCTATTCCCTTTTGCAGAAAAAAGAATTTTTCGCCTTCCCTTTCCGGGGATTCCGTGGTATCCTTACAGCAAAAAAAGAGCCTGGAGGTTCCTATGAATCACACGTTTTCTGCTCCCGTTACCGCTGCACAGCGTCAGCGGGACACTCTGCTGGGCGCGCTGGTGGGGCTGGCGCGCTCCACGGTCAATGAACCCAAAACGGAGGACACTGACTGCATACTGGCTGCCGGTCTGCGGCTGGCGGCTGACCCGGAGGCCGCCGAGAGTGCACTGCTCCGGATGACTGACATCGTTGAAGCCGAGAAGCACCGGGTGGCTCCCAACTGCGCTGCCTGTGCCATGCCCTGCGGAAACACCAGCAATTATAACCTTGCCCGTTTGTGGGGCGCACCCGCAGAAATTTGTGCCCTGAAAGTTCGACTGCTTTCTGCGGTCTGCGTCCTTGCCGGACAAAAAACGACGGCACAAATCCAGAAGGAGATCTGCGATGATCTATTTGTGCTGGCAGAGGACTGGGATGCTGAACTGCTGCTGTCCATCGTCACACGGGCCGAGGGACTGTGCGTCCAGTAACTTTTCCAGAAACAAAAAAGCATTTCCTGCCTGAAAACGAACCTTTTTTCACAAAACCTCTTTACAAATGCGCCGCAAAAAACTATTATATAGTTATATGCTGCTGTTTGATGCAAAGTTTTTCTACTGGTGCATTCCAGTATTATTCCCACACGCAAAACGATATGAGAAAGAAGGTAGAATCCATGTCAGTGAAAAAGCCTGTCGTTCCTGCCGCTGCAGAAGCTCCCGCAGCCGAGGCAAAGCCCGCACGCAAGACCGCAAAGTCCGCTGTCAAAACGGAGAAAGCCCCCAAAACGGAAAAGACCGCCCACAAGGGCCGTCCCCCGCTTTCCCCTGAGATCTACGTTGAATTTGCCGGCAAGCAGTATAACATCACCGATCTTGTGGACCGCGCCAAGGCCGATTACCGCCTGACCCACAAAGTGGGCGTGCAGTCCTGCAAGATCTACGTCAAGCCTGAGGAAGAGGCCGCCTACTATGTCGTCAACAAGGTCGGCGGAAAGCTGCCTCTGTAAAAGCTGCGTTTCTGTTTTTCACCGCACAGAAAAAGACCAGAGCTGTTCTGCCAAGCGGCAGTTCAGTTCTGGTCTTTTGTTTTACAATGTTACAAACCCATACGCTCTTCCCTGACGCGGAACGCGGGGTCTTACTTCAGGAACTTGTGCACGGCGCGGGCCACGATGCCGCCCAGGATGCCGGAGACGAGGAACTCAGCCACGCCCTGGACACCAACCAGCAGCACAACGAACATCAGGGGGTTGGCAGCGCCCTTAACAGACACCAGGTTCTGGACATAGTCGCAGTTGTAGAACGCCAGCACGATATAGCCCATGAAGAACAGGGTGTTCAGGGCCGGAGCGCACATGGCGCTGACGATATAGCTCCAGGTGCGGCTCTTGTCCAGCTTGCTCAGGCCGTTGAAGATCAGGCCCACACACACGCCCATCAGCACACGCATGCCCACGCAGAGGATAAAGGTGTTGACAGGGCTGACCTGGAACAGAGCGCCGGTCATGGCAGAAGCACCGGTAATGGCATCATAGAAGCTCACCGCGCCGAACACGCCGCCCAGCACAGCACCGGCCACGGGGCCCATGGTGATGGCACCCACCGCAATGGGCAGGGTCAGGAAGCTCATGTAAAGCGGGCCCATGGGCACACTGCCCAGGCCGATGGCCTTCATTACAAGCTCGATGGCGACCAGCAGTGCCAGTCGGGTGAGAGTGCGAAGATCGTTGTTTTTCATAATTCAGTTTTCCTCCTGCTGCCGTTCCGCCCTATACGTCGGATACGGCGCAAATCTGGTTTTTTCTGTCAGGGAATCTATAAATAAGCGGGCAAGCCCACCTTATTTATCACAGGGAAATTTGATGTCGGCGCTCCGCCGGGCCACGGTCAGCACACGGCTGACGGCCACGGAGGTATCCAGCATCCGGCTGCACAGCTCCTGGTCACCGCCCTCGATGGCCCTGGCAAAGGCGTGGAACTCCGCCGCCTGCCGGGGCCTGCCGCCGTTCAGGTTGAAGTGCTCTTCCTTGCCCTGATTGGGGTGGAAGGTCACGCCGCCGCACCAGTTGGCCGTGGATTTCTGCAGGATATAGCCCTTTGTGCCCTGGATGACATACCGGGCAGGCGCACCGCAGTCCTTGGCGGCCATGCTGACTGCCTTGAAGCTGTTGTACTCCATGGTCAGGATACCGCTGGTGTCGATGCCGCGCTCCATGTTGGCCAGGTAGTGCACCTGATTCGGCCCACCGAACAGGCCCACGATATAGCTGATGTTGTAGACATTCAGATCCATCAGGGCACCGCCCGCACACTCCGGGTCAAAGGAGACCGGCGTTTCCCCGGCACAGAAGGCATCGTAGCGGCTGGAATACTGGCTGAAATTGCACTGCACCAGCTTCACCCTGCCGATGCGGGGCAGCAGCTCCCGGATCTTGTTGTAGTTTTCGAGGTACTGGGTGGTCATGGCCTCAAACAGGAACACCTTTTTGCGGCGGGCCAGCGCCGCCAGCTCCTCGGTCTGGGCAGCGGTGCAGGCCATGGGCTTTTCCACAATGACATGCTTCCCCGCTTCCAGCGCCACCTTGGCATAGCGGTAATGCTGCAGGTTGGGCACGGCCAGATAGATCACATCCACCCACTGCAATAATTCAAAATAGTTCGTGGTGTGCTGGGGAATGCCGTACTGTTCGCACATCTCGTCGGCCATCGGCGCACTGCGCTGGGTGCTGCAGAGTGCCTGCACCGTAAAGGGGCAGTCCGGCCCTGCCAGCCAGGGCAGAAACTCCCGCACAATCATCCCCGTGCCCAGGATCCCTAGTTTCATTGTTCTCTCCATCCTGTTTCGTCGTCAGCCGTTTTTGTTCTTCTCCTCGCGGCGTTCCCGGCGCTGGGAGCGGGGACGGCGGCCCCGGCGGAAATTGTTGTTCGGGTTCCGCCGCCTGCCCCCGGCGGCATAGTGCGGCTGAGGGGCGTTCATCTGGTACAGCAGTGCCAGCCCCTTCAGCAGCAGCTCCGGGTCGTAGGTCAGCGGATGGCGGCAGAGCGGCGTGACATACTTTGCCAGCCCGCCCGTGACCACCAGGGTGGCCGGGCGGCCCAGCTCTTCCTCAATGCGCTGGGTGATGCCGTCCAGCAGGACTGCCGTGCCCAGCACAGAGCCCGAAAGCATACAGCTCTCAGTGTTCACACCAATGGCTGCTTTGGGGGAGCTCAGCCGCACCTGCGGCAGCTGGGCACAGCGCTCCCCCAGAGCCCGCAGGCCGGTGGAAAGCCCCGGGCAGATCACACCGCCCCGGAATACCCGGTTCTCATCCACAACATTAAATGTAGTGGCAGTGCCCAGATCCACGGTGATGACCGGTAGCGGGAAGTTCGCCGCAGCGTAAGCGGCATCCACCAGCCGGTCCTTGCCCACGGCATGGGGGTCAGGCACCCCCATGGTCAGGCCTGTGCGGATCTCCGGCGAAACGATGACCGGCTTTTTGCCGGTGTAATAGCGGGCGCACTCAGCCAGTGCCCCGGTGATCTGGGGCACTACGCTGGTCAGCACCGCGCCCTCGAACCGGATGGGCTTTTCCGGGTGGCGGCGGTGAGCAAACACCTTTTCCATTTCAATGCGGTATTCCGCGGCGGTACGGGTGCGCACCGTATCCATGTGGGCCACAAAGCATACACGTCCGTCCTTGATGCCGCCCAGGGCGACGGTGGTGTTGCCTATATCAATGGCTAAGATCATATTTTACCTTTCCTGCAAAACCTCTCAGACGCTTTGCTCCGGCTCCCCTGCCAGAGGAGCCGGTTGGCTTGCCTCTCCCGGCAGGAGCGGCGGCAAAGGCGCAGACCTTGACGGAGAGGTTTTATTCTAAGTCAAGCTATTTTACCGCATTTTTGCGCTGGATACAAGACCCAACCGAAAGATTTTATTGTGCTGGCGGTGATTTTGGATTATACTAAAGAGGCAAACCCGCAAAACAGGAGGTTTTTTAGATGGATCTACAGGGCAAATGCGTCCTTTTGGGCGTTACCGGCGGTATTGCCGCCTATAAAATGGCAAATGTGGCCAGCGCACTCAAAAAGCTGGGGGCGGACGTGGAGGTCATTATGACCGAGAACGCCACCCATTTCATCACCCCTCTCGTCTTTGAAACGCTGACCGGCCACAAATGCATGGTGGACACCTTCGACCGCGATTTCAAGTTCGAGGTCACCCACATCTCGCTGGCCAAAAAGGCAGATGTCGTTCTGGTGGCACCGGCCACGGCCAACGTCATTGCCAAAATGGCCCACGGCATTGCCGATGATATGCTCACCACCGTGGTGCTTGCGGCCAAGTGCCCCAAGTTGGTCAGCCCGGCCATGAACACCGGGATGCTGGAAAACCCCATCACGCAGGACAACCTCAGAACGCTGGAGCACTACGGCTTCACGGTCATCCCCTCTGAGAGCGGGGTGCTGGCCTGCAAGGATGTGGGCAGCGGCCGCCTGCCCAAGGAGGATGTGCTCATCGAGTACATCCTGCACACCATCGCCCGGCCCAAGGATCTGGCCGGTGTCCGCATCGCTGTGACCGCCGGGCCCACGCAGGAGCCGCTGGACCCCGTGCGCTACCTGACCAACCACTCCACCGGCAAGATGGGCTATGCCATCGCCCGGGCCGCCGCCATGCGGGGAGCAGAGGTCACCCTCATCCACGGCCACACCGACCTGCCGCCGGTCCGCTTCACCACCGATGTTCCCATTACCACGGCGCAGGATATGTACGATGCCGTGACCAGCCGCTTTGAGGAGATGGACGTGCTGGTGATGGCTGCCGCCGTGGCAGACTACCGCCCCGTAACGGTGGCAAGCGACAAGATCAAGAAAAAGGACGGCGATCTCTCCATCCCTGTGGAGCGCACCGCCGACATTCTGGGTACCATCGGCCCGAAAAAGACCCACCAGTTCCTCTGCGGTTTTTCCATGGAGACCCGGGATATGGTGGAAAACTCCACGGCCAAACTGACCCGGAAGAATCTGGACATGGTGGTGGCCAACAACCTGAAGGTCGCCGGGGCCGGTTTTGGGGTGGACACCAACGTGGTCACCTTCATCACCCCCGACGGCACCCGGGAGCTGCCCCTGATGAGCAAGGCCGATGTGGCCGATGCCATTCTGGATGAGATTTTGAAGCGCAGAGGTTTATAAAAACTTTTATCCCTCTCCGTCAACCCGGCGGAGAGGGTTGTTTTTGTAAGAAAAACGTTCACTTTACCCTGCTTTTACAAAAACATTTTTCAAAATCCGAGCAAATCACTTTCCAAAAGTGCAATTTTGATGTATTCTATTCCTATCCGCTGTTCAGGTCCACTGTCCGCGGAGGAACCACAAACGAAAGAGGGGTGCGCACAGATATGCTGAAATATCTGTCAAAACGCATCGGGCGTTCCATCCTGACGCTGTTCGTCATTGTAACGCTCGTGTTCTGCCTGCTGCGGCTGATGCCGGTGGAAGGCTACTTTGCAAACTACGAAAAAATGACCGAGGCCCAGATCCAGGCGGGCCTGCAGTCCATGGGCCTGCTGGACCCGCTGCCGGTGCAGATCGGCCGCTTCTGGTGGAATGCCCTCCACGGCGACCTGGGCGTGAGCCATATTTATAAGGTAAATGCCTCGGTCACCGACATCCTGGCCAAAAAGCTGCCCATCTCCATCCAGATGGGCGTGTTTGCCATGCTGCTGAGCCTGGTCATCGGCATTCCCATGGGCCTGCTGATGGGCCGGTTCAAGAACCGCTGGCCGGATAAGATCGGCACCGCCATCATCGTGCTCATTCAGGCTGTGCCTGCTGCCGTGTATTACCTCTATATTCAGATGTACGGCACCACCGCCCTGGGCGTGGGCCTGCTGTTTGATGCCTCCGACTGGCGGTACTGGGTGCTGCCGGTCTGCTCCATGAGTCTGGGCAACGTGGCATTCTACGCCATGTGGCTGCGCCGCTACATGGTGGACGAGAGCAACAAGGATTACGTCCGACTGGCGCTGGCCAAGGGCGTGAGCGAGAGCAACATCGCCCTGCGCCACATCTTCCGCAACGCCATGGTGCCGCTGGTGCAGTATATTCCCTCTGCCTTCCTGAACACTGTGGTCGGCTCCATCTACATCGAGAGCCTGTATTCCATCCCCGGCATGGGCGGCCTGCTGGTCACCTGCGTCCAGCGCCACGACAACACCATGGTGCAGGGCATCGTGCTGCTGTACGCCTGCGTGGGCATCATCGGCCTGATCCTGGGTGATCTGCTCATGGTGCTCATCGATCCCCGCATCAACTTTGGCAAGAAAGAAGGTGGCCGATAATGCTGTTCCACATGAAAGATCACAAGGCAGCTGTTCTGGAAAACGACCTGAACAAGCTGCAGAAGGACGGCCCCGCCGCTTGGGCCGACCTGCCCGAGGACGAGCTGTTCACCCCCGCCGGGTTCAGCGAGGAGCGTGCCGAGGCCACCTCCTACTCCAATTACAGCTATTGGGGTAGCACCTTCCGTGCTTTCTTCAAGAATAAGATCGCCGTGGCCCTGCTCATTGCATTGGTGTTCGTGGTGGGCTTTGCCTTTTTGCAGCCTTATCTGCCCGGTCAGGCAGATCCCAATCTCTGCCAGGTAGACTCTACCACCGGTATCCAGTTCCGCAATATCGCCCCCGGGGAAGAGGGCTTTATCTGGGGTTCCAACGCCATCGGCCAGGACCTGTGGGCCCGCATCTGGGCCGGTGCACGCACCAGTCTGACCATCGCCTTCTTCGTGGCCCTCATCGAGGCCGTGGTGGGCATCACAGTGGGTGTGCTCTGGGGCTATGTCCGCCAGCTCGATTTCTTCTTCACCGAGCTGTACAACATCTGCGATAACATCCCTTCCACCATCATCCTGATCCTGATCTCCTATGTCGCATCCCCCAGCATCCAGACCCTGATCCTGGGCATGTCCATCACGGGCTGGATCGCCATGGCGCGCTTTATCCGCAACCAGATTCTGATCATCCGCGACCGTGATTACAACGTGGCTTCCCGCTGCATCGGCACCCCCATCCGCCGCATCGTGCTGCGCAACCTGCTGCCCTATCTGGTATCGGTCATCATGCTGCGCATGGCCCTGACCATCCCCGCCGCCATCGGCAGCGAGGTATTCATCACCTATATCGGCCTGGGCCTTTCTGTGGAAACGCCCTCTCTGGGCAACCTGATCAACGACGGCCGCAAGGTGATGATGCAGGCGGGCCTGCGGTACCAGCTGCTCTACCCCACCATCATCCTGAGCTTTGTCACCATTGCGTTCTACCTCATCGGCAACGCCTTCTCGGACGCTGCCGACCCCAAGAACCACCTGCAGTAAGGAGGGACAGAAGATGGAAAAAAATCAGCTCATCCTTTCTGTAAAGGACCTCAACATCAAATTCAACCTGCGCGGCAAGGTGCTGCATGCCATCCGCGGCATCGACCTGGACATCTACCACGGCGAAGTCCTTGCCATCGTGGGCGAATCCGGCTCCGGCAAGAGCGTGTTCACCAAGAGCTTCATGGGCCTGCTGGATGCCAACGGCTCCATCACCTCGGGCACCATTGATTATTACGGTGCCGATGACGGCAAGCCCATCCGCCTTTCCGACCTGAAAAAGGAGAAGGATTGGCTGAAGGTCCGGGGCCATGAGATCGCCATGATCATGCAGGACCCCATGACCAGCCTGAACCCCCTGAAGACCATCGGCGACCAGATCATGGAAGCCGTGGAGCTGCACCAGCATCTCAAGGGCAAGGCCGCCCGGGAAAAGACCCTTGAATACCTGCGGGACGTGGGCATTGCTGACCCCGAGGTGCGCTTTGCGCAGTATCCCCACGAGTTTTCGGGCGGTATGCGCCAGCGCGTCGTCATTGCCATTGCGGTGGCCTGCAACCCGCAGATCCTGATCTGCGACGAGCCCACCACCGCACTGGATGTGACCATTCAGGCCCAGATCCTGCAGCTGCTCAAGGAGATGCAGGTCAAGTACAACCTGACCATCGTTCTCATCACCCACGATCTGGGCGTGGTGGCCAACATCGCCGACCGGGTGGCCGTCATGTACGCAGGTGACATCGTGGAGATCGGCACCTCCGATGAGATCTACTACGACCCCCGCCACCCCTACACCTGGGCGCTGCTGTCCAGTATGCCCCAGATGGGCATCAAGGGCGAGGATCTGTTCAACATTCAGGGTACACCCCCGAACCTGTTCACCGAGATCCACGGCGATGCCTTTGCGCCCCGCAACCCCCAGGCGCTGAAGATCGACTTTGTCAAGCGCCCGCCCTACTTTGTGGTCAGCCCCACCCACAAGGCCAAGACCTGGCTGCTGGACCCCAGGGCTCCCAAGGTGGAACCACCTGCCGCCGTCAAACTGTTGAAAGAGGAGGGGATGCAGGATGCCTGAAAATCGTGACGTTCGCGTTTGCGAAGCAGCGAACACCCCAGTGGAGTGTTCGAGCGAAAGAACGGTCTTGCATCAGCAAGATGGAGAGGCTTCGCCCCGGCAGGTCCTGCTTGAGGTCAAGGACCTCGAGGTGACCTACGGCTCCGGCCGCAAGGCCTTCAAGGCCGTGAACCGTGCCAACTTTGAAATTTACAAGGGTGAGACCTTTGGTCTGGTGGGCGAATCCGGCTCCGGCAAGACCACCATCGGCCGTGCCATCATGCGCATCCTGCCCACCTCGGGCGGCGAGATCCTGTACAAGGGCCAGAAGATCAACGGCAAGATCTCCCGCCAGCTGGACCAGCAGGTCATCAAGGAGATCCAGATGATCTTCCAGGACCCGCAGTCCTCCCTGAACGAGCGCGCCAAGGTCAGCTACATCGTGGGCGAGGGCCTGCAGAATGTCCGGCCCGACCTGACCGCCGCCCAGCGGGAGGAGAAGGTCCGGCAGGCACTGCTGGATGTGGGCCTGCTGCCTGAATTCGCCTCCCGTTTCCCGCATGAGTTCTCCGGCGGCCAGCGCCAGCGCATCGGCATTGCCCGCGCCCTGATCGTGGAGCCTGAGTTTATCATTGCCGACGAGCCCATCTCGGCTCTGGATATGTCCATCCGTGCCCAGGTGCTCAACCTGCTGCGTCATCTGCAGAAGGAGCGCGGCATCACCTACCTGTTCATCGCTCACGACCTCTCGGTCATGCGGTACATTTCGGACCGCATCGCCGTCATCCACAAGGGCAATATCGTAGAGCTGGCCGATGCGGAAGAGCTGGTGACCCATGCCATCCACCCCTACACCCGCAGCCTGCTCTCCGCCATCCCCATGCCCAACCCCAGGCTGGAGCGGAAGAAAAAGCTGCTGGTCTACGACCCCGCCATGCACGATTACACGCAGGAGGCTCCCCAGTGGCGGGAGCTGCGCCCCAGCCACTGGGTGCTCTGCAGCGAGCAGGAGGCCAAAGACTGGCTGGCTGAAATGTAAACTTTCTCTTGCGTTTTTTGGCAAAGTTCGCCCTTTGTTTCTTGACATTTCCACCCTGCTCTACTACAATAGCTCTTGTACGTATTGTGTTGTTTTTAACAAACGGACGAAATTTAAGACCCCATTGAATCTGGCTGCCCCGGCTGCGGGTGCAGTGACTGCTCAAAGGACAAAGGACAATTTATGACAACATCCAACACCCCGATCTATGCTTCCCAGGCACGTCCCTGGCTGAAATTCTACGATCAGAAGTACATTGACCAGACCATGCCCGCCTGCACGGCGTTTGAGCTCGTCTGCCGGCAGAACAAGAACCGGCTGGGCGAGACCGCACTGGAATACTATGGCCGCAAGTTCACCTACGCTGATTTTATCGTCAACGTCAAAAAGACGGCAGCAGCCCTGCGGGCCGCGGGCCTGAAAAAGGGCGATATCGCCACGGTGGTCAGCGTGATGACCCCGGAGATCATCTTTGCGTTCTATGCCGCCGACATGATCGGCGCGACTTTGAACCTGGTGGATCCCCGTTACAGTGTGGAGGGCATCCGTGAGTACATTGAAGAGGTGGATTCCCACCTGCTGATCTGCCTGAATGTGGTGTATGAGCGCTGCCATCAGGCTGCCAAGCGCACCCATGTGGAGCATGTGGTGGTGCTCTCCCCGGCCGACTCCCTGCCGCTGCCTCTGGCGCTGGGTTACAAAATCAAGAATCTTGACAAGAACAAGTATCACTCCAATGTCATCCACTGGAAGCAGTTCCTTGCTGCCGGGAAGGACGAGAGCATTGCCGCGGAGCCTTATGACCCGGAGCACGCCTGCGTGGTGGTGCACACCGGCGGCACCACTGGCTCCCCCAAGGGCGTGATGCTGACCGATAACAACTTCAACGGCATCGCCATGCAGTTCTCTGCCTGCGACACGCTGTTCTCCAAGGGCCAGTCCCTGCTGAACATCATGCCCCCCTTCATTGCCTACGGCTTTGCCTGCGGTGTACATCTGCCGCTGACGCTGGGCATCAAGGTGGTCATCATCCCCAACCTCGACTCCAATAAGCTGGGCAGCCTGATCTGGAAGTACAAGCCCGAACACATGTTCGGCGTGCCCTCCCACTACCAGCAGCTGGCTGTTGACCCCAAGCTGCAGAACAAGGATCTCTCCTTCATCCGCAACTATGCCGCGGGCGGCGATGCCATCGCCCGGGGTGCCGAGCAGACGGTCAACGACTTCCTGGCCGCTCACAACGTGGAATTCCCCATCGCCAAGGGCTACGGCATGACCGAGGCATCCTCTGCTGCCACCGCTGCTGCTGGTCGGAACAACAAGCCCGGCAGCGTGGGTCTGCCGCTGGTCAACACGCTGGTGTCCGTCTTTGAGCCGGGCACCGACACGGAGCTGCCCATCGGTCAGCGGGGCGAGCTGTGCATCTCCGGCCCCGGCGTTATGAAGGGTTACTACAACAAGCCTGCCGAGACCGCCGCCATCCTGCGCACCCATGCAGATGGTCGGGTCTGGGTGCATACCGGTGACATCGGCTATCTGGACGAGGACGGCTTTGTCTATCTGGACAGCCGGATCAAGCGGCTCATCATCCGTCACGATGGCTTCAAGGTGTTCCCCTCCATGATCGAAAATGTGGTCAGCCAGCATCCCGCCGTGCATCAGTGCTCTGTGGTGGGCTGCGCCGACAAGGAGCATGTGCAGGGCCGTCTGCCTTTTGTCTATCTGGTGCTTGACCCCGCGGTTCCCGCCGCCAAGCGCAAGCAGATCATCAAGGAACTGCGCCAGCTCTGCATCGAGGAGCTGCCCGAATATGTCCAGCCCGTGGGGTACAAGATCATCCCCGAAATGCCCCTGACACTGGCCGCTAAATTTGATTATCGCAAGCTGGAAGAAGAGATCACTCCCCGCGATTATTAAGCAGAATAATACACATTGGAAAGGATTCGTGACGACACCATGAAAAAGAAACTGATTGGCCTGGCCCTCTCGGCCGCCATGCTGTTCTCTATCCTGAGCGTTCCGGCCTTTGCAGCCGCCCCGGAAGAGAGCGCAGCCCCCGCTCTGACCACTGAACAGACCGCTGCAGAGGAGGAGAACTGTTTCTTCACCTCCAGCAGCACCGAAGAAGAGAAGGAGCCCAACTCCATCACCTATGTTGCCTTGGGCGACAGCATCTGCGCCGGTATCGGCCTGACTACCGTTCAATATGCACATAACTTGATGGGCGTGGACGTTTCCTTCAACTTCAAGGGTTACCCCGAGGCCTGCTATGTGGGTCAGGTGGGCAAAAGCCTGAACCTCGACCGGGATCATGCCATCAACCTGGGCCTGCCCGGCGTGATGAGCAAGGATATGGTGGAGCTGGTCAAGACCGGCACCATGGCTGAGATGAACACCCTCTCCGGCTGCCAGTACAATTACCCCGAGTTTGTAGATTACATCAAAAGTGCCGATGTCATCTCCATCCAGCTGGGCTCCAACGATGCTTTTGTGCCCACCGTGGTCTCTTTTGGTGAGGCCACTAACTGGAAAAGTGAGGACCTGGCTTCCATCGTGCTCAGCGGCAACCTGCGCGACCGTGACCAGGACACTGAGGCTGCACTGAACGAGAGCCTGAAAAAGCTCAGCCTGACCCGCAGCGAGAAAGATGCCGTCTGGAACCTGTTCTTCTCCGGCATGAACAAGATCTGCGAGAACGCTTATCCCGAAAGCAGCAGCAACCTGCGCCAGATCGTGGCGACCGTCAAGGAGCTGAACCCTGATGCCCAGATCCTGATCATCGGTGCCACCAACCCCGTGCCCCTGCTGCCCAGCTGGAGCGAATACTTCAGCAAGCTGAACAACTACGAAAAGCAGCTGGCCGATGTTTACGGTGCCACCTACGTTTCCATCCCCTTTGCTCAGACTGAGCTGGATGGCCACCCCACCGTCTCCGGCCACAAGTACATCGCCGACAAGATCGTCAAGGCCATCGAGGCCCAGCAGTAAAATGAAAGAGGAACAACCCTCTCAGTCAAAGCCTGCGGCTTTGCCAGCTCCCCCGAAAGGGGGAGCTTTTTTGATGCCGTAAAGTACAGCACCAAACCTCTCCCCTCGGGAGAGGTGGCATTGCGAAGCAATGACGGAGAGGGTCGTCCCTCTCTTTGAAAAAAATATTACTTTTCGTAGCTCTGGGGCAGCTCGTTCTTGGGGTCACGGTCCATCAGGGAGCGCACCGCCTCGGCGGCGCTCATGCCCTTGTTCACAACAGCGTTCACGGTCTGAACGATGGGCATTTCCACCTGATACTTGGCGGCAAGTTCCAGCGCGGCGGGCAGGGCGTTCATGCCCTCAACCACCATACCGACCTCCTTCACGGCCTGCTCCGGGGTCTCACCCTTGCCGATGAGGATGCCGGCCCGGTTGTTGCGGCTGTGCATACTGGTGGCGGTCACGATCAGGTCACCGATGCCGGCCAGACCGGCAAAGGTATGGACATTGCAGCCCATGGCCACGCCCAGCCGGGCAAGCTCGGCAATGCCGCGGGTGATGAGGGCGGCACGGGCGTTGTCGCCATAGCCCAGGCCGGTGGAGATGCCCACGCCCAACGCAATGACATTCTTCATGGCACCGCTGAGTTCCACGCCCTTGATGTCCTCATTGGTGTACACACGCATGACGTTGTTGGTGAACACCGTCTGCACGAATCTGGCCGCTTCCATATCCTTGCTGGCCGAAACGATGGTGGTGGGCAGGTCGATCGCCACCTCCTCGGCGTGGGTGGGGCCGCTCAGGGCCACCAGACGCACCCCCTTGGGACCGCCCTCTTTGCCCAGCTCATCGGCCAGGATCTCCGTCATGGTGAACAGGGTATCCTTTTCAATGCCCTTGGCAACGTCCACAATGATCTGACCGTCCGGCACAAAGGGCCGGGCCTTGGCGGCGGTGGAGCGCACGAACACCGACGGCACCGCGAACAGCAGGATCTCCTTGTCCGTGCACACCTCTTCCACGCTCTTGGTGAACTTCATCTCTGCCGGAATGGTCATGCCGGGCAGATTGGGGTGGACCCGGGTGGTGGAAAGGTTGTCGATCTCCTGTTCCAGCGCCGACCACACGGTCACGTCATTGCCGCTCACCGTCAGCATCCGCGCCAGAGCCATGCCCCAGGTGCCTGCACCCAGAATACCAATTTTATGCTTCATTGTGTTTTGTCCTCCGTATGCGCCGGGCTGCTTGTGTGCCCGGCCTGTTCCCCGCGCTTCCTGCACGGGGCCTGTCTGATTCCATTTTACACGAAACATCGTACCGCGTCAACTCCTTGCCAGTCTGCACAAAGTTAACCGGTGTTTTCTTTTGTTTTTGGCCAGAGTGAAAGATTTTCGCCAATGGATTGCACTTGTCTCCATTTCATGCTATAGTATTTTGGTAGGAATTGTAGGATATGCTCTTGACCTGAACCATAGTTTAAGGTGTATCCTAAAGATATTCCACCGTTTTTTATCAATAAGGAAGAAAAATATGTTTGAAGCACTTCTTACCAACCGCACGGTCAGCGTGCTGTGGGAGGCCCTGCCCCGCATCCTGACGGCAGGCCTGACCATGACCATTCCCCTGACCCTGATCTCCTTCAGCCTTGCCATGGTCATTGCAGTGGCTGTTGCGCTGGTGCAGTACGCCAATGTTCCGGTGCTGCGCCAGATCGCCCGGTTCTACATCTGGGTCATCCGGGGCACGCCGCTGCTGGTGCAGCTGTTCATCATCTTCTACGGCCTGCCCAGCCTGGGCATCATGCTGGATGCTTTTCCGGCAGCCATCATCGCCTTTGCTTTCAACGAGGGTGCCTACTGCGCCGAGACCATGCGCGGCGCGCTGGAAAGCGTGCCCCAGGGCCAGCTGGAGGCCGGTTCCTGCGTGGGCATGACCTGGTGGCAGATCATGCGCCGCATCGTTCTGCCGCAGGCCCTGCGCACCGCCGTGCCCTCCCTGTCCAACTCCCTCATCAGCATGATCAAGGACACCTCTCTGGCCTCCAACATCACGGTGGCAGAGTTGTTCATGGCAGGCCAGCGTGTGGCAGCCCGCACCTACATTTTCCTGCCCATCTACTGCGAGGTGGCTGTGGTCTACCTGCTGTTCTGCACCATCATCACCAAGCTGCAGGCGCTGGTGGAGCGGCAGCTGAACGCGCACGGTTTCCAGTGAGAAAGGGGTGGACGGTATGGCCATGTTAGAGATCAAAGACATCCACAAAACATTTTACACCTACGATGACAAACCCCGCTTCCACATCGGGCCTTTCCCGCGCGGCAATGCCCGCCGGGTACGCAGCGCACTGCACGTCCTGAACGGCGTTGACCTGAGTGTGGAAAAGGGAGACGTTGTTGCCATTCTGGGCCCTTCCGGCTCCGGCAAGACCACCCTGCTGCGCTGCCTGAACTTTCTGGAAACCGCTGACAGCGGCACTCTGGTGTTCGACGGCGAATCCTTCGATCTTGGCAGGATCTCCCGGGCCGACATTGCCCGCCTGCGCAAAAAAACGGCCTTCGTATTCCAGAACTACAACCTGTTCCGGAACAAGACCGCCCTGCAGAATGTAACCGAGGGCCTGATCGTTGCCCGCAGGATGCCCAAAGAGCAGGCGGATGAGATCGGCAGACGGATGCTGGAAAAGGTCGGTCTGGCCGACCAAGCCGACTACTATCCCCGCCAGCTTTCCGGCGGACAGCAGCAGCGCGTTGCCATTGCCCGCGCCCTTGCCACCGACCCGGCGATCATTTACTTTGACGAACCCACCAGTGCCCTTGACCCGGAGTTGACCGGCGAGGTGCTCTCGGTCATGCGGAAGCTGGCCGAGGAGGGCATGACCATGCTGGTGGTCACCCACGAGATGGGCTTTGCCCGCAACGTCTCCTCCAAGACGGTATTCATGGAGAACGGCGTGGTGGTGGAGCAGGCCCCTTCCCACGAATTCTTTGCCCACCCCCGCGAGGAGCGGACCCGGGAGTTCCTGCGGAAGATCGAGCATACAGCATAAGGGATAGCCGACGGTGAGCTTTCCACGCAAATGCTTCGGGCCATTCCATCGCCCGCCCTATTGC
>OJQU01000741.1_pt1 | contig 17830 bp, 13 predicted proteins | sample 1598981 | NCBI WGS metagenome assembly OJQU01 (sample SAMN03922514, study PRJEB24848) | human gut metagenome | isolation source: stool sample | host: Homo sapiens | place: Germany | collected 2010-02 | reverse complement strand
CGGCAAAAAACAACAATAGCACGCTCTTTTTCATAATTTCCTATTTTTAATACGACTAAAAAATGATTCTCTCGTTCCATTCAGAATAAAATTAAAAGCCGGCAACCGGTTTACGTTCACGGGTTCCGATAGAGATCTCGAAACCGTGACGCTTACCGTATTGTTCTTTTGGTCTTCTGCTTCAAAATGCCCTATAAAACGGTCCCAGCTATTTATGTCGACCAACAGGCATCCTGCCGATATAGGTCTTTTTTTAGTAATCATTCCTGTAAGATTATTTATTCCAGGCTTGTGTATATTAATACCCACTGCGTATGTCCGGCCATCGGTATATGCCGGATTTTCGTATCCTAATTCTATTCTCCCGCTACCGTCGGTATCCTCCATTCGCAAAGCCGTATAAGCCCCCTTATGCTTGCCTACTTTCGCATGATAAGTACCTTCGGGAACCGTAGCATAGTCGCTTCCCGAAGGATTCGTACAGGCCGCATATGTCTCGGTCGTTCCGTCTGCCAAATAAACCGTGGCAGTAGAAGATCCTATATTATAGCCGTTATCCTTGTCAAAAGTTTTGTTATCTGAAAAAAATATGGCCTGCGCATACAAACCCTGCAATAAATTACCGTCTACATCATAAGATTTATCTTCATCTACCCACTCATATCCTGTAAAAATCACCTCTCCTTCTATTCTGTCATAAGTCAATCGCCACGATTCCCCGTCCGGGTCTACATATTTCACCGGATTATTATTACAGTAGGCATAGGGCGAGGTGGAATAATATTTCTCGCAGAGAGGATCCATCGTCATAAATCGGCAGAGGGCGGGATAATACATACGAGCATCGAAGTCGTAACTGTCATAGCCGTGCAGCTCTATAAACTCCTTTCCTCCGTATTTGTACGGCTGTTCTTCGGGCTGGTAATGGGCTTCATAAGGAAGACCGAAAGGATAGTATTGCATACGTTGGTAGGTGACGGTATGCTCTATGGGGGTTGGGCGAATAGGTGGTTTATCTCCGCCTATCGCCCACCGGCTCGTCAAGGAAAAAGGAGGTTCCACTGGTATTAGTTTTGCTACCGCACTGCCGTAGACGGTGCGGATATTCCCTTGATAATCCCGCACGAAGTACCGGAAATCTTGTTCCGAACAATCCAAATAGCCGTCGCCGTTATGAATTCGTATCAGGGTATCGCTCTCGAAATCGGCTCCCGCATATTCCAAAGAACCCCGACGTGCCGTAACATGACTGCTCATGGCCGCTGTCCCCGATGTACTGCCGAAGGTCTGACCCGCGGGGATAACGACCGTTGTCTGTGGTGTGAGGTATTTACTGCCGGTTCTCTTGCCGTCGGCGGTGTAATAATTCACGATAGCCGACCCATTGCGGAACTGCACGGTATCGGGCAAATTCAACATGTTGTATCGTATGCTATTCATAGGTATGTGGGCTAATCTCTTGGATAGGTAGGTTATTTTCCAGTTAAAACAATATTCGATGGTTTGAAAAAATATCTTTCTTCAAGCTGCGTCTTTAAAAATTGAGTGAGTTCACTCTCCTTCATAAGGACAATCCTTTCGGAATAAAAATTTGATTCCGGATCTGTTTTGACAATAAAATATGAAAATGTCTCACCGGGTGCAATTTTTTTAATAAACGAATATCCTGTATTGACGGGTAGTTCGTCTAATATGCAATCACCCATCAGATGCAGATAACTGAAATCGCCATGTGCCTGTAAAAAGAATTCGCGCATCAACAGAAGGTTCGATTTATTCTTTATCGGCTCCAATGACACCCAAGTTATATACTCTTCGTTTGAATGATTTGTCATTCGATACTCATCTACAATCTCAGGCTGACAGGTAAACCCATTGACATATCTCAACGATACGGTATCAATCTCTATTGGACTCTGTGCATTTAATCTAAAAAAAACAGTCAAACAGACAAATGCCAAACAAATATAGACTTTTCTTTTCATGGTATAATAGTTTTTATAAAATACGACATTTACATCTCATACGACTTATAATAATATAATATGGAGCCTCTTTTATCTCAATATCTCCTGTTCTCGAAATAGTCAGTAGAAAATCATAGCACAAAACAGAAAAAACGGGAAAAATATATAGACCATTGTTTTCATCACTCTTGCATATTTTTAATAGTTTCCTTTTTAGAGTTGATAATCATTTCCACTAAAGTTTTATTTCTATCACCACCAGAGCATAACCCATCACCTGCTTGATGGCTTGCTCCCTTATGGTCGCCACCATTCAGAATATACAATAATGCGTGTCCATTTGCTTCGTGACTATAACTTTCTGCGGCACCTGCTGGTGATAAATTTTTATTGACAATAACAACAATATTCCCATTTGGTGAGTTTTGCATGCCATCTTTATCAGGGAAAAGAACTTTTCCCATAAACCCACCTTCACCGGTGGAAAGTCCTCCCGTTGTTTCTCCCTTTAAATCTTTATTAGGCCAATCTGGGTCAAAAGCTTGATAAATCATTGTTGCAGTTCCTAATTTCCCATCTTGTCCCATATAAGTAAATTTATCATCAAGTACCACTTCCACAATTCTATCTGAATTAGCCATTGTTCTCAGATTATTGAAGTTTAAACTTTTTCCATCGTATGAATTTAACAACGTTTTGTCAATCAATCCATTATTATCTAATCTAACATAATCACGAGCTTCTTTGGGTAATGTGTTTTGTATCATTATTAACTCCGCAGTCCCCGCAGGTTTTACATCACGTCCATCAGAATCAATATATTTCACCGGATTGTTATTACAATAGGCATAGGGCGAGATGGAGTAATATTTCTCGCAGAGAGGATCCATCGTCATAAATCGGCAGAGAGCCGGATAATACATACGAGCATCGAAGTCGTAACTGTCATAGCCGTGCAGCTCTATAAACTCCTTTCCTCCGTATTTGTACGGCTGTTCTTCGGGCTGGTAATGGGCTTCATAAGGAAGACCGAAAGGATAGTATTGCATACGTTGGTAGGTGACGGTATGCTCTATGGGGGTTGGGCGAATAGGTGGTTTATCTCCGCCTATCGCCCACCGGCTCGTCAAGGAAAAAGGAGGTTCCACTGGTATTAGTTTTGCTACCGCACTGCCGTAGACGGTGCGGATATTCCCTTGATAATCCCGCACGAAGTACCGGAAATCTTGTTCCGAACAATCCAAATAGCCGTCGCCGTTATGAATTCGTATCAGGGTATCGCTCTCGAAATCGGCTCCCGCATATTCCAAAGAACCCCGACGTGCCGTAACATGACTGCTCATGGCCGCTGTCCCCGATGTACTGCCGAAGGTCTGACCCGCGGGGATAACGACCGTTGTCTGTGGTGTGAGGTATTTACTGCCGGTTCTCTTGCCGTCGGCGGTGTAATAATTCACGATAGCCGACCCGTTGCGGAACTGCACGGTGTCGGGCTGGTTCAGCAAATTGTATCGTATGGCGACAATATCCCGGTCGAGGTCTGCCGTCATGTTGCCGTTGGAGTCGTAAAAATAATCGAGTCCATTATAGTTATAATCCCGATATTCTTTCATGTCGTATCGCCCCTGTTCTCCCATCATATCGGTAATCTCTACTACCCTATTCCCTTCATAAGACCAGTTCATCTCGTCTATCATTCCGCCCCTTCCCCCATTGCGATACAAATTTACCATATTACCATGCTTGTCATATTCATATTCGACATGATAGCGGCCGCTGGAAAAATCACTGCCCGTCACCGAATAGGCCGAAGCCAGCCGGTCGTGGGCATCATAAGTGAAGCGATAGCCGTTCACAATCGTGTCGGTATCGGTGCGATATGTCCAATTCATCGCCGATATATTTCCGTTGTAACGAACTTTCCCATAGTTTCCCATAAGGCTTTCGTAATACAAATTCTGCACGAAATCGACATCTTCTATCCGAGTGATCCAACCCTGCAAATTATACCGATATTTAGCATGCGTCAGTCCTCCGTCGATACTTTTGCCGGATATCCGTCCCAACTCGTCGTATTCATATCTCCAATCGGTAGACAAAGAGTCGTTAACCGTATAATCGGTGCGGGTGAGGCGTCCCGAGCGGTCATAAGTATTTTCTACGGACTCCGATACCGATAAACGCCCCCGGGAATCCAAATGTTCCGTGTATGATTCAAGAATATTTCCCGAAAGGTCGCATTGAGCATAAGTCATTTCATAATCGCCCGATACATGCCGAGTGCGTGTCTGCACGGGATTGCCATATTCATCGTAATAATAAACGGTAATCGCATATTTGCTCCTGTCCGTCAAGTCGAACACCTGCGTCCCGGTCAGCAAACCTTTGGCCGAGGAATAAGCCGCACCATATCCCTCCTTACTCCGATAGGCAAGCTGCGAGGCTGCCGTCCCCTCGATGTACAAAAAAGAATAGTCGTCGTAATAATTGACCGTGAGCAACCGGTAATCATTGGCGGCAGGCAGCAGAATCCTGAGGGTATAACCCATACCCGGCCACGCAGTATAACTATCGGCACGTTCCTCGACAAACCTCCTTTCCCTGCAATACCGATACAAGTCCGGTGGACTCTGCAACGGATCCGTCTCATAAGTATACAGCACTCGGGAGAGGGCATCATATTTGGTTATGGTCCAGAGGCTTCCGCTCTGTTGATTGCCGTCCTGACTCATGACCAATCGATTAGCCCTATCGTAAATCATCTGTATCGATTTACAACCGGGCAAACGCTTCCCTATGCAGTTCCCCCGGTCGTCGTATTTATAGAGATAGGCATACTGTTGCAAAAGAGTGTGGCTGTCGGGATAATTGCCGGTATTATACATTCCGTCCACAGCCATCGGGGGCAGTACGTAGCACAGCCTGCCGTGGTCGTCATAAATGTAGTAAGTGTCATAACCGTTTCCCTGACGGGCCATAACCACTCGACCCGATTTATCGGTGAAACTCTCTTGCCAAATTCCGTCCTCGTCGGTTTCGCGAGTAACATAAAGAGCACCCGGGGTATACCGCCCCACTCGTTGTACCCCATCGGACGAAATTCGGAAAAGAACGACCTCTCCTGCCGTATTGCACCGATATGCAGCAGTCTTCGGGTGAGCGTTCCAAACAGCTCCGGGATTTTTCACACCGACTGTCCGGCTCAACGGTGAGTTTTCGTACAAAGTCTCCCGATAGAGATATGTGTCTCCATAATAACTTTGAGCCGTCTGCCCGTATGTAGAAGGATTCACATAACAGCCGTTGTTCCCCGATACGGGTGTGGGAAGCCCTTGACGATATTCTCTCCCGGCCTCGTCGTAACCGACTGTGGACAGCAGGTCGGCGCCCGTTGCCGTGAAACCCACTCGGGCAGTCTGTTCGGGACGACCCAGCCCGTCATAATAGACCACGGTCGCAAGCGCCTGCGAAGCCCCTTCGGCAGTTATCCGGCCGTCCTCTATATTCGCCGACGTACTACCACCGGGAAGAACGACCTCCACGATATAATTTTTTTCAGACGACAAACTCAAAGGAATATCGACGGCAGCCGACACTATCGCCGACATGGGCGACAAAAAGAGTATAGACAAACTCATTGAAAAGCGGAGGGGTCTTTTCATAGTATCGTGATTTTGTGTCTCTCCGTAAATTTATGCTTTTTTTTACATTTCCCCAAATATTTCACGCCTTTTTTTCATGCCTCGGCTCCAAACGACTGTTTTAACCCTCTTCAAACAAAATTCGGGAATTATTTTCGAGGAAAGCCCCATGAAACACATTCCCCCTATGCATAGCATGAAAGCCGACTCTTCCCATTATCCGGGAATCACCCTTCTCCGAACAATCGCACAGCATTGGCCGAGGTAGCCTCCTCCACCTCGGCAGTCGTAATATCCAGAATTTCGGCTATTCGCTTCGCCATATAAGGCAAATACGAAGGTTCGTTCCGTTTGCCCCGATAAGGCACGGGAGCCAAATACGGGGCATCGGTTTCGAGCAATATACGCCCGATGCCCACTTCTCGTACCATATCTTCAAGATGAGCGTTCTTGAAAGTAACGATGCCGTTTATCCCGAAATAATAGTCACCGGTTCCCCTCAGCAGACGCACCTGTTCGGCCGACCCCGTGAAACTGTGGAACACCCCTCGGAATGCCGGCACTCTGCCCGATTGCAACAGAGCCAATATTTCATCGAATGCCTCCCGGCAATGAATAATCACCGGCAAACCCGACTCTGCCGCCCACCCCGTCTGCACCACGAAAGCCTCTTTCTGCTCCTCGGCATAGGTCTTGTCCCAATACAAATCGAGCCCTATCTCACCCACGGCGCAATACTCCCCGGAGAAAAGCAGCTCTCTCACCTGTCCAAGCCGCTCCCGATAATCGGCCGACACCGACGTGGGGTGTAGCCCCATAGCCATACGGCAATAACCGGGAAACAAATCGTTCGTGGCATGCATGGCTTGCACCGTGTCGAAATCGACATTGGGCAATATCACCCGTTCGACTCCCGCTTCACGGGCGCGGCGCACCACCTCGACACGGTCTTCGTCAAACTCTTCCAGATAAATATGCGTATGAGTATCAATCATCTTCGGGTCGTTTTTCTCCACTGCGATAATAATATACCACGCCATAGGCCCGGCAACGTTTCAAACGGATTTCGGCAGGGAGGTCGGCGTAATACGCCTCCACCTGATTCCACAAATCCAAGATAATCCGGTCCGCCTCCTCGCGCAAGGCATCCAACCCCGACTGGGAACGAGTCGTATTCAGTTTATAATTCTGTTGTTCCCGATAGGCTTCCTTGAAAATATCGTAATGCACGGTCACTTTCGCGATCGTAGGGTTATAAATAGGCGCACCCCCGTGCGACACCCGTTCGCGTTCCCCCTCGATGAGACGTTCTCCCCAAACGAGAATGTGCTTCTCGCCGGTCAGCTCGGGCACGGCAAAATCTTCGGGGTCGAGCCCGTAAAACAATTTGTGTTCCTTGCGCACCTCGTTACGCAACACTGCCAAATTAAGCACCTGTATGAAATGCGAGATGTACAACCGGGCCGTCTTCAAATGCGACTGATATTGTCGGTTGGCCTCGGCCTGAGCCGTATAGCAATACTGGAACTGCTCAACGGCACTTTTGAAACGTCTCAAAAGAACGCGGGCCTCGTTCAGCGTTTTATACGAAGCCGCCTGCTTGTCCACATCGCACTCGTGCTCCATCGCCACCGCTTTTTCGAGAGCGGCAAGGCGGGCTTTGTCTGTATTCGGTAACCGGCGGTAAGGCATTGTTTCTGAAAAATTTTAGTGATCTCGTTTTATCAATGAATTCGCCAAATCGTATAAGGGCTGCTTTGCCGCTTCGTCCACTCCGATTTGCCGCAAAGCCTCTATCGCCCGACGACTGTATTCGTCGACCTGCCGCAGACACAAATCGCCTGCACCGACACGGTCGTACAACGCCGTCACAGCAGCTATCTTCTCGGAAAGATCGTATTCGGCTGCGCTCAACCAGCGGGACAACTCCTCGGCATCTTTCCCTTCAACCCGTTGCCGGGCATTGATGAGCATATACGTTTTCTTGTTATTCAGAATATCGCCTCCTATCTTTTTCCCGAAACGGGCAGGGTCGCCATACACGTCCAACCAATCGTCCTGCAACTGGAACGCCAGTCCCAAAGACTCGCCGAAACGGTAGATACAATCCGCATCCGTCTCGCTCGCTCCGCCTATAATCGCCCCTATCTTCAACGCTCCCCCCAACAGCACGGCTGTTTTCAGGCGAATCATCTCGATATATTCCGCTTCGGTCACATCGTCCCGACGCTCGAATTCCATATCGTATTGCTGACCCTCGCAAATTTCAAGAGCCGTTTTCAGGAACAACTCGACGACAGCCCCCGTGTGCGGAGCCTCTGTGCGGGCGATATAACGGAAAGCGATGATCTCCATAGCATCGCCCGAAAGTATGGCCGTATTCTCGTCCCACACCTTATGCACCGTGGGTTTACCCCGGCGCACGTCGGCTTTGTCCATCACATCGTCATGCAACAGCGTGAAGTTGTGAAACACTTCCAACCCCATCGCCGCATTCAATGCCCGACGATAATCGCCCGCAAACATCTCGCAAGCAAGCAACGTCAACAACGGCCTCACGCGCTTACCGCCCAACGACAACTCATAACGCACGGGAGCATACAATCCATCGGGTTCGGCGGCATATTCTATCTTCGAAAGTTCAGCTTCTATCGCATCGAAATATCTTTGCAGTTTTTCCATAAACTACTTGAAAATTTTTATGTTTTACATAGAACAAAGTTCAAAATTAACGATTTCCATCGATTCGAGCAAACATAGTTTGCAATATAATACGAATAAAGTTCCGATACAAACTCGTTCCGCCACATACTTTATTGCCCTTTTTCCCGTTAATAAATCATCGGGAACCATTCTGCCGAAAGCAAAATTCAATCACGCGACTTTCTGCCGACCGGGAATTTTGGCTATCTTTGAAACCCGAAAACAATTATGACACATACGTTTCGATATATAACGGTTCTTCTGGCGACTGTCACTACATGCTTCGCCGGGAGGGGACAAGAGGGGAAAAGCTCGTTCGACTTTCTCAATATCCCCACCTCTACCCACGCCTATACGTTGGGAGGAACCAATATATCCGTCATCGACGAAGATATAAACCTCGTCAATCAAAACCCGGCTCTGATGGGACCCGAATCGGATTTACAACTCGGGCTGAACTACATGAAATACGTCGGGGGAATCAATCTGGCAGGAGCCACTTTCGGAAAGGCGGCCGGAGAACGGGGAGCATGGGCGGCCGGCATACAATACTACGGGTACGGCAAAATGAAAAGTGCCGACGAAACCGGCGTGATCACCGGTGAATTTTCACCCAAAGACATCGTCTTCAACGGTATCTACGCCCACGACATCACCACGACCTTGCGGGGTGGAGTCAATGCCAAAGTCATCTACTCCTCCTACGAACAATACACCTCTTGGGCGCTTGCCGTCGATCTCGGCCTCAACTACTACAACGCAGACAACGACCTCTCGCTCTCGCTGGTAGCACGCAATCTGGGTGGACAAATCAAACGTTACAACGACACATTCGAACGCATGCCGTTCGATTTGCAGATAGGCTATACGCAAAGCCTCGAACATGCGCCCATACGGGTATCGGTCACCGCTCGTAACCTCACAAGGTGGAAACTTCCCTACCCCGCCATCGAAAGCAGCTCTTACACCGGGGGCGACGAAATCGTTGAAAAAAGTGGATTCGTGGACAACCTTTTCCGCCACCTCATTTTCGGCGTGGAGTTCCTGCCCACCGACCGCATTTACATAGGAGTGGGGTACAACTACAAAACCCGCACCGACATGCGCACCGCTCACCGTAACTTTCTCTCCGGATTCAGCATAGGCGGCGGAATCAAAGTCCGCATGTTCGGCATAGGTGTCGCCCTCGCACAACAACACACGGGAGCGACCACGCTCATGGTCAATCTCTCGACCAATCTTTTCGAATTCAAAAAATAAACGCTCATGAATAAACCTGAACCTCGGATAATCATCGCCGTAGACGGCTTCTCGTCGTGTGGAAAAAGTACGATGGCGAAAGCTCTTGCCCGGAACATAGGCTACATTTATATCGACAGTGGCGCGATGTACCGCGCCGTCACCCTCTACTGCCTCGACCACGGTCTCATCGACGGCGACACGGTCGATGCCGATACGCTGAGGTCCCTCATGGACGACATTCAAATCGATTTCCGCCCCGATCCCGAAACGGGTATGACACACACATTTCTAAACGGAATCGACGTAGAGCGTGAAATTCGCTCCATGCGAGTATCCGACAAGGTAAGCCCCGTTAGTGCCATACCTTTCGTGCGCACGGCGATGGTCGCCGCACAGCAAAAAATGGGCGAACGGAAAGGCATCGTCATGGACGGGCGCGATATAGGCACGACCGTATTCCCACATGCCGAACTGAAAATATTCGTCACGGCCTCGGCGGAGACTCGGGCACAACGACGCGTCGACGAATTGAAGGCGAAAGGTGTCGATGTCGATTTCGACGAAGTAGTCGCCAACATCAACAAACGCGACCACATCGACCAAACCCGTAAAGAAAGCCCTTTGCGCAAAGCCGACGATGCCATAGAGCTCGACAATTCCCACATGACAATCGCCGAGCAAGACGCATGGCTCATGACCCGGTACAGAGAAACCGTCGAAAAACTTCGATAAACCACCCGCAAAGGTAGAAAGGAGACAGGTTATGGCACGCATAGAAATAGACGAACATTCGGGTTTCTGCTTCGGTGTAGTCACGGCTATCCGCAAGGCCGAAGAAGAACTCGACCGCACCGGACGGCTCTACTGCCTCGGCGACATCGTACACAACAGCAACGAGGTGGAACGACTCAAAGCCAAAGGGCTCATCACCATAGACCACGAGCAACTCAAACAGTTGCACGACGTGAAAGTATTGCTGCGAGCCCACGGCGAACCTCCCGAAACCTACCGAATCGCCGCCGAGAACAACATAGAAATTATCGATGCCACCTGCCCCGTCGTGTTGCAACTGCAACGTAAAATCAAAACCGCATACGATTCCAACCCTCCCGGAGAAGCGCAAATCGTTATCTACGGCAAAACCGGACACGCCGAAGTCAACGGACTGGTGGGACAAACCCACGGCAAAGCCGTCGTCATCGAGGGAGACAAAGACCTCGGCAAGATAGACCTCCGCAAAAAACTGTTGCTCTATTCCCAGACAACCAAGTCGGTAGAAGGCTTCCGCCACATCGTCGACGAGATAAAACAGCTGAAACCCGATGGACAATTCGAATCGTTCGACACCATCTGTCGGCAAGTCGCCAACCGCATTCCCAATATCAGGGAGTTTGCCCGCCGACACGACCTTATCCTGTTCGTTTGCGGGAAAAAGAGTTCCAACGGACGGGTGCTTTTCGGAGAATGCCTGCAAGTCAATCCCCAATCCCGATTCATTTCCGACATCAGCGAAATAGACCCCACTTGGCTCGAAGGAAAAGAGAGCATAGGTATCTGCGGAGCTACCTCCACCCCCCGCTGGCTCATGACCGAAGTCCAAGAATACATAACCCGGTTATTGGAAACGACCGGCTCTACCGCCACCCGATGACCGACCGTATTTCTGTGAATACCCAAAAGCAAGCATAATCCGGCTCAGCCCGGATAAGTTTACTCCGATACTTTATACAAAAATAGATTCTACCCCTACCTTTCATTTTGGTAAATAGTTTATCAAAATGAAAGGCATTTGCGCTCTGAAAAAAACCGACTATCACCATAATAATCAACAATTTAATCATATCCCCACAAAAATGGTCTGCCATTTGTCGTGCAAGAGATATGAAACTCTACATCATATCAAACAGACTGCCAGTCAAGGTAAACGAAAAAAACGGAACGTTTTCATTCACCCGAAGCGAAGGCGGACTGGCAACGGGGCTCGATTCTCTTCAAACTGCTTACGAAAAGCATTGGATCGGGTGGCCGGGAATTTGTGTGGATAATGATAGCGACAAGCAAGCGATCGGGGAAAAATTGGAAGAACTAAACTTTCACCCCGTATTCCTGTCCGACACCCAGATAAAAAATTATTACGAAGGTTACAGCAACAGTACCATCTGGCCGCTGTGCCACTATTTCTTTGCCTATACATTGTACAAGGACACTTTCTGGCAAGCCTACCGAGAAGTAAACAGACGGTTCTGCGAAACCATCTGCCAGTTGATAGGCCCCGAAGATAAAGTATGGGTACAGGATTATCAACTGATGTTATTGCCCGGTATGCTTCGAGAAGCCGTTCCCGACTTGTGCATAGGCTATTTTCATCACATACCTTTCCCGTCCTATGAACTCTTCCGCATATTGCCCGAACGGGCCGAGATTCTCAAAGGTCTGTTAGGAGCCGATTTCATAGCTTTTCACACTCACGACTACATGCGGCACTTTATCAGTGCGGTAGAACGCGTGCTGCGCATGAATTTCAAATTGGACGAAATACAGTTAGGCAATCGGGTCGTACGAATAGATGCCCTTCCTATGGGGATTAATTACGACCTGTACCACAATGCTTCTACACAACCGGAAGTCCGTCAAGCGGTCGACCGCACGAGAAAACTGTTCGGAGATCACAAGTTGATTCTCTCCGTGGACCGCCTCGATTACAGTAAAGGAATCCTGCACAGGCTGCGAGGCTTCGCCGCCTTCCTCGAACATCACCCCGAATATCATGGCAAGGTCGCTTTGGCTATGATCATAGTCCCCTCGCGCGACCACGTAGGCAGTTACGCCCAATTAAAGACCAAAATAGACGAAGAAATAGGCTCCATCAACGGGGCGTATTCTACGATGGATTGGACTCCGGTATATTATTTCTATCACGGATTTTCTTTCGAGGAACTGACAGCCATGTACCACATGGCCGACATAGCGCTTGTGACACCCCTCCGGGACGGAATGAACTTGGTAGCCAAAGAATATGTAGCCGCCAAAAGCGAAAATCCCGGAGTATTGATTCTTAGCGAAATGGCAGGAGCAGCCGTCGAATTGACCGACGCTCTGTTAATCAATCCTAATGACACGGGACAAATCGAACGGGCAATTTGTCAAGCATTGGAAATGCCCGTAGAGGAACAGTTGCGACGGCTGCAAAACATGCAGAAAATCATCTCGACCCAAACCGTCGACAAATGGGCTGCCGACTTTACCGACGAGTGGAACGATATTTGCCGCAAGAATATCTCCTTCCGCAAAAAACAGATTACAGCAAACACGATAGGCACTATCAAACAAGAGTACAATAGAGCGAAAAAACGGCTCATTCTTTTGGACTACGACGGAACATTGGCGGCTCTCAAACCCCGCCCCGAAGATGCCGAGCCGACGCCCGAACTCATAGAAACGCTACAAAAACTTTGTGAAGACTCCGACAACCACATCGTTATCAATAGCGGACGCGATCACTTCACATTGGAAAAATGGCTGGGAAACCTTCCGGTCTCGATAGCTGCGGAGCATGGAGCATTCTATCGGGAAAACGGGCTATGGCACAAAAACATCAATAAACCGGTATGGAGCGCAGGTTTGTTATCTATCCTCAAACTATTCGTAGCGAAAACACCCCGTTCGCGTCTGGAAGTCAAAGAAACCGCCATCGCATGGCACTATCGGGAAAGCGATGCTTGGCTGGGAACTTTGCGAGCCCAACAATTAGCCAACGAACTTGTTTCTATCTGTATACAACAGAAATTGCAAATCATTCAGGGAGACAAAGTGATCGAAATAAAATCGCCCGATTACAACAAAGGCTCGGAAGTTTCCCGCCAACTCAAAAAAGAATATTACGATTTCATTCTGGCTATCGGCGACGACACCACCGACGAAGATATGTTCAAGGCCCTGCCCAAAAATGCGGCAACCATAAAAGTGGGCTACGTCTCCGAAACCGCCAGATACAACTTGCCATCGCAGGAACAAGTCCTCCCCTTGTTGCAAACATTGGTAAATATTTCGGGCGAGTCATCGACCAACGATAAAGTCCGAAAAGGATTGAACTCCGCATTACATTTCTTTAAAGAACTATTAAACTTAAAATAAAACCGATGAATAACCTCAACTATGGTGTAATTGGAAACTGCCGGACGGCAGCGCTCATATCGGAAAAAGGGAATATCGAATGGTTGTGTTTCCCCGACTTCGATTCGCCCTCTATCTTCGCGGCACTGCTCGATAGGGACAAAGGCGGTTGTTTCGGATTCGAAGTGTCGAACGAATATCACATCTCGCAATCTTATGTACCTCATACCAATATACTATCCACCCATTTCTCTTCCGACGAAGGAGAATTTGTCGTGCTCGACTTCATGCCATGCTACCGTTCCTATGAAAAAGAGCACTATCTGCCCGCAGAAATATATCGTTATATCCGTTGGATAAAAGGGACACCCCGGTTTAAAGTAAATTACAATCCGGCTCCCGATTATGCACGGGGAAAAGTCATACACAACATTACCGACGAATACATCGAAACTTATTGTTCGTCCGAGAACAAAGACCGACAATACCTATACTCTTCCCTGTCTTTACAAGACATCGAACAAAAAAAGGAAATCACGCTCCAACGAGATGAATTTTTCCTGCTGTCATACAACGAAAAGGTGATTCCGATAGACATCGAACGGGAAAAGCTCGAATATTGCCGCACACTGGTCTATTGGCTCAACTGGACGAACCGGACTAAAAAATACTCGCTCTACAACGACGTTATAGAACGAAGTCTGTTAGTATTGAAGTTAATGTCTTATTACAACGGAGCCGTATTGGCGGCACTCACTACGAGCCTGCCCGAAACCGTCGGCGACGTCCGCAACTGGGATTATCGTTTTTGTTGGTTGAGAGATGCATCCATGTCCATCGAGACCCTCTTCCAAATCGGGCATGCAGGAGCGGCTCGCAGATTTATGAAATTCATTCAATCCACCTTCGTCGCCAAGCACGAGTCTTTTCAAATCATGTATGGCATTCGCGGAGAAAGGCAATTAAAAGAAATCATTCTGGACCACCTCGACGGATATAAAAACTCCAAACCGGTGAGAATAGGAAACGATGCCTATCACCAAAGGCAAAACGACTCGTTCGGTTATCTCATGGACTTGATCTACCAATACTATCGACTCATGCCGGGGACGTTAGACGAAATAGAAGACATGTGGGAAATGGTGAAGAGCATTCTCGCCACAGTCGAAGAGGAATGGAGAGAACCGGACAAAGGAATCTGGGAAATCAGAGGGGAAAGCCAGCATTTCGTCTCATCGAAAGTAATGTGCTGGGTCGCTTTGGATCGGGGAACGAAAATCGCCAATATGCTAAAAAAATACAAATATATCGAACGCTGGCAGAAAGAAGCCGACAAGATAAAAACCGATGTGATGACCCACGGCTGGAAAGAAAAAATCCACAGTTTTTCCCAGACCTACGAAAACACGGCCTTAGATTCCTCCCTGCTCCTCATGGAGCCCTACGGCTTCATCGAAGCGAACGATATTCGTTATCACCAAACAGTGAAAGCCATAAAAAAAGCGTTGTTACACAAAGGCTTGATGTACCGATACAACAGCAAAGACGACTTCGGACTGCCCTCCTCGGCATTCACGATATGCACCTTTTGGCTCGTGAGGGCTCTTTTCGTCATAGGAGAAAAAGAAGAGGCCCGCTGCCTGTTCGACGAAATACTGAAATGCTCCAATCACTTGGGTCTGTTCAGCGAAGATTTGGACTTCGACACCAAAGAACAATTAGGGAATTTCCCCCAAGCCTATTCCCATCTGGCTCTGGTAAACACGGCCATTCTATTTGCAGAAGAAGACAAGAAATTATCGTTCATTCGACCCTAAAAAAACAGAAAGGAGACGGTATTACGAAAACATTTCTTCACAATATCGTCATCTCTACTGTACCGGTATTTGACTTTTAATTTCTATATTTGCCCAAAAAGCAAAAATAGGAGAAGGTGCAGCATAAAATTAGCGCAAGCTCTTTTTTCTACATTCACCTTTCACTATCTTTGCTATCAATTAAACAATATAGGTTATGTCGCAAATTAAATGTGTAGGTATTTTAACTTCCGGTGGCGATGCTCCCGGAATGAATGCGGCCATTCGCGCGGTAACTCGTGCAGCCATCTACAACGGATTCGAGGTAAAAGGTATTTATCGAGGTTATAAAGGTTTGATTACGGGAGAAATAACCCCTTTCAAAACGCAAAACGTAAGTAACATCATACAGTTGGGAGGTACGATATTGAAGACAGCCCGCTGTCAAGAATTCAAAACGCCCGAAGGACGAAAAGTCGCTTACGACACACTCGTCAAAGAAGGCATAGATGCCCTTGTCGTAATCGGAGGAGACGGAACATTGACCGGTGCGCGCATTTTCGCCACCGAATACAACTATCCCATCGTAGGATTGCCGGGAACGATAGACAACGATCTCTATGGAACCGACACCACTATCGGATACGATACGGCGCTGAACACCATTATGGATGCCGTCGATAAAATACGCGATACCGCAACGTCTCACGAAAGACTTTTCTTTATCGAAGTCATGGGTCGCGATGCCGGATTCCTCGCTTTGAACGGAGCCATCGCTACGGGAGCCGAAGCAGCTATTATTCCGGAGATTTCGACCGAAGTGGACCAACTCGAAGAACTCATCAAGAACGGATTCCGCAAATCGAAAAACAGTAGTATCGTGTTGGTAGCCGAAAGCCCCATCACCGGTGGAGCCATGCACTTGGCAGAACGGGTACAGAAAGAGTACCCGCAATACGATGTCCGTGTAACTATTTTGGGACACATTCAACGGGGAGGTTCACCCACAGCGCACGACCGCATTCTGGCCAGCCGCATGGGTTCGGCCGCCATCGATGCCCTGCTCGAAGATCAACGCAATGTCATGATCGGTATCCGCAACAACGAAATCGAATATATTCCTTTCAATAAAGCTATCAAAAACGACAAACCCATAGACCGAGAATTACTCAACACGTTGAGAAAACTCTCGATCTAATCACGGGGAACATAAAATTCCACTACACGGGGCTGCTTGATTTTATTCCATCAGGCAGCCCCGGTTTTATTGGGAAAGGACCGACCTACACCCTCACCCGGTCCAATGGGTCGAGCAACTTGTAAAGCAAGAAAAATTTTGGCTTGGTAGAAATTCAGAAGTGATTTTTATGCAGCTAACTCCTCTCTCCCCCTGCCGTGTCCCGTGGCATTACGGGGTGTTTTGCACAGTAAAATAGGGAGAAAAACTGCTTTTCAATCCTCTCCCCCTGTGTTCCTACAAGGAATATAGGGGGAGTGCCCGTAGGGCGAGGGGGTTAAAACGACAGTAGAGCAAAAATATTGAATCTCACCCTCCTCCCCTGTGTTTTGCAACGCAAAATATAGGGGAGGTGTCCGAAGGACGGAGGGGTTAAAAAAGAAAGTTGAATAAAACCGGAAAAAGAACCGGTTAATTCCGCCTTTATCGGGCGGCGAAGACGCAAGGAAGACGGAGGAAAAAGGGCGAGGACTGTTTGAGCGAAGCGAGTTCCGCAGACCCCGACGACGACCGAGGCGACGAGCCGAAAAGCCCGATAACTGCGGCAGCGCTTCTTGGTTCGTTCTTCTCGCTGCTGAGAAGAATGAACAACAATCTTTCAACCCCTCTCCTCAGAAACAAATGTTTCTTCGGTCTCTCCCCTATATTTTGCGTTGCAAAACACAGGGGAGAAGTGCACAATGTATCCTCATACCGAAACTGAAACACCACTTTCAATCCTCTCCCCCTGCCGTGTCCCGTGGCATTACGAGGTGGCACAAAGTGCCGGAGGGGTTGGCAAATACTGGTAGTGGAGCGAAATAGGAGAGAAGTGTTATTACTCCCCCGGTAACGAGAACAGAATTGTGCATTACCTTCCACTCCTATGTTTATTACTTCCTGTAATTACAATCATGTAAGTGGTCATTAACAAATCCTGTTGATTGTAAAAAGGCATAGCAAGTAGTTGTCCCAAAAAACTTGAACCCTCTTTTTTTCATATCTCTGCTTATTCCATCTGATTCGGGTGAGCAAGAAGGTATTTCGCTCAGTGAATGAAATGTATGGGTTATTGGCTGATTATCGGGGAAGAATGACAATATGTAGTTAAAGAAACTCCCAAATTCTTTTTGAATGGCGATAAATAATCTT